>FSYP01000102.1_pt1 | contig 10451 bp, 7 predicted proteins | sample 1638601 | NCBI WGS metagenome assembly FSYP01 (sample SAMEA3914788, study PRJEB12502) | metagenome | biome: forest; material: soil | place: Canada | collected 2011-07-03 | depth 0.1 m | reverse complement strand
GAGTTTCATCCATGGCCATCAGGGTGCCGTGGATATCGACCAGGAAACTCTCCATAGATGTCGGGTAATGCGCTGACGCCTGGCCTTCGAGGGCGTAGCGTTTGGGCTGAAGCAGGTGCCGGCAGTGCGGCAGCGAATCCCAGGCGTGGCGGTATGCCTCCTTGATGCTGAAGGCGATCACGTCAGGCCACCCCTTTCAGGAACGCCTCAGCCACCGCGTCGGCACTTCCAGGCAGGCTCGCGACCAATCCATGCGTGAATTCGATCTCCTCCGCAGCCACATCAAGCATGAAATCGCAAAACTCGGTCAGCCGCTTTTCCGATCGCGCGCCCCGGCCATCATAGTGCCCCTCCCGCGCGCCGTCGGCCGCCTTCAGTTTGGCCATGTACTCAGCCTTGCGGCGCAGCAGTCCGCGGGATAGAGACCAGAACCGGGCACCGGGCATGTCGCTTTTCAGCATCCACGCATAGGTGAAGAGCCGGGCCAGCCGACCATTGCCGTCGGCGAAGGGATGTATCCATAGAAGTCGGTGGTGCGCTGCCATCGCGGCGGGCAGGCTGGCCGACCAGGTGATGATCTTGGACTCGTAGGAATAGAAACGGTGCAGGAACTTCTCTACATAGCCATGGGGAATGGCCACGAAATCCCCAACGGCGACATTGTGTGTGCGCAACCCTCCCGCTCCAACCTCCGACCGTACCTCTTCCGGCAGACCATCGAAGAGCAGCCCATGGGCCGCGCAGAGGAATTCCGCCCGGCAGATCGCGGTCTTTGCCTCAACCTTATCCTCGATCGCACTCAGCGCTCGGACGTGGGTACGATAAAGCCCCATCTCCAGGGAAGCGTCCCCGGATCCCTCGCCGCGCAAGGACGCAAGCACCAGACCCGGGTCAACTCGGTAACCCTCGATCAGGTTCGAGCAAAAGGAGTTCACGGAGCGCGCGGCCACCACAAGCGTCTGCGCGGTGTTTGCATCCACGACCTCGTCGAGCACGACGGAGCGGTCCCAGATTTTACTGGCCTTGGTATCGAGTGCCGTCGATCCCGAGACCAGCGGCTCAATGCGATAAATGTTGTCTTCTGAAAGTGTGGTCATGTGGCTTCCCTTATCTCTAGTCGGTGGACTTCGAGATAGGTGGGGAAGTCGATCTTGCCGGCGAGCCGCTCCAGCACAGCCTCCGGTAGCTTGGCGTCACCCGCACGTTTCCTGTTTCGCTTCAGGCAGGTGGCGCGGTCGGCATCAAACCAGTGCAGGTCAAACCGGGCTCCGTAAGCCTGGCCAAGCTGAATGATCCCATCACGCTGGATCCGGGTCAGGTTGGTGGCATCCCAGGCAAAAGGTTTCTTCAGCCGCAGGAGTTCGCGTGCCTTGGCGAAAGCGGCCTGGACAACTTCGCCCTGGTTGTCACGGGGATCGACGTCGAGATCATGTCGCAGTTGGTCGAGGCTGACGATGGGCATGTCGAGCCCATCCATGAAGGTGGATTTGCCGGCGCCGGGTAACCCCGCCCCCACGGTCACCGTGAATTCCCGGTCATCAAAGGCATGGTGCCGATAATCCTTTTTCTCCGAGCGCCCAAAGCAAAACCGGGCGTGGTCGTTGGCAAAGGGCCACGGGGTCGTGAGGCAGCCCAGCTCCTCCGCCTGCAACAGGTAAAGCTGGCAGGAGGCAATGGCCTCGAAAATACTATCAGCATGCCCCTTGCGGCCCCGCATGTCGGCCTCGGCCAATATGCCCAGCAGGTCGTTGCGGACACTGTAGCTGCGCTCGATTACGGCGGCCTCCGGGTTTCCCCTCACGAAGAAGTGGACCGGGGTGGCATGGTAGCGGACGAGATTGAGTATCTGCTCGCGCTTCTCCAGCGGGAAAGGGCAGCCGTTCTGCCACCACCAGTAACGCAGGCGGCGAGCACCTGCGGAGGCGTGCCGCGGCGAGACCAGCCGCCCGTTTTCCTCGACGGTGGTCAGGGTTTTCCCGTTGTCGTGGAAGGCCGCGGCCAGCATGAGCGTCTCCTGGTCATCTTTGCTCAGTTCCTGGTAGGCGGGCAGATCATGAAGCTCCTGGCAGACCATCTCGGCGTGGACACGGACGTTGCCCTCCGCATGCCACTCAGGGTCCTGGGGGCAATCCGCCATCTCCGCGAGGAACGGATAGTCCTTCAGGAGAGCAGCCCAGTCAGGCAGGCCCTTGGAGATGTAGCGGGTGGCACTCATTTTTTGAGAAGGTTGGGTATGACTGCTCGGCTGCGCCAGTGCGAACCACTGGTCACATGTTTATTACGCACGTATTTCGCGGCGAGCTTTCGCCAGAGGGACGTCTTGATGCGTCCGGTTGAACGCACCACGTAGCCCTCATCTTTCCCGGGGTCCAGCCCTCTCTCGATCTCGTGCAGCTTGGCTTCATCCCACGGTCCCCGGTAGAGGACCGGAACGAGGGTCAGGCCGAGCATTTGGCTGTAGCTGACCGTTTCGTCCCAGCTTAAAAAGGTACCGCATTCCCGGATACCAAACAGGTAGGCGTAGCTTTCCAGCTCGTGATAGTGAATCGAGTGGAAGGCGTACATGTTCTCCAGATGGATGATCCAGTCGACCGGTATCTCGTACTGGAAACGTCCATGAAGGGCCTTCACCCAGGACTGAGAGTCGTGGTGAACCGATTCCATCGATCGGGCGTGGATGTGATCCCGGTAGCAGCTCGTGTTTTCCCCATCCATCTTGAGGGTCACGACGACCTCTTCGTTTTGCAGCGCGTCGAGACTGGTGATGACCCGGTCGTCGTTGTGCAGGTTGGGGCTCCACGGAAGGTGCATCGAGCGCGGAAATTTGGAGTATGGAGAGAATTCCTTGAGCACTCCGCCGTCGCCGAGGGCCTTCTGGACGGATTCCTCCCACCAGAGTTCGCCGCGGAACTTCCCGCCGTTGGTGTGCCAGGGATTACCCCATTTGTCGTAGCGTTCCCCGCTGGAGGTGGAAAGGTGTTCCGGCAGACAAAGTTCGGTGATGCCGGCGGCCTCCCGGATGGCGTCGCAGGAAAGGGTCGTCCACTCGGCTTCGAGGTGGTGCTGGTCGCACAGGCTGGCCGCGTTGGCCAAGTAGTAGCCGCCATCGTCAAAGAGCGCGCGGTCGATGATGTGATGGACCGCCGTGGCCGGGTTACCGCAGATGACACACCGGTTGCGGTCGCGCTTGAGCGCGCTTTCGCGAAAGTCCTGGCGTGTTAAAAGTTTCATGGCTGGTCACAAGATAAGACTCCATGTTTATCCTACCCCATTCCCAACCAGGAATTCAACCCGCACTAAAAAGCTGCTCGGAGCAGCAATGGAACTGACTTCAGTGAGAGTATGTCGGTTATGGCGACCACTTTCAAAGCTGCCAATGCAAGCAGCAACGGAAGAAACTCCGCTCTACGTTTGGCGTCGTGGCCTACGAGGAACAATTTCAAAGCTCCCACGACCTAGAAGCAACTGACAGCAAACCGATATTTAATGCCCGGTCCTTGTGCCATTTTCAAAGCTCCCGCTACGCGGAAGCAACCGATTTCCGAGGTGCTGCGTTGGCGACAGTAAAGAACCACTTATAAAGCCACCCCCTGGTAGCAACTGAGAGGCCACGTCTCACCAAGGCTAACAAATCGCGCTCCTTTCAAAGCCATCGTTAATAATGACAACTGAAAATCAACTAACCTTGAGCGCTCTCTGTCATGACGATTTTTAAGCTTCCGTCTTACGGAAGCAATCGAAATCGAAAACGCCACCTTCATCATCTCGACTTCATCCTGACAAGGCTCCCGTTTGGGAAAGCAACTGAGGCGGGGCGTCGATGTCGATTTGGTCCTCGCTTCCATTCTCACAAAGCTCCCGCGCCGCGGAAGCAACTGAAACTCGGAATATCCTGGCAGCAGGCGCCTTCTAGCTGACCTTGCAAAGCTGCCTTTGGCAGCAACCGAGAAACGCTACCTGCAATTTACTGAACTGGACGCCGCCTTTTAAAGTCACCGTCTTCGGCAACAACTGACGCCGTTGCTACTAACCGGGGTTTAAACCGGGTTCCGCTTTCAAAGCCTCTGCTATCAGAAGCAACTGAGATTACCTACTCGTCTGCAACTGCGTAAACGGTCGCACCTTTCAAAGCTCTCGCATAACGAAAGCAACTGAGACTTCTGGATGAGGCCGGTCAAGTCTCCTTGCGCCACTTGCAAAGCTCCCCGCCATGAGGGAGCAACTGAAACACCGCGCACCATCCGCTTATCGTGCAGCTCCTCTTTCTTGCAAAGCTTCCGATCTCCGGAAGCGATTGAGACCACCTGGCGCGTAGTTGGGTAGTGGGCATGCCGGCTTATAAAGCTCCCGTTTACCAGAAAGCAACTGAAACTGGGGCGCGAAAGACTTGTGGCCAACAAGTGGCGTCAGTCATGGTGCGTCTTACAAAGCTCCCTTTACGGTAGCAACTGAAACGATCGCCGCGGATGACACGCGCGATGGTTTTTCGAGTCTTTCAAAGCTGCCATTAGGGCAGCGACTGAACCATTTTCCGAGCCGAGCGCCCGTGTAATAGCCGACCCGCTTACAAAGCTGCCTGTAAGACAGCAACTGAAACCAGTCTGTTCCGACCTTAAGGTGCATCGGATTCCACTTCTAAAGCTTCATCTTTCGGAAGCAACGGCAAGTCGATCCTTAGAGACATCTCTCCAAAGGTGAAGTCTTTAAAAGTTTCCCCGCGACGAGGAAACAACTGAGATGCCGCAGCCTGTGAGGCGGTCAGATGGCGTGGCCCCTTACAAAGCTGCCTGTGACAGCAGCAACCGATATCGTAAGGTCGTCGATGACGCCTCGCACCGAGAGCCCTTTCAAAGCCATCGTTAAGACGGCAACTGAAAAGAAAATGACTGGCGAATGTCCGATGATCTGGATCCTTGCAAAGCTGTCTATAAAACAGCAACCGAAGCACACTCCTCCATCCGTATGCCCCAGCCATTCCGCCTTTCAAAGCTGTCAGTAGAGACAGCAACTGATGCTAGTGGCGATAAATGATCTCGGGCGATTTCCCCTTTCAAAGCCGCCATCGCTGGCAGCAACGGATTCCCAGACCAAATGCTGGAAACATATCCAGCTCACGCTGCTTTCAATGCTCCTCGTTGGGGCAACGGATATCCGAGTTCACGCCCTCAAGGGCGACATTTTCAGCCTATCCTTTCAAAGCCCCCCCTGCGGAAACAACGGAAAACGGCCTCAGAGATATCATGTACAGGGGCCGGTCATCTTACAAAGCTCCATCTTGCAAGAGCAACTGAGACAAAAATTGGAGTGTCCAACCCTCCAACGTCCCAAACTTACAAAGCTTCCATGACGCGGAAGCAACTGAGACTTGGATCAGCGTTCTATAGGCAGCCTCACGTTCGTTCTTACAAAGCTTCCGCCGTGCGGAAGCAACTGAGACGAGACAAGGTTTTCCAGGCCAAAGACGGAACCTTACAAAGCTTCCGTTTCGCGAAAGCAACTGAGGCCAGTTCGTGCGGAAGTTCGCGCGTGGCGCGCGCTACTTACAAAGCTTCCACGCCGCGGAAGCAACTGAGACTAGGGCGCATTTTGCCAGAAGCTTGACATCGTGTTGTTTACAAATCTTCCGTAGAGCGGAAGCAACTGAGACTTATTTTGCGTGCCGAAAGCGGCCTCCTGTTCATCCTTACAAAGCTTCCGCGACGCGGAAGCAACTGAGATACATCGACGGTCGGACGGCGCGTGATGATACCGTCCTTACAAAGCTGCCTATAGAGACAGCAACTGATGAGGAACGAAACCTTCTGAAGGAAGGTGCTCTTTCAAAGCTACCGCGTTTCAGTAGCAACTTAGCCGCAAGAGTATCCCAGAAGCCACGGGCATCTTGACGCTTGCAAAGCTTCCGCAGTGCGGAAGCAACTGAGACAAGAGTGGCACCGGCAAGACCAGCCTAGCTCAAATCTTACAAAGCTTCCGCGTTGCGGAAGCAACTGAGACTTCTCGTTTTCTAAAATTATGATTTTCAAAGATCAGAAGGTCGTCGTGCGAGCGCCCTAGAATTTAGACGCTGCTTCACGACTACCTAGTTGCGGCAATAGCACCGCAACTTACTATCCCACAGCTTGTGCGAGCGCCCCACCACCAGAACTCTCTGGTTCGGTCGCTCGCGCTGCAAAAGTAATATGGATTTTCTTCCGCTTCGGGTAACCGCGAAAAACTTTTGTTAAATACTGGAACCGAGGTTTGGATTCCAGGCGTCCATCCAGTATCCACAGCCGCCGATTTTCCAAGCCCTCCCGGCGAATCAGACGCCCCACGCCTTGCCGGAGCATGATCGCGGCCTCGTTGAGTACCGCCGCCCATCCGATGCCCTGCTGCCGGGCCATGAATGTCGAGGAGCGCTGCATGCCGATCGGAACCCTCAGGATGACCAGGTCGGTCAGCAGGGTGTCCGCGGCGGCGGATTCCGCGAGTGGATCGCGCAGGTCTAACCCCACCCATGCCGCGCCGGTGGCAATCAGTACGGGGCGCTTCCCCTCTCGATGCGCCTGGATAAACTTGCCGCGCATGGCCTGGATGCCGACGCCTTTGTCCTGGACGATCAGGCGCTCCCCAAGACCGGACAAGTTCTTTGCGAGATTGGCGACATCCCGAAACGCCGTGCAAAGCACCAGCGTCCCGCCAGTAGAGGTGGCGGATATTTCTGCCAAAACAGAGGAGGCCGCGCCAATCCAATTCTGATAGGCCAGGCTGTCGATTCTCACGCCCTCGACGTTCTCGCGGATTTCCTCAAGGGGGTAGGACAGTGCCTCTCGGGCCTCCGGCGCTGGCAGATACAAAGTTGGTGATTGCTTCACCCAGCTTGCTTCGATTGGCCCTACCCGTCGGATCCGGGACTCGGGTAGCGCCAATATCCCGCACACGTAACCACAGGATATCTGATCGTGAGCGCCCGGTAGAAATATCGTCCCGGAAAGGCCGACGGCACCGCGAAGGCTCTTCCATAGATACCCAAGCCGTCCGCCAACGCTAACCGGTCCCGCAATCAGCGAAGGGTAGCGTCGGATAGGGGAGAAGCTCACGGAAACCCGCTTGGTCTCCTCACCCAAAATGTTGTCGATGGCGGTCACGAGGTCCTCCCGCTCCTGGCGATCATCAGGACGGGTCTCCTTGCGGGCGCTAAGCAGGATTTTTTGAACCGGCACAAGGCAAGAGACGGCCTTGGAGAAAGCCTCAGGCGTTATGGATCGACCTTCTTCCATGGCGCTGACATCCAAATAGGACATCAGATATTCGACCTGGCGGATCGCCTCAGGGCTCCGGCTGAGTTTTTGACGGCGTAGACAGGAACGCAGGGAGAACAGGGAAAGCTCCGTTGATTCCATCCCCGCCGCAATTCCTTCGAGTTGGTGTATCTCATCAATCAGGGCGTGGGTGTAGGGAAACGACACCTGGTTCATGGAAGACAGCTTGGATTGGAGCATCATCATGGTGTGACTGCACACTACGAGGCGCGAGGCGACCGCAATTTCGCGCATGCGCATGATGATCGGCTCGGCAGGCTCCTGGAATCCCTCCTCAGCCTTGTCCTTAGGCAAGGCCCGCCCCATGGCCACGATGGCCTTATTCAGACGCGGACTGATTTCCAGGAGGTCATCCATCAAGTGAGAAATGCCGGGGGCAAACTCCGCGAGCGCCCGGGTGTGCTCGCAGCGAGGAGCCGCACCGGACGCAAGCCACGCCTCCACAGGTTCACGTAGCGCCAGCATTTCTTCATCCCGAGCATCCTCGAACTCATCGAAAAGGTTCTTCAGACGGCGCACGGACACGAACTGCTGCCGCCCCATGAGAAGGGCGGGGGCCATGGAGGAATCAACCTCCCGAAATTCTCGCATGAGATGAACCATCACCGAAAGTGTTGGGCCGGCCACGCACACCCGTGATTGAGGGTCGGCGAGAAGATGCCTGGCAGCCTGCCCGAGTATTCGCGATTTGCCGATTCCGGTGGAAGCCTCCCCGATTACTACCCGGTCCTGCTCCAGGCCGCGGATGACTTCGCGCACCAAATGAAGCCGCTTGCCCTCGGTTTCGGATAACCCCTTCCCAATTTCTGGCTCTGACGCTTGCCCGCGGCGATCAGCCTGATGCTTACCATACGCCAGACGCCCAACAATGACAGGTATCTCCACGCCGTAGCGCCGGGCTGCCGCGGAGATCGCCTCTTTCTTGCCGTCAGCCAGATAAACAGTGCAATGGTGCGTTGCCATGGGCGGCAACTCTTCTGGCGCAATATTGCGGTCCAAGGCCGTCACTGCTTCGGAAAGGAGCGCCGCTCCGGTGGTTTTGTAGGGGTAAACGCAGTCAAAATACATAAATTAGAGTCTGCCTGATGTTCTAATGATTAGCAAATCAGGAAAAAGATTATTGGCTACCTTGTTTTTTAAAACACACCCCTTTATGATGGCTCCATGTTTACCGAACTTGGATTCTTCGCCTTGGGGCTTGAGACCACGACGCCGACGGCGGCCCGCGGATGGGCTGGCTCGCATCTGCCTTCCCTCCCCCCTGAATTTTTCAATCGGACTCCGGAGGGCAAGTCGATCTCGGCTACTTCCCCGTTCTGCATTCGGCCCGATCGCGATGGCGGCGTCAAGATCGACGCCTTCGGGGAGGCGGCTACCCGTCGGCTCCTTGCGATTTCCGGCGCTTTGCAGGCTGACTTCCTCACGCACTATCCCAAAGGTGAGGTCTCCACGCGCTCGGGAGTAGCCACCCTGGAAGAGACCGGCGACCGCCTTTATACCTACGAAGCCCACGATTTCGTGATTCAAAGCTCGAAAGCCCACCGCAACATCTTTGAGCGCTGGAAGGCAAAGTCCTTGCCGCAGGAGGAAATGGATCGCATTGCCGAGGAGCTTTTCCGCCGCAAGCTGGAAGAGCGGTGCGCGCTGCTTAACTTGGACCTTTCGGAACTGGCCGTTTTTGGCGATTTTGTTGCGACCCCAGTGCGCCCGGTCTACGCCGGCGGGATGCCTAAGTTCGCCGTCTGCCTTTCTTTCAAGGCCAATGTTCTTTTCCATGGCCCGTGGTACTTAGGCCGCTTGGCCAATAAGTCCGGCGGGCGAGTGCGCCACGCCCGCAGCGCCCGGAGGAAATCATGATTACCGCCCCCGAGATGGCAGTCGCCGCCCTCCACCTTCCAACATCAGGTTTTCCGTGCCCCGAAGATTCTGTCTGTGCGGCCACTGGAGTGCCCATCTCCAAAGGCACGCTGGTCAATAATCTGCCCGCCTTTTCCAATGGCTTCATGGATGGTCGCCAGCTTGTCCTCACGCACGGCAAGAAGGGGTACGTTCTGCCCAGCGTCACGCCTTTTTTCTCGAAGAATATTTTACAGGGGACTCAAAAAGCCATCATTACGCCCGAAGGGGTCTATTCCCTTGGTAAGGGCGAAAACCGGGCGTGGTTTATTCTTAATCCTCCCGCCACCCCATTCGCGGTGGTCTTTTCGCCAACCACCACGCAGCATCAAATCTGGAGGGTTCCGCTGACCATGGATCCGGACCATTGGAAGATTCAGTGCGGCCCGCGCACCTTGGTCATGCGCCGCCAGGTCGTCCTGCGCGCCTGGGAGGCTTGCAAGCGCCTGGCCGAGGCTCACGTCACGCTGCGCAAGAAGGCCCTCAAAGTCATTTTCCGTAGCCTCCCCTTCGTCATGGACCTGGATGCCGGCGTCCCTCAGCCATCCGTGCGTATTTTCGCGGAACAGGCCGGCATGGGATCGGATTACGCGGCCCTCCTCAATCTTTCCCCCGGAGAAATCTGGGGTCTCAACGCCCTTTATTACAAAGGCGGGATCGCGGTACTGCCCGACCCCATGACCCTTGAAATAAAACCCCGCAAGGAAAAGACGAAGAAACCCGCAAAAAGCAAAACCCCTGTCCAGTCCTGATTTTTAACAACCCTCAACACCATACTACAATGCCCAAATACTCGTTAGCTACCACGATCACTGCCATCAGCCCCATCAGCATCACAGAACCCGGACTCTCCTATTGGGACCCGGAGACTGGCTACGTGGGCAATCGACCCACCGGCTTTCCTTGCGCCCGCACTAAGCGCATCCCGGTTGGCGTCAACTCGGACAGCGGGGAGCTGAGCGAGGAAAACGGCGCGGCCAAAAACAATGTCCGGTTCCTCCCCTACCTTCCTGGCAACAGCCTGCGCGGCGCCATTCGTCGTAACGCGGCCGACATCGTGATGGACATCCTGAAGACGCGCGGCGAAAAGCTGTCGTTCACGCTCTATCACATTCTTCTCTGCGGCGCGGCCTCGGCCAGCCCGGGGCGTGCGGCCAACATCTCCGAGGCGGAGAACGCGGCCAAGAACCCCGTCGCAGCCCTGTTGGGCGGCGGGCCTCACTTCCTCTGGTCGAAGTACAGCATGGGCCTCGG
>FSYP01000025.1_pt1 | contig 10581 bp, 18 predicted proteins | sample 1638601 | NCBI WGS metagenome assembly FSYP01 (sample SAMEA3914788, study PRJEB12502) | metagenome | biome: forest; material: soil | place: Canada | collected 2011-07-03 | depth 0.1 m | reverse complement strand
GCCTTTGGCGGTGGGGTAAAACGCACAGTATCGAACGCTACTCATGAGGGTCGAGATAGACGGGGCACGGCGTCGGGGTTCTCCGCGTAAAACTTACGCGCGAGGTCGATCGCGATCATGACCCGGTGTTTGGGGCCGAGCTTGCTCAGGTCCCGATTCAGGTCGTTGACGTCGAGGATGTGGCGCCCGATCGGCTTCAGCAGTTCGTTGAAAGCCTTGGCGGCGGGAGCGTGGCTGTAGTGCTGGAAGGGGACCGCGCCAAGGTGCCCTGCGGCATCGTGGCGGCCCTGGCCATCGGCGTAGCCGTTGACCATCCAGCGGTCTTCGGGGATGGCCTCGAAGAACCGCGCAAAGGACTCCAGCGTATAATCGGGAAGCTCAGGCATGGCAGGAACTCAGTTATCTGCGCCCCAGGTTGACCCGGGAGGCACGGGCTTGGCGGCGGAAGTCGCGGGAGGTGAACCGGGGCTGGTGCTTCTGCTTGGGGTCGGCGTCGAAATCCACGAAGGAGCTATCAAGTTTTTCGTCCACCACCTTGAATGTCATCAGGGGTTGGATATTGATAAAGTAGTACATAAAGGGAGGTGAGCGGACTGCGTTAAGCGAGCTTTTCAGCGGCGGAATTCAGGACGTTGGCGGCGAGGATCATGCCGTCATGGGTGGAGTCGTCGAGGGCTTCGATCCATTCGATCGCGAGATCAACGTCCACGCCTTCCGGAATATCGAAGGCCACCTCCACCAAGGGCAAGCCCGGGCGGTCGATCGTGACGTGGGAGCCAAGGCGAACCACGCGGATTCCCAGATCGCGCTTCTGGGCGATGATCCCAACCAGGTGGCGGGACATCTTCGCGCCAAGCACAGCAGCGAGGGCATCAAGGCTCGCGCGGACGCGAGCGAGGGCGGTTCCATCAAAGGTGGAGAAGGCTTCGGGGTAAGTTTTCATGTGGGTACTCATGAGATAGAAAACCGCCCGCTGGTAAGAACCTTAAGCGAGCGGTTTTCGGTGAGGCTGACAGGGGTATCAGGCCGCGACAGGCAAACCGGCGATCTGCTGGATCACCTGCAAGGGAATGCTGTGGGAGTAGACCGAAACATCGAGGTGCTTGGGGCGGGCCTCGACGGTGATCGCGTCATCGCGGAGCACGAGGTAAATCGTGGTGTTGAAGAGGTCGGGGTCTTCGGGGATGGTGTCGAAGCGCTGCTCGGCACCCTCGGCGTTGCACACCGCGACTTCGTCGTTGCCGCTCTCGACCACATCGAGTTCCGCGTCGGGAAGATCCCGAAGCGCTTCGAGGCTGGACGCCACCTTGACCGGCACCATGTTGGTCACCGTGATGTCGTAAACCTGCACCTTCGGGTGATCCTGGATCTGAAACTCCATGAGCCGGTCAACCAGCGAGAGGATATTGCAGGCGTCCTGCCTATCCAGAAGCAGAGCGATGTAATTGCAATTCGCGTTATAATCGAGGTCGCAACGGGTGCTGCTGAGAATGAGTGTTTTCATAAATTTTGGTTCTACGGGTGAGATAGATCAAACCTCCAAGGCGAAATTTCCACCTGCGTCCAGTCCAACAACCACCTGACCGTTGGCCTTGGCGGCGATCGCATCCTCAACGAAAGGGAAGCGGGGCTCGCCGGGGACAAAGATGTCGCTCTGGCCTCTGGGGCGGAGCGCGTACTGCTCCACCGGCACACCCTCAACGCCGAAGGAGAACGTGTGGGTGTTGGTAGTCCTTCTGCCCGCACGGTTCCGGCCCGTCACAAGGGCTAGAGCCTCCTGGAGCGCATCGACCAAGTCCTCTTCGCGGTGGCCTTCAATGGAAACGATTAATTTCATGGTAGTGGATAGATAAAGGTGAACCTATCAGGCGCGGGCCGTCCCAGCCTTGTAAGCGGCGAGCGCTTCCTCGTAGGGCAGGAGATTCAGAATTTTGACTGCCTTGGGAAACTCCGCCTTCAGCACCGCCTCACCCTTGGCGAGCAACTGGGCAAGCTCGTCGCCCTTGAAGCCGGTGGCCGTGAAGATTTTCCCCTCAGCCGTGGTGAAAACGACCTTCTTTTTCAGGGCGCGTTTCAGGTCGCGATTAGCGAGCCAGTCCGCGAAGATCACCCCAACCAGAAGCTCGGCGTTATTCTCCCACTTCTCCTCCGGATACAGGAGAGGCATCATCTTGGCGATCTCATCAAGCCGATCGCAAACCGAGAAGGGAAAGTAATCATCCCCGCCACCGGTGCCGGAGTTGCCGACGCGGCCAATCGGCACGCCGTCCACGAGGACATCAGCGGAAAAGCAGTTGGTTTCCTGTGAGAACCTCTCGTTGTACTCAACCTTGGCGAGGGTAACAACCGGAATCTTGGTGGGCGTTGCAGTGGCGTTCATGGATGTGAGATAGATCAGAAGTTCCGAATCTCGAAGATGATCGTGTTGCGGCGGGGAAGCTCGCCGACTGGGCGCTCGTAGGTAGCGAACTCGAAGACCGAGTTGGGAAAGCGTTCCAGCAACTCGCGAAAATCCTCCATGGAATTAGCGTCCATGAAATGCCCCATGAGGGCCAGCGCACGGTAGCCCTCGGCGTACTCCGGCTTGGCCATCGCCTGACGCATGGAAAGGCCCTTGGTCGTGGAGTAGCGGAGGTTGTGCCCGCCAAAGGTGGTGTAGAACTCGCCTTGGATCGCGAGGACTTCATCGGGAAGGCTCTCGTTCGGGCGGAAAAGGCGCGCGTCGGCGCCCTTGGCGACCCATTCGGCCACGCGGGCCGGGACTTCGGCAAAAGGGATGTGAGCGGCGGTGTAGCTGCGATCCGGGTTGGCGTAGCGCACCGTCACCAGACCGCGATAATCGGAGGCGTAGAGGTCTTCAAGGGAAGACCAGCGGCGAGGGGCGTTACCAAACTCACCCTTCTGGAACATGGCGTAGGCGGCGGACTTGCAGTCGATGACCTCGGGCTCTACGGGATACTTGAAACCCTTCGGGAGCTTGAGCTTACGTTTTGACATGCTCTGTAGATAGTTTCCATCCCCTCCGTTGTGAAGGGGATGGCAGGGAAATTAAGCGGCGGCGAGTTCCGCGAACAAGACATCCTGGGACTGGAAAGGATGGCTCGTGAGGGCAACCTTCCCCTCCCTGGCCGTCACCCGGCAATCGGTCGCGGTGAAGGTCATCTCAGCGCCGGTCACCTTGGCCAGCTCGTACTTGCCACCTTCGACATCGGCCATGATGCGTGCGATCGCCTCATCCTCGTAGAAGATGACGAACTTGTTGCGGGAGAACCTCTCCTCCATCACGCCATCGAGAGAGTCGGCCAGCGCATCAAAGTTGCCAAAGACCACGTCGGTCGCCGGGAAGGTGAACTTCACCGCGCCGATCTCCTCGCCACCCCGGGCCAGTATCTTCGCCATCTTGGGCAGGAGGCTCCGGCGCTGCTTGAAGGACTCGTTGATCGCGATGAGCGCGTAGTGGGCCGTTTCGATGCTGTCACCTTCAACCGCGGCAAGAATATAGAGCGAGGGCGTATCGATGAATTTCATGCCCCTGAGATAGGCGTCACGTCTTGACGTGCTGGCCAGTGCAGTCGATCTGGAAGGTGTTAATCTCCTCGCCCTTATAGCTGACGGTAAGGTGACGATCGTAGGGCTGATGGCAGATCGGGCACGGGGCCTTGCCGCTGACGCGCTGCTGGGTGTCGCGGCACCGCTCCCACTCCTGCTCAGAGATGTCGATAATGCCGGAGCGCGGGCGCTTGGTACGCCAGTCCTCCAGCGGGGTCGGGTTGTCGTGATCCTCCGAAAGGTAATCACCGCACCACGGGCAGTAGGTAAAGAGCGTGCGCGTCCCCAGCGGGAGGGCGGCGGCGGGGTGGACAAGCTCCGGGGTCTGGGCGAGCTTCGCGGCGTTCTCCGTCCACGCTTGGCAGGTGCATTTCATGGCCGTGTGGGCTTACGCGGCCATCCGCAGGCCGATCTGGTTGGTGTGGCGCCAGAAGAGTTGCAGAATGAAGTTGTAGTTGCCGGTGACAAACCACGCCTTGTCGTCGCGGTAGACGATGTATTGCAGGTCGGCATCGAAGCGGTGGCGGGAGATCGTCTCGAAGCGCAGGTGCTTGTCGGTCGTCTGGAAGCCCTCGTGGGACTTTGTGACATGGGCGTTAAGGGCGGTCATCTCCTCGCGGGAGAGCTTGAAGGCGGTGACGCCATCGGCGCGGCCAACGTAGGGTAGGCCGGGCTGGTGGTTGGGAACGGTGACGCGAGGGCGGTACGGATAAACCTTCTCGGTCGGAAGGGTGATGACATCGAAAGCGAAGTTGCGGGCCATCCACTTGAGAACCAAGTCCCCGTCAAAATCGACTGGGCTGTACTCATCAAGGAAAATCCACGTCGGCACCCGGATGCCGGGGCGGGTGCGCGGGAGGTAGCGCTGCCACGCGCCTTGGAACACGACGGCCTTACGTCCGGTGGTGGTATCTTCCCACAGGTCGGCGCACATGCCGGGATTGCGATCGTTCCCGCAAATATCGTAGACGCACTCGACCCAACGAAGCGTCACCGGCTCCCAACCGAACTTGCCCCGCTTGTGGAGGGTGTTGCGAAATTCCGTCTTGCCGGTCTTGGCGTTGCGGCGGATGTAGCGGGTGATCGTTTCCATGCCAAGAGATAGGCATCAGGTCGGTCGGCTGCTAAGGAGAATTCGATAATTCTCATCGTCATTCCAGCGCAGGATGGTGCAACTAATTTTCTGCAGATACCCGACATCCCACCAACGAGGGCACTCGCTGATACCCGCGTAACGATGGCGTTCCTCCTGGGCCACGGGCACTCCAAAGGCGAAAAAATCCAGGCAAGGGCGCAAAGCGAAGTTAAGTTCGCACGGCTTCATCTCTCTGAAGGATTCGTAGTGCCATGTGGCGTAATATCCCAACACCTGTCCGCCCATGCACTCGACTCCAACGTAAACCAGGGGATGGTTCAACGGGTGCTTGTCGTGGGGCTTATCTGGGGGGATCTCCTTATCCTTGTCCGCCCATGAAATCCACGGCAGGCGCTTGGAGACACAAAACTCCTCACTAACACCACAGTAGAGCATCTCCTTGATTGCGCGCAGTTCCGTCTCGGGGTGAAAGCGCCGCTTCCCCTCGGCCAATTCCTTCAGAAATAGTCGCGAAAATTTCCTCACATAACGCGGAGTCATCTGCGGGTAGACCGTTTTCAGTAGGGCGATCGCCTCGTCCCAGTTTTTATGCAAGGTCGGCCTGGCCTGCCCCTCCTTTTCCATGAAGGCGAGGGTCTTCAATCCGGTTCCTGGAATTCTGAAAATGAATTCCCGGTCCAGGGGGAACTTAAGCTTCATATCCTCAACCTCCCCGACCACATCCCTGTACAAGTCGTAAAGCTTCTTAGAGGTATCTGAAGGTCTCCACTCGGGCTCCGGCTCCACTACCGGCAAGGGGGCGGTGAGCAATCCGCGTGACTGCAGGGCGGCCAAAGCCTTTCGCCCGACTCCACCCATTTGCGCCACCTCCTCGTAACAGAAAGGAGGCATCCCGTTGCCTCTACACTCGGCGATGATAGCCTCAATCTTGGAATCCCACCCTTTCTGGTCCTTCTCTCGGGTGAACTTCGGGATCAAATCCTCCATATCGGGGATTATGCCAGACTTCCGCCAGGAAATCCATTGGCCAGGATTTAGCCCCTGTTAGGCGATGGGCTAAATTTAGTTCCCGGACTAAATCTCTGTTGGGACAAAAAGAAAGGGGCCAACCCACACAGGCCAGCCCCTTTCAGTATGAATAACTACATGCACAGACAACGAACCAACAAAGGGCAGATAGCGCGAGGCTCCGTTCGCCCAGGCTCGCAAAAGCAGGAGCAGCCAGAGTAGCGCCCGGGCGGTCAAGCCTGGGCCTTCGCCTTATTGATGGCGCGGATGAGGGAATCTCTCAGTTTTCCATCGAAGGACACCATGAAGGTTCCGTCCAGCCCCATGGAAGCCGGTCCCTTTTCTGGGGCGTTAATGTAGCCGACGTGCAGGGGGTTGACGCGGCGGCTCTCGTCGAGATCAAACCAGGCCCGCTCCCCGAGCAGGTATTTCGCCATGGGAGTCAGGAGCCGGACGGGGTGCTGGAAGCCTCCACGGTAAAAGACCACATCGTTGATGATGGCGGTGATCTCGGTAGGGTTGACCCGGCCACCCTCGGTGGTGAGGGGCAGCCAACCGGAGGCGTCAGCGATCTGGACAAGCGCGGGCCACGCTTCCAGGTCGATGGTAAAGGTCCTGCCGGAAGCCATGTGTAGGAACTGCCGGTCGAAGGCGACGGTATCGGCCATGGAGATGTGAACGCCTGAGCCAATGGAGGTCAAACCAATCTTGCGCATGAGTTCGTCGCGCTCCGCCGCCTGGAACTGGCGGATCTGGAAGGGGTGGCGCCCCCGGATGGTATGGGCGAGCAGCCCCGTGCCCGCGACTTCCTGGACGGCGATGATGGCCAGAGGGTTGACCCACTCCCCTCCCATTTTCTGGTAGTGCGCCTGCACGTAGGCTGCGACTTTCGGCGCGGACTCCGCATCGGCAATGATGGTGGAGTCCTGCGCAGAAGAGAGCACGTGCCACCCGGCGATCCCATCGGTTGTCCCCTCCCAGGCGGCCACGGCCACTCCCAGGGGCAGAAGTATGCCCAGGGGGCGACTGGCCAGCGGCCCATAGGCCGTGTCGCGGGGGATCTGAATGTCGCGAGGCATGGCTCAGGCGGCCATCAGCTCGCGGGAGAGTTCCACGATGCGCGGGGAGATCAGGTTGCGGTAGGGCTCCACGTTTTTGAGGGCCAGGGGATTGATCTGGTGGTCTCCCCGGGTCTGCCAGGGGAGAGCATCGATCGCGGCCAGGCCGGCCTTGTCGAAGCCGGTAAGCAGGCGGCGGGTCCCAGAGGCATCAACGACGACGGCCCCTTCCCGGGTGGCGAACTTGACCGGGTTGACCAAGGTGGTGGAGCGGAAGGAAATCCAACCGGCGCGCACCAACTCATCGCGGAGCTGCTGGTAGCGCCAATCGGCGACACCGGCGCACAGCCCAATGCCGAAAAAGATCATCTCGCGGTCCATCTCGGTGGCGACCTCCGTGCGCACGTAGGCTTCGGCTCCCACCAGGGTGAGCCCGGCGCGTTCGACCAGGCCGTCGAAGTCGAGCTTCAGCAAGCTACGGGAGAGGAGGCCATGGCCGGCATCGATCGTGATCTCGCCGGAGTGGCCGTAGGCGGCGATGAGCGGCTGGGGATTGATCCAGAGGTCACCGTCCTTGCCGGGGAAGAAATGCTCACGTGCGAAGGCTTCCAGGCGCTCATGGTCCTGCGGCGCGGCCGCGATGAAGCTCCCGTCGATCAGGTCCACGACAAAGCCGTGCTTGAAGTCGCGGGTAACGCCGAGGACGTCCTCCAGGTTGAAATTGACCGGTGGGATGATATGACCAGAGATTTGTGTAGGCATGCCGGGGAGAATTATCCCGTGGGCATCGAAAGTCAAATCCTTCAATGCGTGTAGTACAACTTTGATGCACAGCACTGTGTGTGAGCCCGGGAAGCGGTACCGGTAGACAGAGAACGGGGGGCCGACCCACGCAGGCCGCGCCCCCCGCTTCCATGAAAAACAAACCCAATCGAACTGCTAACGAGATAGGCTATGCCCTGGACGGCGGGACCCGTCAAGGGGACCTGGCGTCGGGCTCCAGGTTCCCTTCAGCGAGAACCGGGCTTTCCCGGGGAAACGGCGGCCCGGTTGGTTCCCCTGGGCGCGCGGCGCCGGGCTCAGAGCTTCCGGATGGCGTAGATCAGCACGCTTATCACCACAACCAAAAAGCCCAGGAGAATCCCGAGGCCGCCCCATGGAACCGGGCCAGCCGGGCCGTGGCCCCCTCCCGAGCTGCTCACATGCGGGACAATAATGATCGGAACAAAGGCCAATATCTTCATCGGTTGCTGCTGGCGGTGAGGCGGAGGGAATCGATCGCGGCCTGGTTGTCCGCCGTCGCCTTGGTCACATTCAGGAGCCGATCGATCTCGGTGAAGGTGTAGGCGCTCGTGCCCTTGTCCTGGAAAACGCTCGCGCCAAGGATGTCGCGGTTTACCGTCTGGTTAATGCTGACGATCTTGCCATCGCTCGTGACGCGGAATCCACCATGGCTCGGATTGGCCGCGAATGCCTCCCAGATCTGGGCGCGTTGCCGGGCCTTGGCGATGAAGCTATCAGGATCGTTATAATTGCTGTTCTCCCAGTAGGCGGCAATGGCGACGTCGGGGGAGAGCAGCGCCAGGACAACCGGGTCCTTCTCGGTCTTGCGGGCGAGATTGATCTTGGCCGTAACCCATGCATCCATGACTGCTCCGTAGTCAGAGGACGCCATGAAGGCGTGCGGAATCTGGTCCTCGTTGAGCGCGCCGAGGGCATCGGGGTGATCCCGGTAGTAGATCATCTGGTTGCGAGGCGCCATGAAGCAGGCGTAGTAGACCCAAACTATCACGGCGCAAACCATGGCGAAGCAACCGATACCGATCCAAACCTGGCTGCGATCGGGCCGCTTGGCGTCTGGGGTGGTGACAGAATCAGGCTTGGGATGGATGGGCATACCGTCATCCTACCGGCCCGGCCCAGGAAAATCAAACCGGGCTACTTCCGGTCCGCCATGGCCACTTGCAGGCGGAGCTGGGGAATGCGGTCCCCGAGCTGCATGGCGCGGAACTTCTGGCCACGGGAGCGCTTCTTCAGCGCGGCGAGCTTGGTGAACTCGGCCTCGGCGGCGGCCAGCTCCTCGCTGGCGCTCATCGCCGGGGCCGGGGTGGGAGTAGCGTCCATAGGTCGGTTCACGTCGCGATATACATGACGAACTTAAGGGCCTCTTCCTCGGCGAGCCGTGCGGCCTCAAGGATTGTGCCCAGCCATGCGATTTGCTGCTTGGGTTCCATGCCATAATCCCGCTTGGCCTTCAGGACGTGAGGTATGAGGTAATGCAGCGTCGTAAGCATGTGCTCCCGCGAGAAGAGAATCTGATCGGCCTGGCCGTCCCGGCGCACGAGCGTGCTATCGCAAAGCATAAGCAGGGCACGGGCGAACGCGGGGGCTCGCAGGAAGGCAAAGAGCGCCGGAGTCTTTGCCGCCATCTTGCCGAGAGCGAGGCGGAAGCTGTCGTTGTGGAAAACGCTCTGGAAGCGATCCGGTTTGTTGAGGTTGAGGGCCAGAACGCGGAAGACCACTTCCTTTTCAGGGGCGGTAAAGTTGCGTTGGAACGCCTTCTCGTATTTCTTGCGCGTGATTGCCATAATATCTCTCAGATAGCCACGCGCCCACCACTCCCCGCTAGGGAAGGGGCTGGGCCAGGTAGGCGTCGTGCTGGAGCTTCAGCGTGCCGTAGGCTGCGGAAAGGTCAGGGCTATCGGCCACGCATTTGGCCACAAGTTCCGGTGTGAGCATGAATGCATTATCAGGCATGACTTGGCGGCAGTGGGCCATGATCCGTTTCGCGGAAGTATCTCCCGAAACAAAGACCGCCCACTCCGAGAAATTCAGGTGCCGATCCTGCGGCGTCTCGGTGGGAGCAACCTGCCAGAAGTAACCGTTAGGCTGGTAGATGGGGCTTCCAGGGGGCAGGCAGATGGCGAAACTATCCACGTAAGGGGCCGTGGAAGAGGTGACGTCCAGCCCCAGGGCCTTCAACAGGGCAACTTCGCCAACGAGCTTATCCGGGTGGTCACAGGTCCCAAAGACATTGATCCCGATCTGCTGCAGGCGGGGGAAGGCGCGGTCGATAGCCACGCCCTTCTTCTCGCCGTCGATCTCCGCGCTGTGAAGGTGGGCATTGGCGAAGTAAACCGAATCGCAACCGCGAAAGTGGTCATTGAAGATGAACTTGTGGAGTGGCCCGCTGCTGATGACGACCTCGATAGGAATCCCATTCTGGCCCTTAACCTGGCAGACGCGGGACTCGTGCCCCATGGCCTGGATGTAGGAATCGGAATCAACCGCAACGACGATCTGGACCTTCTTCACGCACGCGGGAAGTTTCAGCATGCGGGTCACGAGGCTCAGACAGGAAGGAAGCACTTCGAGGTCCTCGTCTCCAAAGCCGTCACCGGAGACAATCCCGAGACGCAAGGTTGAGCAGGTGAGCACGCGATCGCGGAGCGCCCAGGCCAGAGTGGCGGCCATGCTCAGGTAGGGATCGCACAGGAAACCTTCAAACCCGGCGAGGCGGGGTTCATCCTTGACCATGGCTTGGAAGACGGATTCGAGATTTGTGGTTTTCGGATAACGAAGGTTGTTGCTCATATCGACCAAAGATAGGACTGATAGAGGAGGGCAGACCGCGAAAACGGCGGGCGATCGCTTCGCCTCCAGTTGTCAGTGGGATCGCCGCCCGGAAAGGAATGCCTTCCGCATCGCCTTCTTGAAATTATCCGGGGTGAGGACAATATGCTGGTCGCTGTTCCCCGTGCGGATAGAGGGCTTATCGGCGGTCAGTTTCTCGTAAAAAGCAGTGAAGGCCAGCTCGGCCTTTTCATCCCGCTTGCCGGTATCTGTCTTGTCGATGGCCTCGGCGATGGC
>FSYP01000017.1_pt1 | contig 12167 bp, 11 predicted proteins | sample 1638601 | NCBI WGS metagenome assembly FSYP01 (sample SAMEA3914788, study PRJEB12502) | metagenome | biome: forest; material: soil | place: Canada | collected 2011-07-03 | depth 0.1 m | reverse complement strand
TGGCTTCGGCTATCACCGCGGCGGCTGGCATGGACACGGTCCGTACCACAGCAGCTTTCATCACTTCAACCACCCGCACTCCCACTAAGGGCGGGCAGCGAGGTCCGCGTCTCGTGGGAAGAAAGCTCAGCCCGCAATCTTAGGACGCAGTCGCGCCCGCAGCTTGAGCAGCGGTTTCTCCAGCAGGTAGTAGGAGAGCGCTGCTGTGACGATCGCCGCGAGGAGCCACCCTGGGAAGCGCAGGAACCAGACGGACTCCGGCCAGCCGAGGTCCGCGGCATCGCTATAGAAGAGTTGCTGCCAGATATAGATCGAATAGGAGAGAACGCCGATCCACTTGACCCACGCCCAGTTGAGGACACTGAAAAGACCGCGGGGCATCAGGACGCTTTGCAGTAGAAGAAACGTGAAGGCCACTCCCTGGGCCATGGGACCGACCGGCACGGTAAAGATGCCAAATTTCTCTATGTGGATGAGGACGTAGGGTATCAGGATTGCCACCACGGCCATGACCGTCATCCAGGGCTTGGCGACCCACCTCTCCACAACCTGCGGCGCGCGCGCGAGGCACAGGGCGCCGACGCAGCCATAGGCCAGAGAGTCGAAGTAATTGAGCGTCGAGAGGTTGGTGAAAAGCGGCGGGGCGAAGTGGGGATGCAGGTAGGTGATGACGCGCGCCAGGGGAGCAATCAACATCGGCCCACCCAGGGCAAGCAGGGTGATTCCAAGGCGTCGTCCATATCCAGACAGGGCAAAGAGGGCGGGCCATGCCAGGTAGAACTGCTCCTCCACCGAGATCGACCATAGGTGCCGGCTGGCGGGGCCTCCAAAAATGAAGTTGCGGGTGAACGTCAGGCAGGTGGCCCACTCCCTTCCGCCCGTATGGTAAACGGTGAAGCATCCGACCAGCGCGAGGGCAATCAGGAAGGCCCAGTACACCGGGAGAATACGGATGGCCCGACGGAGGTAGAAGTCCTTGAAGCTGATCTTGTGCTTGGCATCGCTCTCACCGATCAAGAGCCAGCTTATGAGAAACCCGCTCAAGATGAAAAAGAACCGCACTCCCAGGTTGCCATCAAAGAGCCACTTGAAGGAGGTCTCCCATGCGCTCGGGAATCCCGCCTTGCCGATGCAGTGATAGCCCAGCACCATCGTGATGCTGACCGCCCGCCAGCCGTCGAGAGAAGGCAGCCGGGTTCCCGCACGGAGATCCGTCGGACGCGAGGCTTTTTGCTTTTCTGGTTGGCGTAGAGAGGTCACAGGCGAGGAATCAGGTTTGCCCCAGCGGCCTTAACCACAGCCAACTCATCGGCCCCGGTCGGTTCTCGGATACGATCCACCGAAGGTACTTCTCCGGCGTCCAGCGGGTCTTCAGGGGAAAATCGTCCGCCGTTCTTTCGACGGCCTGTATCTCGTCGATGGAATGCGTTGAGCTGAATCTATCCTTGAGCGTTTGTCCAATTCCGGGGCAGGCGAATTCGTGAAGCTCGACCAGTATCCAGCAGGAGCCGAGCGCTGGCAGGTCCACGGGGTCGAGCAAAACTTTCTCGTACCCTTCGCAATCACAGATGACCACGGTCTTCCCAACTTGAGCGAGAACTGCCCTGAGCCCTTCGGGTTCGCAAGCCCCGCGTATATCCAGGTGGACTCCGTTGTGCCGCGCCATTTCACCGAGCAGCCGCCGTCCATCCTCCGTGAGTTCAAATGCCGTGACCTTGGCCCGGGGACAGCGCAGGGCCAGCCCGACGGCGTAATAGCCCTCTGCCGCCCCTATATCAATAACGTGGTGGGGTTGGAGTCGGACGATCTCCTCGCAAATATCCTGAAGCTCCTTTTCGTAGCAGCCCAGAAGTTTGGGGGCCAAAGCGCTTCCGATTGCCGCCCCGGAATACTTGAGCCCTTTTAGAGGGCCATCCATCACAATGGAATTGCTCGACTGCGCCACCATGTCCGGAAGGTACCGGCTTGGCCACCATAAGGAGGGGATTAGCTGCTTCAGTGTTTTTTGGATGCCGGGCATGTCGTGATCCAGATTTTTACGCGCGCTCAATGCTTCACGTGCCACTCCCCACGAAGCTTCTTTCCCACCTTGTTCTTCTGCTGACGCAGGAAGGTCACGAAAATGTGCATGTTCTTATGGATGAAAAGCCGGTACAGCGTGATCGCGTAATCGATCGGGGAAGGCATGATTCCCACCACGGGAAAGGTCAGCTTGCGCGACTCTCGCAGGCGCCTCACCCACCAGTAAATGAGGGATCCCGGGAATCCGACAAAGCCCGCGCACCGCGCCAGGCACTCCACGTCGACGATGGTTTCGCGGGCCTGTTGCACCCCGTTCTTCGTGACGTAATGCAATCCCTCCGTCCCCTTGGAGCGTGCGAAGGACTGAACCAAAAAGCGGTCCATCTGCCCGATGTTCTGCTTGAAAATGTTCAAGCCTCGCTCACTGTCGGTGGCCAAAAAGTGGTTCCAGGTGCCAAGTTTGCGCCCCAGTTTGCGGGCGTTTTTCACAATGGTCTTGGGGTTGGGCAGCGCGCTGTCGGTGATCTTGTCGCTACCCCGAAGGTGGGTTCCGATCACGGCTTGCCCCTTAAAAAAGACGCTCGACCAAAGCTTTTCAACCGTGTCCTTGACCTCCTGCACGGGCTCGAAGTGGGTCCGAAATAGCTCGCACGCCTCAGTGTTGAAGGCGTCCTCGCTGTAGCGCAACATGGATCGTCCAGCGAGTTCCCATGCCAGATCAGGGGTCAGGAAGCAGTTGAGGACGCACAGGTCTGCCTGGAGTATCTGCTCGTGGTGCTCCTTCTTCCAGTTGAGCATCGAGTACCCGGCGTTGTCCTGGTCGATCTGGGTATCCATGCCTTCCGGGCTCAAGGGGAGCTTGGACTCCTGCCATACTGGCGGGTACACCGCGGCCCCGTGCGGGACTAATACCTGATCTCGGGTGATCGGCTTAGTGCGCACAGCAAAGAGCTTTTCGTAGGCGTCGGAGCCGTCCGCCGTGCGATAAAAGCAGTGTTTTCCCCACCAGATCACCGGGGTCTTTCCCAACTGCTCGGCCAGCCATATCCCGTTTAAGGTCGCCTGCACCAAGGCGCCCAGGCCGTAATACCCGGCCAGAATAAGCAGGACACCCGGTTCACCTGATTGCTCTGTTGATGTGCTCATCGTCGTTGGTTATGCCCGAATCCCTCCAGGATCGGTAGTGCTAAAGCGTGGTTTTCTCCACATCCAGCGGCCCGCGGGGGCGGTCCAGCATGGCCCCGACCGCCTCGACGACATGCTGTACTCCGATTTGATCCATGCAGGTCCGGTTGAAATCGCACTTGTCCCTCTCCCAGCAAGGCGAACAGGGGACCGGGGTATAAAGGTTTGCGTTGCAGCAATACCCAATTTGCTGGGGCGAGACCCGGCCTCCGTAGATGATGACAGAGGGGCACTCCACGGCGCGCGCCAGGTGCATCAGGAAGCCTTCGCCCCCGATATAAAGCCGGCACGAGGCGAGAATCGACGCGCTCTCCCGGATAGGGCGCCCGCGAAAATCGAGCGCTCCTTTCAGCAGGGGGTCGGATTTCGACCCGATCTGCACGAACTCAAGCTTCCCCTTAAGCTGATCGACCACCGCCTGGAATCGCTCCGGGTACCACTGCTTGTTCAAGCTCGGGAAGGCCGCGTCCAGGCCGGAACTCTGGATGGCGATCTTTCCCGTCGCCCACTTATCAGACTCGATCTCTTGCTGGGTCAGATGGAAATAGGGGCGCAGGGCAATCTCGCCGGTGATGTCGGCCCGGGCGCACAGCGCCGCGATGACATGCTGGGTCGGCTGGATGATCTTGCCGGTGGCCTCATCGTGGCGGTAATAGGTCAGGAGATCGTACCGGCGCACCCATTTGCGGGCAATCTGGGGGTAGATGTCATTGACCGGGACGACTCGATCGACGTCCGCGTTGCCCTGGAATATCTCTGGATGCTTGGACATCATCCAGAGGTTTCGCACGCCTCGCTTATGCAGCTCGCGGTGAACCGCGGTGCAGAGAAGATCATCACCCGGTGCCAGGCCAAACCAGATTAAGTGACCAGGCACCCCAAACTTGGCCCCCAGACGAAGGCAATCCCAGCATTCTGTCCATGCCTTGCCGACGGTCGAAAAGAACCGGACGAGCGGAAAGGGCACGAGGCGCTGGAATGAGTTCTTCCCGCTCATCCATGCCCCTTAAATACGGTCCAGCAGCGGTTTGATAGCCTCACTGTAAAACGACCGCGCCGCGTACTTGCGCCCGATGACTTTCCCAGAGCGTTCCGGCCAGTTGTGCTGTTCCACGATCTTGTCCACACCCTCGGGTGAGTTGATAAGCACGGATCCGAAAAGCTCCGCAGCCACTCCGCGCTGGTCGTGGGCCAGGCAGATGGAGGGCACCCCGAGACTGGCCGAGATCCCGCAGCCGTGTAGCCTTGGTGTGATGACCAGGTCGAACTGGTCGTAGATGGAATAGAAGTCGTGCGTGATGCCTGAGTAGTGGGAACGGCCTGCCGGCGCCCCGGTCAGGTCGTCTATGTAATGCCCGACGTACTCGACGTTGTATTTCTCAGCCAGGCGCTTGTAGGCCGCATACAGGACGTCCTGTTGAGCCTGGGGAACGCTGTGCCATTTCATGCGGGTTCCCTGGATACCGCAGCCGATTTTGGTGAGCTTCGACCGTACCCGCTCGGTCGGTGAGCATAAAATGGAGGGGCACGTGGTCATCTGTGCCTTGGTGTGCGGCGCGGCGACATCAAAGGCGAGCTTGTCCCGGGCGACGAAGACGTCCGTGTGGTTGCGCAGGATGTCGGCTACCAGCGGTGTGGCCAGCTCAGGGGCGGAGCATCCGACTCCCAGGAAGCTGCAGCGCAGATTGTTCTTCTTGGCAAACTCCAGGAGAGGGGTGACCCGCGGAGAACCGCTCCACTCGGGGGTTCCAGCAAAGACAATGTAGTCTGCCGGGCAGGGATTGGTCACATCGAATGAGTTCTCCCAGAAGACCTCATCCTTATCGATGCCGCTATGGGCCGCCGGTGTGGGGCGGGGATTCACCACAGGATTGCGGTTCCATAGCAGGGGATTGAACTGGAGTCCGGATGCGCGCAGGATGTTGATGACCCCGTGGAGAATGAATTCGTCGCCCGGGTTCCATTGACAGGTGGTGGAGAAGATAATGTTTTTCATCGAAATCTGGTTTTCCTAGTTGCTGGTCTTCACCGCTGGAAGGGCTTCTTCCGGGGCGGGCCACGCATCTTCTGCCCGAGACGGCTTCTGCAGGCAAGCGAGACCGTGTTTTATTCCCCTGCGCACCGCCTCCTCGAACTCTCTCTGGACCGCGGGCGTCCCTCGGCTTGACCACCATGATTGCGCGTGGCCGAGAAAAGCAGAGACATCCAGTTTTACGGCCGCCTTGGCGACATCGATCGGGGTGGACCGGTAGACATACCCGGGTGGGGGTACCTGGTGGATGTGGGCAAGCATAACGCGCGAGACCGCCTGGGCCTCGGCGAGCTTAAGCAGGTATTCCTTGGTCACCCGTCGCGCGGAGATCAAGTGGATGAGGGAAAGCTCCGTGAAGATACCCTTGCCGTATCCTGCCTCGCAGGTTACCCAGGTGAATTCGTCGTCGCCTCCGGAGATCAGGCTGGTTCCCGACCGGTCGAGCTTCTGTTTCAAGGGATCGGCATCAACGCTCTTGGCATAGGCTTGGGCGACCTCGCGTGACACTACCAGCCCGGCGCCCCAGGGGATGACGCTATCCTGGGGGTGGTTGGACCAAAGCGATTTCTTGATCCGTCGCAAGGCCAGCGCTTCCAGGTAGGGCTCCATCTCGGGGGCGGGCTTTTCCTCGAATCGCGGCTCGATAATGCCGGCGCCAAAACAGCCCAGCGTCGAGTGCTGTTCTCCCAGGCGAAGCGTGGTCGCCGCGTAGTCGGGGGCGAGAATGTTATCGTCGTCGACAAAGAGAAGATATTTCCCTTCGGCTTCCTTGATGCCCCGAAGCCGGGCCGCAGTCAGCCCCATAGTCGACTCCTCGACGATCCTCGCATGGGGATGCCAAGACAGGTCGACCAGCTTTCTCAGCGGAGTGGTGGAAGCGTTATCAACCAGGATAAGCTCCCACTCGTTTCGGGACAGGGTCTGTGTCTTCAACCCGTCGATGGCCTCCTCCAGGTAGGCGAGGCGCGGGTTGTGACTGCAGATGATGACGGAGAGACGCATGAGATCAGGAGTTCCCGTTCTTCACGCTTTCCAGGACCTTGACGGCCCTGGCCACGCCTTCCTGTCGCGCCCGGTACTCCAGGCTCCACTTGTGGCCGCTCCGCATCTTCTTGTAGGCGGCGACCAATCGGTCAAAGCGGCTGGGCTTTGTCGGATAAACCCCGCGCAGGGCCGCCAGGATGGTGTCGGAATAACCAAACCCCTCGCAGAGCTTGTAGAGGTACTCGTCGCTGACCCGGCGGGCCGGGATCAGGTGAGCGAGCTTGAGCGCCCGGAATCGCCCCAGGCCCATCCCCATGTCGCAGGCCACGTAATCGAGGTCGATGTCTCCGGCGGCGTTGAGCCCATCGCCCTTGCGATCGAGGTTGAGGCGCAATCCGTTCTCCCGGGCCAGTCCCGCGTAGCGCACGCCGACTTCCTTGCGCACCGCGACGCCGGCGCCTACCGGTGCCGTCTTGCGATCGTAATTGTTGGACCAGATGTCCCGGTCGAGCTTGGCCGTCCAGAGCGCCCTTTTCCACGGGGCGTCGGGTTCTCCGCCCTCGAATTCCGGGAACTGCTGGCCCCCCCACGCACCGAGCATGGGCCAGCTCTTGCCAATCCGGAGACACTCCTCCAGGTAGTCGGGCTCCAGGACATTGTCATCGTCCACGAAAAGAAGGATGTCGCTGGCGGCTTCCCGGATGGACCGCAGCCGCGCCGGCGTAAGTCCCACCTCCGGTTCAAGGATGTGCCGTCCAAGCGGGAAATCGGAGAGGGCGTATTCCTGCGCCAGCGGATTCTTGGAGGCGTTGTCGACCAGCAGAAGTTCCCATGAGCCGCGATCGAGCGTTTGCGCGCGCAGGGAGGTTAGAACCCGCTTGAGATAATCCGGTCGTGGGTTATGAGCGCAGATGAGAATGGAGAGGTCAGGTTTGGGCACGAGTGTGTTATGTCGTTTTGTTGTCCAGGTGGCAACCCCTTGCTAAAGCTTTAAAGCGTCAGAAGGTTTTGCGGGTCGATCCTTCCGCGCAGGACGTCGAAGATCGCCTTCAAATTACCCCGAACCCGGCCCTTGCGATCAATCCCTTTTTTTCGGTCGAGCCACGGCAGGAAGGCAAAGATGAAGTTGGTGGCTGGTATCTTGATAAGCCGGTTGATGTAAGTAGTCAGGACCGGGAGACCGACCCCCTTGCGGGCAAAGTAGAGGTAATTGATGACCTGGGCGTAGCCGTAGCCGTACTCGGATATGCGTCCCGACCTCGCGGCCAGGTGGACAACCGGGCACCGTCCGGATCCGCCAACGTCACCGTGGCGGGAAAGGCGGAATCCCATTTCGCAGTCCTCTCCCAGGGCGTAGAGGGGAAGGCGTTCGTCGAACTTTTCGGCCTTGAGCCAGGCCCGGCGGATGTTCATGGCGCACCCGTACAGGGCCGGCCATGTCTTGGGGTAGGCTCCAAAAAATGGCATTTCGTCGCCGAAGCCGTACCTGTCCAAAAGCCCGCGCGCCGCCGTCCGCCCGATATTACCGTTGGCCATGATGCACCCGCTGAAGCCCGCTAGGCCCGGCGAGTTCGTGAAAACATGCTCAATTTCCGCAAAGTATCGATCGTGGACTTCGACATCGTCATCGAGAAAGGAAACAAACTCGATTCCGGGTGGGAGCGCTTCGATGCCAACATTGCGTTGCAGGCAAAGTCCCTTCTTTGGGGCCTGGATCACCTGAAACTTGAACGGAAACTGTTCCGGCAGCCGGGGAAGATCAGCCAGCGATGCCCCGACCACCAGGACAACGCCGGGCAGACTCTCGCGCCGGGCCAGTGACCGGAGGGTTTCCTCCACGATCTCCCGCCGCCCCACCGTGGCAATAATAAGACCGAGCCGGTCGATGATCTGGGGCGTCATGATGCCCTCTTCCTTCCCCTGAGCACACGGACCAAAACTGATTTCAACCGGAACTTCGTCAGGAAAAAGAATCCCTCCCAGGTCAAGTGGTGGGTGCCGCAGAAATGGAGGAACTCCGCCCTTTCCTTCCGGGTGGCGGGTGACTTGTCAAAAAGCCTGGAGTAGCGCCGCTTGTACGCGACAAAGCTCTCCTGGAAGTAGCCGCGGTTGAGCGGACTGAAAGCGTACTCCCAGGCGCTGTGCGACCAGCCCACCTCCTTTTCCTGCACCTCCAGGAGCAACTGGGCGTGGGCCTTGGCCAGGAGTTCCTCGGGCAGTAAGTCAGGATAGGCAAACTCCAGCGCATTCATGAAGGGAACATACGGCACCCGGTAGAGGAAAACGGTATGGGTGGCCCGGCTCGCCCGGTTCCCATCACTCCCGCTATAGGTCAGTGAGCGAAGAAATGCCCCAAAATCAATTGCGGTGATTTTCAGTCTCTTGGCCAGCTCGTTGCACAAGATTTTTGCGCCCCCTCCAAGGGACAGAAAAAGCGTGTCTACCCCGTGGCGCTCAACCTCCCGGGCGATGTCCTCGGCAATCAGGTCAAGGTTGCGGGAAAGGTTCTTTCCATTCTCCCGCGGGCGAAGAAAATGGATCTTGGCATCCGCCGGCCAGAAGTCCTGTGCGTACTGCTGAAAGTCGAATCGCCGGCTCAGTTCGTCCAGCAGGGGGGCTTCCGCCCCGCAAAACAGGATCGTGCGCCCCTTGCAGTAGTCCTTGAATTCATGCTCCAGCCATGCAGGCAGAATGTAGGAGCACAGGGCGTCCGGATTTCGGGCCAGATCAGGACTGCGCTTTAATTCCAATCGGTCCAGGAGCGCCGTGCTTTTCCACAGGCACTCATGAAAGTCCACATAGTCGGCCTCCTCCAGGGCTTTGCGCAGACGGGGGAGATGTTCGGCGTCCAGCCCAGGGCTGCCGAGCCCCTGCGTGCCGCTGACCTGGCTTTCGCTGGGGAAGGGAGACGCCTCCCCGTCCTGGGGGGCGAGCAACAAGGCGACATCAAAATCCCCGATGCGGATGAAGGAGAATCCCCTGCCCTGGTTTCCCTCGAACAATCGGGTCAGGCGCGCGGCCTCGGCCCGGCGCTCCCCGCGCGGATCCTTGGGCTTGCGCTCCAACTGCGCGCGGTGATCCTGGATCAGGCTCAGCATCGGATTGGTCATGGAGAGTCTCCATGCTTCCTGTTCTTGAGATGTGCGAGGTACTCGGCTTCCTTGAGCTTGATGAGGTCTTGCGCTCGATCGGGAAAACTGGAGAGATCCTTGGGGAGTTCCGCGAACGGAACGACCAGCCATCCATCGGAAGTGAGAACGAAAACGCCATCGTCGGCGACGCAGTATCGTACTCCGTCATAACCGACCCCCTTGGTCGTGGTAAACGTGACTCGGGCCTGGAGGTACTCCTCGCCACCCTTGAGGGCTCCCATCATCGCGGGATGATTGGCAAGCTGACGCTTGATCTGGTCTTTGACCTGGGGCGAAAAATCGGAAAGGTCCGGTTTCAGGCCCGAGAAAGGCACCGTCACCCATCCGTCGCTGGTTATCACATTGACTCCGTTCTCGTCGACCATCGCCCGAACCTGGTCGTAATATCTGCCATCCTGCGTGGTAAAACTCACGAGAGACCAGACCGAATGTCCGCTCTCCTCGAAATGGAACCGGGCGGCAATGCGGGCCTTGAGGTCCGGGGGAAATCCCCCCATCAAAGGAGGAACCTGATCGTAGGGAATAACAGACGCTCCATGATCGGTTTTCACGAGGAGTCCGTCATCCTCGTCTGTGGCCAAGGCATGGGTGAACGTGCGACCGTCCTTGGTGGTGAAGGTCACCCAGTCGGGCAAGGGGCTGCCCGTATTGGCAATCAGGTTCTCCCGGATATCCTGCTGTATCTCAGTTGGGAGAACGGAAGTATCATCCGGCAGATTTTCAAAGGGTATCGTCTCCCATTTGTTATTGTAGGCGATCCGCAATCCGTCTTCCTCGACGAAGCCGCTGACCCCCTTGTATGCCGTCCCGTCCTTGGCGGTGAAATTCATATTGGACGGGGTCACGCGCGCGGACTCCGAGAGGCTGAGCATGTAAAACTGGAAGACTTGCGTGGTGCAGGAAAGGGATGCCTTATGGAGCCAGTTGGATCCTTCCCGGCGGTCTCCGTGGTACAGGTCCCAGACTGCGTGTGAGAAAAAGTAGGCCGGGCCGTCAGGGTTCCGGTCGATAAGGGCGAGGTCGTTCGTCGCGGCCTGTTCATGCCGGCCCAGTAGATCGCACAGGTAGGCTTTGTAGGAGGAAACCGCCCCGAACTGGGGGTCCTTTTCCAGCGCGGCGAATTTGGGCCGGGCGTCATCGTAATTCCGGCTCATGAAGGAAACCTCCCCGAGGTCGTAGCTGACGAGCGGGCTTGGGCCTAGTTTCTGTGCTGTCAGGTAATCAGTGTTCGCGCGGTCCCACAGTTTGTGATCCACATAAAAGGATGCCCGCAATTCGTAGACCGCGGGGTTTTTGGGATCGAAGCGAATGGCCGCATCAACATGCTTTAGGGCCATCTCCCATTCGCCCCTGGAGAAAGCTGCTGAGGCTTCCTTCATTTCTTCAGCCCCGGGTGCAAGCGGAGCGGGAGGTTGGACGCTCGGCTCCGCTCCGGGTCCCGCTGTTGCCGTGGTTGCGGGTGGCTGTGGGGTCGCGACGGAATTAGTCTCCGCGGGAGGGACCGATGCTGTCGAGGGCGCGGGTTCGGGCGCGTGCAAGGGCACCTCGATCGGCGCTAATGGGGAGGAGTTCGGGCTGATCGCAGGCGTCGGGGTTGGCGCGGCCAGGGCTGAAGCGCCAGCCAAGGTGAGAGCGCCGAGACTAATTGCCGCGCACTTGATGAGGAGAGGGGACGCCATGGGAATACTACTTGTGCCTGTTTTACCTGCCCTTCGACAAGGGTTTCTGTGTCCTTGTGCCTTAAGAAATTGAAACTTGCCCCTTTTCCCCGGACATTCCCCTTTGCTTGAACCATAAGAATCCGACATAACAAGGCTCGATGCTCTCCACCGCGCCAAGCTCAACGCCCCTGGTGAGCGTCATCGTGCCCTGCTATAAAATGGGTCGATTCCTTGAGGGAGCCCTCCATGCGGTCGCCGCCCAGACCTATCCCCATTGGGAGGTCTTGGTCGTGGATGACGCCGGCCCGGAAGACGGCAGCGCGGCCATCGTGGAGGCCTTCGCTCATGAGCAAACCGACCACCGCGTAGTTTTCACCCGCCATGAAAAGAATCAAGGGGTCAGTGCGGCGCGCAACACCGCGATCCGTGCGGCCAAGGGACAACTGCTGGCGCTTCTCGATCCGGATGACCTGTGGCTTCCGGATCATCTGGCCTCCCGGGTGGATGCTTTTCTCAAGGATCCGGAGGTGGTTCTCGCCTCCGCTCCTTCCTGGGTATTCGATAACGACCCCGACGTCCGCCATCCGGTCCCGGAGTTTTTCTGCGACTGGGAGCGCCAGCAATTCCCCTATTCGCTCGCCCTGCGTAACGGTTTCCCGACCTCATCGGTCGTACTGCACCGGGAGCGGATACCTTTCGGCCTCGAATTCGATACCACTCTGCACGGTACCGAGGACTGGGACTTGTGGTTTCGGCTCATGAAGGCGGGGATCAAGTTTCATCTGGGGGAGACTCCAACCACGCTTTACCGCAAGCATGCCTCCGCAGTCACCAATCATGGGGAAAAGCTGCGCATTCAACTCCAGGCCCTGGCCCGCAAGCACGGCCTGGCGCTTTTCGAGTACCAGTGGGTCTCCTCCGTTCATCTGAGCTACCTGGTCCGTACCCATGAGGATCAAATTCGGGCGCTAACCGCCAAAACCAGCACCCCTGGGTTTCCGACCCGCGTCCTACGCCGAATCCGCCGTTTATTGGGCAAGGCAAGGTAGCGGCCTTTTCGGGGTCTCTTTTTGCTGGTTTGCAGGTCAATACGAGGGCTTGTTTTTACCTCTCAAATAATTTGTAACACTT
>FSYP01000038.1_pt1 | contig 16130 bp, 18 predicted proteins | sample 1638601 | NCBI WGS metagenome assembly FSYP01 (sample SAMEA3914788, study PRJEB12502) | metagenome | biome: forest; material: soil | place: Canada | collected 2011-07-03 | depth 0.1 m | reverse complement strand
CGTTGCCACAGGTGTTTCACGGTGGAGCGTTTTGGCGATTCAGGCTCGCCTCCCAGTTTGGCCCTTGGTAGGAGACCTTGACCAAGGGCGATATTTTGCTAGGATAGACTTCTTGTCACGGATGTCATTCCCAGGCTCGCGCCTCGGTCTCGATCTCCTAAGAATTGGGTCGTTGATTGGCGTCAACGGCCCTTTTCCATGTAGATTCAAAATTTTCTTTTTCGTCTTCTGTCTTTTCCGTCTACTGGCTGTCGTTTGGTTGATGTTTCAAAAACTGCAATAAAAAACCCGAGGACTCTTTCGAGTGCTCGGGGGAGTAGGATTCTAAAAACTTTCTTAGGCCTTACTCGCCCCGTGCCCTCCTGTGGTATTAAAATCGGAACCTGACAAGACTAACCGATAACCACACGAGGGCAGAGTTTCTGCTTTCTGGATGCGGTGCATCCAGGCAGAACTCGCCGGCTTGGCTACTGGTTGTATCGAGGTTCTCATTGAAGTTAGTAGTTCCTAGTTAGACTGATGTTGGTACTCTATGCAAGATAGACGGAGATGTCGAGCAAAAGTTTCAATTTCTTTTTCGCGGCACACAAAATCCGGTTTACGTCCGGTTTGATTTTCCGGGATTTCCGCCGCACCATGAGAGGCGTGCTTCATCGTCTCGTCTTCGCGGAAACAAAACTTCCCGCTCTAAAAGTTTTCCTGTTGGCCGCCGTCGGCGAAGACGTTGTCCTGGTCGTCCGCAATTTCAATGAGACTTCCGCAGTGGTGGAGCAGCTCCTCAAAGTGAAGCAGATCATTCCGGTTATAGAGCACGGGGTATCCGGATCGCTGGTGACGTATCCGCCTTTCCGGCAAGCGGGACCGGGACGCATTGCCATTGTCTCCACCTCCCAAATTGAAGAACTTCAGGAGGAGCACGAAGAGGTGGTGAAGAAGAGTAAGAAGCGTCAGCGCGAGGAAGCGCAGGGACTCATTCGCGATCTCGCCGAGCAGTTGCGCAGCATGGTGAAGGGAACTCCCATTCCCGCATCGCATCATCCCGCTCCGTCGCCGCTGGCCGACCGCCTGCTCCAGGTTACCTTTCCTGCCGCGCAACTTCAGGAGTAGCGGTAGCCATGGCCCGCAGGCGTCCGATTACCTCCGGGTCGAGGTGGTAGACCTCGCGATTGGCTTGCAGGAATTCCACCGCATCCATGCGCGTCTTGATCTCGCCATCGAGCTGCTTCTCGAAGATGTCGCGGTGAACTTTCCCAAAAGTCGGACCGCCTGGAACGGCAGCTTCGGAGAGATCGTGTCCGTCGAAAAGCCGGGGCGGAGCCAGCCTGGCGTTTTCGAGAACGCTACCTCGGTGAGCCCGGAACCATTTCTCCGCATCATCCTTGTTGTCGATGTACCCGCGGGTCTGCGCCTCGTAGGCTGCTTCCAGCAGGACGCCGACACCCGGGCCGGGCTTGAGACCCCACTTGAGCAAATCTCGCCCCTGAAGAATGGCCTTGGGCTTCTGGTGCAGGCAATCCATCTCCTGCGCGCGATCCAGGATAGCCTGCATGGCTGGAGCCTGACCTCCTGGTAGCGGAGGACGCCCGGACATATCACCTTCGACGATCATGCCCAGCTTGTAGATGCTCTCCTTGCCCATATCCACGGACAACCGCCGGATCTGGTAGTCGCCTTTGAGCTGGATATGCTCCATGTGGTAGGAGACGTGGGCGGTTGCCCGCTCCGCCATTTCCTTCGGGACATTGAGCGCCTCCATCAAACGAAGCGCCGGCGCCACCCCGGCCTTGTCGTGGCCAGGGCTGACGATCACCTCGCGGTTGAGCTTCGCCTTGCGCTCCAGCTTGGTTGTCGTGGCTTTTCCGAAGTCGTGAGTGAGCATGCCGTACATGGTGATGAGCTTGTCGCCATAGTGGAGGGCCTTCCAACGATCCTGCTTGCTCAGCGCGGTCAGGCAGTGGCCGGTATGGGTCAGAACGTCGCCTTCCGGATGGTACTCATGATCCTGCGGCAATCCGTCGAGAGCCTGAAGTTCCGGGAACTGGGCCAGCCACCCCATCTCCCGCAGAGCGCGAAACCCGGCATTGTGATCCTTGCCCTTGAGGAGGAATTTGTTGAACTCCTCGCCGATGCGCTCCTTGGGAAGCTCGGAGCACCGGTGCGCCATGGTCCGACAAAGCTGGGCAGTCTCCGGCGCCACAGTGAAACCCATGCGGGCCGCGAACTGAAAAATGCGCAGGGGCCGGAGCGGGTCATCCTGAAAATGGAGTGAGGTATGCCGCAGTATCCTGCCCTTCAGGTCGGACACACCGCCGTAGAAGTCGAGTATCTCTCCGGTCTTCGGATTCCAGGCCAGGGCGTTGATCGTCAGGTCGCGTCGCGCGGCCGCCTCAATCTCCGTGATGGTCGGATCAAACTCCACCTTGAAGGCTTTGTGCCCTTTGCCTCCAGGAACCTTGCTGTCACGCCGCGGCGCCGAGAAGTCGTAGGTCTGACCGTCGGCGGTGGTGAGTTTGTAAACCCCGAAGGATTCACCCACCATTTCCACCCGACCGAACTTCGCCAGGTTGGCCTGGATTTGCTCGGCGGTCTGACCGTAGACCTCGACGTCAAAATCCTTGGGTTCCAACCCGAGAAGGTGATCCCGTACACTGCCGCCCACGATCAGCGCGCGCGGGAGGACATCCAGCACGGCCTGGAGCGACGGGGGAAGGGGAAGGGCTGTTTGCATCCATTGATGCTAGGTTAAGCGCCCCAACGAGGCAACCCCCTCTACTGGTCTTTCGCAGTGAAATCGGGGACCGTGAATATCTTGTTGGTGTAGGGATCGACCACCTTTTCGCCGGTCGTGTACCCCCGGACGTCGACCAGGCCCGCAGTGGGAGCGTAAGGGCTTTTGCAAAAGCCGGCAGTCCCAATGGGCAACCCCTCCGGGAAAGCCGGTAGGTTGACCGGCGTGACATTGACGTGCTGATCGAAGCTTCCGCCATTCGGATCGGAGATATCGGACTTCGGCCCCATCGAGGCGCACCCAGTCAGCAGGAGCGCGCACGAAAAGAGGAGGGCAATGGTCTTCAGGGTCACGGGTACTGTATGTGACTGATTTCCGGTTGCTAGTCAAGGTCGGGACTTACAGTCGCCATCCAGGATTGGTAAGGCTTGACTTGAGGGGGTAGAGCGGCCAGCGTCACACCGCTGTCATCAAAACTTAAGGAAATCCCCGTGAAACTATTTGGCTTTTTCTGCATTGCTGCCCTCACCCTCTCCGGCTGCGCCTCTACGTCCTACAAGAGCATTTCTATTCTTTCCGATCCTCCCGGAGCCAAGATCGAGGTGAATGGAAGTTACGTGGGGCAGGCTCCTGTTACGGTGAGCGCAAAATGCTGGCCGGACGACCAGGTTGCTATCAACACGGAGACGTTTCGCGCCCTACCGTTTCGCCAAGGCCAATACGTGCAAACCAAGGAGTTTGTCGGCCCCAACGCACCCTTTGATCCTCACCATGACGTGCTGCCGGATACCATCCTGTTTCAGATGAATTTGAAGCCACAGTCTCAAAATTAGCCACCCGGTTGAAATTCGGGCCTCTTTCTTTTTTGAGCAAAACAGGCCATCATGGGGTATGTCCATCCCTCTTCTGCCAGCCCCAAGCTCCGAGCTGCTCAATTTCATTGGCGGCGGGGTCAACGCCCTGATCGATCGCCCCGGAGAGTGGATGCCTACCTATACGGGCCGGCGCTTCTATCCGGTAACTCCCAGCCCGGACGACGTCGCTCTGGAGGACATCAGTATCGGCCTGAGTCGCCAGCCTCGCTTTACCGGCCAGACCCGGTGGATATCCCGCGTCGCACCGCATTCCATCCTGGTCTCATTGCTCGTGCCGCCTCCGGAAGCCGAGCCGGCCCTGTTTCACGATGCCCCCGAATCCTACATCGGCGACCAGACTCGTCCGATGAAAGATTCTCTTCGTAAGGATGGCGTCGACGCCTTTGATCGCCTGGAGGCGGGAATCCTGAAAGCCGTCTTCGAGCATTTCGGCATTCCCTCCGCCATGGAGCGCGGCGTGCCCGACGCCATCAAATGGTCGCCGACTCTACCCGCAGAGGAAAAGTGCAAGGCGCTGGTCGGGAAAATCGTGAAGTGCGCCGATGTCGCCGCCACGATTATTGAGTCCGTCCGGCTCTACGGATACCACGAGGTCCGCACCTGGAAGATCGGCCCCCAGATTCCTTGGGGCGAGGCGTGGTTGCAGCATTATCAGGCCGCCGCGGAAGATCAAAACCACGCCCTGCTTGAAGCGGGTTACGGCATCCCCAAGGACATCCTGCGCCGCATCCTTCGTAGCGAGGAACTCACCGAGCAGGAATCTGCAATGGCTTTCGAGCTTCGCTATCGCGACCTGGTCTACTTGAGGACGAAGGCTTCCAGCGCCGTCGTCCCGGGCAAGTAAAGCGGGTGACAGGGGCTGCCGTCATCGTTGCGGCCCAGGCAGAAAATCTTCTTGCGACTCTTTTTCAGCAGATCCATGACCTGCCGGTCCCGCCCAAACCGTGAGCCGTCATTGCCCCAGACCACGACGATCTTGTCGACCTCGGCGGCGCACTCCAGGAGGATGCGATCGTTCTCCGGGCCAACCGGGTCCTTCTGCTTGAGCATATCCGGCGGCTTGGTCGCCCGGTAGGCGAAGGCGTTGGCCATGATGAAGCGGTCGTAGCCCCAGGCGCGCGAGAAGCCACGGATGCGTTTCAGCGTTGGGTCGAGCTTCTCTTCATCGGCGGTCGACGGGTTGAGTCCAATCCACATGATGGCCCGCGGCGTGGAGAACATGTCCGACCACTCGTGCAGGAGACGGTAGCGGTATTTTCGGCACGGGCTGAAAATGCAGGGGTTCGTCATCTGGCTAAAAGATAGGAGATTTCTCTCTTACTTCGCCATTTTGGATAGAGCAAGCGCTGCTTTCACCACTGCGATGTTATAATAGGTGGAAGGCAGCATTTTTAAAACGGTATTCCATTTTCCGCCTTCCTCATGGATGAGAAACAAGTAATCGGCCCCTTCCACGGGAGTCGATTCTTCAAGGCGTCCTATTTCGTATATAACCCGTATCGTAACCCGCAGCCGTGTCGGTGGAGAGCCTTTCAGTCTTTGCTCTACTTCTATTTGAGCCCCAGTGTACTCCGCAGCGCCAGCCGCACCAGGCAAGGTGAAGCCCAAGCTGACCAATTTCGCTACGACGATAGTGTCTGTCTGAGAAACTGCCTTTCCCATGCTTAAATCACTTCCAGGCAAAAGCAACCTATGGGCGCATACCTCGATCAAAATCACGAGAGCAACCAAGAGGCAGATAAGGTAGCGATAACCTCTCATATTCTCGGTTCATCGCCTAGGCTCGGCAGGCACGTGTTCCGCCGTCGTCCGTTCGGGGAAGCGGAACTCGATCTTTCCTATTTTCGGATTGTGGGCGAGCTTGGCCTCGAAGCCCTTGCCCGTGCGCTTGGAGGTAAAATTCGTGATGAGCGGTGAAACGTCCTGGAAGCTGGCCGCGTAGACCTCAGGGCCAAGGGTGGCGCCAGACATCGTCTTCGGGCAGTAGACCGATGGGAAACCGGGAAAGAGCCACGCCTTGCCGACGTCGCGCACGGGGAGCTTGGTCAGCGGGCACATGACATTGGTCGCCCGACCCTGGGTGATCGTCTTGGGGTCAACCGTCGGCTTCTCCGCCGCGAAAATCCTGACACAATGAGATCGGATGCGCTTCTCGATCCCCTCCATGAATTTATCGTAGGAAAGGTCGCCCGTCTCGATTCGCTTGAGACCGTCTTCCCACAGCGCCGTTTCACCGGGATCGCAGAGCAGCGGCACCGCCTTGCGGATGGTTGCGATCATGGCCTGCGCGCGCGGCGTGGTCTTCAGGGACGTTCCCTCCCGGGTCAGATAATCGTCGTCGATCAGGCCCTCGATAATCCGGCAGCGGGTGGCCTCGGTGCCGATCGCCGAGTTGGGCTTCAGGTATGCTTTGACCTTCTCGTTGGTCACGAACTTCCCGATCTCGCGCATGTCGAGGATGAGCGTTCCGTCCGTGTACGGCGCCGGCGGCTGCGTCTCCTTGGCCTCCACGGCAACGCTGGTCACGGCCATCGCCTCGGATGCTTCCAGGCTACGGGGAATGGCGACCGGGACGCTGCTTTTGGAAAGGCGCTTCCAGCCGGGCTCGATGACCTCCTCGCCTTCCAACTCAAACTTGTGCCCTTCCATCTCCATCGATGCTTTCGATTTCAGGACGGTCGCATTGGGATGGACGTTGGCCAGGTAGGAGGTGGCCACCAGCAAATACATTTTCCGCTCATCGGCGGTCAGCCGGTCCAGTTGCGGCTCCAGAATGGTTGGGATGATGGCGTGGTGCGCGGAATCGAGATCTTCCACGAAGACTCGGTCACGGAGAACAGGCGTGGCGGGAATCTTGTCCTGGAACGGCGTCAACTTCCCCAGCAAAGCAAGCATTCGCGGGATCTGGGCCTTCTGCTCTGTCGGCAGGGTCGTGGAATCGGAGCGCGGATAGGAAAGGATTTTGTGGTGCTCGTAAAGGCGCTGGGCCACCTGCAGCGTGTAGGCAGCCGTGAATCCCCAAGCCTCGCAGGCGCGGGCCTGGAGAGTGGACAGACAGAAAAGGGCTGGCGGCTCGACCTCGGTTTCAGCCCGCTCGATATTGACCGTGACGCCGGCACCATCGACAGCTTTGCGCGCGGCCTCCGCCTGTTCGGCGGTCGGGTGCTTGTCGGCAGGCACCCAGCGCAACGCCAGGTCGGTGCCGTTGGTGACATTGGCGGTCACCTGGTGGTAGGGCTGCGGTACGAAATCCTGGCGCTCTTTGTCGCGCGCAGCAATCATGGCCAGGGAAGGCGTCTGCACCCGCCCGATGGGAAGGACTTCACCGGCGACGCCTAGGTGAATGGTTGCAGCCCGAGAAGCGGACATGCCAACGATCCAGTCCGCGTAGGCTCGGGTTTTGGCGGAAAGGTAAAGGCTGTCCTTGCTGTGACCGTCGAGAGGGTTGGCCAGAGCGTGGCGGAGGGATTCCGGGTCAAGCGCCTTGATCCAGAGCCGTTTCAGCGGCCCTTGGTATTTGTGGTGATCGAGGATGAGACGCCCGATCAGTTCTCCCTCGCGCTCGGCGTCCGTGGCGAGAATGACCTCGCTGGCGCCTTTGAGCAAAGTCCCGATCTCCTCCAGGCGTTTGGCGCTCTTTTCAATCGGCAACCACCGCCATTGCTTGGGCAGCAAAGGAAGGCTCCCCGCCTCCCATCTTTTCCATGCGGAATTCATCTGGTCCGGCTGGGCCAGAGTCAGGAGGTGCCCGACGGCCCAGGTGACCTGCCCTTGAGGCGTATTCCAGTGCGTCTCCGTCTTCGTGGCCTGGGAAGAAAGCACCCGGGCCAGGTCTTCGGCTTGGCTGGGTTTTTCGCAGAGGTATAGCGCGGGCACACCGACTGCATAGGGCGAAGAGGCCCTGCCGTCAACCGCTAGGGCGCGACGTCTTCGTGGTTCAGCAGGAAGACCGTATCGCCCGACTGTACCCGATACCTGGCCATCGAGGCATCCACCTCAACAAGCACACCCCGCACCGATTCGCCACCAGGAGAGATGCACGATATTTCACTCCGCAAGGGAAGCAGCGCCATCTTTTGCGAGGCAACCCACTCGGCGATTACGGTTTCATGGGTGACGAGCCACAACGGCCAAAGCCCCGTCAGAATATCCACCAGTTCGGCGGAGGCCTCGTAATTCAGTGAGTCTTCCATGAAGACCGCGAGCACGTAAGGGTCTTCGGGCAACCGGGAGATGACCTCTGCTGCGTCATCGGCATAGTCCGGTCGACGGTAGCGATCATGCCGCCCCAGGAGAGCTTCAACCTGGGCCTTGAAATGGCTGAACGTAGCCGGAGCCTTCAAGGCCGGTCGCTCCGACCGAAGCCCCAGGGCAGGCAGCGTATCCAGGTTGTGCATCCCACCATCCTAGGGCGGTTTCCTTTCAGTATCAAGGCAACCAGCCTTTCTCGACCATCACTCGCCGTCGTAACAGATCAAGCTCGGGTCTTTCGCAGACATCCTCGCCAGGCGCGCGCCCAACATGGTCAGCGCCCGGTAGTACGCGCGCGACAGGTGATCGCTTTCGTACTCGTGCCCGAACTCATGGATCAAGAGGGACAGCACTTCCTCGCTGGCTTGTTCGTCCGTGATCGTCAGCCACTTTTGGCCAAGGCCAGCGGCATTGAGCGTCAGCGGTCCACCCGGCCCAAAGGTCGCCAGGACATCCCAGGTCGGTTCATCGGCCCATCTCACCTTGATGCTTTTTCCGATAAGGGCCTTGGCGAGTTTCTTCGCCAGCGCCTCGATGCGGCGCATGTCAGCGGTGATCGCTTCGGGTGGGAGCAGGTTGAGCGGAGGGCCGTCCGGGCTATACGGCTTCGGAGACGGTGTTACCTGTCCCGCCGGCAGGATTGCCTTGGCGTCCTTGGCGTTGGCCCAAGCGGTTCTCCCCATCATGCCGCCGCTGACCACGTTGTACCCACTGGCAATCGCAAGCTTGTTTGCCTCCGGATCGCTCGGATCGTAGGCCACGCGCTTCTCCCCGAAGGTCAGGTCCATGAATCGGGTCATCGCGACGGACTCCGCCTGCTCCGACTCTGTTGCCGCCTTGACCCACTCCGTCGTGACGTCGGCCTTGTCGAGATCGTTGGAAAGGAGATTGAAAGCCAGAACGTGGAGCTTGTCCATGTACGCCTGGCTCACCAGATCGCGCTCTAACCCGAGCGGGACCTTCTGCCCCACCTCGTAATGGTACTTTCCGTTGTGAGCGCAGACAGGAATTCCCATCTCGTAAAGCCACGGCTCCTCGCCTTCCTCCGGGCGATAGAAGTTCACCGTGGTCACCCGGTTTGTGCGCTTGAGCACGCCGCCGGCATCGGCCACTTCCGTGGGAAGAGTCGCCTTGGCTTCGAGCAGGCCCTTGCGTGGCGCAAGCACCACACCATTCATCGCGGTTCGGATGTTGGCGGGCACCAGCAACCGTCGCGCCGCCTTCTCAATCTCCTCAATCTCATTGTGCTGGCAACGGAACTGGGCCGTGAAGCGCGTTCCCTTGCTGGTTCGCTTGCGCAGCGTGTGTCGACCATCCTCGTCAAACCGGATGGCGTGCTGGGTGGAAATGATCTCGGCCCAAAGGCATCTGGCCAGGACGAGCTTCTCTCCGAAGTTGAAACGACCTCGCTTACCCGCATCCCCTTTCTTGCCGCTCTCCGCGAACAAGGTGAAGGCATGGCTGATATCGCGAAAACCATCCGGGTCGTCATCTTCGACTACTAGCAGGGCCTGCGGCTTTCCAGGTACAGGCGCGATCGTCACCGACACGGATGTCACGTTCTGGTCCCAGGCGTTCTGTACCAGCTCGTAGAGCATGAACTCGGCACCACGCCGGCCCAAAAGCTTCTCCAATCCTTTGCGATCTACCTCAAACCAGGGCTTTGTTGCATTCATGGGCGTAACCCCAAGATAGGGAATACGCGGCAGGCTAGAAACCGATCATATCGCTCCGGCGCTTATCCGCTTTGGCCTTCGAGCAGCGCCCGATAGCGCGCCTGAGTCGCGTCTTCCTTGCCGAACCCGAAGTCCAGGGCATCCAGGTCCTTGACGGCAGTACAGTCAAAGAGATCAGGTATTTCTCGGGCGCCCAGACGCCCACTTTTGCGCTTTCGGATCGCGCCCCCTTGGGAGGGGGCCTCACGGACGACGACGCCGGTTAGGAATTGATACATGGTCTGCTGCATGATCTTCAGTAGGACAACGAAATGGTCGCGTAAACCGTGGTACGTTAATAAATCCATGCGAAATGCCTCGACAGCGAGATTTTCATTCCCGGTTTATTAGCTTGTGCTGCACTCGATAACATTTAATCATCCACGCCAATGCGCGCCTTAAGGCATCGCCGCGAGAAGGCCGGCCAGAGCCTCCTTGAAATTGTCATCTACATGGCGATCGTCGGCATCATCGCTGTCTCTGGGGCGCTCGGGTATTCCGTTTACCTGCTGGACAGCAACGGCAGCGCCTGCACCCTCCAGCTCAATCAGCTCGATATCGCGGACAAGAGCTACTGCGCCACCTACGGTGTCACCAGTGCGACCAAACTTCCGAATTACACCGGTGATGCCACCACAACCAGGCTGGAGGCATTCCTCGACAACAAGGTGGTCAATGGGTCTCTCTCCAGTTCCAACAGCTTGTCCTGTCCAGCAGGAGGCACCTATGTCGCCCCCACGACATTGACCGGGAATATTCCTGGCTACCCGACTTGCACGATCGCCGCGGAGCCACAGTTTAGCGGCACCCGCTTCCATTCCATCACGGTTTTGTAGACGCGCCGCTGTAGAGCGAAGACTCCGGGTCTTCCAACAACCGGGTGCCCTGGCCCCAGAGGTAGACAAAAAACTTGTCGTCGTAGCAGAAGGTCAGCGCCGGACGCCCCATATAGTCCGGCTTGTAGCTGGCCCGGTCCGCAGGCCGAAAGCGGCTGGCGGTCTGGCGCAGGTCATCAACACCGCCGTAAGTGTCGTGGGGAGCTTTCTCCCGCCATTTGTTCCAGACCGTAATTTGGACCGCATACTGCATGTGGTCAGGCGTGATCTCTTCCGGCGTCCTGGGATAACCCTCGGGTGGCAGAACGTAGAGCCCCTCCGTGGAATCGTAAATTAGCCAGGCGCCCTCATGCTGAAACAGACATACGGAATGCCGTATCTCCCTGGCCCGGACAGTGAAGTCCAACGGAATGATGATCGCCGTGTCCTTGGGCCACGTCTGGCGTAGCCATTCTTCAAAGAGAACGGATTTAACCAGGCACCCCATGGGGCAGAGGGGCTCATGGAAGGAGCGGCCAGCCACATTCACGTCATAGGCGCGCAGCAAGGGGCACAAAGCGAACAGGAGGGCCACCAGGAAGATTTTCATGCTGCCTCATTGTGCGGTAAATCCACCGCAGGCGCAACTGCCTGATTTTCGAGCCGAAACCGCCGCATCTTTTGCTCAAAGAGTTTTTTGATTGTCGCCTGGGCCAGGACGACCGGATGGGTTGGATAAGTATAGCGAATATGCGCCACCATCTGCGCGGCGGTAAGCTTCCTCCACCCCGGGATCGCCCGCAAAACCTGCAGGCACTCGCGTTCCGTCGGCACCGCCTCAGGCATGGGAGGGGGTACAAGAGCGATCGCTTCCGGGCTGGTTGAGATCAACCGGGCCAGGACTTCAGGGGTATGGTGGCGCGCGAGCGGCAGGTAAAGCGTGGCCGGACGGGGCCGCTCGTATTCGAGAATCAGAAAGAGGGTGCGCGCAGCATCAATCTGGAGAAGGAGTTTACCTCCGCGAGGCAACTGAGAGCCCAGCGCATACAGGATTGTCCATTGACCCCACGTATTCTTTGGGAAAGGCGCCCGCGTCCAGCGCACCCCGCCGAGCACCCGGCCAATTTCGTCGAGGCAGGGAGACAGGTGGTCGAGGAGAAGCTTGTTGATCTTCGCCGCCGGTCTTTCCCCTTTCCCCCTGTAGGGTACGGCCAGGTCGGCACGCGCCTGAATCATGGCATAAAACAGCCTTGGAACGCCTTTCATTGGGCGAACTCTGCGGGATAATTGCTCTTGAAGTAGGACGTTAGGATTGGGTCCCACGCGAAATCAGGCCCCGAAAGATCGACGTAGTAGTTCCCGTCTTTCTCCATGATGGCATGGTCCTGCTCAAAGATGGGAATTTCCCGGACAAAAAACTTACTGGGGTAATCCCTGTTAGTGAGGCGGTCGTAGAAGTTGCCGTGAAAGAAATCCACCGTCGACGTCCCGGGTGGAATCGCCTTGGTCAGCGTGGTGAGGAGGTGGTATTCCTCGTTGAGGTCTTTGACGAAATTTACCGTGATGGCTGCGTGGCTGGCCCGGTCCTTATGCCACCAGGCCAGTTGAAGGGAAAGCACCGAGACGGCCAGCAAAAGCAGGGTCATCCAGAGGGCCTTCCGCGGCGAGGCAATCGTGCCTATCCAGACGATAACCACTCCCGCAAACGAGAGCAGGGCCAGGGCGACACTGCTCCACGCGAGCACGGACGGGTAAGCCATACCGTAGCCGAGAAAAAAGGGCATGGAGAAAACAGCGATCAAAAAAGCCAGTCCAAGAAGAAGCTTGAGGTGAAAGGGTATCTGCCCGGATTCGGTGTTCATAGGTGGGGAAATAGGATGGCGGTATAGTTCTGCATGATATGTCGCCCTCCGGCAAGCCATGACATGGCCCCCACCGCCAAAAAGGGGCCAAAAGAAAAAGTTGTTCCCATGCCAGATGTTCGCAGAAGCCGAGGGAATACCACCAGGCACGCCAGGAGAGAACCGGAAAGAATAGTCCAGGGGACTGCCTGCCAGCCAAGGAAAGCCCCGATGGCGGCCATGAATTTGATATCGCCCATCCCCATGGCATCTTTGCGGATGGCCGCGCCTCCGACCACGGCGACCAAGGTCAGGGCGCCAGCCCCCGCCACCATCCCGATGAGACTGGCTTTGGCGGCAGCGCCCGGAGTGGCTACCCCCATCAGGGCGGGCACCAGCACCGAAAACGCGAAGCCGGCTAGCATACCGCCCATGCTGCAGCGATCCGGGATGATCCGGTGATCCATGTCCACTAGCGCGGCAAGGAGAAGCCCGGCGGCCATGACGGAATAAGCCAGCGCCTGGGCGGGCGGATAAACCACCCAGAGAAACACGTAGACCGGTCCAAGAATGGCATCCGTCCAGAGGTAGCGGACGTCGAGCTTGGTGTTGCAGCAGCGCGTCCGGCCACCCTGTCGCAACCATGACCAAATGGGGATGACTTCCTGCCATGAAAGAGTCACTCCACAGGCGGAGCACCGGTACCAGCGGAAACAGGGCCGACCCGCGGCGACCTGGTAGGCGCAGGAGTCCATGAAGGCGCCGGTTAGCATGCCGATAATAAGGGTGAAGAAAACAGTCATGGAATCGGGGAAGTCTTCAGATCTTCCCCGGTTATGCGGTTTTCTGCCCTTTCAGGCAAGAGGCGGAATTAGTCCACGCGCAGCGCGACAACCCCGAGATCGTCTTCCAGTAGGTCCAGGCGTGCCCCAACCGATACCCGTTGCAAGGTTTCCTTGGGCGCTTCCCAATTCCGTCCGAGGATGAGCGGACGCTTTACCTGTATCGTCTCTCCTTCCTTTTGCACCTTGATGTAGGCTAACTGCGCGCCTCGAAACGAGCGCACCCGGCCCATGAACACCGGACGCAGACCGCTCACCTGGCAAGAGACCGCGCGTGCATCCTTGACGCGATCAAACTGCCGCTTTTGACGTGAGCCCACGAAAATATCCAGCAGTGTCCACCAGAGGCCCACCACCGTGAGAAGACTTCCGAGGACTATGCCCACGACCGCCGCAACGAACAGGGCATGTGGAGCTATCAGCATAGGTCCGCCCGGAAGTCCGCGAGCTTCTTTTTGAGTTTCTTGAGTGCCGTCATTTCAATACGCCAGATCGCACTATCACGGCATCCGCAGACAAAAGCAATCTCATCACGAGTCAGGGAATGCCCCGGATTCTTCCGCCGCCATGCCGTCAGGCAGAGAAGGCCAGCTTCAATGGAGCCATCCAGAATTTGCTTTCTTGGCAGGGAAAATACCCGGCCCTTAAATGCCTGGTTGTGTCTTGGACGGGGCATCTGTTCGGTTTGGAAATGCCCCCGCTTTTTCCCACTGTAGGGCTTATTCAAAATCTTCACCATGCCAGACGCTAGCAGGCCTTTCCGGCAGGTAAAAGTCAACCGTGAAAAGCCTGTTGCCTTTCTTCGCCGTGAATGCTTATCTGCCACGTGCGCGCCCCTCTTATTGTGCTGGCAGTTTTCCTCGGCCTGAGTGCCGCCCGGGCGCAGGACAGCGGCCCGATCGACTGGGCCGGACTGGCCAACGACCCGGCCCTTCCAGGCTACCGTGATTTCGATTTTTGCGGCGTCTACGCGGCCGCCCTCTCCGGGAAAATCATGCGCCAGACGCATCAGCAGGCCCGAAGGGTCTACCTGCACTTTCACCGCCCCATTCCTGGCTCGACCACGCAGTATCACGTGTTTGTGACCTACCGGAGCGATGACAAGCTGTGGGTGGCTGACAATGCCGGTTCCCGGGGATCATTCCCGCTCGATACCCCCGATGAGAAGTGGGTGAAGACGATCGTGCCGGACACCAATTCCTACGATTTGATCGAGGAGCCGAACTTCCGCGCCTATCGAATATCGCATCCCGGCCCGTAGTCCATTGACTTTAAGCCAAGTCCGGACATAACAATCAGGATGCAACCATTTCGCCTGGATTTAGGCACCCGTCCGGCCTGCCTTGCCCTTATTGCCGCTGGCCTCCTCGCCTACTGCTTCAGCTTTTCCGGTGGGTTTGTTTTTGACGATACCTACATCCCCGACAATGAGAGCCTGCGTCATTGGCAGACCTGGCTTACTCCCCCACATGACGGCAGCCCCGTGGACAGTCGCCCGTTGACCAATCTCTCGATGGGAATTAACTATGCTGTGGCGGGAACCCGTGTGGGATTTTATCACCTGACCAATATCGTCATCCACATCGGGTGCGCGCTTCTTCTTTACGGCATTGTCCGCCGCACTCTTGCCAGCTTTGGAGAGACATGGCTCCGGGATTCCTCGCTTCTAGCCTTCACCGCAGCCGCACTCTGGCTCCTGCACCCCCTCCAGACGGAAAGCGTAGCTTACATTTCACAGCGAGCGGAAAATCTCATGGGGTTCTGCTACTTCGCCACGCTGTACTGCTTCATCCGCGGGAGGGAAAACACACCGTGGCTGCTGGCATCGATCGTTGTTTGCTGGCTGGGCATGCTGGCCAAGGAAGTCATGGTTACCGCTCCCGTCATAATTGCCTTGTATGCGTGGTTTTTTCCCGCCACGAATCCGCTACCCCGAAAACAAAACCTCCTCTATTTCCTCGGCCTTTTTGCATCGCTCCTCGTCATGGGCTGGCTGGCTTTACATGAAGGCAATCGCGGAGGGGCGGTCGGCGATGCCATGGGCGAAAACATCTCGTCAGCGGTCTACGCCACCACTCAAGTCTGGTCGGTCACTCGCTACCTGAAGTTGATTTTCTGGCCATCGCCTCTGATCTTTGATTACGGCAACATGGTCTACTCGCTGCGTGCCGTTGCTCCCCTCATACCCGTCTTGAGTTTACTGATTTTGACCGCTCTTTGGGGAACTTTGCATCGTCGCTGGTGGGCGTTTTGTTTGATCTGGTTTTTTCTGATTCTCTCGCCCACCTCAACCGTCATTTCTCTTTCCATGCAGACCGCCGCCGAGCATCGTGTTTATCTCTCGTTGGCTGGCATCGCGGTCCTCGCCGTCATCCTGCTGTACCGTCTGCTCCGCTATTGGGGCATAGTCCTTCTCCTGGTTGCCGCTGTCGCACTCACCCACCTCACCGTGCTGCGCGTAGCCGACTATCATTCCATGCTTTCACTTTGGACTGATACAGTGAAAAAGAACCCCGGCAACCCGCGCGCATATTTGAACCTAGGATCAGCCCTTTACAATGTCGGAGACGCGCGAGATGCCATCCCGCAATTTAAAACAGCCATTGCCCTTTCCCCGGAATACGGCATGCCATGGTACGATATGGGAGTTAGTTATCTGGCGCTCAAACGCTATCACGATGCCCGCCTGGCTTTGGATAAGGCGCTTACGCTGTATCGCACGCCCGATGTTTACGCTGCCACAGGAAGAGCTTATTGTTTCGACGGAGACCCAAAGGCAGGCATTCCGTATATTCAGAAGGCCTTGTTAATAAACGAGAAATACGCCTTGGCCCATTACTTCCTAGCCCAGGCTTACATCCAAGTAGGGAACAAGGAGGGGGCAGCGGAGGAGGTAAAGCGGTTGTCCGTGCTGGCTCCGGCAATGGTACCTTCGGTCTCGCCATGAGGGTACCTTTCTTTTTGGGCAGTTCCACTTTATGATGGGGTGTGGCCTTAGAACACGCAGAGTTACCCTTGACCGACGCCCCCATCGAGGGTCTGGAAGATCGCCAGGAATGGCGG
>FSYP01000108.1_pt1 | contig 16477 bp, 22 predicted proteins | sample 1638601 | NCBI WGS metagenome assembly FSYP01 (sample SAMEA3914788, study PRJEB12502) | metagenome | biome: forest; material: soil | place: Canada | collected 2011-07-03 | depth 0.1 m | reverse complement strand
GGCAGTTCCACTTTATGATGGGGTGTGGCCTTAGAACACGCAGAGTTACCCTTGACCGACGCCCCCATCGAGGGTCTGGAAGATCGCCAGGAATGGCGGGGGCTCCAACGCCGTCTTGACCGCCTGCTCAAACCCATCGCTCCCGGGATGGATGCACCCTCGTGCCTGCGCCGCCTGATGGGCGTTATTCGCGCGCTCGGGGTCGAGGTGGTGCTCTTCCGGGCTGATGCGGGCCACGCCGAGGCCCGGACTGACTCCACGTCAGGAGTCAGACGCGCTACCCTCTACTTTGACCAGCCGGAAGCCGCAGGCCGCAAGCTCGCCGCCGGCAACCTCCCCTTTATCGGGTATGAAGAGCTTTGGTTTGATCTGGCCACCCTGGCGGCCCGGACTTTCCTGCAGGATACCCACGAGCTGCTCCCGGTGGAGGACAGCGCCCTTTTATCGGCAGTGCGTGATTACCTGCTGGTCCCCGCCAGCGAGATCCGCCCTTATCGTCATCGCGGTGAAAGCATGTCGGCGGCCCGTCATCGCGTCTGGTGCTTCAACAGTTTGCCGCTGTCGGTCTACGGCGCCCACAAGCGCCCGGGCCGCAAGTCGGTGAAAGCCCGCCGCCGGGTCGATATCCCGGCTTACCGGAAAAACCCGGCCAGCTCCGAAGCGCTGTAGTTCCGCTTCAGGACAACGAAGATCAGGCTCAAGCCGGCGCTTTCCAGGACATTGCGGATGTAGATGTCGCGCTGACGGCGCTCCATCAGGTGATGGCTGGAATCGTTCAACTCGATGATCTTGACCACATTGTTTGTTGCGGGGTTCCAAACCACGTAGTCGACATGCTTCTGCGCCAAAGGGGCAAATATCCGGAAGCGTTCCTTTCCGCGCAAGCTCGCCGGAATCGTCACCAGATCGGCCAGACGTATCTTGGCCAGGAGGACCAAGCCGGCAGGGCAGGCCCGCTGAAGCTGAAGGTAAAAATCGCGTTCCGCGGCACTCATCAACTTGGCCGGCTGATAGAGACCGCGAGCCGGACGCCCGGCGTATCGCATCCAGAGGACGATTAGTACCACGATGATAATGGATACGAGGATGGTGATACCCATGTTGGTCGAAATGATGTCGTTCATGCATCCTAAATACGGGGCATACCCCCGAAAGTTAAGTTTTTCCTGTGATTGACATTAACCCCCTCTTGGCCTCAACAACTTAGGCATGAGCAATCCAGTCGTCATCGTTTTCACCGGCGGCCCTCGCGGGGGCAAGTCCGAGGCCATTAACTATCTCCGGGCGGCCTTGCCAGCCAAGGGACTCGGGGTCTCCGTTCTACCCGAAGCCGCCACGTGGCTTATGGAGGTGGGATTCCATCCCCGGGACAGTTATCACCGCGGCAGCGCTTTGTGGGACCAGACCCGCCTTTCTCTCCAGGTTGCCTGGGAAGATCAGGCTTTGGCCATGGCCCGTGAAAGGGGAGGACACCAGGTCATCCTGGTTGATCGGGGCATCCCTGATGGCGAACCTTTCTGTCCGCCGGACATTTGGCGCAAAGCCATAGCCTCGACGAAAATTCCTCCGTCCACGATTTTCTCCCGCTACGACCTCGTCATGCACATGGTCTCCAGCGCGGTGGATCTGCCGGATGAGGCTTACGACACTAAAGCCAATCCCCACCGGTACCACAATGTCGAGGAAGCGCGTGCCAGTGATCGCCGCCTGGGCGAAATCTGGAGTAAGCACCCCGCCTACCACCGGATTGATAATGCAGGCGGCATGGAAGGTAAGCTGGCGCGAATCTCGGCCATCATGGAGGACCGCTTCAATCCGGTACCCAGCGTTCCGACGGGCCTGGTACCACTACCTGCGCAGGACCTTTCAAACGTGCGCCGCCGTTAATCTGCGGGCGTCAGGAAGACTTTCCCCGTAAAGGGGCATTTGACCTTGCTTCCTGGCGGGAAGGAGGAGACATCCACCCATTGGTCGGTCGTGCCGAAAGGGCTGTAGACCATGCCGGGATGCCCTGGAACCGGGTTGGCCGTCGGGTAAGAAGGCAAAGGGGCGACTGCCGGGGTCGGCGGCGTGAGAGGCACCTGCTGCTGGGACGTCGGGACGCTGATCTGCCCAAAGTCTTGTTGGCTGGGATCCGGCACCGGGTTCATGCTGACGGATTTGTCTTCCGCTCCGGGAGGCGGCGTGGCGCTGGGAGCGTACCCGCTGTAAAGCTGCTGGTCACTGGTCATGACCGTTGAGGGTGCCGGAGGAACCTGGCCATACGAATCGACGGGAGGCGCCCCGCCGTTATCCTGGGGCATCATGATATTGTTCGGGATATTCTGCGGGAGAGCCTTGGGATAAGTCTGTGCCACGGCGGGCGCCGGCGCCTGGGCTTGAGGAAGGGGCAGGGCAGCCGAGGACTGATTGGCGGAGACTCCTTGGGGACCTTCGTGTCCGCAGGCGGTCAAAAGCAGGCATCCGGCAGCAAGGTAAACAAATTTGTTCATGCGGGCATATCCTGTACTTGATTCGATTTAAAAAGAAAAGCGGAATTTGTGTCTCGCCAAAATTCTCCATGCTACCGATATTCCGGGGGTGACGAACCGCGATAAGAAACGCATGCGCAGCCGGGCCTGGAGGTCCACGCTCAGTGCAGTCATCCTAATGGGATTCACGGTTTTCGACCTTATTGGTCTGGTTTCCCATCCGGACCTTGCCCATTTTGTTTGGCTTTACCTGGTGGGTATGTCCACGATCGTCGAGAGTATCAGCGCGTATTTTTGGTACACCTACGATTTGCGCGCTCCCATGTGGAGCGGAATCAATCAGTTCTGGCTTGGAATACTGGTCTGCTGCAATTCCATCTGGGATGGCCTGCACCCGGAGAACATGACGGCCATGCTGAACCACATGCCTATTGCCGATTTTGAAAAGACGCAGGCAATGGCGATAATGAGGCCCCTTTATTTCCCCGTGGACGCCGCCAGTGGCGTTCTCGTTCTTTTAGCCCAGATCTTGATCGCCTATCAGTTCTGGACGGGAGGGCCGAGGGGTTATCGTCCGAAGCTCCAGCGATCGCGAAATTCAGAGCCTGCCAGCGAGTGAGATGCCTCTTGGGTCAACATGGCATCACGCCGGCGAAACTCCGCAATCATTCGATCCTGGCCGCGGATGATTTCCTGCTGTTCTTCGGCAGTCAAAGGCGCGACACTGACCGCTGCCCGCATCTCCAGAGCGCCACCCTCCAGGGGAGGAAGGCCGAGGAAATGGGCATCTACCAGGCCGCCCGATAGGTAAGATGTTATTGGTTGTCTCATGGTCTGTTGTTTAGGCCAACCTCGCCCCAATGGTAAGGGCTTTTTTAAAATTATTTTCGTATCTCTGCCGCCAGCTCGTCGCCCCGGATCATGTAGCCCAGGCGCGCGAGGATTTCCTGCCGGTCCTCCTCATTGAACTTGGCCCGGTGCTCCAGAATCCAGGACCTCACTTTTTGCCGCTGCTCCTGCCGGCGGGGAGCGTCCTCCGCCTGATCGATGCCCAGCATCATTTCCTCCAACTCGACGGAAATAAGGGAGCCCTGATCCAGGATGGCGAAGACACTGTTGGACCAGGATTGGGGCAGTTGCGTCATCCGGTCGATTGACCCCTCGTGCTTTTCAAAATTCAGGTTGGCCACCCCATAGGCGCGGAATTTCATCACCAGGGGGAAATTGGCCAGGGCCGCGGCGCCGCAGAGCAGGAAGACCATACTTCCCGGCCCCATCATGGGCACGCTGGCAAAGGAAAGGGCAATGCTGAAAATCACGAACTCGACCGACAGCCCGACGAGAATGGTCGTAGCCATGAAGTGGAGCGTCCAGCCCGCCAGGCAGAGCCGCTCCAAAGGCGGGCGCATGCGTTCGAGCAGGGAAAGTTTTGGCGGGTGAGAAAAGTACGTCATGGTCCTCGTTACCGGTTATGCCCAATCGGGCGGGCTTAAGCCAGGAGCGCTTTAAAGTCATCCTCCCCGATGATCGTCACTCCCAGTTTTTGCGCGTCAGCGAGCTTTGAGCCCGCATCGGTGCCAGCCAGCAGATAGGTGGTCTTTTTGCTGACACTTCCGGGCACCTTGCCTCCCTGGGCGAGGATCGCTTCCTTGAATTCCTCCCGCGGGCGGCTCAGGGTTCCGGTAATCACAAAGGTTTTTCCGGCCAGCTTGTTGCCGGCGGGGGCCGCGACTTCTTCCTCCCAGCGCAGTCCGTGGCAGCGAAGGCGCTCCAGCACCTCTGCCATGTCCGGGTTGGCGAAAAAGGCGACTACATGATTGGCCGTGATCTCTCCGATTTCCGGGACCTGGGACAACTGCTCGGCGGTCGCGGTCTGGAGCTTGGCGATGGAACCGAAATTCCTGGCCAACAACCGCGCGCCGCTGGTTCCAATCTGCGGTATGCCCAGGCCGAAAATCAGCCGCCAGAGTTCACGGACCTTGCTCTCCTCCAACGCGCGCAGGATATTGTCGGCGGATTTCTCCCCCATGCGCTCCAGGCTCAGGAGCTTCTCCGGGGTAAGAGTGTAGAGATCGGCGAAGCTGGCAACCAGTCCGGCGTCGACCAGTTGCTCCACCAAGGCATCTCCCATGCCGTCAATGTCCATGGCCCCACGGTGGGCAAAATGGACAAGGCTGCGCTTCACCTGGGCCGGGCAGAGCGCGTTGACGCAGGTCAGGAAGACGCCGCTGTATTCGAGGGCGCCGGAGCAGGACGGGCATTTGTCCGGCGGGACAATCGGAATCTCCGTGCCGGTGCGTTTCTCGGTGACCACGCTCAAGACCGCAGGGATAATCTCTCCGGCCTTTTCGATTACTACGGTGTCCCCAACCCGGATACCAAGGCGTTTGATTTCCTCGAAATTATGCAGCGTGGCCCGGGCGACGGTTGTGCCGGCCAGAAGCACCGGCTCTAATTCCGCCACGGGAGTAATCACGCCGGTACGCCCCACCTGGAACGTCACTGCACGCATTTTCGTCGGCACTTTCTCCGCCGGATATTTATAGGCCATCGCCCAACGAGGAGCTTTCGCCGTTGATCCCAGAATGGACCGCAGGGGCCAAGAGTTGACCTTGACCACGGCGCCGTCGGTATCGAAGGCAAGCGCCTTGCGATCAACGTCGAGTTTCTCGATCGCCGCGCAAAGCTCGTCGACGCTTTTGCAATGGTAGGAAAGCGGACTAATGGGAAAACCCAGGCCCTTCAGGGTTTCGAGCCACTCGCTCTGGCTCTGGCAGGTGATCCCTTCCATCTCACCCGGGCCGTAGAGAAGGATGGCCAGCGGGCGCTTGGCCACCAGCCGGGAATCAAGCTGCTTGATCGTCCCGGAGGCCGCATTGCGCGGATTGGCGAAAAGATCTTCGCCATCCTTGGCGCGTTGCTCGTTGAGCTTGCGAAAGGCATGCGTCGGGTAGTAAACCTCGCCGCGGACTTCCAACACGGGAACCGGATTGGACAAGGTCATGGGCAGGCCGCGAATGGTTCGCAGGTTGGCCGTGATATCGTCTCCCTGCTCACCATTGCCACGGGTAAGGCCCTGCACGAACTTTCCGTTTTCGTAGCGTAGACTGACCGCCAGGCCGTCGATCTTCGACTCGACGACAAAGTCCACGGCGGCACCTTCGGCTGCCTCCATCGTTCGGGCAGCCCACTCCCGCACTTCGGTCATCGAGTAGGTATTGCCCAAGCTCTGCATCGGGATGCGATGTCGGGCCTGCTTGAAATCGGAAAGAGGAGCTTCGCCCACCCGTTGCGTTGGGGAATCCGCAGTCACCAGATCAGGATGTTGCGCCTCCAAATCCACCAGCCTACGGTAAAGACGGTCGTAATCCTGGTCGGAAATACTCGGCGAATTCTCCTGGTAGTACGCGCGGTCATGCTGGCGTATCTGGTCGACTAATTCACGGTGGGATTGGGAGGGTTTCGGCTGGGAAAAGAGATCGTCCATGAGAATGAAAAGATAGGTTGAGGCCCTTAGGGCAACGCGAAAATCACAGTGGATTTCTTCTCTGCGTCAGGCGCCCAGCAATGCCGCGTGTGCCCACGGCAGCCGGACAGGGATCGGAGGCACTTTGAGGATGCGGCAGGCTCCAGGCACCTCTCCAAAGGGGGAATTATAGATCATCGTAAACCGGGCGCCAATCTGGCAAGTCTTGGCTTCCAGCAGCGCCCGCCGTCCGATCCACCGAAAAACCTTGCCCTCCCGGTTTTGCAGGGCGACAAGGGCGAAGGAGCCAACCAACCGCAGGATGACTCCATTAAATGACGATGTGCATGGCAATGGTGGCGTTCGCCTCATGGCTACGATGAATAGGACAAGCGGCCCGCGAGCGCAAGCATCTGGCGATTATTTTGCCAAAAAATTTAGCGTGGCCTCGACTTTGTCCGCGCGGATGCCAATTCCGTGGATGAGATGCTTACCGATTTCCTCCCGCACCCACGCTTCAGAAGGAGCTGGCGCGCCGGGCTTGGCGGAAATCCACCTTGCTTTTGCATCCTCTCGAAGGACGCGAACGATCTGGTTGTTGAACCAAGTCGGGCATTCGACGAACTTTTTCCACATCCACTCCCGCATGGCCTGGTCCGTCATCTCCCAGTCGGCGGAAAACTCGGAGACAATCTCCTTGGCGAAATCCACGTGCAGGGACTTGGCCATGGCGGTCCCGGCGGCGCAGGAGCGAAAGAGATCGGCCAGCAGCGTCACAGACGTTTGGTAGGCCCCACCGCTCAATTCTCCCCAGGAGAACGTCTCACTGTACTCATAGAGGTCGGCGCGGGGACGAAGCTCCGCCCCCTCACTGGTCCAGAGGGTATGCTTGCCGGCTACGGTTTCCCCGCGATAGGTCATATCACCAACATGCGGCGAAACCCGCTAAATTTCCAGCTACCGGACCTGGGCGGGTGAAATTATTCCCGGTGTGGGCTGTAAATCCCGGGGAATGGCAACAGGGAGGGCTGATAAGTCGCTGACCGGCAGAATGGCAGGCGCGGGCGGCGGGTAGTGCTCCCCGACCCATGGAATGGTCCAGTTGACCTTCACCTGATTGATCTTGCCCGTGTTTTTATCCGAATAGCGGATGCATCCGTAGGCGGCGCCGAATTCCGCCACCAAGGTGGTCGCCTTGACGTCGAAGGCGCAGTATTTGGCGATCTCGTAAATCTTACCTTCCTTGTACCACCGCAACGCCTCCATGCCGTCACCGGTCTTGTTGATACCGAGGGTGTGCTCGCAGACGTTGTCGAGGGGGAGCCGCTTGCCAACGGCCTTCTCGACTTCCACGAGAAGATCGAGGGTAGGGATGTTCTCCTTGAGGTTGAAAACGGAGTGGGGCTGGATGACTTCGTAGTCGAAGTTGATGAGGTTGTAGCCAACCACCAGGTCGGAGGCGAGAAGGTCCTGGCACAGGGCTTCCTCCTGGCCTTCGCGGTAAAACCGGTACTCCTTCTTGACCGTATCGTAGAGGCAGGCAACGGAGACGCCCATCTTGGCCTTGTTGCCCCAGCCGCCGACATCGGCAGCGCTTTTCTTGGTCTCCAGATCGAAAATTTTAGCCATTACGGGAACCTTAGCACGACCATCTCCAGCTTGTCAGCCTGGCAGGCCATGATCCAGGCCAGGGAGAGGAGAGCGGGAAAGGCGGTGGTTTTACGCAGGCCACGGTAGGCAGCGCGCAGACAGTCGGCAACGGCAAAAGCGATCTTCTGGCGGCGGGTATATTTGGGCTTCATACCATGGAGTAGGCCAGCCCCATGCCGGCGTAAACCCTAGTAGACGCCAAATCGCACCGCACCACCCAGTGCGTATTCGAGGACGTTCTCCGACGTCACCCAATGGCGATCCATCTCCTCGCAGACCTTGCCGACGGTATTGGAACCGGACATCGGGTCGTAGACGAGATCGCCCGGCTCGGTGGTCAGGCCAATGTAGAATCTCGGCAGCTCCTGCGGAAAGCGGGCCGGGTGAATGGGAAGCCCCGCCGCCCGGCAACCGCGGCAATAGGCATCATTGGATTGAGAGTTGGATGCCGTGAGGACGGAATGGGGAATGGAGCCCTGCCCCAGGCGGAAGGGGTTCGTGGAGCCGCCATGCCCGCTAGGGCGCATCTTTCCGGTCATTCCACCGCGTTGTACCTTGGTGACGTGATCGGCGCTGTAGGGGCGCAAGACGCGGCGGTTATCCGCTTTCGGGTGAGGCGTCTTGGAGAGCCAGTAGATGTGCTCGAAGCTGTGGTTGAGGCGTACCCGGTCCTGGGTCGTCCAGCGCGAGCCCGGAATCTTGCTGGGGTTTTCCCACACCCCGCGCCCAGCCAGGTAATAGCCGAGATTACCGACCAAGGCCGTGAGCAGCTTTTCCTGGTAAAGGGAGAGGACCGGCAAGCGCGGCTCGTAGACGTCGGCCAGGTTGAGCACGAGCGACCCGTTGGCGGTGAGAATACGCTGCCACTCCCGGGCCAGCCCGGTCAGCCAGTTGAGGTAGTGCTCGGCGGGATTGCCGTAGTGCTTCTGCTTGACCAGCGGGTAGGGCGGCGAGGTGAAGATCAGGTTGACCGAGTCCGGGGCAAAGAGATGAACGGCATCCTCCGCGCGCGCCCAGAGGGCCATGCCATTGTCGGTTTCAAAAACCGTGAAGATCAGGCCCGGGATGGCGGTGCGCAGGAACTTATCTCCCCGCGGGGTCAGCTTCCAGCTTTTGCGTTTCTCCCCGCTGACGTGGCCACGCCGGATCATATCCTGGCGCACCCATCGCACCCGCTTGGCCCAAAGGCTCTCCGCGATAACCCGGCCCTTCCATGTTCGAGGGGCGCTGGATTCAGTTTCCGCCGAAGTCAGGGCGACGCGCTCAGCCAGGGCCGCGATCACATCCTTTGGTCGGGCCTCGCCGCCGAGGGCACTCAAGGTTTCCAGGAAGGGAAGGGCGAGCTGACTATGGGCGGGAAGCATGACTCAAGATAGAGCCTTAGCGGCCAGTCCCAGCGGAGGTAGCGGACTCCGCAACCAACTGGAAGGCTCCAGGCTGGGCCTTGAGACGATCGGTCTCCACTGGCTTGGTGATGCGCAGGCGTCCACCACTGAACTCCAGCGCTCCATGAGCCTTGGCCGCTTCGATTACCGCGAGCATTTGAGCCTCGCCTTTGCCGGCGAGTTGGCGGTCCGGGATGAATTTCACGGTCTGCGGGCCGGCCATGAAAGCGCTTCGGTGGGTGACTTCGACCATGGCGGGCTTGCTCTTGTCCCGCGGCGTGATCTTAACGTCGAGCAACTCGTGTGGTGACGCTGACGTGGCCCGAGCGCGCTGTTCGAGCGCCTTGGGTAACTGCCAGAATCCAGCGGGGTCGTTCTGGGCTTCCAGCAAGGGATCGAAAATCCGGGGCTGGTAGTTGCGAGGATTTTCCACCCGTCCAACCAATCCTGGGAGGTCGCGCATGCGGAAGCGCAGGGATTGCGGCGAGAGAGGCCACTCCGTCGCCTCCCATACTTTCTGGCCATCCCTTTCCTGCGGGCCTTGGCGGGCGTCGACCAGATAAAGGCTGCGCTCGGAGTCGCACAGAACGAAGAGGTAGTGTTCCTGATTATCCTTGGTCTCTTGGTGCAAAAGGAAGAGAAGGCCCTCACCGGGTTTCGCCAGCGTGTCCGTGCGCGAGCGCAGGTGCTTGGAGTGTTCACCGATCCATTGCCCTGCCACGGCCTCCTCGGCTTCTTTGTGGACCATGGATTCGCGCCGGTTCGCGTCCATCTTCTGCTGGTGCTTTTGCTGGGCCTCCTTGACGCTGACGTCAAAGGCCGCCGCGGTCTTATCGAAGGCCAGCTTGCAACGCTCCGCGCGCTCCACGTCGATCTTCTCCGGCCACTCGTAAGCGAGCAGCACAACATCCTTGCCAGTCTTGTCCTTGCCCCAGTGCTCCATGCGGGTACCGCCCGGAAATTTTAATTCGCCTGCCGGTGGGAACGTGAAGCTGGAGGCTTTCCCCTCCCAATCCACTGTCAGTTCCTTCTTGTCCACGCGGAGAATAGTGCGTGGCTCATAAATGTCTTCCCCGTGCCCCATCTCCCGCCAGCCGTAGCGCTCCACGATGACCAGAGGCTGCCTCTTACGCTGGGCAAGCATCTTTTTGAATTGGCTTAAGCTGGTGATATCCGTTTCCATGCCATTGGAGGTAGGCAAAGCGGGGGACGATGTCAACGACCCGCGCTGTTTTCCCGTGCAGAAAGAAGTATCTCGCCATTCTCATTGAGCGGCTCGGGAGTCCAGGCGCGCAGAGCCAGCCAGTAGTCCCACTCGACCGGGCGAAGAAGCTGGTGGTAGGTCAGAGCCAGGGCCTTGGAGCTACGCCTTAAAGCCTCCTGCATCTTTGGCATGTTGCGCAGGGTGTAGGCAGAGTGGAGATGTTCCTTCCACACCCGGTCGAGACCGTGGCAGTTGAGCGCGATACCGATCCGGCACAACTCCTCAGTGGAGAGCCGTCCGAGATGGGTGACAATCTTGAGGCGATCACTCATTTGCGTACTCCGGAAAGGGCCTTGAGGGCCAGGCTGATAAGTTTCTCGCTGGAGGCACCCGCCACCTGCACCTTGTCAAGGGCCGTGCGCGCATCCTCGTTTTTGTACCCGAGGGTCACCAGGGCCAGGAAGGCGTCCTTATATTCCGGGGATTCCGACTTAGAGGAGGCACCGCCATCAATCAGGTCGTGAAGCTCGACAATGATCTTCTCGGCGGTCTTTTTCCCGATGCCCTTGATCTTCGATATGCCATCGGCGTCCTTGGCGGCGATCAGCACCTGGAGAGACTCAATCCCGAGCTGATCCAGCAGGGTAAGAGCGATCTTGGGGCCGACACCCTGAACCTTCTCGACCAGGAGGCGGAAGAACTGTCGTACCCGGGGATCGAGGAAACCGTAGAGCAACTGTGCATCCTCCCGGAATATCTGGTGCGTGAAGAGGGTAACCGGGTCCTTTCCTGCTTTCGCGCTGATTTCCTGGGTGACGTGGACCTCATAGCCCACGCCGTTGACCAACACCACAACCAGCATGGGATGGACGGTCTGGAGGGTGCCTGTAAGGGAAGCGATCATAGTCGGTACCATCCATGATACGGTGCTTATCCTGAAAAACCAAACTGCTCGCCAAAAGAGGTCGTTTTAGGGGGCGAGAGGCCCGAGGGACCGGAAAGCAGCCGCCCTGGTTATCTCGTTCTCCGGCAATCGTTCAAAGGCCTGCTTATCCTGGAAGAAGACGCGGTGGGCCTCCGCGGCCTGGTGGCGATTATCCACGGGCACGTAACCGGCGGTGGTGCGCAGGATGCGGCCTTCCCGTAGCGAGAGGTTGTTCTTGGCGGTGACCCGGACGGTCGCCGCCAGCCAGCGGTTGTATCTTTCGGCATCCAGGATTCCATCTTCCGGCCAGGAACCCTCCGTTCGCTGCATCTGGTCGAGCTTCTCAAGGTCGCAGTAAATGGGAGCGTGCAGTGCCTCCACATGAAGGACGGCAAAGCGATTAGGGATGTGGTCTTCGCCGCTGATTTGGCCGAGGATCAAACCCAGCCGCATGTCCTCCCTCCACTCCCCCATTTTTAAGGCGAGAGCCCTGTCGTTGGTATCGCTACCCTTTTCCGCCTCGGCATATCCCTGGGGAATAAACAGCGCCTTGTCGGCAGACTCCCCCTGGAGAACCATGTCCTCCGCCGCCTCGGCCAAACGGTGACTGGCCTGGTAATAGCGCACCAGCTTGCTTGACCAGCACTGGTGTAATCCAGCTTTGCGGAAGAGATGCCATGCAAACTTTCCGAGTGACATGGTCGGCGCCGACGCTGTCTTTGCGGCGGGGGCATGATTGCCTTCGCGCGATTCCACCGGAGCGGAGATTCCGGTCCGGAAGGAAAGAGGGACGCTCAGTTTGATGCGCCCGTCATCGATCGGGCGGGTCTTTCGTATTACCTCCGGCGCATCATCTCCAAAAAACGGACAGGACGCCTCGTGCTGGTGGCCGGTGCCCGGGAAACGTGCCAGATGGTATCGAGCACCACCCGAGAAATCCCGACGGTGAATGGAAACCGGCAGTGCCAGTCCCGAGCAATCGCACCATGCGCCCGGAGTGCTTTCGTGCGAGCGGGCCAGAATGCGCTGGGCGTCGGCCGCGTATTCCTCGTGGTAGAAATAACTAAACGTGTACGCGCGCGTCCCCTGGGAACTCAGTCGAACGCAAAAGGGGTTCATTCCCCTTCATCATACCGTATGGGCTGGAGGTAAACCAAGCCCGAAGGCGACATGCACCCAACGGTCCAGTTCCACTTCCCGATCCGGGTCGGTTTTCCCGGATTGCGCGGTACGATGCAGTTCCCTCGCCAGGGCGATCACTTTCTGGCTGGCTTCCGTTGCCGGATCGGGCAGAGGAAACTCCCGGACATACTGGGTGATGTAGCGCCGACGCTGGGCGTAGAGGCGATTACCGAACCGCGCATCGTAGTAGGCAACCAGGAAGGTGCTATTGGCAACGCCGAGGGCCAACCACGGCAGGTCGGTGCCGTCGCTCCTGGTCAAATCGACAAAGTAGCAGTCCCCATTAAGGCAGGTGCCTGGCTCGGTCAGGAAGAAGACTGGCCTATCGCTGATATCTCGGCACGCCAGGAGTAAACCATTCCAGATCTCGGGCTTTTGCGGCACCCAGATTTCCCACCACAGCCGCCCGCCGTCCTTGATGTATTTCCGGCCTTCGAGCCGGGGACGATGGGTTTCGAGGTAGGCCAGAGTCTTGGGATATTTCGTCAGGTCCGCCGGTTCGGCACTGCGGTCGCCGGTGTAGGGATAAAGAATGCGCTCCTTGGTCTCCGCCACCGCCCATCGTTGCGCGGTAGTGGAGCTGACTAGAGGGCGAACAAAGTCAGGCTCCAGTCCGGCAAAATCCTCTCCGCCATCGCGCCGCAGGAAAACAGCATCGGCGGTCGTTTTGATTCCCACCCGGACAGGGCCGAGGTCGCCAAAGCGCTTGCGGGTGTGGGCATGCACCATGTCCAGCCATGTTTCCTTTTCGGAATTGTGCAGCACCCACTGGCCGCGGCCATCGATGCTGAGATTGCCACGCTCAATGACAAAGTTCCTTCCTCCATACTCAGCAAGCCGGATCGCCGGATCAGGCAGTGCGGTAAAAAGGGGCTGGGTTTCTCCCTGCTTGGGTTCCTCGTAAACTCGCGTCCATGCGGCCTGCTGGGCGGCGGGACCTGCGGCACGGCGCAAGACGAGGACCGCCGGCAGAACCGCGGCATCGAATATCCGGGTATCTCCCAAGTCCCAGAGTTCCAGGACATGAAAAACCTGGGGGAGAAAGGCGCGAATGGCGGCCCCTGCCTTGGTGAAAAGGAACCGGTTGGAAAGAATTAGCGCCGCCACTCCGCCGGGCTTGAGCACGCGGGCCAGCGCAAGAATAAAGGCGAAGCTGAAATCGGCCCGGCCCGGAAGCTGATAGCCCACGCCAACCTGATGGCGCTGCCCTTCGTCGAGCCAATGCGTCCGCACGTAGGGCGGGTTGCTGATAATGATGTCGTAAAGGTCTTCGCCCTCCGGTGAAAAGAGATCGCCTGGCGGCGGCAGTTGGGAGGCATGTTCCAGGAAGTCAGCCTGCCGGAATTGGTCGGCGTCACTGGAGAACTTCTGTCGCACTCCGGCAAGGGCCTCTCCATCGACGTCATAACCGTGCAGCAGAAGCTTCCGCGGCTGGAGGGCCATCGCCAGGTGTTCGAGCAGGCGGCCATCGCCGACGGCAGGATCGAGAACGCGAAAGGGACCATCGCCCTCTACGACTCCAGCCAGGCGCGCAGCCACGAATTGGGCCAGGTCATCCGGCGTATAATGCACGCCCCGGCGTTTGCGGTCGGTGCTCATAGGCTGCCGGATTGAAAGCGGTGAATAAGTGCCTGCATTACTTCCAGCATTTGCACCCGGTAGGTGGAATCAAAATCGTTGCGCACGACAAATCCCGTCATCTTGGCCATGACCGGTTCGCAGGCCCGTTCCAGGTCATTGACCGGCGGGAGATCGGTCTTGATGTGGATGTAGGCCCCTCCAAGGCGGCGAAGCTCGTCCACCTCGAAGGGAAAGCGGATGTCGGTAAAGACGATGATGTTTTCGGGCTGAATACCGGTCATCGCGGCCTGGAGAGCGGAGCTGAAAAGGTAGAGGGGCTCATGCTTGACCTTGAGCATCTCGGCGTAGGCCACCACCAGCGGGCGGATCAGCTCCTTGACCGCGCGATCCTCCGACCATACATCGATGCCATGAGGTTGCAGCAGCGGTTCAAGGCCGCGGCGCAGGATGTCCCCCGAGCTGGCCCGGAGCACAGGCAACCCGGCAGCCTGGAAGCACCTGAAGGCGGTGTCCTTGCCGGCGCCGGCAGTACAGCCGAGTCCGACGATGAGATGGTTGGGCTTCAAGTTTTCCTGTTGCGGTTGGCGACTGGGGCCACGAATGCCTCGTCGCGGGTTTCGGTATTCTCCATGCAGACAACTCCTGCCACCTTTATGCCCGAATCCGCCTTCATTTTCCAATGAGAAGCGTTCGTGCGGGTATCCCGGCCCAGCAGCACAGCGATTTCGCCGATACCTTTTGGTTTCATTGCCTTCCTAGATAGGAGGCGGTTAGCGGAAGGTTACACGGCCTTGCGTCGTCGCTCCTGCAGTTCTTCGACAACTGGATTAGGGCAGGAAACGGTAATGCCGTTGCCCAGGTGAACCCAGGAAGAACCGGTCCCGACCGCACTGGGCACAATGCGGGTAACATTGGCGAGATTGATCGACTTGCCAGGAGCGACAGGAAACCACGAGATCTCCTTCAGGCGGAAGCGCGACTCCTCGGCAAGAGTAGCCAGGGAGAGCCGCATGTCGTCCGCGTACCCGACGTATCCTCCGCCATCCTCTTTTTCAACAAGCACCTGGGCCTGCTCGGGGTTCCCGTAAAAATTCGGTGCGTGGAAATACCAGTCCGAGGCTTCGATGATCGCGACGATCGCTTCATGGCGCTCCAGTTCCACCAACCCGTAACTTCCTTCCAGCCGCACCAGGGAATTATCCACGTCAAACGTCATGACGTCGCTCAGCGCGATAAAGTCCATTTTTTGCGTGTGCGTGAGTCCCGCCCTACGAACCGCGTCGGCAATCTGCTGGCCGGTGTAACCCCCGGATACCCTGTCGTGGAAATTCGGAGAGTAAAGCAGTCCAAGGTTCTCGTCCTCCCGGCTGATGGCGGAGAGTCGCGCGGGATTCACCCACACCTTTCCTAACGGGCAGTAGTGCGCCTTGAGGTATTGGCCAATCTCCGGATGCCGGAAAGGGGCGACGACAGAATAACCAGTGGGCGGATCCCAGATGAGCCAGTCACCGGTCTCGGAATGAGCGGCAGCCTGCGTGGCGCGAGACAAGTCCACATCTAGGTCTCCAGCCGAGGCCCGGAAAGGGAAGGGCTGCCCGGAGACGATCAAGGAGGGGAGAGGCGAGCGCATGTTCGATCGGTCCGAAAAATCTGTCGAAACATATCGCTCGAATCCACCCTCGCGCAAGCTTCATGGCGGGCGACCAAAGAATTTTTCTTCTTGGCTGCCCGCCACCACCGGTCTTATTTCTGGACCGTTGCCTCTCGCTCCGCCTTGGCCGCCAGGTAGCACACCTGCGCATGCTTCTTGGATGCCACGCGCAGATCGCAAAGCATACGCCGGTGTTCGCGGCTGCACGGCTCGAAGGTGCTTCCAAGCGCCCGCTTCGCTGCCACCAGGTCTCCGCTCAAGTTACTGCGGCGCCCAAAGCCGCCAGCATTGCGGTAAGCGGTATGCGCGGCGCGTGCCGCCCGGGTCTTCGCTGTGATCTCCGCGTAGTGCTGCTTCCACAGCGTCCGGAAGTTTAAGTAATCCTCTTTCGAGGTGAACTTAAACTCGAACGTGTAGTTGATTTTCTCCAGTCCGCCGGTCGGGCTGTAGGCGTTGGTTCGGGTCACCTGGTAAAGCTCCGAGAGCTTTTCGCCAGTGGTTTTCTGCGTGGGGTTCTTTTCAGTGGTATTCATGTTATGTACTTTCTTTTTGTTGTTTGTTAATCCGGGGCGTCATGCCCCGAAAGTTTTTCAGGGGATGACCTGGAATCGTTTGGTGAAGCGACGGCATTGCGCGCGCGTGCAGGGGCCGAGACCCAGGGCGGTGACAACGGGTTTGCCGTTGTGGAAACGCTCGTGGCCGGAATCGGTGATAAGGCTGTGGGGAATGCCCGCAGCCGCGGCCTGGGCTTGCACCCAGAGGAGAGAATCGAGATCGGGAATGGAGAGGGCTACCTTGGTGCCAAGGCCATCAGCGTGATAGCGGGCTTCTAGGTCAGGCTGAGACCGGAGGCAGGAGAGGATGGTCTGGACATAGGCATGGCCAGCCTGGGCAACCATCTTACCGGGAGACATGCCGAGGTCGGAACGGACCAGGGCGTAAAGGCGCAACGTCGGATCAGC
>FSYP01000037.1_pt1 | contig 16845 bp, 21 predicted proteins | sample 1638601 | NCBI WGS metagenome assembly FSYP01 (sample SAMEA3914788, study PRJEB12502) | metagenome | biome: forest; material: soil | place: Canada | collected 2011-07-03 | depth 0.1 m | reverse complement strand
GGTCGAGCATTCCCTTGGTGCCGTAGTTGTCCATCTCCGCGAGCATGGCTGCATTCCATTCGTCCTTGTTGAATTCCGCCAGGGCCTCCGCATGACTCATTCCCTTGGCCAGAAAACTCTCGAAGGCATAAATCAGGACATCGCTCATATTTCGTCAAAGATAACTGATTGAAAACTAGGGGGCGAGATGGAAAGCCATTCTCGCTTTGCTGGAAGAAGCTTGATCCTGTAGAGGGAACTTTCTAGCGGTCGCGGCGAACCACCCGCCGGAGAAATGGAATGCATGCCATGAACCTTACGAAGTCCACCATCCAGCCTGGCCGCCACTCTTTTGGCCGTCACCTTGTCACCCTCCGAGGCGCAGCTTTATGTCCCCACGGATGTCAGCAGCAACCAAGTCGAAGAGTTTGGTCCGACCACGGACACGGAGATCAACTCCACCCAGGTTTTCGATGGCACGACCGGTAATCTGGAGCAGCCGATTGCCGCAACGGTGTCGCCCGACCAGTCGACCATCTACGTCGCTTTTCGTTTAGGCCGCTGCCGCTTCGGGCGTAGCTTCACCTGCGGCTTCGTCACCCTCGACCACCGTAAAGGTCACTTCGGCGTCGGGCTCGACCGCGGGGCCTTGTTTGTGCAGTTCCAGATTTTCGGTGGCGATCCTGTGCACCTCAAGCGCTTCCTGAGCCTCGCCGGCGGCCATGCCGTGACGGCGAATGATCGCGCTGAAGCCAGTGAAGTAGATTTCGTCAGGCTGCATCTTGAACTTCATGCGCCCATCCTCGTCCACGACAATCTTGCCGTCCTTCTCCTTCGGCTTGATGTGGTAAAGCTCGTGATCGAGAAGAGCCAGACGCTCATCGTCCTCCGGGTGCTGGTCGAGCCAGAAACCGTCGATGAAGATCTGGGCATCGAAGGGAATGTACATGCGGTTTTTAGCGGAAACCTTCGTGATATAAGCCGCGCAGTTCATACCCTTGGCCTTCAACCCGGCAACCAGTTGATCGTCTTCGTAGGTGGAGACAACTACCGCCCCCACTTTCAGGTTGGCTTTGACCAGCTTGGCGTAGTTCTTTTGCAAGAGCTGGTCGATCATCGTGACAATCTGGTCCGGAGCGGCGGAGAATTCTTTAGGCATTCCCTCGTATGGGACAAGCCAGCCCGAAACGCAAGGGCCTAACGATGAGATTCTTTTCCCCCACCAGGCGGGCCGATATCCAAGTCCAACTGATGAGAGGGGTCAATGTGGGGAACGGCGGGCAGTTCCTCGCCGTGGGCAAACTCCGGTGACACTTCCGCATCCGTGTCGAGCACCTGCCGCGCCGCCCATACCTCCATCCCGTCTGCGCAGCCATAGGTCTCGTATTCGAGCTTCTCGGCCCGAAAGTAAACCTCGTCGGCATGCTCGAAGCGCAACATCCGGGGATCCGGAGATTCATTGAGACGGTAGCGGTCAAGGGCATCGGCATCCTTCAGGAAAGCGGCCAGGCGCCAGGCAGGGTCGCTCTTTTCCAGGTTATCCCGGTCACAGTGATTGATAACCGCAGCCTTGATGCGCTCGTCCCATTCAGGGCCAACTCCCGCACGGCGAAAACGCTCCACATGCAAATCCCAGCAGTCGTCCACGGCCCACTGGCCATGCCGGTTGCAGACGCCATCCGTGCGCCGCGCCAAGTCATGCAGGAATGCCGCAGCCCATGCGGGGGCCAGATACTCCGCCGGGCCATGTTCCTTGACTAGGTCAATGCTGTGACAGATGACCCGGGCAACATGGTCAACTCCATGAATATTGGACTGGTGATGAATGAAATGCTCTTCCTGGGGAAAAAGCTCGTCCAGGGCAAGCCCTGGAATCGGACTGGAAGATTGGCGGTTGTTGGACATTGAACTACCCCACAATACGATTTTTGGACGTTGCGCCAAGACGTCTGTTCGTAAATTATTTTTCCCCGAACGCCAAGTGGGATTTTCGGGATTATGCCTGATTTCCAGGCATCTAGCGGACTGCAAAAACCAGCCCCCTGGAGCGATTCATTACAGCCAAGAGAGTTTTTATTGACGCCCTCGTGGCGCTTAACTATTACAGTGCCGCCGACGCCATGAACACGGGATACTACAGCTATGCACGCACGCTTCGCGGACTTTTCCCCGCGTTAGCGCTCGCTATGGTCGCGTTGGTCTTGGGCGCAACTCAGACGCAGGCCCAGGTCTTTACCGTCGAGTCCGGCAGCAGCGACCTCTACATTTATAATCTGAACGGCAGCGAGGTTTCAGCGATCAACCTATCCGCCTACGGACTCAGTTCGCCGGACTCGATCGCACTAAGCGGCAGCACTCTCTACATCGCTGGCAACACCAATGTCATCGATGAGTATAACCTCACGACCAACACCATCACGGAGACGACCCCGGCAGCCATGTTCGGTGTGGCCTCCAACGTGAGCGCCCGCTACCTCGATGTCTCAGGCAACACGCTGTACATGGAGAGCTATCAGTCGCAGTCCGGAGTGCTAAGCTCCGTCCTCTCCTCGCGTAACCTCTCCACTGGCACCACCCAGGATCAGTACACCTGGATTTATGGTGGACCGAGTCCCTTTACCGTCAACTCTGCCGGCACGGATTGGTACATCGCTTCCAATGGTACCCCTACGGGCGCCACAACCGGGAATGGGTACAATTCAATCGGGCAATACAGCGGCAGGCAGATCGGCTCCGACATGGTCACGTATGGGTCCGACGTCTATGTCGCCAACGGCAACACTATTCAGGAACTCAATTCAACGCTGGGGGTAATCAACTCTTCGTACATCACGCTCAGCGGGCAGACGATTGATGATATATATCAGACCAACGGCGACCTCTACGTTCTCACGGCCAGCGGCGCGCTCGACGAGTACAGCATTGGCAGTACGGCCACATCCCTGGGAACAGTGTCGACCAACTCCTCCGAGGGCAACAACGTCACGGACATGGTCGTGGATCCGGCCCAGCCCACTCCGACTCCTACTCCGTCTCCCACTCCAAGTCCGACTCCTTCGCCCTCGCCAACCCCGAGCCCGACCCCTTCGCCAACTCCGTCACCCACGCCAAGCCCCACCCCATCACCAACCCCTTCGCCGACTCCCAGTCCCACGCCTTCTCCAACGCCAAGCCCCACCCCCTCGCCCACGCCATCTCCGACCCCCTCGCCGACTCCGAGCCCAACCCCTTCGCCCACCCCCTCTCCAACGCCAAGCCCCACGCCATCTCCGACTCCTAGCCCCACTCCGTCTCCCACTCCCAGCCCCACGCCATCTCCGACCCCCTCTCCAACGCCCAACCCGAGTCCGTCTCCGACGCCCTCGCCAACGCCGGCCCCGACGCCGAGTCCAACTCCAGTTCCGACTCCCAGCCCGACTCCCGTACCCACACCGAGCCCGACGCCAACGCCGAATCCCCATACCATCACGCTACCAACGACCCAGGTTACCACCACGGACGTCTACGTCGCTACCACGTCCACTTCCGGAGGCGCAGTTGGAGTCTTTACCGCTGGAACAGGATCAACCATCACCAATAGTTTCATCAACAAGACGTCCGGCCAGCTTCTCCTGGAAGGCAATGATCTGTGGGTGTCCCAGAGTAACGCCATCGCCGAGTACGACGCCACCACTGGCGCAGTCATCAAGAGCACGTTCATCCCCATTGCGGGCAATGATGTTTCCGGCATGTCGATCGCGGATAACAACATTTACGTCCTCTACTCGGAAAATGGATCCGATCCGCTGGCCGTGTACAACGCCACCACCGGCGCCGAAGAAAATTCCAACCTCATTCCAGGCGTCTCCGGCAACCAGGTGCTGGTCTACGACGGGGTCATCTACATCTCCTCGTCCACCGGAATTACCGAGTACGATGAAGAAACGGGAAGCTACATCGGCGAGATCATGGATCCCAACGCGGACGCTCTCGCGGCAGAGGGCAACTACCTCTACATCACTTACGGTACTTCCTCGGGCAACGTGGACGTCTACGACCTGGCCACGAATTACTGGACGTCTATCGGCCTGATTACAGGACTGAATGATCCCACTCAGATTCAGCTCGTCGGCGATGAACTCTACATCTCGACCGGCAATGGCACGGTCTCTGTGTACCAGGCCGCAACGGGTTCCAGCATCAATTCTTCCTTGGTCACCGGCCTTCCCGATGCCGATGGACTGGCCGTGGGCTTCGTGAGCGATGACGGCGAAGGCGGCGGGCCTCCCGGAGGCATTCCCGTCCTTGGACTAGGCGCTGGCAGCGCGCCAGAACCGACGTCTGGAGTCCTCTCTCTGATCGTGCTGGCCATGGTGGCAATCCTGCGCTTTGCCAGAGTCAAAAACCGAAAGTCTTAACCCTTTTCCAAAAAAATCTTCGTTTATTTAAAAAAATTACTTGCCGTTTAGGTCTCAACTTCTTAATGTCCGCCGCCGGTCAGAAAAAACCAAGTCAGTATCCCAAGAGAATCCAATGAAATCCTCCCTCAAAAACCTCCTCGTCGCCCTCGTCCTTGCCGCGAGCTTCACCACCGCAGCCCACGCGCAAATCTTCATTACCGAGAACGGCCAGATTCAGGAGATTGATCCGGCCACTAACAGCGTCGAGAACACGATTTCGGCTGACAACGGCTTCAGCGCCACTGCCCTTACGATCGACAACGGCACTCTTTACGTCGCCACGGAAGCCCCCGATCAAAGCTCGATCGTGGTCGCCAGCTACAACGAAAGCTTGCAGGAGATCAACAGTGACGTGGCCACGTTCACCCCGCTCGTCTCGGGTGATGGTTCGATCGCCTCGGTCAACGCGATGGCGGTTTCTGGCACCAACATCATCCTCAGCAACTCGACCTACAATAACGGCGAGCTTGAAAAGATTGATCTCTCCACCACTCCGCCCGGCACGACGGAGCCGCTGGTTAGCATCGGCGATCAGAATGACAGTTTCGATGGCATCGTAGCCTATAACGGTGTTATCTACGCGACTCGGTTCCAGGCCAGCGATATCGAACTTTACAATGTGTCGGACGGCAGCGACGCCATCACGCCGACGGCGGTTGCCCTCGCTCAAAACGGCTACGCCACCGGCCCGGTACTCACCTACATGCCCAACTTTGATGCGGGCAATTCGATCGCCATTTCCCCGGACGGCCAAACCCTCTATGTCATGGACATCGAGGCCGACACGATCATAACCGTCAATGCCGCAACCGGCGCGCTCATCAACGGCGACTTTATCGCAGCCCCCGGTGCCGACCCCACTCCTTACTGGGGCAACCTCTATGTTGACGGCAACAATCTTTATGTCGAAGACGGCGATACAGGTGCCCTTCTGGATTATGACGCGACGACTGGTGCTTATATCGGCACGGTGGCCGCATCCGGCACGTATGCAAGCAGCGTTGCCATCGACAACAGCGCCTACGTGGGCGATCCGATTTCCGGCGGCTATGGCGTTGGCACTCCTGGTGAAGGCGGCTTCGGTGGCACCCTGGGGACCGGCGGCAGCACTCCCGGCTCCGCTCCCGAACCTCGCTCGTGGGCCTTGGCCGCACTCGTGGCCCTCGGCTTCTTCGGAATCTACCGTCAGCGCCGCCAGCAGGGCGCTTCGACGGATTGCCTCGCCGCTTAAATTCCTTTCCAGGAAAAGTAGCTGGTCTTGTCCGGCTGTACCTCGGTGTAATTCTCGCGGTACAGCTTTTCTGGCATCTCTGTCTCGAAGAGATGCGTCTCGTAGCAGGTAAGGAGCCCAGGAAACGACTTGGATGTCAACGGGCCGCGAGCACTATGGCCTCGGTAATCAAGAGGCACCTCATCGGCGATCTGGAGTTCCTCGGTAAAGACGCGGCGCGCAGCCAAGACGGGTTCTTCCCCGGCCTTCATCTTCTCGCCCAGGCCAATGAGGTCTTTGCGTTCCCGCGTGCGCCCATCGGTGAAAACCTGTTTATCCTCCAGGAGAAGCTGGCGCCGCCCGTCCTTCTGGTGGTAGATGCGCACAGCCACACCGGCGATCAGCCGCAAGAGGCTGTCGTCTTTCTCAACAAGCTGGCACTCGCCGGCCTCAACCTCGCGGTAAAGATGATCGAGGCTCTTCGCCTCCCCCGCGCCCCATTGATGCAGGGGTACTTTGTGTTTGGCGAGTAGCGCGTTGATTTCTTCTTTGGTCATGCTTTTCCTTGCGCCAGCACCTGGTCTGGCAGATTCACGTAGGCGGAGGTGTAGGACCGCCAGTGTGGTGAAGCAGATAGATTAATGTCTCCGCGCGCAAACGCCTCCTCAGCCCGCTTGATGGCATCGTCGACGATCCCGGGATCTGCACTGCCCTTCACATTAAGCCAGATCAGCTCCTCTCCGGGGTTGTGGGCGGCCAGGGCATACCAGGGCGTCCCGTCCTCTCCGGCCCCGTAGCGAAGGAATTTGGCGCGATAAAAGATCATGGTTTAGTTCTTCCAGGCGCAGTTGAGCACCTCGTCGCTCTCACGGCGCTCTCGCCAGTCCGGAAAGTAGACGCGCTGGATCAGCAGCACAAAAAGGCGCCAGATGAGGAAGGCTGCCGCCACCGAACGTATTGGGTAGTGAAGAGGGTACCGGCACCCGGAAAATATCAATACCAGGACGGTATAAACGCCGAGGAGCCAGCAAAGGGCCGCGAGCGCGGGGCTGAGCATAGGATCCCATTGCGGGCGCACCGATAGGCCACGCTGGACGATCCAGAACCCTGGGCGGAGAAGCCACAGTGCGAATGCCACCCAATACGCTTTAAATCTTGAGAGCATAGGAAACGGCATCACTCCTGTCGCCGCCCGCCTAATTACTCCGGAAGGATGTCGTAGGCCAGCTTCTTTTCCGGTCCGCAGTGGCTCCCGATCTCCAAGGCCTTGGCGCCGGTATAGACTCCCGCCCGATCGGTCTCATCCGTGTACCCGGAAGCTTCCGGTCTCCACCATGCCATCCACTGCCCCGACCAAATCCAGACCTTCGGTGCCCGCACGAGCAGCTCGCGCTTACGCTCGTCGTTCTTGACCTCTTCGAGGGTGATACGGTTGGCCACAGTGACCGGGATCTTGCTTCCGAGCCATTGGGTGTAAGCATGGCCGCCGAGCGCCTCGACCTCATCGATATATTCGGTGGCGCAAACCCGCTCACCATCCTTATTGAAGTACATAGCCGTCGGAATGGAGGTGATCTGGTAGCGGCTCCGCGGCGGGATCTTGCAGGAACCGCCCTCGCAGGAATGAGCCGCCTCGTCTTCCCTGGATTCAAGCGTGATCCACTTCAGGTCGATCTGGTTGGCCGCGCAGAACCGATCCAGCACACCATCGGCAAGGAAGCCCTTGAGCTTCTCGCACCAAGGGCAGTCCGTCCCGGTGAAGAGTATCAGAACGCCCCGCTTGTGCAGGCGGGCGCGGGTCAGAACCTCGCCGATCACTTGATCGGGATTAGGAGCCGGGGCTGTCGCGGTCATCATTTCAGGTGGCCTTGGAATTAGGGCTGCGGGCGGCCACCATACTCAGGATCGCGCTGAGGATGAACAGCCCCATGATTATGATGCAGCCGATGCTCAGCAACAGGACTCCATGGCCGGAGATCTTGCTGCCGAAGAACCGCCCCATTTCCAGGGCCAGGGCTCCAAACAGCAGGGCGAAGAAGAGTTTGATGCCTGCGTTGAGCATGCGGAATTGTTTCCTTTTCGGGGAATCGATCGTGGTCGTCATGATAGTCAACCTAGTGAAGGACCGAGCAAAACTCAAGCTCCCGATTGTTCTATCCGTCTCCGTACCAACGCAGCCTGGAAACTAGCCCATCCCTGGAAGCTGGCTTGGCAAAGCTCGGCGTCGCTCGCATCCAGTGGCCGTCCCTGCTCTTCTCCCGCAAGCAGGATGAAACCCAGAAAGGTAATGTCCCGGCCCGGGTAAGGCACCCAGAGGGTACCATGGAAAGCCGAGGAGTAACGCTTCCACGCCACGGCTACAGCCTGCAGGCTCCAGTGGCCCAGCTCGGGATAGTCCTTCTGCATCCGGGCGAGCGTTTCGTGCTGGTTGCGGAAATAGCCCGAGAGAGGCGCGTTCGGCCCATCGCCGGGAGCGATTGCCTCCCATCGGAATGTGTCGGGAATGCCCATGTCGCGCCCCTATGGAGGGGAGCGCGCTGGGTTATGCCGGATTTACCCGGAAAAAGACAACGGGTTTTGAGTGAAAACTCAGGAGACTGGAATGGGCTTATAGGGAAAGCGGCGGGCGCGGGCAGCTTCCTCGTAGGCTTCCTTGCTTTCGGCAGCGATCAAGAGGTCGTCGGTCCGGTCCCGGAGCGCGGCGTTCACCATGGCGTATTTCCAGTTGCGCCACGGCAAGTTCGCGAAATCCTCCTCGCCTTCGGTGAAGGCAGGGTCGGCCCGGAGAAGGGCGATGTCTTCTTCGCGGGTGACACAGACCGCCAGCTTGGCGCCCAGCCCGTCCTTGTCGTAGAACTCCTTGCAGCCGCGCACAGCCTCCGCGAGATCGGCGGAGCGGACGATAACCTGCCACCCACTCCAAGTAAAACCACCCACCCAATATTGTCTGTAGTCATTCCAGGCCAGGGTCACATAATGACCGTTGTAGCTTGCGTGAGCCGCCCGTGAAGCGAATTCCACTGATCCGGTGGCCGCGGCTGCCCGGTTGATCGCCGCGATGATGTCGTAGGGCTTGGTGGGAAGAAAAAAGTGAACGGGTTTCATACAGGTTGAGCGGCCAGGACTAGGGCGCCGAGGGTGAAAATCTGGTCGCGCCGGCGGCGATTACCACCTAGGTATCCCCGCAGGGCGGCCGCGGCGACGGTGAAAAGCTCCTCGATGTCGTCCATGGTAACTTGCTTTTGCGCACTCCACTCCTGATGGGCCACCTCACAGCGCCGCTTGAAATGCCCCGCGATGTCCTCGGTTAGTTCCTCAAGCCGGGGCGGTATCTTCTCGCCGGCGGCCTCCAGGAGCTTGAGCGATCCGAGCAGGATTATGGCTGCCCGGTCGCAAATCCCGTCGAGTTCATCGATCGAGACCTGCCGCTCCACCAGCCAGTCGTGGCCGCAGATGGCACTGCGGCGCTCAAACTGGCCCGCCAGGTCCGAGAGCAAGTCCCTTTCACGAGGTGAAACTTCAGGCATAAGGGCATTCTAAGGTGGACCTGGCGGTTAAACAAGGCGGTCGCCTTACATCCGTTTGGCGGCTGCTTCCGCAAGGCGGCTGCGCTCACCCTTGCGCAGGGTGATGTGAACGTGCTCGGGGTCGCCGCGCATTGAAACGATCGTGTGGGCCAGGCCGTTGGAGAGGCGATCGACGTAAGGGGCGTCAATCTGGTCCCGATCACCTACCATTACGAGCTTGCTATTGAAGCCCATTCTGGTTACTAAAGTCTTGGCCTGCAAGCGGTTAAGATTCTGGACCTCGTCCGCCACGAAAAATGCGTTGCTGATCGAAGCCCCGCGGATACGGGCCAGGATTTCGAGTTCCAGCAAGCCTTCCTTGATGAGGCGCTCGTGCGGGCGAAGCTCGCGACCCAACTCGCCACCCTGCTGGTAGTGCTGCTGCTGGGGCTTCTGCTTGCGCTGGCTCTGGCGCTTGTTCGCAAACTGCGGGCCATTATCTTCCGGACGGCGGCGCTGAGGCATCAGGTACTCGATGTTGTCGATCGCCGGGCGAACCCATGACGCAAGTTTCTCGTCCTTGGATCCTGGGAGAAAGCCAACATCATTTCCTTGCGGCATAATCGCGCGTCCCACCAGGAGTTTGTCGTAGTGCCCCTCCTGCACCTGAAAGAGCCCGCAACCGATGGAAGCGATGGTCTTGCCGGTGCCGGCATTGCCGTCGACCGTGATGAGCGTCACCGTCGGATCGCGCAGGGCGTCAAAGAGGAACACCTGCTCCAGGTTCTTCGGCCCGATTTCGCGGCCACCGCGAATAGCGATCTTGTCGGTACGGAGCTTGCGGAACCGGCCCTTGCCGAGGTACCGGGCCGGAACCGTCTTGCCCGGCTTGTCGACGTTGGTGAACACCAGGTAGGTGACGAAGTCCTTGTCGAGGTCCGCTGTCTCAGCGGGATCGATCTGGATTTCACCGGTGCTCATCATGGCCTGAATCTGAGAATCAGCGAGGGCCATCTCGACCAGCTCGCTCTGCGGCTTCAGCTCCTTCTCGTGAACCTTGTCGCGCTGGAGGTCTTCGGCGCCGAGGTCGAGGATACGCGCCTTGGTGCGGACGTTGCCATCCTTGGAGACCATGATGACATTCTTGAAGCCGCGCAGCTTGAGGCTCAAGGCGGCAGCCAGGATGCGGTTGTCGGCCTTCTCCAGATCCGGAAACTCCGTGCTCAGGGTCTTGGTCGCCTTGGGATTAGGGCGAACGAAGCGAACCGTGCCGCCAGCCGGCTTGGTGTACCCGCGCTTGACCGAGGCCGTATCCGGGAGGATCTGGTCGATAAGACGAAACGCCTCGCGGGCCTGATAGCCGCGGTCGTCGTTCTCCCGCTTGAAACCGTCAAGTTCCTCAAGGACTTCATGCGGAACCCAGACGTTATGCTCGGCGAAGTTGACGAGAGCACTGGCATCCTGGATGAGGACGTTCGTGTCCAGAACGAAGTTCTTGATTAAGCTGCCGCCGACGTTGTTTTTACGGTTAGTTTTGCGGTTTTTATTGCTCATGTTGGTGATTAGTAGATAGGAGACAGGGTTTAAGACTGGTGAGAACGCAAGCGGGTTTCGGCGCGCGTAACGAGGAGGCGATGTTCGGCGACCACGCGGTCCATTTCGCGCTGGCACGCCTCCATCATTTTCGGAGTTCCGCCTTCAACAATCAAATTGCGGGCTCCGAGGTTAATTCTCACGGCCTGACGGACCAGGCGCTGTCCTTCTGCAACGGCATTGATGGGCATTGGTATAATCCTCTCGGGGTTTTTAATCAATCTTTCGTAAATTCATTTTTTGGCTGCGGCCTTGGTGACTCGGTCCCAGAAATTCGGCACCGAGGAGACGTCGATCGGCGAGTAGCGACCAAGCTTAGACCGCACCACTTCGGCTGCCTCGAAAGCCCCCATGCTTTTCACCTGCAGGTTCGACCCTTCGCGGCGGCCCCAGACGACATAGCGGTGCCCATCGGGCCGGCTCACGTGGGCATATATCTTGTCGGAGGAGCCTTTTTGGCACCCGAGCATATCCTCCAGGCGCCAACCAAGCGGCGGGCGTACCGACTGATAAAAAACCTGACCGGAAGCGGGAATCCCCATGGATACACCCTCCTCCTGGTCGTAGCGGGGAACGCGCGAACCCCAGATCGAGTCCGCCACGGCATAGAAGCCCCGGCGAGCGAAACGATAACCGGCAGGCCGACCATTCAGGGCGAAGCTCAGCAACACCCGCATAGACTCCGGGTATTCCAGGCTTCGCTGGTGGACCTCGATGCGAAATTTATCGAGGTGAGTGGACACCTCCACCTCCTGACCTTTGACGGTGACCTTCTCGATTCGTCCCAGCGCCTGCATGATACGCTCCTGGCCGGGAGCCTTGGATAAAACCGCGTAATCCTCCAGGCTGATTTGCGCTTTGCGGCCCAGTTTGCGGCGACGAATCGGTTCGCTATCCATCAACCAGACGTCCGCCAGCAGGGCATTCTCGACCGCCTGGACGGCCTTCTCTCGGTTGGGGTAATAAATGGACCGCACCCCAAAACCACCGGGACTACGAATAATATCGTATCCAGGATGAGCCGCCTTGAAGGAAGCCATGAGCGCGTAGACCTCAGACGGCACCGCCGAAATCTTTTCCCAATCCCGGCTCGGAACATCAAGGATTTTCAGTCCTTTTTTAGCGGCGATCCTTCCGTTGGGGCGGTACTCGGAAACATGCCAGCAGTCAGCAAGCCCGCGCACCATGATCGTGATACCATCCTCCGTGGATGCCGCACCTTGGGCGAAAAAGACGAGATCGAAGGATCGTCCGGTAGCACTGTCGTGGAGGATGTCCACGATCTGGTTTTCAGTCTTTATCCGGCGTTTGACCTTCAGCATGACACCTTGAAGATAGAGGCTAGACGCGCGCGAGGCCCGACATCCCTTGCAGGGAGCGGGCCTCGAAATAGTACCTCGCCTACGAGATATGACGGATTGCCGTTAGTATTGCCCAGCCGCGGGCAAAGGCAAGGGCAATTTGATTGCTTGGGCTGCGAGCCTCGCTACTATGAAGGCATGACCCCGATGCGAATGGAGTCCCATTTGACCGACTTTGCACTTTTCCTGGCCAAGAGCGATTTCCCGCCCGAGCCGGCCACAGGACCGGAAGAGGTCTTGAAGACGGTCAGTATCGACTTTCGCAACCGGAAAGTCGTCGAGATCCCGGCGGCTTCAGCTCCGCGCGACCTTTAGGCCGCGATCTTTTCGAGCAGCACCTTCTTGCCGACGGCGCCGGTCACCTGGCTGCGGATGAGGCCATCCTTGAAAAAGAAAAGGGTCGGGATGCTCGATACATTGTACTGGCTGGCCAGGGCAGGTTCGCTGTCGACGTCGACCTTGACGACCTTCACCTTGTCGGGGTTCTCGCGCGCCACCTCATCGAGCAGGGGTGCGAGCATCTTGCAGGGGCCGCACCAGTTGGCCCAGAAATCGACGATGACCAGCTTGTCGGATTGAAGGACTTCCTGGGCGAATTCAGCCTGCGAAACATTGACGGTATTCATAATCGGTAAGTTTTATGGGGACGGACGAAGGGAAAAGCCAGCCTGAAATTCAGGCGGCGGTCAGCGCGCGCGTGGGCGGCGGAGGATTGAGGTAAACCTTGAGCTGCGGGTCGCGCTTGACCGTTTCCAAGGCGAGGGCCTTCAGGTCTCCAAAAGTGTGGACGCCACTCGGAACATGGTAGGGCGCGCGGGCGTCATCTTCGCGGCTGGCGTGCTTGCCTCCAAACCCATGAAAAATCACTTCCTGGTAGCCGATGCCATCGGCGTGACACTTATGGCAAACCAGGCCCAGGCTGTGCCCTTCCGCGTCAAACAGGTGTTCGCGGGCCGTGGTTTCAAAATCACACCCGATGCAGGTCGGCTTTTTAATGGCGTTCACAGGCATGCCTCTATTATAGGCCGACACCCCCTTGGTGTTAAGGGGGTATTTTTACTTTTCTAGTGCGTAGGAATCCGGTCCAATTTCCCGGTAAACCTCCCAATCGCTGATCCCGCCCGAGGCTTTTAGGGTAACCGCCTCCCCGTTTCTTTCCCCTACCACCCGATAAAGGTCTCCTCTCGGGGTGTAAAAGGGCGCGCGATCAGCCCATGCGCAGTCCAGATGGAGCGAGGAAACCTCAATATTGCGGGAAGCGCACCACGACGTGAGATCGCGAGTTTGCCATGCGTATTTAAGACACCCCACCGCGGACAAGACCGCCACCACGAGGACTCCCGAAAGGATGTTAGGCAGGCACTTTATCATACGGCGGCGACGGCGATCTCCCGGCCTGGGCCAGCGCTTCCTGGTCAGAAAGCCCGATAAAAAGCTTGGCTGGGAAGGCGTGCGGCCCCCGGTCGGCTCCCTCCTGGAACGTGATGTAAATCTTTCCCTCCAGGCCCGCCACGCCCGGAATGTAATCGAAAGAATCCAGTTCCATCCTGTCTATCGCAACCTCGGGGTAAACGACGGGGAAGAGGACTCTGGCCCGGGAAAACACCCGGCTGCGCAGGCCGCGGGAAACCAACAGTTCGTGCTCCGTGATATTGTCCATCAGGAGACATGCTACCGGGAGGAAGGCACCGCCGCAAGCCGTCATAGGGCAGCGGCGCCCACCGGTTATTTTGATCCGACCTTGAGCGCCTGCATGAAGCCGTCTTCCTTGGTGGCACGGACTCCGCCAGCCAGAATCTTGGCGATATCGGCCTCACTGGCATATTGGATGTAGATCACGCCCTCAGGTTCGGCCTTCCAGTAGTCGAGCGATTCCGGGTCTGGGTAGACGTCCTGGCGGATTTGCGCGCCGGCAGCGACCTCCATCCGGTCTTCCATGACAGCCTCCTCGACAAACTCCGGAGCAGAGGCCGCGAGGCTGGCGCTATTGATGTGCATCTGGTCCTTGGGCGGGACCAGGTAACGCACTTCCGGCCCCATCTTGGCGGAAAGATCCCGCGAGGCGGAACTCTTCAGCACCATCTCATCGGGGAATTCCATCAGGCTGCTGCTGTAAATGCCATCACCAGTGGAGCAGACGCCACCGTAGGACTTCTTCTTCATCGAGCCTGCCGTCACGGAGGAGTAGTCGCGACCGCCGAAGACGGTCTCTTGCACCTTCTTCTTTTCCTTGGAGAGGTAAAACGCGATCCCGATATTGAAGGATCGCTTGTCCCCGATAATCTGGGCGGCGATCCCACGGGCCTCCTCAGCGGTGAAGACGTACTGGCGAACCTTGCCGTCGGGCGCGCGGAAACCATCGAGCCACAGTTGGCCATTGGGAGTTCCCGTGCTCGCCAGGTAGTTTTGCGCCGGCCAGGAAAATCCGCATTCCTGGCAATGCCGATCGGCCTGGAATTCACACTTGTGAACGGGACACTTGGTAACGTATTTCTCAAGAGCAAACCCGTCGATCGGGGCACCGGTGAGAGGGTTCACTCCCTGGATGGAGAGCAGGATGGCCACATCATGGGTGTGGGAGCGGCAGTCGTTAAAGTCCAGCCACATGCCGCGGCCTTCCTTGACCCCGACGAAGTAGCTCGCGCTCTTGGCGTCACCGCGCGGCCAGCTTGCGGGTGCCGCCGGGTATTTATCGATCGGGTAAATCTCGGCTTCTGCGTAGGGCGGAAGCGAATGGACGCTCTTGTCCTCGGCATCGCGGATAGCTGCCGGGAGGTTGATCTTGCACTGAAGGTGGGGAGAAACTTTCATGACTTTCATAAGTAAAATCCTCGTGAGTGTGGACGGGCCGGATTTAACTCCAGCCCGCCCATGTTGTTTAGTGGGTCTGGTGGGCCAGGACTTCGCCGCTACCGAACGCCTTGCCGGTGCCGGAGCGATCGAGCCTCACCTTGAGAGTAGGAGCCGTGCCTTCCCGGAGAGCTTCCTCCAGGGCCAGAACGGCCTTGGGGAAACGCTTGGTCAGGCGGGCCTCGGCGTCATTATCCAGGACAATGTCGAGGATGTTATGGGCTTCGGCGTGGGAGAGGGTCCCCATCTCATTGGTCTGCTTGCGCGCCAGGTAGATGATCTGACGAATACGCAGGGGGATATTCTCCCACGAGCGGCTGGTCTGGTCGCAGGTGCCGTCGGGACGCAGCGGGCGCCCGGGGTAGAGCGGGTTCTCATCGAAGCGCTCGTCGGGACGCTCGCCGATCTTGTAGACCTTGTGCGGACGGCTCGCGGTGTCGATGTAGATGGCGCGCCCGGGAAGGCCCTGACGAACCTCCTGGAGGAGCTTCACACAGACCGGGACGTCGACCTGGCCCTCGGCGGTCAGGACAACCACCGGCTGCTTGCGCGCTTGTTCGGCGAGCTTGCGCGAAATGGCGGTATCCTCACCCGGGATGTAGCGGGCGAAGAGTTCCTCGAAGCTCATCCGCGAGGCCTTGTTCTCGCTGATGCTGGCCGCCGGCGCGGTTTCAGAGGTTGCCCGGAAAACCCCGGCAATCTGACGGGCCAGGAGCGTCGGGACGCCCAGGCTCGTGAGGTCTTCCCACTTGCAGTCGCTCAGGGCAGCTTCGGAGGCAGCCCCCATACCGATCAGGCTGCGCTTGAAGGAAATTGCGCTGACCTTGGTTTTGGCGAGTTCTTCCCGGGTGGAGTCACCCTCAGGGAGGGAGGCGATCGCTTCATCGACCGCCTGGTTGTGCTTGGCAATGAGCGCGGCAGCGCGCTCCAGCTTGTCTGGATATGACATAGTATTTCTCTTTCTTCTACAACCAGCCGCAAGTCCTGCGTCCGGTTTGGTTTCTGTGCGAAAGTCGTCCCGATCTCAAAGAGATCGGGATTTCCGCATGGCGAATATATGAAGTTCCACCTAGGGCGTCAAGCGAAGTTGATTTTTCGCGTTTAGGGTCACCGTCCCTTCAGCCATTCAGTGAAGCGTGGATTCCGGAAGCGTACTTTTCAGAATTCAAGCGACATCCAAGCGCCGCCTCCGCGGTAACCGGGTAAACCGGCTCAGGCCGGCCCGTGCGCAGCAAGTGGTCCCTGATAGTATCAATCCTGTGGGTAAGATTTTTTCTGATACCATAACCGTGCGTGGTAGTTTTCTCGTCCGTCGTCAATCACTCCGGAGCGTTCACCAGCATAGGCTCGATCCAGAGAGTTTTATCTTCCTTGAAGCCGCGGGCTATCAGATAGTTTCTGAAGTGACCGCGGCGCCAGTGGGTGCGCTTCTTGCCAGCCTCCGCCTCTCCCTCGCCTTCCGTGGGGGCGGCGATCTTCGCCCGGTAAGCGCGCCCGATGAAGTTCGGCGTCCAGAGGCCCGGATGAATTTCCTTCCCTCCTTTGATTTTAGGCGGTCGGGCCAGGGCCTCGATTTCGATCATTTCTGGTCGGGCAACCATCGCCATCATGACCTGCAAGGCCAGGCGGCGGCAGGTGTCGGCAAAGGCCCGCGAGGCATCATCGCCGCTGCGATCCTCCGCGGACTGGACCGGGCGAACAAAGTCGTCGACTGAACCGATGGTCACAGGATCGGAATTCAGCTCGTGATGCCAGCAGGCGACCCCCGTTGCCGTCGGCGAGAAAGCGAGGGTGACGATCGCCGTAGACGGCGCGGTGACTCCCGGGTCTTCGATTTCCGGGACGATCCTATAGGCGATGTTGGCGTCGACCTGCGCGATGACCATGGTGGTGTAGCTGTGCCCCAG
>FSYP01000065.1_pt1 | contig 19474 bp, 27 predicted proteins | sample 1638601 | NCBI WGS metagenome assembly FSYP01 (sample SAMEA3914788, study PRJEB12502) | metagenome | biome: forest; material: soil | place: Canada | collected 2011-07-03 | depth 0.1 m | reverse complement strand
CCCGCGATGGGTGGCTCGTACTCCGCATTCACATGAGCCCCAGGGAAGCAATCGGGGTGCCGTTGCGGCCTGTCGCCTCCCGTGAACCAGATTTGCCCTCCCGGCAAGACCCCTCTCCAAGGGGTGGGTTTTTCGGGGCTTTCGGGGTAGGATGGGAGAATTCATGAGTACCGCTCTCGAAGCCCCGCGCTCCAAGCTCAATATTTGCGTTCCCCTGGCCTCCGGGGGCGGCGAGGCTACCCGGTGCCTGTTCTTCCCCTTGCTGAAGGAGGAGCGCTTCCAAGGCTCACGCCGCGACGCCGCCTACGGGATAAGGCTGCCTGACTACGGTTTCTTCGATACTGATGAGGCCCCGCTCATCACTGGTGTCGCCTCATGGTCTCCGCGCGCCGAGGACACCTGGTTTGCCTGGGTGGGCTCCAATCCCGGCCAGCCGGTGCGCCCCAACCCCACCCGGTTCTTTTCCCGTACCCAGCGGATACGCTCTCACCTGGTTGGGCTTTCCGCCTTCCTGCCGCTTGTCGTTGGAGGCGTGGCCGCTGTCCTCTTCTACACCCGCGTGTTGCCCTGGCAGCCCGCCCAGGCCCCGCCATGGACCATCTTCGTGATCTGCGCCGGCCTGATGGCCGCTGGCATTGGAGCCGTGGCTTTTGCCTCTTCCGTGCATTGTCTGCGTTCGCGCGCGGTCTGGGCAAACCTGCCCAACCTGCCCCCGCTAATCGCCGCCCTGGTCAAACAGCACCGCAAGAACTTCACCAAGATGTACGTCGTGGCCGAGATGCGGGGCCGCTGGCTGATTACCGAAACCAGGAACCAGATACAGTTCAAGGGGGTCGATCGGGAGGCCGTTATCGCGGAGGAACCCAAGCGCGAACGCCGCCTGGCTCCCGCCCTCTACGACGATGTCCCCGTGGAACCCGAAGGCCCCAGGAAGGCCATGCTTGTCGGGGCCATGCACGATGAGGACTTCGGAACCGAAAAGCTCTGCCTGATACGCAAATTCGAGCTATGAACGAGCTGCCCGATTACCGCGACATCTATGACGGCCTGCGCGGGCGCTACCCGCTGGCCGCCTCGCTACTCGCCCCCGGACGATTTGCCCTGAATGCGATCCAGGAAAAGGAGTATTTCTCCCCGGACCTGGCCTTCGTCACCGATGTGATCTCCACCCAGATGGCGCAGGATAACTTCAACGGGGAAACCCGCAACCCACGCCTGGACCGGATTTACCACCAGTTCCTTGTTGCCCAGAACCTCTGGGCCGGCTGCGGTGCCCCGGTCTACTTCATGGATGCGCCCACCACCCAGGCCCTGATGGAAGTACCCCCTTTCGAGGACGCCACCATTGCCGACCTCTACTGGCCGACGCCGGCCTTCCGGCTCTTCCTCCCCAAGGGCGTCCTCAATTACCGCGACCGGGACCTGGGCTGGATCGACGTCGCCCTTATCCATTCCTCCAGCGTCAAGGCCCATGACGGCATCGTCATGGAGATCACCGGCACCCTGCCGGACAACTTTGAGGTCCAGGGCCTTGGCACTACCCTTTCCTGCAGCTTCCCTGAACTCCCCATCTCAAATCCTCTGGGGTTCTCCCGAAACGGACTGCGCCTTCCCCTCTCGCAGCGATCGATTGCCGATAACATGGCCCGGTTCGCGGCCTCGGGCGGAGATGGGGACATCAAGGAAACGGAGATCGTCCAACTGGCGCTCAACCTCCTTGCGCTAATGAAGCTGTCACCTCCGAAGGTCGACATGGGCGACCGGAAGGGGCTAGTCTCCCCGGAGGAATTGCTGATTCCCCGCTTTATTGGCCAGCCTCGCGGGGCCGAATAAGACACCCTCTCCTATCTGCGTGCTCCTATGATACGACTCGCCACAGGAAGCCACTTCGGCTACCGGATGATCTCCGGGCCGCTCAACCAGATCATCGTGATGGGTGCCCGCGACATGGCTGACGAGTGTGAGCGGGAGGAGGCGAACCCGACCAGCACGCCGGAAACCAACTTCGAGGCGCTGCCGCTGATGGATCAGCTCAATGCCATCGCCGCCGTGCTGCATGGCCTTTCCAGCGAGAACGATGACACCCAGGCCGCCTGGTACATCTCCGAGGTGCTGGAAGGCTGCCTTGCCTATTTCGACCTGATACGCCAGGCGGCGGATGAAGACGGGCAGTGGGTCGCCCGCCTGCTTCTCCAAGGCTACATCCAGATCGCGCTGGAGCAGGTTCCGCTGGAGGAGGGGGCTGCGGTGAATGAGTGGGTCGATGATAACCTCGACCTTGAAGGAAAATCCTCCAGTCTCGCCGCGCTGGCCGAGAAGGTGAGCGATCGTCTGCATGGTATCCCGGATGCCGTTTATGAGGGCGACTCGCTGATTCTTCGGTACCTCTTGAACGAGGGGGAGGATTGGTTTGTTAATCCCCTCCTCTTTTCCGGTGCGTGGGAGGAACGCCTCAAGTTCAACAACGCGATCATCCCCAAAATGGATCGACGCTACCGGGAGTGCATCATGCGCTACCTGAGTCCCGCCCCGGCGAAGCTCGCCCAGGACATCAAGGCGGTCGAGACTGTCATCCTCGACCGCCACTTCAAGCCCAAGCGCGGGGCGAACTGGGACCGGGATACCGATCCCGTTATCCAGGAGAAGAGGGACTCAAAATCTGCTTGAGCGGCGCGACTCTTCCTCTTCCTGGCCCTGAGACGCTGGCACACTTGCGCCAGGCGGTAACGATCGCGCGCAGGAGACTCGCCGGACTTAGCGGGGCGGCTACCGCTCGCGACGTGGGTCTGCCGGAATGGATGGCCCAGACTTTCCAGAAACTGGGCTTGCGCTACCTCTCCGCGTCCCCGTGCGTGCGACGGCTCATGGAAGGCGCTCCAAGACATGCCTCCGCCATCCTGAATTTCTTGCCGCGCGGTATCCAGCTTGGAAATCCTTTGAAAATCGGGGCTTCTGAAGTAGCGGCTGCTGTCAGGGCCACGGTCCTGGTATGGGCGCGAAACGCCGGTCTGGATGATGGCTTGGATGCCGAATCTCTTTATCGCAAATCCCGGATGGCATGGTTTCTTGAGTTTCGCAACATGGGCAAGTCCCGTGGTTGTGCATTCTGGTTGTGGATTGATGAGTGTGAGGCCGGGCTGATCGCCCCAGTGGCCCTTGACGGCCTCCGATCCATGAGCGGCAGCGGTTTTCCTGTTCCCACCCCAGCCACGATCGATCGCTTGCGCCGAGCCGGCATCGTTTCGCGACGCAAGTCTGCGGGCGAAAATCCCGCCCAACTGATGCCTGAATTTGGCCTTAACAGGGTGAGCTATAAAATCCTTCGCTTGCTCGGTAACCGCTACCTCCGGGCCTCGGCGATCGTCCGCCGCCTCATGGAGGGCGCTCCCCACCATGCCTCCTTCATCCTGAACTTTATTGACCGCGAACTCGATATGGGGCTGGATGCTGATGGGTGCCCCTCCCGGCAATTCGAGACCGCTGACATAGCCGTAAAAATCCGCAAGAGCGTCATGGAGTGGCGCGAGGGATTATGCGCTGACACTGAAACCCGGCTGTCCGATTCCGACCTGGACGAGGAGTCTCTTTACCTGAAATACCGGGTGGACTGGTGTATGCATTTTCGGTGCATGGGCAAATTCCGCATGGGCCTGTTCTTCGCCTGGCTGGATGAGTGCGAGGTGGGGTTAAGTGCTCCTGTCGCCCTGAGTGAACTGGATCGGAAAATGCCGTAGACGGCCTATCTGCACGCCTTAACTTGTTTTGGGCCGGGTGGCCCAAAAAACAGAAAGGAAACAACATGAACGAAGGTACGATCAGCACGCTGAAGCCTGCGACGCACCGCTCGGGACCGAAATTGGTGGAACATAAATTCCACCCGTTCGATCTCGCCGGACGACGCAAGATCGAAGTGCTCCGTGACACCATCCCGGGCGGTTACTGGGACGGATCGCGGATGTACATCGGTACCCAGCAAGGCCGCGAGGTCTTCCGGGTTAGCGTTGTTGACTCGGGTGAAGGTGGTCATCACCTTCAGCAGTGGCTGGAAAAGCACAAGCTGGCCAGCCGCGTCGAGTACAAGAACTAGCAGGCGCATAGAGGACCACAGAGACCCGCGCCGCCTGCTCTCGCCCTTGCCTCCAAAGACGTCTTAGCCTCTATCTGGAGGCATCGTGAAACGCACCTCCCACTGCATCGACTTCACCCGGGCCGGCTCCACTCCGGCAGATCCCAAGCTCATCGCCCTCTTCAAGATCAACACCCGCTGCCCGCTCGATACCGACGAGGTGCGTGATCTCTTTTTCAACACCCTGCGGCACTGGCTTTCCTCCCGCGACGGCTTCAAGGCCCTCTCGAACTTCGACGGTGACTTTACCTTGTGGGAGTTTCCCGTGTTGTCCGGGAATGCCTCTCTCCGGTCCGCCTTCTCCGCCGTGGGCATCACCAAGGTGCAGGTGTATGTCCACGCCAGCCATGCGAGTGGTGACACGGGTGACGTCCACTACTCCCGGCCTTCCTCCCTGGCGGCCTAATCGCTATCTATTGGTATGCCGACATGGATCACGCAGCCCCTTTCGCCTCCGGTCCCTGTGACTCTGGCGATTATTGGTACCGCGGGCCGCAAGGGTGACGCCGACCGGCTGAACCGCGGCACCTACGATTTGATGGTTCGCGGCGCCAAGGGGATGATCGCGGCCCTCACCAAGGCCGGGCATCCGGTGTCGGGGCTTGTCTCCGGTGGCGCGGCCTATGGCGATCATGTCGCGGTGGCCCTGTTTCTCGAAGGAGTTGTGCCGGCGTTGACGTTGCACCTTCCCTGCGCGTTCGTTTCGGCCTCCGAGGGGTTTCTCGACTTGGGCAGCAACATGGGTTGGTATATGAATCCAGGCGGAACCGCGAATGCCTACCACCGGAAGTTTGCCAAGCGTACCGGGGTTGCCTCGCTGGCGGAGATCGCGGCCGCGATTGCGCGCGGGGCCAAGGTTGAAGCCGGTGGCGGTATGTTCGGGCGCAACGACCGGGTGGCGCGCGCTGGGGCCGCTCTGGCGATCACGTTCGGGGCGGGCCGCGTGCTCAATGATGGCGGTACCGCACATACCATGAAGACGTACCTGCAACACGCCAACCCCGACCTTTCCGCGCATCTCGACCTGAACACCGGCAAGCTCTGGCCCAATGCCCGTGTGCCCGGTCTGCCGTCAAAGGAATCGGAGAGGGACTCGTGAGCCCTGTCCCCAAGGCCAGGCGGTTCACCCCGCCGCCACCGGCAAGCCTCGCGGCTGCCCTTCAGGGGCTCTTCGCAGACGCGGGCTACGCCTGGCTGGTCAATCGGATCGACAGCGGCCACAACGGCGGCGGATGCCTGCTTGTCGCCCAGGCCCTCAAGGCGATCCTGCCGGGTAGTCATGTCGTTACCATGGTCAACGCCGGGGACCGGGAGCCCGGTATGCCGGAGCACTACGGGGTGCGCTGGCAGGATTGGTACTTCGACGGGAACGGTGGATTCCCCAGCGTGATCGCATGGATCAATCACTTCGACAGCAAAAATCCTGGAACGATCGTCACGGTCATCGACCGTTTCAAGCGGTTCAACCGCATTTCCAATTACAGTGGGCACCGCCGAGAATTGATCGCCTTCCTCAAGAATAAGCTATCTGCAAAACCATGAAGAAAACCATCCTTTTGGCCGGACGTTTACGCGGGCACCTCGACTCCAAGAAGGGGTGGCTGATGGATTACGCGGTGATCCTTTTGACCCCGAAGGTCGCAGACCTTCTCAAACACTGGCGCGACGTTACCCGCAAAATCGCCACCACGCAGCCCGGCGCAGTCCACTCGATCGAATACCGGGCCGTCGAGGGACTCTCGTTTGTCGCCCTGACAGCGGATGACGTCGAACACATTTTTGGCCGGAAGGTTCTCCTGGGCCTGGATCATCACGATATGCGGACGATTGGAGATGCCACCAAGAAGCAGGTGGATACCCTGCTGAAAGCCAACAAGGCTTTTCCGGGCCGCGCCGCCCTGGAGGTCAAGGGTGATGACATGAGGCTGATACTCACGGCCCTTCACTCGAAGGGCGCGATCTCCACCGGGACGATCTCCGGGGACCAGTTGGACGCCTTTATCTTCTAATATCATGAGCACCATCGCCACCGCAGAACCGCCCCGCTCCACGCTCTGGGAAAATTACCCGGATACGATGACCCGCGCCGACTACGAGTATTCCCACGCGGATTACCTGAGCCATGTCCTGCCGCGCCAGATCGCCGGGTGGAACCTTCTAAGCCAGGAAGACAGGGACAGCCTAACCGCGGCGGCGTGTGTGCGCTGGGAGGCGTGGAAGCTCGAATACCCCGATTGGGTCAACCTGAATTGACGGGCCGCTGCTTGCGCACTGATCTTCAGTTGCAAGTTTAACCTTCAGTTGCAACTTTCACTTTAACGCGGATAGGCTTCTTTGCCGCCGTTCGTGTGTCCCTTGGGACGTAGACCCGCGACCGCAGCTTAAACCCAGGGGAAGTAACCGGGGTGTTTTTTCTTCCAACCCGCTTCCTCGCCGGAAATTTCTCGTTTGGCCACGGCTATCTGAAAACCATGCGACTAATTTCCCTCAAGAGAAACTCCGACTTCCCCGACGAGCTTTGCGTTCAAATCCAGACCAAGACCGCGATCTACCAGTTCGACCCCAATGGCCTGATCGAGGAGGCCCTCGCCGGCCTGCCGCATCTGACCGAGCCCGTTGCCAAGAGCGATCTCTCCGGCGAGCCCGCCTTCAGCTACCGGACGCGCGATGGTTTCGGGGACCCTATCTACCTGCGCCTTTCCCGCGAGGAACTGTACCGCCTCATTGGATGCGGCCTGCGTCCCACCGAATACCAGAAGATCGTCGATGTGCATGGCGTCTTCCATGAAGTCCACCGGGACTTCTACTACGAGGACGGTTCCGCCCGGCAGCCCAAGGGCCATCTCATCCTCATGTCACTCGGTCTGGCGGAAGTCTAATCCGCCCCTTGTCACCCGCCACCGGTTGTCCTACCCCTTCCCATGAACTTCGCCCTTCTCAGCGGCTCTCCCGTCTTCAGCATTCTCGCCCTTGCGGCCATCGTCCTGCTCTGCGCCATCATCCTCGCCCCGGAAAACCGGGATCAGCGCAACCGCCGCCCCTCGCGGCACTGGCGCCGGAATTGCCGCCTGCCGTAAGCCTCGTAGAATACCCGGATAGTCGAGCCTTGACGGTTAATCCCGGTTAGGCGAAAACTGTGAATGAAGCAGGACGCCGTCCTTACCGATCGCCACCTCCATCTCTCCGGGGCCACTGACCCGGTTCTGCTCTGGGAGATCATCTGCGATTCCGGGCTCAAGACCCCAGCCCAGACGTACTGGGAATTCCTGGAAGCCTACTCCGCCAACAAGGGTACCGTCGCCAACCATGACGATTACCTGAAGCTCATTCACTCGATCGATGTCACCCAGAGTTCCCCATCGGCCATCGAAAAGAGCGTCTACTCCGCCTTCGCTTCCTCCTACCTCTCCGGCACCCAGCACCTGGAGTTGCGCTGGAACGTCATCAAGCGGGCGCTTCGCCAGGGCGAATTCCGCATCGACCTGGACAAGCTGATCCTTTCCGCCCGTGCCGGCATGGAGCGCGCCAAGTCGATCTTCGGCATCGACGGGGACATGATTCTCTGCATGGGCCGCGATTGCAGCCCAGCGGAAAACGAGGCCATCTTCAACAAGGCCGCCCAGTACCACAAGCGCGGGATCATCGGTATCGACGTGGCCGGGCCGGAGCACAAGCCCCTCACCGAACACCACGATTACCTCGCGCACTACTATTCGTTTGCCCGGTCCCTGAAGATGGTCACCACCATTCATGCGGGAGAGACTTTCCAGTCATGGACCGAGGCCGAGATGGATTACATCATCACGACCTTGCGACCCCAGCGTATCGGCCATGGCGTCCAGCTTTACCGCTTCCCCGCCCTAATGAAGGAAGTGGCCAAGCGAGGCATTCTCCTGGAAATCTGCCCCACCTCCAACCTGGTAACCAAGGCCCTTTCCTCCAGGGAAGAGTTGCGGGAGGTTTTCTCCAAGCTTCGCGAGCACGGGGTCGAATACACGATCAACACCGATTCGACCTTCCTGATTCGCACCACGCTCAAGGCCGAGCACAAGATTCACGCCGATCTGATGGGCGCGTGACGTTCGCGGGGTTTTAAAAACCTATCTTCAGTAGGAAATCGAGCCGACCTGTGAGCTACATACCTCCTCAATCTTCCGTCATCTGCGCCAACCACCTTCCGAAAGAAGAGGGTGCCAACGAATCGTGGTTGATCCAGACAGAGGCTCCTTACGCGATCGCTTTCGCCCGCAATCATGCCACCCCGGAGGTTGATCTTGCGTTGGGTATTTGGGTGCCGCAGCCCACCACACCCGAGGAGTTGAGCGCAATCGCGAAGGTGATGTACCGCGCTCACCGCGCGGTGTTCCAAAAGTTCGCCGGGTTGGGCATACGGGATTGCTTTGAAACGTGGAACTACTTTGCTATTCCCGAATCCAAAGTCCCCACCCTCTTTTTTGTCTCAGCTTTCTGCTCCTCCGTCTACAACCGCTACACCAAACAGTCGTGGCAGGAAGTTTCATGTGATCCTGAGATGAGACTGTATTTCGACCCGAAGGCCCCGGAGGATGTTGTCGCTTTTTATCGGGCCTACAAGGGGCTTGCCGACGACGTAAATATCATCCCGCCAGTGCCTATGCCCACTTCCCGCGATACGGACTCCCGCTCAAAATTAAGGAGGTTCCAGACCGTCTACTACATCACTTGGAATGGCGACGACGGAAAGCTTCGTTCCATCTGGGCTGAAGATGTCGCCGAGAGCCCTTCTGCGTTTAAGCTTAAAAAGGTACGCGCGAGCAATGCTGATCTCCACCCCTCCCCGAGCGGCATTACCATGGCAACACACCGGGTTCCCTTCGAGAGCGAAACCTTGACGATCCCCAAAACCGCCGAGCCCCTCATCACGGCGATCGATCATCCTCCGGGGTGGTGGAATCTAACCTCTCCCCACTCTCTCTTCTAATGGCATTCAAGCAAGGTAATGCCGGATTGGTGGCTATTGGCAGAAATATCGCGGCGAAGCGCCGGGAGAAGGGGCTTGCCCAGGCGGCGCTTGGCGGCATGGTTGGATTGTCCGGGAAGAGTATTGCCCGCATTGAAGGTGGGAAACAGCGGTTATCCCTCGCGATTCTTTACCTAATTGCGCGCGCTCTGGGCGTTCCGGCGACGAGTTTTATTCCTGAGGAATTGCTTTACCGTTCGCCTGGCTACACCCTGGAGCAGGCGGAGCGTATCCTGGAGGCAATCCCGGAGTTTACCCTAGCGGTGGAGGCGCATGTCAAAAAGCTGAGGGCCGGGGGCGGCCCGGCGACTGCATCGGCTTGAAGTGGGGCGCTATCTTTTTCAACATGGACAAGATCATCGCCCTCCTCACCTGGATCAAGGTCACCATCTTCACCTGCGGCTACGAGTGCAACAAGCACGAGGGCTCAGGCCAGGTGACCCACATCCTCCGGGTGTTTCGGGTCTGGTTTGTCCTCGGCTGGGCCGGTAACTGCATCCGCCCCTGCTTTCACCTTGACCCGCGCATGAAGATGTTCACCGCGCGCTTCGGGTATGGCAATGAGTGTAATATTTATTTTCGCGAGTTCCGCAAGAAGGGGCTTAGCTGGAACTGGGATCTCATCGCCCGCAAGCTCGGCAAGGCCAGCGAGGCCCCGCACGGCACCATCTACACCTACGATGGTATCCTGGGGAACCACGCCGACGTCTAGCGCTCCGGGTTGGTTTGATCCCGGAGTGAATGTCTCCCCTTGTCCGGCTGCGGGCTCTGCGGCATAATTGCAAGTGACGCTCGCCGTTACCTGCCATGTCGCACCTCTTTCTCGCTGACTTTTTACAAAACCTCGAAATCCCCGGCGATCTCCTCCTGGATTTCCCCCAAATGGACTGGAAGGCCGCGCGTGAGGCAAAGCTCGATGCCCTAGGCTTGGCCGCGAGAATCATTGCAGACAGCCGATCTTATACCCACGAGGATTTTGCCGATGCCATGGGTGAATTGGTCTCCGGGCGACACTTTGTTCACGGGGCCGGCGAAGACCTCCGGCGCGTCTTGGGCGACGCCTCCCTCTACAAGGAGGCCGCCTGGTTTTATGGCGATTTCATGGAATACGCCTCTTTCGCCGCCGTGGATTACCTTGTGCGAAATCTCCAGATGGATCCGATGCTGGCCCTCCCGATGCTGCTGCGCGAACAACGAGCCGACATCCTGCTCGTTCATCGCGAGCATATCCGCTCCATGGATGAACTCCTGACGCGCTTTATGGCCGCGAAAATAGACCGGGAGTGCAAGGGGGTAAGGTCTGTCTTCGTCGAGCTGCTGCAGTACGCGGAGTCCCCCGATACCTTGCGAAAAATGGCCGTGGATTCTCCCTGGCTCCAGCGGGGTGAATTTTGGGCGTGGTTCCCGGCGCCTCCATCCCAACTCCTGGAGGACTTCTCCGATTTTGAGGCCGACGCCTCCACTACTCGCCCGCGCCACACCCCGGATTGCGTTGACCATATCCTTGCCGGCCTGCAGCGCGAAGATTGCCCTGTCGATGTGCTGGAAGCGTGGGCCGCGAAGATTGTGGATGCGGCCCAGGCCGGGCGGCAAAGCTGGTTTCTCGTACCTGACGTGATGAATATTGTCTGGGAGGGGTTGGTTCAGCAGAAGAGTCTCTTGGTGTCGCGGCTGACCCCCTTGTGCCGGTCCCACCCTTTTCTCGATGAGCCACCAACTATCGCGGCCCTGAAGCTTCTGCTTGAGTCGGGCTGGAGGCCGCAGGAGGAGGATTGGCGATGGATGTTTCCCCACCACACCGAGCGGTCGGACTTGCCGGATCGTCTCGGAGTCTTTGTCGAAAAAGGGTTGCCTGCCCATCCCGCCCTGCTTCATTCCCTCTGCGCCGCCCGAGAGTCCACCATATCGGGACCACGGATAAAAAAGCTGATGGCCCAAGGACTTTCCCCCGCCGCTGTCACGGCTTTCGGAATTCCCATCCTGCTTTATTTCAAACAGGAGAACTGGCGGAGTGCTTTATCGACCTGGAACACGGGCGCAGTGGCGGTGGAGGCCCCGGCCCCCGATAAAAGTGAACCGGCTGTTACCCCGGCGCCGCCCGTTCCCCTTTCCACTGCGGCTCCTGCTGCCGTCCCGGAGCCTGCTTCCGCCACGACGCCATCCCGGACGGCTCCGGTCTACACGGTATCCCAGCAGGATATGAGCCTCGCGCTGGAAGAGGCGCTTTCCATCTTTCTGGCGCGCGAATGGAAGGTTCCCTCCTTCCCTTGGCCGCTGATCGTTTCCCCGGGCGGCACGGGCGTCCACACGGTGATCCAGCGAGTGGCCGAACAGTACCGGATGGGCTACTTCCAGGTGAATGCCGCCGAGTGGATTCCCCTGGGCGCCTACAAGTCGATACCTACCGCCACGAGCATGGCCAGCTTTGTCCGCGCGCATCCGGTTGGCATCATCCATTTGCGGCGCCTCGACGGCCTGAGCCGGCGCATCATCCAGGAGCACGGCTGGTATAGCAATATCTCCACGGAGATGATCGCGCTCCTGGATGGCCAGTTACTGCGCAATATCCTTTCCGCTGAAGGCTGCCACAAGCTGCACACCCGGTTCCTGATCGTGGGTAGTGGGCGCTGGCAAACCGACGTCGACACGCAAGGCGTCACGACCCCAAAGTTCGAGGAGACAGACATGGTCGAGGGTGACGATAAGAGCCGAATGGGCTTTCCCGCGCCCCTTCGGCAGCGCTTCAGTTCCAAGCCCCTGGTGATGCAGCAGCCCCAGGTGGCGGAATGGGAAAACATCCTTCGCGTCAAAATGTCGTGGCTCGACGACGCCAGCATCCGCCGACTGGCCCAGGAAGCCTTCTCCCGGCCCTGTGGCCTGCAGGAAATGGGCGACCTGCTGATGGAGTCCGAGCGGGATCGTCCCAATCCTGGTCTGCGTGCCCTTATCAAGCAGATCAATCCCGGCGTCGAACTTCCGCCCGCCGCCGATGAGCCGCAGATGCCGGCCCAGGCCCAGCCTGCTTCGCCCACTGAAGGGACGTAAGCCCCGGGTAGATCGGGAGGGTGTCTTATCTTGGTACCATGAAACGATCCGATACGCCGTACCTGCCCTGCCTCAAGGAGATGGTCGGCGACATCCCGGAATTCACCGATTCCAATGGGGTCTGGGCTGCGATCGACATCTCCACGCCGGGCCTGTGCTCGATTTACGAGTTCGCCTCCGAGAACTCCGGCTGCGGGCACGCGGAAACGGCCCTGCGCTACCTGAAGTCGACTTACGGCGAGATCGTCGTGATCGGCGCCGGTGGGGTCGATGAGGATGGAGTTCGGGATACCGCTCTCTCTTTCTGGCTCCACATGATGAGCAAGGGCATCGTCTCCGAGGTTTGCGAGGATGACGGGGCCGCGCGGCATGTCTTGGTTGAGGGTAAGGTGGTACGCCAGACCTCCGACGAACTCGAAGCCGCGCGAGCGGCGGCCTGACGATCGTCCGGGGTGGCCGGGGCTCGCGCGGTGGTAAATAATCCGGGTCTTATCTTGAACTTATGGATCACTGGAACAAGGCCAAGCGAGAAGTCTTCAGCGATCTGCCGGAAACCTGCCCGGTGATTGCCAAGGAAATCGGCGAGGCCCTCGAACGCCTCGGCGTCACCAAGGAGCTTTTGCTGGAAAACGGTATTGATCGCGCCTTGATCGTCCCTGCCCTCATGGAGATCATCACCAAGAAAGGAACAACCCTGCTTCGCGATTGCTGGATCGACGCCGTGGAGGCCCGGCTTGTTGCCGAGGCGCGCGTTGAAGAGCTTGCCCGCGAGCTGGACGCCGCGACATCCGCCGCGTGCGCAAACCCATGAATAAGCTGCCTGTTATCGCTCTGCGGCACGCCTACTCCCGGTATGCCTTCATCCGGGTGTGCCCCCATCATGGCTACATCTCCCAGGAGGATGATCTCGCCAAGGCTCACCGCTTCGAGGATGCTGGTGCGGCGATCCTGTTTCTTTCGGCCCGGCGTGAAAACATCGACCGGTTCCACTTCTTCTACGTCAACGAGCGTGGAGAATTGGCCGGGCGCGCATTCCCGGCTGACTACTCGATCTGACGGCTATCTACCCAATACAATCATGAAAGATGTGGCTCCTTCTGTTCCCTTCCCTGTCGCCTTGGAAGAGGGGCGCGAACTCACCTTGACCAAGCTTCCTCCTCTGACCCGCGAGGAATGCGAGGCTCAGATTGACCGCCTGCTTAGCATTAAGATCAAGCGCGGAGATCGCCTGCTTGTCGTGGGCGACAACGCCTGCGGGAAATCCCTCTTCCGCGATATTGCGGGACAGGGGTTCAAAGTCCGTCCGATGGTTGTCCACGCCTCCATGGCCCTACGAACCTCCAACATGTCTCACATGGGTGGAATTGCGGGTATGGTGCGCGACTCGGAGTGGCTCGCGACCTCCCACAATACCGTGTTCTCTCTGCGTAAGGTGATCGAGATGGCGGACCCGGCCAAGGTGAAGGCTAATTCCGTTGGGGAGGCTTCCGACAAGCCGGTGGCGCTGTGCGTCGATGAGCCGGAACTCGGGCTTGGCATTGCCGCCCAGCGCGGCATGGTTGACTGGCTGCTTCCCCGCATGGAGGAACACGCCGCCAAACGCTCCTTCACCATGCTGGTAACCCATAGCCCCATCTTCGTGCGAGCCTTCGCGGAGGCCGGCTGGACCTTTCTCGACCTGTCCTTCGTCCCCTATTCCACCGCCGAGGGCTGGATTGGCCGCCAGGATACGGAAATCCTCGACCCGGAAACCCTCGAACAGCGCGCCGGCATCCTCTTTGAGGTTGTCCGCGATCGCAAGAACGCCGCCCGGGCCGCGCGTGAGGCCAAGGGCAAGTCGTAGACCGTTCCGCTATCTCGACTCCGTGCCTGAGATTATCGCCTACCACGGAACCAACGCCAAATTCGAGGCGTTCAATAACGCCTTTATCGACGAGCACGGATTTTTCTTCACCGACGACCTGCCGACGGCGAAGGGTTTCGGTGAGCGCGTGCTCGAATGCGCCCTGACCCTCAAAAATCCCTACCGCACGCCCTATTCCGTCTGGATGTCCGATGACAACGCCTACACCGCCCGGCTGAAAACCCTGGGCTATGATGGAATTGTCCTGGGCAACTACAATCCCGACGACGAACCCGGCAATCCCGTTACGGTCTATGTGGTCTTTGACGCCGGCCAGATCAGGCAGATCAAAAGGACGCGCGCCGGAGTGCGCTGATCCGTCATCTTGTCACTGTGGGCGGGTTGTCCTATAAATGGGCGCTGGAGCTATCTCGTTTTTATCATGAGCGACTTCGACGATTACAGTTTTTGGCATGGCAAGCTCCACGGCGAGACTGCGCCGCGCGCCTACGAGCCCCCGGGTAAATCTCCCTACCGCAAAGGCCAGCTTATCGTTGACGCCTTCGACACGGGGGACGCGAAGCTCTTCACCAAACTGGTGACCGGGTCTTGCGGCCACACCATCGGGGACACGCATTCCCCGCGCGGGTTGGCGGCACTGCTCTTCAATCACGCCAACGGCATCGAGATCTACCGCCGTTTTGTTGCAGAGGGGGCCGCCGCCAATGAGCCTCTCCAGATGGAGGTCTCCCTTTACACCCGCGCCCTGCTGGATGATCGCCAGGACTGGATCGGCGCCCTACAGAAGGCCGCGAACCGGAAGCGCGAGCACAGACAGTTTCATGACGAGGTAAAGCAGCACGCGAGCTACCGCGATTCCTACGACGATGTCTTCTTGCGCCGTTGGTGGCGGGCTGGCGCCCCGGCAGCCTTCATTTACAATGAGAGTATCCGTCGCGGCCACTGCGACCTGATGGGCGCGGTCGCCGCCTCGGGGGATCTGCCGGCCAAGAGCGTGGACTTTCACGCGGTGGCGGAAAACTTCCATTCCTACTTTGGTGGCGGCCATGGCCGTGCGCTTAAAGTCCCCCAGAAGGACCCGAACCCGCTGGTCGCCGCCCTCAAGCGCGATGGCCAGTGGGACGGATCCGTCATGATTGGGGTCGAGCCCGCCGAGTTGCTGGCCCAGAATGACGCCGGTGTCCTGCGTGAGACGTGGGATGCCCTGGGCGCGGTCGATCGGTACGAGCATTACTCCCTGGCCTTCCGCTCTCATATCCTGGAGACGGCGATCATGGCCGAGCACCCGCTGCTTGCCGACCTCATGAAGTTCCCGGTCGTTGAGGAGGACATGAAGGATAGTATGATGGCCGCCATGACCGTGGGCCGGGTGGACCTGCTCGGCCCCCTGGAGGCTATTGGCGCTCCCATGCCGCTCTATGACGCGGGCGGCTGGCTTAACGGACTGCTTCGCACACAAGGCCATACCCGGTATTTGCCGACGCTGTCGTACCTCTTGGCCAATGGCGCGAGCCTGGATGGTTTCGATATTGAGGACAGCCGCACCGAGCACCTCTGGAACAAGGACGCGGCCGACGTGCTTTCCTGGATCGCGCTGGAGCGCCCCGCCCGCAAGCTCGAATACGTGAAGCACGCGCTTGACGGCAAGCGCTGCCGCCCGCGCACCGCCACCGCAATCTGGACGCAGCTCCACGCCGCCGAGAAGGCCGCGCTCATGCCGACAATCCAGGTTCTCCACAAGAAGGCCCTCCGTTTCGGCCATCTGACGATGATTCTCTGGGCGCGCGAGCACGCCGGGATCACCTCGCCGGACATCGAGGCCCTCGCGGCCATGCCCAAGCACGAAGCTTTCCAGGTCCACGGACGCGGGCCGAGCCGGTGGCACAGCGTTGTTCGCGTGGCCCCGCCTGCCGGCCTGGAGGCGAAGTCGCCCTACGGGTTCAAGCCCGCTGTGTTCGATGCCGTCTCGAACTGGCTCCGCCATGGCGAGGGTATGCGCGTCGAGAAGGAGCGCAACCAGGCTGCCTACTCCCTGAGCGTTCTTTTTGGCAGTGTCCGCCAGGTCGGAGAATACCTTTCCATCTGGGGTAACAAGGAGAGCAAGAAGCCGCTCCACGACCTCTCCCTTTTCAAGCTCCCGACTTACGGCCTCTGGGACATCGCCGCGTGGCGCAGCAAGGTCATGCGTTTCGGCCCGGAACTGGCCCGCCTGGCCCGGTTCGCGCCCGCCGTGGGGCAACCGCCCGAGACCTTGAACAAAATGCGCGAGATGACCGCTGCCTTTGTTTACTCGCGCGGTAAGGAGCACCCTGATCTCGCGGCCCTTTGCCAGCAGTATGACCTCGACGAAAAGGACTTTGAGGTAGCGCTTCGCCTCGCCAAGCGCGCCTACCCGAAGAACGCAGTCCATATCCCCGCTGTCACGATCGATGGCCAGGACGTCGGCCAGCCTGGCTACCGGATGCGCCGGCTTGAACCCGGCGATATCCGTGGGCTCTTCCTCGGCGAGATGACCGCCTGCTGCCAGTCCGTTGGCGGCTACGGCGCCTCGTGCGCTGTCCACGGCTACACCAGCGAGCAGGGTGGTTTCTACGTCTGGGAGAGCAAGGGGGGCGAGATCGTCGCCCAGGCGTGGGTTTGGCGCGGCAAAAACAAGGAGCTTGTCTTCGACAGCCTCGAATCCATGCGCAAGCTGCCGGGTAGCTTCTACGAGCCGTTCCTGAAGGCCGCCGCCGCCGAGATGCTGAAGGGTGATGTCACCCGTGTCATGGTGGGAACAGGAGGGGAAACTCCCTCCCTGGGGATGAAGCTCGATATTCCAGCCAAGATGGCTGATCGCTCGACAAATTACTCCGACTCTTCCGAGCAATACATGGTCGCGAAGAAGAGCAAGGTACCCGCTCCGAGTGCGGGCAAGGGTGGTTTGCCGTCCGTGCCTCACCTGGATGCGGGGCGACTAACCGCGATAGCCGGCGCCGCTGATGCCCGTGATATTGCCGCCCGTCGTTAGAGACCCCTCTTCTTCCAGTGGCAGAATATTTCCGCCACCTCGGAAAAGCCCAGATCCATGGCGGCTTTATGCGCCTGCGTAAAGGTCACTCCTTGCATGCCCTGCGCTGAGCGCTGGTTGCGCCCGACCATCTGCTCTCCCACATCCGCAGGCAGCATGATCCAGCTATTGAGAATAGCCGAGTCGGAGAAATTCTTTTCCGGCACGGGCATGCCGTACTCCTGCGCACAAAGTCGAATGGTTTCCAGGATGGCCGTATGCTGGGCCAGCCTCGGACAAAGCCTGTCCAGGTAGACGGTGTAGTGGTCGCATACCCAGGCGAGAGCTGCGGGATGGCGAGATATATTCTTGGGTTTGGGCTTTGCCCCACCTGCCCATGCCAATAGCTCGGCCAAGAGGACCGCCTGCTGCGCGGGGTTAAGCTCCTTCTCGAAAGATCCAATCAGCTCGTCCCGGCAGGTTGTGCCCGCGGTCATGATGAGGTCTCTTTCCGAATTGCGAATCGCGGCCAGGAGAAACGCCTGCGTGGCCTCTCCTCCGCTCTTGGGCAGTTTGATTTCCGGGTGTGGCTGTAGGGGTGACATGCCGCTACCTTATGCTCCAACCGCGCGGATAGGGCAAGACCGGCGACTCTATCTTTTCAACATGCCGCTTCCCGTCGCAGATAATCCCCAGCACGTCCACAATCTGGCCTCTATCCCGCTCCTGAAAGAGCAGGGCTTCGAGGGGCCGGACGCTTCGCTCGTCATCTCCCTTTTTGAGTATCACATGATCTGGCGGGATCTCGGCGAGGAGACCCTTTTCGTTTACCCGGTCCGCCCGGATCGCTTTGACCGGGCCACCCTCTCGAATGATCTCGACGTCGAACAGCAGTACAACTGGGTCGACTGGGACGAATTGATGTCCTTCCTCGGTGCCGACAAGGCCGAGTGGCTCGAACTCCCAATCTCCCGCAAGATCTACGACATCGTGAACTATCACGGCGCCGAGAATGTGTTTGGAACCTGTTATTGGCAGGGCTTTCAGGTCAGCGAGGAATGAGCCTGTGGCCGCGACGCTCACTGCCTGCGCGCCGCGCTTCGCCCTGCCCAAGCCGGCGATTCTCGCGGTCCGCGTGAAGAGGCTCTTCGCCGGACCCGGCCAGGATTGGCTGGTGAAGCGGACGGACTGCGGTCACAGTGACGGCTGCTGCCTGCTGCTCGCCCAGGCCCTCAAGGCCCTTCTGCCTGGCAGCCGGGTAGTCACGATGATGGGCGCCCGCACCAGGGGCGTGAGCCCGGATCACTACGGTGTCCTCTGGCGGGGCTGGTACTTCGATGGGTCGGGCGGCTTTCCCGGCGCGGCGGCATGGATTGACTACTTCAAGGCGGCGAACTACATCTCGTGTCCGACCGTGGAGGATCGCTACGTGCGCAGCCCGGATATTCCCAATCAAAGCTGGTACCGGGCCGAGCTAATCGCTTTCCTGAAAGAGGGCCTTCGGTCACGATAGACTATCTGCAGACCACCGATGAACCGCAACAACCTTACCCCCTCGGGCAAGGAGCCGAATAGGCCCCGGCTTATTCCCATTCCCGATATCGCCAAACTATACCGGACCACGTACACGCATGACCTGGAGCTTATTCCCAGCATGGCCCTCCAATGTTGGGGCGGTTTGAAGGAGGCTCAGGTCCGCATGGGTGTCGATCTCCAGTGGGTCGACGGTGTCCTGTATTTCTCGGCCAAGGACGAGGACGGAGAACTGCTTCCCCGGCAGACTGCACTCCCGGTCCTGACAGAGTGGATCCGCTGCACGGTCGCCTTCGATTCCGAGCATAAAGCCACGGTTGTCCTCCCGGATGATTACAAACTCAGGCTGGATGAAATGCTCGAATTTTCCGGCATTTCTCCCCTGGGCGAGGACAACCTTTATTTCTTTTACGTCGAGGCCAAGCGCGCGATAGAAGAAGGCTGATGGGCTATCTCTTCCTCTGACATGCGCTCCCTCCTTTCCTTCCACAAGCTCGGCTCCAATAACCGCCACGGCACGGAAACCCCGCGTGTCTGGCTGGCCAGCCAACGACTCGATCGGATCGGCTTCGGCCCCGGCGCCCGCTACCGCATCGACAGCACGGGCCGCGGCTTGGTCTTGATCTCCGACCCGAAGGGCTCGCGCGTTGTCTCCTCGGTCAAGCGTAGCAGCTCTACCACCCCGATCATCGACATCAACTCGATGTCCCTCCTCGGCGCGCTGGCCGGCACGCCCACCCTCAAGCTCGCCGGGTCGTATGGCCGCATCGAGCTTTCCCCGTCGCTTCGCTCCCTGCAAATCCTCCGCCGCCTCAAGGCTCCCTCTGCTCAATTCCGCGTCGTGGAACTCTTCTGCGGTGGTGGCACGATGTCCGCCGCGATCAGCGCTCACCCCCTCTTCAAGATCGTGGCCGGTGT
>FSYP01000086.1_pt1 | contig 21884 bp, 17 predicted proteins | sample 1638601 | NCBI WGS metagenome assembly FSYP01 (sample SAMEA3914788, study PRJEB12502) | metagenome | biome: forest; material: soil | place: Canada | collected 2011-07-03 | depth 0.1 m | reverse complement strand
TTGCCCGCCCCATCCTGGAGATGCGTTCTGCGATCTTAATCGGGATGGTTCCAGCCCACAGGGAAGAGGGCAACCGCACCTGTTCCTGATCCGAAGCTATCTTCGCATCGGAACCCCCGTCGCTCTTGCCCGCCGTAACGCGGGCACTCTTTTCGATTTCACTGCAGACCAGCATTTCCGCTATTTCAGAAAGCTTTTCGATCTCCTCCTGGGATATGTCCGGCTGGCATGTCCTTATGGTTTTGAGTAGGTCTTCGCGGACAACTTGAGCCACTACCTCGGGCGCCTTGTCCTTGGCCGACAACAAGGCTCGTCCGACTGATTTTAGAGCTTTCGCCGCCGTTTCCGACCCGTATTTCTGCAAGGCGGCGTGCTGGGGTTTTAACAGCTCCCGCAGCAAAATCGCCCCACACAGGGTATGAAAGTAGTCTTCCGTCCGGCGGGTCAACTCGCGCCTCCCTTGAGCCAAGGGGCAGGGGAAAAGCTGTACCATTTCGATTCCCCGCTTACTTGGATGATCGCGCAGCAATCGACCCAGCACCTGGATTAACTCCACCAGACTTTGGCGCCGCCCAATTATTACGGCTCGGCTTGCTTCCAGCCAATTAGCACCTTCACGAAAACGCTTCAGAGCGACTATCGCGTCTAGCCGTCCTTCGGCAATGACCTGCTCCTTAAGTGGAAGGTCCTCATCGGACACAAGGTCGACAATGCGCCAGCCAGAGGAGTGCGCGGAAAGACCACCCTCCGTCCTCGTCGCTCCCATTGCCCCACGAACCTTCGCGGCCTGGCGATGCTTGTCGCCAGAGCACCATGCCGCACTTTCCCGGGCAGTTGGGAAAGGAATGTAGACAATGGTTTTTTCTCGTGACCTTAGCAGTGGCGCGACGCTCTCCATCGGGCTATCCACATAAGTTTCCACTCGGTAGCGAATATCTTTGATGAATTCGAGCCCCGCAATGTAATCACTAAAGTCCAGGCGATAGGTTTTGAATATCTTGCGGTGTGAAGGGTTTATGACCATGGATTGGTCCCCGCGAAATAATGTCGCGCTCGACACCCCAATGTCCATGCCAAGCGCCATGGCCTCTCCTACGACCTTCCCCATTTTGTTCACAAAACCCGCCAGCTCCTCTTCGTCGTACAGGTATTCCAGGTGGTGGGCTTCATCGACCCAAAGCGTGACTCGCGACCGCTTTAAGCTCTCCCGAATTTCTGGCCACGATCTTACCAACGCCTGGTGCGTGCAAACCAAACTTCCACCCGTCTGACCAACCCAGTCGCGCAAGGCTTTTGCTTTGACACCTGAATCAAGAATGGTCGGAGTCCAGCTTCCAACCCCCTCAATCACTGAGGGCTTGAATGCCTCCAAGATTCCGCGCTGGGGAACCACCACCAGCGCCTTCGCCTTGGGGTCAAGGGTGCTCTTATGCACCAGGAGAGCTTGCGCGAGCACACTTTTCCCGCTGCCGGTCGGCGCCTCAATAATTACATGGGGCGCGTCTTTGAGAAAAGTGAGGGCATCCTTTTGCCACTGTCGCGGCGTTTTTTTCTCAGATCGAGTTGCCGGCTCATGGAGGGCAGCTCCGCCCGCAGTAACCTCCACCAATGTTTTAGTAATTTGGCTCATGAGACTTTTCCTGCTTCAGCTTTCTCGAACGCGGCTTCAATTTCGGCACTTTCGCAAGGTTCAAGAACCCACGTTCGCCCGTCCCTCTTAACGGAGAATCTGGTGGTATCTATCTCATCCAGACGGACGTACAGATACTCTCGTCGTCGGTTGCAGTAGAACTCACCTTCAAGAACCTCTTCGAGTGCATCTGCAATGGCCTTTAGTTCCGGCGGAACCTCAGGCTGGGACCGCAGCCTCACTAGGCAGCGCGCCTTAGGATTGGCCAGGCGAAGACTTCTCGTCTTGTTTGCGCGCAACACCGTCCCGAAGAGACTGTTTTGTCCAGGACTGACAAATATCCAAGAATGTTCCGCAAAAAAGGTCCGCAGGTCCTGATCTGAAATCCCCCAGGCCCGATAAATCTCAAGCTCCTTTTCGACCGTCAATTCTCTCCCGACAGTCTCTTCCATGAAGCTGTGGAGTGCCGTAAGTCTTTTCCACTGTTCCCACGGGGCTCCCGATGTTTGATTTAATATCCAGTCGAGGGGGCCGGTTGGAGTACGATAAAGGAATTTGGTTTTATCCAGCAAGTCGAGTACGGCGTGCCGATCACAGCTTCCAGGATTTGTGTCCTCAAACCCCGCCCCCTTGTTTTTATTGCTATAATACTCCAGGTCGGTCGGTATCATGTCGGAAACAAACAATCGAGGCAGTCCGTGCTCAGAAATACCCTTTAGCCCGAAGCGCGTTTCCCGGGCACGTTCGTAGAACTTCGACTTCGTCATCACGAAGTCGGATATCTCCAGCCATATATCCATGGATTCAAACGGATTTTCTGTCAAACCAAGACTCCGCCCCATGTAGGTCTCGAATGCCTGCGAGAAGGCAATCCCGCGATCCCTCCCCCACCTCCACCTGGAGCCTTTCCCGTCCCACCCCATGGCCATGAGGGTTGCTCCGCCAGCGCGATAGCGGGCTCGGACGCTCTTCTCCTCGATCGCCCGAAGCCATTTCCTTGATTTTGCGACGTCAACGCGCTCAAGGATATCGCCGTACTCCTGACTGACAATGTCACTCGGATTCAGAAGAACACGGAGCCGCCGCCTCAATTCGATATCCTCATCTTCAAGCGACACCATTATTTAACCCCTCCCACGGCCATCAAGCCACGCCGGATACGCCGAGACATTTGCATCTCGATCGACCAGCAGTCGTCATTTTTATAAATCCGGGGCACGGGCAGCAGATAGTGGGTGTCTATAAAGAAAAAAGGTCTTTCTCCGGCTCCGGGGCGCGGAGATGATCGTCATGGAGGAAGTCGATGTCCTCGCCCCATTGGAGCATCATGGCGAGCACGAAAGCGTGCCCCATTTTCTTCTTCGGATCGTGAAGCACCTTGGCTAGGTCGGACTCCGGGTAGCCGTCATAATCCCAAAGTGCCAGCCGTTCGCCGGCCTGGTACCGGACTTTCAATGTCTCGTAGGCGTCGGTGACTTGGACAGCATCCCGGTAGAGCGGGCCATAGATGACCTTGCGAGCGTCAACGTAGCCCAGATGGCCACCGTGCCAGAGGGAGCAAAGGGGCTTGCGGCCCTTGCCGGCGGGATAGCGCAACTCCATCGGCTTCGGCCATTCCTTGCGCGCCCAACCCGCTTCCGCCCACGCCCAGTAGGAGGGAAGAGGCTGGCCGTGATCGTCAGCGAACTCGCGATACAATTTCGCAAATTGCCACCCGGCTTCCATGTTTTGGGATTCCCGCCCGTCGTAAAGCGGACAGGGACCAATCTTGAAAGGGGAAAGCCCGGAAGACCAGCCAGCCTTGGAAGTGGTATCAACGAACGAAAAACCTTCCGGGACCGGGTTGCGCGGTCCAATCACAATCAGTTGCTGGTCCCATTTAGAGGGCATCAAGGTATTTTTTGAGCGCGGCCTCTGCCGCCTCGCGATCGGGGAACCGGACTTCGTCCAGTTTGTCTTCACGTCGAAGCTCTCGTTCCCAAACGCGCGTACCATCCCAGGCAATAGAGTGGTCGCTATCCAGTCGCACCACCCACCGCCAGCTCTTCGTGCGCACATTGTAGACCTCCTCGACTCGCAGATCGCGCAGCTCGGCCTCCAAGTCCATCATCCGCCTCGCCCTTGCCGGGCCGGGAGACTGCGCGCTGATCTTGGCGAAAAGCTCCGCGAAGTTGGGAATACGGTAGCTGGTCGGGGCAAGGTTGATTTCCATGATTTCCTGGGATGAAGGTTGGGGCTTCGAGGGGACGCACCCCACCAGTTTCATTCTTCCGCATCCTGACGCCAACCGCAAGACCATCGCCATTATTTTGGACGGGCGATACCAGCCCAACCGCTATCGCCGGCCAAGGTATCGACGCCGCTATCCCCCGTGATAAAGTCGGCCGCCTCGACCGCCGATTCAAAGCAGGGATGCTCCCGGTACTGGTCGACAGCCCTCTCGTAGCTCAACCCTTCCTGCAAGACCTTGATCTGGGTTTCGATGGCCTCGTGGTTGTCGTCCCCAAATCCATTCCGGCGGGCCACAAACGGTTTGATATGTCGAAGTTTGGCGATCTCGGCCTCAATGCGAGCCTCCGGCAGCTTCAGGTCGGCAAAGAAGTCGTGGTCCGGATATTTTTCAGCCCGCACCTTCGGCGGTTTAATCTCGCCGGTATGGTGAGCGAGAAACTCCGCCCCGCTTACGAAGACATTCTTGGCATCCGGCTTGATTTGCGGCTCGCGCATGATGCGGTCGGTCTTGGGGATGAAGTCCTGGTTGGCCAGGAAGACCGCACGTCCGGCGCACTGCGGCGCCACATCGACCTGGTCGCGCCAGTCCTTCGCCCGATAGTTGACCTGCATGTGGCACGGCATCCGATGTTCAATCGGGTCCTCTGCCGTGGTCAGGAATTGCTCCGGCTTGGAGGCCCCGAGGTACCCCGCAAGGGACTTCCGTCTCCACGGGCAGGTCTGGCAGGGTTTCGTGTGTTGTTTCGCGCAGGTATTTTTACTCATGGCTGGGGGCCGCGCCTTTAGGCTCGACCTGACCTTGAGATAGGGCTGCCCTATCCGGCGCAGAAGCCACCTCGGGAGACAACGCGCGCGCCCGCACCTCGGCAATCGAAGTGGGATTTTGCAAGGCAACAGGTACTACTTCTCCTCTGCGATCGATCGTATTCTTGGGCTTCGGGTGGAGCAATCGGTGCAGCACGCCATTGAGTTCCATGAATGAAAGCTGGTCGTTGATCTCGGGATGGGCGCGTGATTCGCAGCAAACGTAAGGGCCGGTATGATCCTTGTCCTCCTTGATGGAAACCTTGATGACATCATCCGTCCATTTATCCTTGCGGTCCCAGATGCGAACCGGGATATCGGAAAGGGCTCCCTTCGCCCTGACATCACGGGTGTACTCGGTCACCATGATGCGCATGACCGAGCCGTCGTTGAGGGGGAAGAGCGCGACCTCCTGGCGGCGATTGAGTGCCGTGCCCGGTACCTCGACGACAAGCGCATGCTTGTTTTGCCTATATTCAGTGGCAAAGCCACTGGGAAGCTTCAGCCCCTTGTCGGTGAACTCAGCACTCCCAAGTTTATCCAACGATCCCATGGTCGTGCGACAGGTCTTGGCCGTCGATTTGAAGCCAACGCTATACAGGTACTGGACGGAGATGTCCGTTTCGGTGGTAGCGTTGATTTCCCGGGTGAAATAGCGATTGAAATCTTTCTCGGTCAGGCCGCCGACGCTTTTGACGCTATTCATCCCCTTCGTAAAGTCGAACACCCATATACGGTAATCGTCCTCTCCTTCCTTCTTGGCGAGACACTGGCCAAAGCGGGGCAAGCTGTAGGGTTCGCGGGGATCCCCGTCCCCTGTCCTTGCCATGTAGCCCTGCTGGGTAAAGCAGGCTTCCGACCGGATAGCCCGGTCCCCCATGAGGTGGGCATGACTATCGCGCACCTGGATAGGGATTGAATTCCGGATGGCAAAACAAGTGAAGGCACCCTGCCAATTTTCCCGCGAGATATAGGTGCGCATATTGGGACTGGCCATGGAAATATCGAATCCTGGGAGAGCCAGTTCCGTCGAAGGCGCCACGCCCAGGTTTACCACCCGGTCGGGAATATGGGTAACCACGTCCATTTCCGTCTGAAATTGCTTGTCGTTGGCCAAGTCCGCCGCAACCCGGTCGACCCGCAAATCCACCAGCGCGTGAGCGGCCCGGCGGACCGCATCGAAGACGTTCTCCACGGGCACGTAGTTGGGCGTCGGGGGCTTATTGTCGCGCTCATCACCCTTGATTCCGAACATCTGCCGAAGCTGCCCCATGACAAGCGAGACTGGGTAGACGGTGAGTTTGATTTCGCCGGCTTCAATGTCGTTGTAAATGATGGCCTGGTCGCCAATGATGAGGCTCGTGCGACCCTCCTCTCCCTCCATGATCTCGGTGGAAAAGCTCAGGCCGACGGACTTGAACAGCCGTTCCGCGTAGACTCGGCCCTGTTTGAGTGTGTTCTTGGTCATGCGATTATTCTCTTTCTGTAGGTTGCCCCCTACTACTACGTCAAGGCCGTGACAGCCCTATAACCAAGACGAATCTCGTTACACTTGTCGCCGAAACCCGGTTTGCCTATATCATTCTACCATGAAACCCGATCGGTCTGTGCTGCAAAAGGCCGCCCTGCATCCGGATTTCACCGCCTGGTTCGGCCAATCCCAGCTCGTTGACGAGGAGGGCAAACCGCAGGTCTTCTTCCGTGGCGAGCAAAGCGGATCCACTCACGAGGTCTTTGACCGCAAGAAGACCCGTGAGAACGGTTTCTTTTTCACCTCCGACTACGAGGTGGCGAGCGTCTATGCAGGCGGTCGGCTTACCGGCGAGCCTCGGGCCTTCTTTTTGCGGGCAGACCGCCACATCGACCTCCGTGGCGATGGTCCGGAACAGCGCGATCTGATTTATGCCTGGGCCGCGCGCCACGACAAGGAAGAGTTCACCGAGCGCGCCTCCGGGGAAATCATGGACCCGGTGGATGTCGTGCAGTCAGGGCATCTTTTCGACTGGGAAGGCAACTGGTCCTCCAAGCTCTGGCGCGACCTGCAAATGTTCGTGGAGCAAAAAGGCTATGATGCGGTCACCCTGCCAGATCTGGATCACGACCGCGGCATGATACCCTCCACCGTCGTCTTCAAGCCGGAGAATGTCTGGCTCATCAAGCCAACGGCCCCATCCGGCCTCCCGGACGTACCCTCCCTTTCCAAGGTTCCGCTATCCTCGCCGGCGGAAACCATGGCCTCAGGATTGTCAAAATAAGCGTCTTACCCTACACCACCATCATGAAATGGACTTACCCGCAGATCTCGCCGATTCATTCCTACTTTCCCCAGGAATTCCCAGCGGACCTGCAGAGCGTGTATTTCCTGGCCAAGGGACAGTATAACCGTCCGGGCAGCGAGTTCGGTATGGTGCTGTTTCGGGACCGCATGGCCCCCTTCCACCACGATCCGGGCCACGGGATGAGGTCGGCGGCCATGATCGGCCTTTCCAAGGTGTTCGGGTCAAGCATGGACGAGGTCATCTCCCACGTCCCGCACACGGCGCTTGCCCTGGGAGACCGGTTTTACGCCCGCGACCCGCACGGCTCCTATTTCTCCTGCACGGCCACGACCTCCGGCACCCGGGTGGAGGCTGTTAAATCCAAGGGGCTGATGGTTACTGTGGAAACACATGCCCAGCACCAGATGGCCCGGGGACTTTGCCAGGCCATGCTCGAAGCCAAGAACATCCCCTCGATCATCTTCCTGGAAAAGGAATTTCGCGATGATTTCGGCCCGCTTTTCACTTTCGCCAATATTCACGACAAGTGGGTCTTGCAGAATCCGGAGCTGCTGGGGCAAATCGGATTTTCTGCGAGTTGGTCCCCACAGGTCACCAACGATCTGGTGGAATCCATGCGACAGTGGCCGGAAGACCACGTCCTGAGCTTTTTCCAGAACCCGCGGCACTACGCCCGGGACTTGAGGCAGCATGACCTGGAGACCCTGGCCCAGAAGCTGGAGCCCCATCAAGTGCCCGCCATCATGCGCTCAGGGATTATACCTTATCTGGCGCCCGGTCTACCCGATCACTTGAAGAGCGAAACGATCAAGGCTTTCGAGCGGGAGAAGCGGTCACTGGAAGAGCACCTGGGCAGCCCCGCCGATGCAGATCTGCTGATGCTCTACCGCCGCGCGCACCCGTCGCCGGAAGTGACCGACAAGCTTGCACAGATGGAAGCCAAGCTGCCGGCCAACAGGATCGGCAATCTCCCGGAAATCCCCAATCTAACCATTCCCGAGGGAGGATTTCTTATTGTCGAGCAGGACCACCAAATTGGAAAATAACATGAGCCGCAAAACCCCTGACGATTTCCCACCGGAGTTCCCCGAAGAATTGCGGCATCACTTCAATCTGGCCATGGGCGTGGAGACCGGCCACAGCGCGATCGCTTTTCTGCCCAACGGCGCCTACTTCGGACATCGGATTGCTCCAAGCTCCGGACTCCATCGCGTTTCGATGATCGGACTGCATGACACACACCCGAAAGGAAAGCCGCAGGGAGGCTCTTTTATCAATGAGGAAAGGAAGGCCGCCCTGGAGGTTATTGCCAAACTGCCCTCACATGCCGTAGTTGGGAATAAACTTGTATTCCTAAAGCACCAGGAGGGATATTTTTCGGCCATTCTTGGGCACCCCACCAGGGAGCGCATCGCTCTTTGGGGACCGGAGGATATTGAGCGAAGCATGGCGACAGAGCGGATGGGACGGGCCACCAATCCTGTTTTCCGGAAGGAAGTGCAGCGGTCGGCCAACATCGCCCAACACAATCTTCTCAAAGAGGTGACTCATGTCATCCTTGAACGGAAAAATATTCCCGCTCTTCAGCATATCGCCGCCTTTGCTCCCTGGGTCGCCCGCGGCCCACTATTCAACCTGGACGACGAAAACGCCCAATGGCTCCGCAAGAACCCCGACGTTCTTCGTGAGGTTAGCCACTGCTGCGAAGCGATCCCCTCCATGGACGCCAAGATTTCGCCCGCTGAAATGATCCGCCAGTGGAAGCCGGAGCAGGTTGAAAGTTTCTTCCGCGATCCGCAACGCTTCGGCTATTCCGTGCGGGAAGAGGAGCTGCCGTATCTCGCGGTGGAGATGAATAAACCCGATCTGATTCCCGCTGTGATGAGGGCAGGCGTATTTCTCTCCCAGGAGATCAGGGACCGCGTTGGCGTGTCCTCGTACACGCAGGCCACCTACAATGCCTTTGAGGCCGAGCATGACCGAATCGTGTCAGCTCTTGGAGGCGAGGAAGAGTTCCATCGCCTGACGCTTTATCGCCGCTCTGATGAGACAAGCCCAGAGAGGGATGTGCTGGAGAAGAAAGTCAGCAACAGTCAGGTTGACAATCTCCCCGATGTTCCGAATCTAACTATGCCCGCGGGTGGACTCCCCTCCGGCGAGCGAAGCACTCAAATCACCAAATAATCCCACCCCCATGATGATCTTTGTCCCCGCGCATGTCGCCTCGATCACAGCCGCTAATAGGGAGAGCAAGCAAGGGCAGGCCGACGACCAAAGCGAGAAAATAACCGATCCACTCCCTAGCGAGGATTCAGCAGGAGATCACGCCGCCACGGCTAATGCGCTCCAACCGATCCCGCACCTTAAGCATATCACCGTCACCGCTCCGCCCATCCCCGGAGCCAAGTCAATCGAGCGTTAGGCCGTTGCCGTCTGGGGCTTTCTCCGGCCCATCAACTCATCGAGGTGATCCCACATCGCCTGGCAGGAATTTCCCTTGCGGAAAAGTGCCTTGCGAAAGCCCGGGTACTCGGCTTTGTACTTGTCGAGTTTGTCGCCGCGTTCCACGTTGGCGATCCGGTCGGCGAGCTTGAGGATGACGGCAGCTTCTTCCTCCACAATCTTGGGGTAAGTCAGCTTCTTGCGTGTCTTGCGGTCAGGCCCAGGCTCATCGCTCAGGCGCATGGCCAGGCGGATCGCAGGCACGTCGAGAACGTCATCGGCGGTCGTCCATCTCATCTGGAGGAAGAGCAGGAGGACATCGAGAGGGGTTACCTCCGGATGATCCTCGAAGACGTCATGCATCTTCATGCCGGCGCGCACGTTGGGGTCGTTGTAGCCAAAGCGGGCGAGCACAGCCTCACATTCAGCGATGTGAACCTTGTAGGGTTCATCGCCGTACTTCTGGTCGCCATGCCAGGCTTCAACAAATTCTTGGAGTTTAATCAGGTCAATCACGAGTCAGAGGGTGTAGAGGATTTTTTGCGTCGTCGCAAGTTTGCCCGTAGATAGATTGCGATATTTTTGCTTTCCAACGCAGCACCTTGACGCCACAGGTACCCAAACCTACTCTCAGGCACATGATCGAGCGGATATTCTCCCCGCGCACGGACTATGACCCCTACCCGTCATTTGTTCTCGATGCCGCAGCGCGCGAGTTCATCGGCTACCACGTGACCGATAACCCAGCCCGGCTCACCGAGTTTTTGGAGGGTAAAGGCGATCTGCGCTCGCTGGGGTCGGAGATGGACGACCTGGGCGCCGGGCTCTACGTCTCCGCCATGCCGCAAATCTGGAGTAGCCGGTCGACCAACAAATGGTCTTTTCTCAAGAATCTCGACGAGGAAGGCCGCCGTCGGCTTTGCCAATGCCTGTCGGATGAGCCGGTCCTGAAGAATGACCGATGGGTGACCTCCAGCGAGAAGGCCGAGGCTCTCCAGACCCTGGATAGGGTTGCCGCCGGCAAGATCGGCCCCGACGCCTTGGTGATGGTCCTCGCCAATCAGCCCTTCAATATCCCCTTCAGCTCGCCGGAGTGGCTGCAACCTCGTGGCTTCGCACCGAGCGCCCAGCCCGCGGTCATGGAGATTCGCTTCAGCGGAACGATCGCCATGCTCGACCAGGCGCCTACCGCCCAGGAACTGGCGGAGATCGCTCGGGTTCACTCGGGGGTAGCAGTGCGCAATGGATTTGGATCCGTGGCCCAGGCGGTCCTGTGGCGCCGCGAGAACATCATTGGATGGAAGGTGGCTCCAACGCCCGGCCATGACGCACTACCAGCCATCCCGCGCGTTCCTGCGCCCCTTGAGGCAGGCGCGAACGCTTCTCTCTCGCCCGCCATCGATCGGTAAAGCTTCAGTTGCCCGGCGGGATGTCCACTTGCTCGGGATGGCTCTGGCCGGCACTACTAGACGCTGGATTGTAGCTCGGCGTGGGCGACGGGACCGGGGCGACGGTCTTCCCGGTGAAACCACTGCCCCAGCGAGTCCCGTGGAATTTGGTCAAGAGAGGCGTCACGGTGGGATCAAGCTGTTTCATGGCCGTCTCGATATCGAGCTGGAGCTTGGCCAGGCCCTGCTGCACGGAAGGATCAGGGGTGTAGGCGTCCTGGTTGGTCACCATGCGATTGTAGTAGGCCGTGCGCTGCTGCACCCAGTCGGGATGCTGCTGGAGCACTTGCTGTCGCACCGCAGCCAGCTTGGCGGCTTCGTCTCCGCTGAGATTGCCCACCCGGGCCGGAAGGGGCTGGGGCGGCGAGCTGGAGATGTCCTGCGCTACCGCCAATACCGGGAGAAGGAAAACCAGCGCGAAGAGATGTTTCATGCCGGGGCTGAAATACCAATAGCCTGAGGCTCTGGCAAGCGATTTTCGGAGCCGACACCAGATCGGCGCGCCCTCGGGATGGATTATCCCACAAGGGGAATCGCGTCCGGCAACTCCGTTTCCAGGCTTTCCTTGACCATCACTCGGAAACGAGCCCACCCGTCCGTGCCGGGCTTCACCTCTTCGGCGCGATAGGAGGCCGCCGTACCATCTCCCATGACTTCCAGCAGGTGAGGGCTAAAGCGGGCCGCGCAAAGTTCGGTCTTGCGGTGGTTGAGCCAGGCGCGCGCTCCATCCGAGGAGAGTTCGTAGGAATCGTTGATGGGGACAGTCTTCATTACCGCATGCTACGGCATCTTGCGGGAAATATCCACCCGGCTGAAATTAGCTAGGTGAAGCCAGGCGTTTCACCGCATTTTCGATGATCTCAGGCAGCCCTGCGTACCAGCGGCCCACCATGTCCTGTTCCTGCGGTTGGCGTAGAATAGTCAGACAGAATTCCGTGTACCCGGATGCCTTCGTCGAAAGGGTGTCGGGAAGGTTGAGCAGCCACATCACGAGTGCCGTGCGGCTGACGAAATAGAAGAATCCGCCCGTATGCTGGCAGAGGGTGCTCGCGGCCAATAGCTCGACCAAGCCCCAGGCGGTGACCTTTCCCATTAAGGTCAGGATGACCGTGATACCGAGGATAGCGTAGCCAAGGGTGGCCAGCAGGGCGCCCGTGAAAAGCAGCGCCATGACCCGGCCAAAGCTTCGGTAGAAAGGCAGACTCGTCCAACATGCCAACGCCAGGAACACACGATGGCGAAGCGGGATGTCTTGTTCTTGGGTTTCCATCAGGCGGTAAGCTGGAATTCCTCGACCGGGGCGAACGCGGCACGGTAAACGCCCTCGGCCACCCGGGTGTAGGCTTCGGCATTGCGCAGCACCTTGCGGACCTGCTCGCGCCAGAAAGGGTTCTCGGTAGGGCGCCGCCCCTCGATCCAGCCGTAGATGTCGCTCAGGGAGCCCTGGCCGCCCATGGCCGCGAGCGCGGAGTCCACCACGTTACGCCAGGCGCTCTTGCCCGGCGCCGGCGCGGTCAGTAGCAGCTTGGCCTGGGCGCCGAGGCGATTGATCTCGTCGAGTTCCTGGTGAAGAAAGAAACCGTTGAGCGTGCAGACCTTCTCTTTGGTAAAAAGAGCGAAAATAATTGGGATGCGAAGCAGTTCCTGGGTCTTGAAAAGGTTGCGCGGCAGGATGTCCTGGCGGATCGACCAGCGGCGAGCCAAATCCGAGACCGTGGAGGCCGTCTGGAAGAGGTAAGCGGGCAGGATAAAGCCGCAGCGACCATTGGCCGGGAGAAGCTCGCCGGCGCGGCGAATGAACTCCATCGAGATGTCCATGGAGAAAGGCGGATTGCCCACGATGACCGTCGGCTCGAAGTTGATGTCGAGCGTGGTAAAGTCTCCACAGAGCACCTCGCGTCCGCTCATCACGCGCGCCTGGGCGGCCAGGTCAGCATCCAGCTCGACGCCCATGGCCGGAATCTCGCGCGGAATGGCCTTCAGGAACGCCCCCTTGCCACAGGAGGGCTCCAGCACCCGGTCCTTGGGAGTCAGGTCGGAGAAGTAATTCTCAAAGATCCGCTCCGCTGCCCATGCAGGGGTCAGAAATTGCTGCAGGGCATGTTGATTAGGCAGTCCGGGATCGTGTTCCATTCATCCGAGATAGGCGGCGCTTCAATCCGAGGAAGAAGGCAAAGACACCCAAGGCCAGTCCCCAGGTCTTCGGCTCAGGCGTTGCATTGGTGGGAGGAGGCACGCCAAAGCCCGTAGTACCAAAACCGCCAAGCATGGCCTCAAGGTTGCCGTCATTCAGGTAAAGCGCATCGGTGTCCGGACCGTTATCGACCAGATCACCATCCGAGCCAATCTCATCGATGGCCAATGCGGTGTAGTTGCTTAGTGCTCCGCTACCATCATAGACACCCACAACTAGGCCGTTGCCGTCGAGGGCCAGAGGACCATTGGGAGTCGCCTCGGTAACCAGGCCGTAGTAATCCGAATCTTCGCCCGCAGAGATCAGCAGGTAGGCGTCTCCGTTGGCGAGTGATGCAGTGGCGCTCAGGTCGTCGATGGTCACCGAATCATCTCCAGAGAAGTTGATTTCACCCAGGACGTTGCCGCCCACGGTCACGAAGGTCGTGTTCGTGTTGGGGATCAAGCTTCCCGGAGTAGCACCAGGTGTGGCTCCCGCTCCAAGCGCGACGGTAAGATTGGCCGAATTGACCGAGAGGACACTGCTCAATCCGCCAGCGTTGTCGATCGTCAGGCCCGTGCCAGCCGTCGTTCCCGTCTGGACTGCGCCCGAGGAAAGCTTCGAGCCCGCATTGAGGACAACGCCAGCCCCGGTGGAATCAATCGTTCCAGAACCAGCGAGGGTGGCTCCACTGTCTACCGTGACGCCTCCACTGCCAGTTCCCGAACCTAAGGTGTTATCGACGTAAACCGCACCCGCCACAATCGTGGTTCCCCCCGAGTACGTGTTGTCTCCGGTCAGGATGGTGCTACCCGAGCCCGTCTGGGTAAAGGCGCCCGTGCCGCTAATATTACCACTGAGGGTGTTGGTGTTGCCGCTGTTCTCCTGGCCGGCCACCGTGCCATTATTCACAACGGCCACAGAGGCAGTCGAGCCGGTCGCTTGATTGAACGCGAGGGTGGCGCCTGAGGCCACCGTGGCCCCGCTGCTGGTGGAGATCGAGCCGGAGACCCCGTTGCCAACCTGCATCGTACCCGCATTGACGCTCGTTGCACCCGTATAGGTGTTGGCGCCAGTCAGAACGGTGGTACCCGATCCGGTCTGCGTGACCGCACCAGTGCCGCTGATGACACCAGAAAGGGTGTTGGTGTTGCCGCTGTTCTCCTGGCCGGCCACCGTGCCGTTATTGGAGATGGCCAAAGATTCGGTCGAGCCATTGGCCTCGTTGAAGCCCAAGGTGGATCCCGATGCGGTTGATACCCCGCTGCTGCCGGAGATCGAACCGCTCGTGCCATTACCGATGGTCAGGTCGCCCGCTGTGACGCTTGTCGACCCGGTGTAGGTATTGGCTCCAGCCAGGACGGTCGTGCCTGCTCCGGTCTGGGTGACAGACCCGGTGCCGCTGATAACGCCGCTGAGAGTGTTGGTGATCCCATCGCCTTCATCACCTTCGACCGTGCCCGCGTTGGCGATATCATTGGTGACGGTCGAGCCAGTGGCCTCATCAAAGGCCAGGGTCGCGCCAGACAGGGTCGACAGGGCGCTGCTTGAGCTGACCGACCCGGATGTTCCGTTGCCGATTTGCACTACGCCAGGATCGGCAATCGTCGCGCCCGTGTAGGTGTTGGCCCCGGCCAGGATGGTCGTGCCGTTGCCTGTCTGAGTAAATCCACCGCTACCGCTGATGGCACCAGAAAGGGTGTTGGTGATCCCGGAGCCTTCGTTGCCGACAACCGTGCCGTTATTGGCAATGGCCACCGCGTCCGTCGCCCCGCTGGCTTCATCAAAGCCCAGGGTCGCCCCTGATGCCACCGTCGCCCCGCTGCTGTTGGAAATCGAGCCGCTGGTTCCGTTGCCAACTTGCAGCGTCCCCGCGGTGACACTTGTCGCCCCGGTAAAGGTCGTATTGGCTCCCGCCAGGATGGTGGTGCCCGCTCCCGTCTGGGTCAACGAGCCGGCGCCGCTGATGCCGGAAAGCGTATTGGTGATCCCGGAGCCTTCACGTCCATCGACCGTTCCGCTGTTCCCAACGGAGGAAACGGTCGAGCCGTTGGCCTCGTCAAAGGCGAAGGTAGCTCCGGAGGAAATCGAGACCGGACCGGTGTTGTTGATGGAACCGCTGGTGCCGTTGCCGACCTGGAGCGTGCCAGCATCGACGATCGTCTGGCCCGTATAGGTGTTGGCCCCGGTCAAAACGGTCGAGCCCGTGCCGGACTGCTTGAATCCACCACCGCCGCTGATGACGCCAGAAAGAGTGTTGGTAATCCCGGAACCTTCAAGTCCAGCGACGGTGCCGAAGGTATTATCGGCAATGTTGTGGGCGTCCGTCGATCCGTTGGCTTCATCGAAGCCGAGGGTCACATTAACTCCCGAGACCGAAAGGGCGCTGCTGGCGCTGACCGAGCCGGAAGTGCCGTTGCCGATCTGGAGGGTACCGAAATCGGCGGAAACCGTAGTCCCGCCCGTATAAGTATTGGCCCCCGCCAGAATCAGCGTGCCCTCTCCGCTCATGTTTACCCCGCCCGAACCGCTGATGACGCCGGAGAGCGTGATGGCGCTGCCACTGTTTGTCCCGCCGGTGACCGTGCCGTTATCGGTAATGGCGTTGGACAAGGTCGAACCAGCCGCCTGGCCATCGCCCAAAGTCGCGCCGGATGCGACCGTGATCGCGCTGCTGGCGCTAATGGAGCCGTCGATTTGGAGCGTACCCGCGTTGACGGTCGTCGCCCCTGTATAGGTATTGGCCCCGTCCAAGGCGGTGGTGCCCGCCCCATTCTGCGTAAAGCCACCCGTACCGCTGATAATGCCAAAGAGGCTATTGCCAGTGCCACTGCCTTCCGCGCCGACGACCGTGCCGCTGTTGGCAATGTTCACGCCATCCCTCGCGGTGGCGGTTTCGTCAAAAGCCAACGTAGCTCCAGACGCGACCGTGATCCCGCTGGTGGAACCACTGGTGCCGTCGATTTGCAACGTGCCCGCGGTGACCGTCGTCGCCCCGGTGTAAGTATTGTTAGCGGTCAGGATGGTGGTACCCGCGCCGGTCTGGGTGAACGCACCGGTGCCACCGATGGCACCCGAGAGGGTATTGGTAGTACCGATACTCTCCGCTGCCGTCACCGTGCCATCGTTAGTGATAATCACCGCGTCGGTCGAGCCGCTGGCCTCATCAAACGTGAGGGTAGCTCCTGCCGCAACGGTTACCCCGCTGCTGTCAGTGATCGAACCGTGGGTGCCGTTGCCGACCTGAAGCGTGCCCGCATTGACGGTCGTTGCCCCGGTGAAAGTGTTGGCTCCGGCCAAGGTGGTCTGTCCGGCGCCAGTCTGCGTGAATGCACCGGTGCCGCTGATAACGCCAGAAAGCGTGTTGGTAATGCCAGAGCCTTCAAGGCCAGCCACTGTGCCGCCGTTGGCAATGTTATGGGAGTCCGTCGATCCGTTGGCCTCGTCAAATCCGATCGTGCCGCCAGACGTAGTCGACAGGGCGCTGCTGCCGCTGACAGAACCCGTGCTACCGTTGCCGATTTGCAGTGTGCCGGCGCTGGCCGTCGTAGCGCCCGTGTAGGTATTGACTGCCGTTAGCACGGTCGTGCCCGCTCCGGTCTGCGTGACGGCACCCGTGCCGCTAATGATGCCTGAGAGGGTATTAGTAATCCCGGTTCCTTCGATGCCGGTTACCGTGCCGCTGCTGGCAATGGCGTTAGATTGGACCGAGCCGGTCGCTTCGTCAAACGCAAGTGTTCCGCCCGAGGCGATGGACGTCGCACTGCTGTTGTTGATAGAGCCCGTGGACCCGTTACCGACCTGGAGCGTACCAGCATTGACGGTCGTTGCTCCCGTGTAGGTGTCTGCCCCGGTCAGGATGGTCGTACCCGCGCCAGCCTGGGTGACCGCGCCGGTGCCGCCGATGGCGCCGGAGATCGTATTGGTGACGCCTGCGGCTTCGTTTTCGGTCAGCGTACCCAAGTTGTTAATGGTACCGGTATAGGCACCGCTTGCCACGGCCCACCCAAACGTAGCGCCGGGCGAGATCGTTACCGAGATGCTGTCGTTGATCGACCCGCCAGCGCCGATAAGCAGGGTGCCCGCGGTGACGTTCGTCGCTCCCGTGAAAGTATCGATCGCAGACAGGATCGTCTCGCCCGATCCGGTCTGGTTGAAGCCACCCGATCCGCTAATGACACCGGAGAGCGTGTTGGTGATTCCGGTGCCTTCGTTGCCGACGAGCGTTCCGTTATTGGTGATGACATTGGATTGAGTCGCCCCGTTGGCCTCGTCAAAGACCATGGTGCCGCCCGAGGCTGTCACGAGCGCGCTGCTGGCGCTAACCGATCCCGTGGTGCCATTACCGATTTGCAGCGTACCGGCGCTGGCCGTTGTCGCGCCCGTATAGGTGTTGGCTCCAGTTAAGACGGTGGTGCCCGCCCCAGACTGGGTGAAGCCGCCCGTGCCGCTGACAATGCCGGAAAGTGTGTTGGTATGCCCACTGCCTTCGAGTCCGGCGACCGTGCCGGTGTCGGCGACGTTGTGAGAATCCGTCGCGCCCGTGACCTCGTCAAATCCAAGCGTTCCACCCGCCGCCGTCGACAGGGCGCTGCTGGCGCTGACCGATCCTGTGCTGCCATTACCAATTTGCAGCGTACCCGTGGTGGCAATCGTTGCGCCGGTGTAGGTGTTTGCGGCGGACAAGATGGTTGTGCCCGCTCCGGTTTGGTTGACGGCGCCCGCTCCGCTGATGACGCCAGAAAGGGTGTTGGTGTGCCCACTGGTTTCCACGCCGGCGACCGTGCCGGCATCAGTGATGGCGTTGGATTGAGTGGCTCCATTGGCCTCGTCAAACGCGACAGTTGCACCTGACGAGATCGTGAACCCGCTGCTGTTACTGACTGAACCCGTGGTGCCGTTGCCGATTTGCAGCGTGCCGGCAGCAACCGTAGCCGTGCTTGAGTAAGTGTTGGCGCCAGAGAGAATAGTTGTACCCGCCCCGACCTGCGCCACACCACCTCCACCGCTGATGACGCCAGAAAGCGTGTTGGTGACACCAGAGGTTTCATCGCCACCCACTGCGAAGGAGTCGGAAATATTGTTGGTGATGGTCGATCCATTGGCTTCGTTGAAGTACAGGTTGGCTCCCGAGCCGACTGTGACCGAGGTGCTGGCGCTAATCGACCCCGTGGTTCCATTGCCAATAACCAGCGTGCCACCGTTCACATTCGTCGCCCCCGTATAAGTGTCAGCGCCAGCCAAAACCTGCGTGCCCGCGCCACTCTTGGTAAGGGCCATGGAACCATTGGCGATGACGCCGGAGTAGGTGTCGGTAACGCCCGATCCCAGATTCAAGGTGAGGCTGCTGAGGCCCGATGTCACGAGCGTCGACAGGTTCGTGCTGCCGGAAAGTCCGCCAAGGGTCGGAGCGGTGACCCCAAACAGCACGGTGCCTCCACCATCGGTGTACAAGGTACTGTCCTGAAGGGCATTATTATTCCCGATTTGCAGCGAGCCTGCATTGACGGACGTAGTGCCCGTGAAAGTATTGGCCCCGGACAGGATCGTCCGGCCCGTACCAGTCTGAGTAAAACCACCGGTGCCGCTAATGGTGCCGCTGAGGGTATTTATAATGCCACCGCCTTCGGCGCCGCTAACCGTGCCGCTGTCGGCCAGGTTATTCGATATGGTCGAACCATTGGCCTCGTCAAACGCCAGCGTACCGTTTGTCCCGATCGTGGTCGAGCTGCCGGAGTTGATTGAGCCCGTGCTGCCATTACCGATTTGCAGAATACCGTTGGTAGCCGTCGTCACACCCGTGTAGGTATTCGCCCCGGTCAGGATGGTCCTGCCTGCTCCGACCTGATTGATGGCATCGGTGGCACCGATGACGCCACTGAGGGTGTTGGTAATGCCGGAGCCTTCCGCTCCCGCGATCGTGGCGTTGCCAAGAAAGCTATTGGATTGAACCGAACCGTTGGCCTCGTCAAACCCGATGTTCGTACCTGACCCAATCGTGATGACAGTGCTGTTGCTGAGGGAGCCCGAAACGCCGTTACCAACCAAGATGGATCCCGCATTGACCGTCGTTGCCCCGGTGTACGTGTTCGCCCCGGTCAAGACGGTCTGTCCCGCACCTGTCTGGGTGAGGGCACCGGTACCGCTGATAACGCCCGACAGGGTGTTGACGATCCCAGACGTCTCCGCGCCCTTGACCGTGCCGGTGTCGGAGATGTTGTTGGATTGCGATGAGCCGTTGGCCTCGTCAAAGGCCAGGGTGGCGCCTGATACGGTCAAAAGACCGCTGGTGTTGCTAACCGAGCCAGAAGTGCCGTTGCCGATTTGGAGCGTGGCGCCGCTAACCTCGACCCCCGTCCCGCCCGTGTAGGTGTTGGCCCCGGTCAAAAATGTAGTTCCAGATCCACCCGTGAAAAAGCCGCCGCCGCCGCTGATGACTCCGGAAAGGGTATTATTGCTGGAGTTCGCTATGTTTTCCAGCGTGCCCGCGTCGGAGATGTTATTGGATATGGTCGTGCCGTTTTCATTGAAAACCAGCGTGCCACCTGATCCGAGCGATACTGCGCTGCTGCTGCTGATCGAGTTATTAATTTGCAGCGTGCCTGAGCTGACAGTCGTCGCACCGGTGTAGGTTTCGGCTACGTTCAACTCAGTCGCGCCCGCCCCGGTCTGGCTAACCCCACCGGTTCCGCTGATGACGCCAGTCAAGTTGTTGATGATGCCGCTGCCTTCATTACCTTCCACCGTGCCGCTGTCGGCAATGGTATTGGATATGGTTGCATTGTTCGCCTCGTCAAAAGCAAGAGTGCCGCCCGATGAGACTGTCGTCGCGCTACTGCTGCTAATGGAGCCTGTGCTGCCGTTACCAATTTGGAGCGTACCTGCAAGAACCTGCGTCGAAAACTGATAAGTGTTCGCCCCGGTTAAGGTGGTCTGTCCCGCACCAGACTGGGTTACGCCCGTGAACTGGCCGCTGATAACGCCGCTGAGGGTGTTGGTGATCCCGCTGGTTTCAGCGCCGACGACCGTGCCGTTGGTGCTTGCGGAAATAGTGTTGGACTGGGTCGAGCCGTTGGCCTCGTCAAACGCCACGACTCCTCCGGCCAGCGAGATCGCGCTGCTGTTGTTGATAGAGCCCGTGGAACCATTGCCGATCAGCAGCGTGCCCGCGGTGGCGGTCGTTGCACCGCTGTAGGTATCGGCCCCAGTGAGAGTCACCGTACCGGACGTTGTATCCGCGTTCAACCCGCCCGTGCCACTGACGGTTCCGCCGAGGTTAATGCTGTGTCCGGAGAAAACATTCGCTCCGGATAGCGCGATGTTGTCGTTGATGGTTTGCGTGTTTGAACTGGAATTGGTGATACCGCTGGTCAAGGTAAAGCCGTTGGTGCCGACAGTTCCGGGATTGATGGTGTAGGCCGGAGCACCCGAGGCGAAGGTGATCCCCGCGATCGTAAACGTCCCCGGGGTCATCAAATTGTCGATCAGCGTCGTGCTGCCAGTCCCGTCAGCACTCGTAAAGCTGAGCGCATTGCCTGTGGCTACCGTCGCACCGCCCCAATTTCCACCCGTTCCCTGGACGTTAAAATTGCCGTTTTGGGTTCCCGACCAAGTGGCCGTCGTCTGCCCTTCGCTCTGAGCCAGAGAAAGGGAGAAAAGGCCGCCGATCAAAAGTGGCAGGAAATGGCGCTTGGAAAGCGAAAGGAACAGGTTCGCGTTTCGATCATGGCGCACAAGCGATAGCTTCATTGAATTCATAAATTATTAGGCGATGGGTTCGGTGTAAATCGGGGTTCTAAGGCGGCGGCGGTGCGCATATTGTTGATGAGGGGGAAAGTCGTCAAACTTTATCTAAAAAATTCGTCATCTTTTCTTTTGTTCGAGCCCGTAATGCCCTGGAAATCAATAATTCTAAACCCGGTTGCTTAAATTTGCTGTCTCAAAATCCACGTGCTTGTTTGTGCAGGCACGGGAAAGATTTCGGGCATGGACTCACAGCCCGGCACGTCTACTCTTTGCCGTTTTCTTCCAGGTAGGAAATCAAAGAGCCAACCGTCTGCATCTTTTCCGCCCGCTCGTCGGCAATTTCGACATTAAATTTTTCCTCCACCGCCATGATGATCTCCACGGCGTCGAGCGAGTCGGCACCGAGGTCCTCGGTAAAGCGGGCCTCCGGGGTCACTCGGTCGCGCTCGACCCCGAGGTTTTCGACGATGATTTCCGTGACACTATCGGCAATGGACGTTTGAGGCATATCGAATGAATTATCGCAGTCCTGCCAGTAATCAACCCCGATCTTCTCAAACTCAAATTTTTGTTGTTCGGCGGCAAAGTTTGCTTGCCTAGAAGGAAAATTTGGTTCCTTAAAAGGAAACTTTTATTCACTTTCCCGTATTTATCGCTATCCTATTCCGGTAAGCAATGATCTCAGCCTGTTACAGTCCAACCTATTACGCCAAGACGCCTGCGGCGAGCATGCGCAAGCTTCCTCTTGTCGCCGCAGGTGTGGCGGATCGCTGGGCGCATCTGGTGGAGCCGCCGGCGCTTGACGAGGAGGTCTTCTATCACCTGCACGATCCGGCGTATGTGAGGTCCTTCCTGGAGGGCACCGGGGGACTGGCCTCCTCACAGGGCTGGCCGTGGACCCCGGAGATCCGCGATGGGGTACTGGCGATCAATGCCGGGCAGATCAAGGGTGCCGAACTTGCGCTTCAGACCGGATTGGCGGCCAATATCGGCCAGGGGTTCCATCACGCCACCTACTCCCGCGGCAGCGGCAACTGCACCTTCAATGGGCTGGCGCTCGTTGCCCAGGAGTTCCCTGGCCGCAAGATCGGGGTGCTCGACTGCGACAACCACTACGGCAACGGCACGGC
>FSYP01000073.1_pt1 | contig 24011 bp, 29 predicted proteins | sample 1638601 | NCBI WGS metagenome assembly FSYP01 (sample SAMEA3914788, study PRJEB12502) | metagenome | biome: forest; material: soil | place: Canada | collected 2011-07-03 | depth 0.1 m | reverse complement strand
TGCACTTCGGCAATCAGGGGAATCCCCTGCGCACTTGCGAGGACATCAAGTTCGTCGGCGACCCGGTAAATAGGCGATGTGGTAGGCATGCCCCGATGATTAGGTCAAGCGCCCGTCAGCGTCAACCAGGGCTACCCGGAATCTTATAGCCGTCCAGCAGCCCGGAGAAATGAACGTAGAAATATGGGAACGCCGAGCTGCGGGCGCACTGAAACCCAACCTGCTCCAAAAGCGCATCCCACTCCTTCAGCTTGTTCAGGCAACCCTCAGCCAGACACATCGTGACGATGTTGGTGGCCTTCAGGTCCTTGAGCTGACGCAGGCACAGCCGCAAGGGAAGCTCAAAGGAAGCCACCTCTTTACCGCTAGGCAGGATTTCCTCGATGTGGGCCGCGCTCAGGCTGCCAAGCTCACAATGGCGTTCGATTTCGTTGCGGCTATCGATATAAGAGTAAAAGTGTTGCAGGTCGTCGTCGTAGGCGGTATTCGGCTGGTTATTGCGGCGGAACATTGCTTCTGTCCAGGGGTAGTGCCGCCCAACCACCTGGGCGAGAACAGAGCCATGTTTGGCATCCCCGTGGTGCTGCATGTTAAAGAACCATTCATCCTCTCGGGAGTGTCGTAAGGTGGTGATAACCGTGCTTCCATCGTCCAAGTGCCCCATTGGCACCTCCCCTTTGACCGGGGTGTAAGTGGAAAAGAGGTTCTTCATGCGCGGGTTCTAGTCTATTCGCTGCGGTTTCTGCAAGAACAGATAGCCAAATTTCTTCCAGCCGCTTGCCCCGCCCTGCACTTTTGCCTATATCAGAGGCATGGACGACACCACCGAGGAGAGAATTTTCCTTCGCCGCGGTCCGATTTACCCCGAGGGCGCCTATTTTACCCAGCCCGGGTTTTCCACCTATTCCGACCAGGAAATCCACCAACTTGACCTCTATCGCGACCTCGGCCTGCGCCTGGTCGTCTCCGAGACCCCAGAGGCAGGCCGAGTCCTGCAGCGCGCCCTTCGCCTGGCCGAGGATGAGGAAGATAAGACTCGCATCCAAGAGGCCATCAATAGCAATAATTTCATCGACTACATGCTCAACGATGACGTCCCGGCCATCGTCCAGGCGGCCAAGATCCTCAAGTTCGACGGCATCACCGTGCAGGAAAACGACGACCTCCCGGGCTCTCCAACCTCATCGTTCATCTGGCGGACCGACTTGCTGGACCTAAAGCAGGAAGCTACCCAGCCCGCGCCGCTGCACTGGACGCATGGCCTGAAGGATTTCCACATGGGGAACTCGTCGATCTTCTACCGGGTGCGAGAATCGGTGCCAGGCATCGTGGAACTGGACAGCCTGCGCACGCTCCCAGGCAAGCGCAACCAGGGTGGTGCGCTCAAAATCATGACTCATTTTTTGGCGGAAGCCGACAAGCGTGGCCTCGACGTCAAGGTGATCGCTTCGCCACTGGATGACGAGACCACCACCGCCCGCCTGGCCGCCTTCTACGAAAAGCTGGGCTTTGTCCGGACGGGAGAGACGGTGAACGCCTACAACGACCCGGTGCTCAAGCGGCGCGCGCAACCCGTGCCGGCAGAGTCAGGCTTGCCGCCCATCCCCCATGTGCCCGCGCTGGCACAGACGGAATCCGGTAAAGAGCGCAGGTCAGGCGCTACCCGCGGCGAACTTTAAACGACCGCAACCCACCCTTCGCGATATGATCCAGGATGGCCAGCTCGGGCAAGCCGTACCGCGTGCTACGCCCGCCTTTGCCGTCCTTTTGTAAAAAACCCGCATCAACCAGGGCGGTCATGTCCCGCAGTGCGGTATCTTCTGAGCATTCCGTAAGACGGGCATATTTGGTCGTGGAAACCTTCTCCGCTTCCCCGTTGAGCAGATGCGTGAGGGCTCGACGCTGCCTCGCGTTGATGGTCGGCGTATCGACCACCACCCGCCAGACTTTCTGTCGGACAACGGTTGTTTCCAGGTCATTGTGCGCGCGCTCAACCGCCCGCCCACAACACTCGACGAACCATTTCAGCCACGGGGTAATATCGAGACCCCCACGCTGGGTGGCTTCAAGTTTTTCGTAGTAGTCTTTCCGTTCGGCGTAAATTTGCGCCGAGAGACTGAAATACCGACGGCGCCAGCATACCCCTTGCGACAGAACCATGTCCGAGATGACCCGGGCAATCCTGCCATTACCATCTTCAAAGGGGTGGATGGTGACAAAGTAGAGATGAGCGACACCTGCCCGAAGCAAGGGATCCAGCCCGGATGAGTTATCCAGCCACTGGAGGAAGTGTTCCATTTCCCTGGGAAGGCGCGCAGCCTCTGGAGCCTCAAAATGAACGACCTCCTTGCCAACGGCACCGGACACTACCTGCATGGCACCGGAAGCTGGAGTTCTCCATGCCCCGGACGTAATTCTCTCGCCCCCGTCGACCGCGGACTGGAATAGTGAGGCATGCCAGCCGAGAAGTCGCTCCTCGGTCAGGGAATCCTGGTAACAGCTTTGTGTGGCATTAACGATCACCCTGACAAAGCCGTCGACCTCCGGCGTAGGGGGTTCTTCCTCGGAAACAGAAAAGCCGATCTGGCGGGCTAAAGAATCTCGCACCGCTTTAGGATCGAGAGTTTCGCCTTCGATGGCCGCGGACTTCACTACATCATCCGTCCGGGCATCCAGGTCGGCCTTGATCTGGCAGTGGACGTTCTGATAGCCCTCCATCTTCCCGTAAAGCACTCCCTGGCGATGATGGACGTAGGCCGCCGCGGCAGAAACCGCGTCTTCCTTCCAGGTGAGATTCGGCCACGCTTTTCGTTCGTGTATAAAAGCCATGGGCCAAAGCTATCCGCTAAAAAGCAGACTCGCAACATATTCTCCGCAAAAATGCGGTAAATAGGGTCCCTATTCTCCGCAGTCAGCCTCAGCCTTCCAGCAGAAAGCGAAGGTCGTCTGCGGTCAGGTGCGCCCCGCGCTCGCCGCCGGCATCATCGAGAATAGAGGCGGCCATCGCCCGCTTCTGCTCCTGCAAGCCCAGGATGCGCTCCTCGATCGTATTGACGCAGACGTAGCGGTAGAAGGTCACCTCGCGCTCCTGGCCCAGACGGTGTGCCCGGTCGATAGCCTGGGCCTCCACGGCGGGGTTCCACCAAGGGTCGTAAAGGATCACCGTGTCGGCCGCGGTCAGATTCAGCCCGGACCCGCCCGCCTTCAGGGAGATCAGGAAGACTTTCACCTCACCGGCCTGGAATCGCCGCACCGGTGCGGCCCGATCGATCGTGGAGCCGTCCAGGCGTACCAGCGGAATCCCGGCCAGCTCTGCCTGGATCAGGTCGAGCATCTCGGCGAACTGGGAGAAAATGAGCAGGCTGTGACCGCCCTTGAGCTTGCGCACGACGTCCTCCTTCAGCCGGGCCAGCTTGGCCGACTCCGGATGCCGGTCTACCTTGTGCTTGAGCAAACGGGAGTCGCAGCATGCCTGCCGGAGCTTGAGCAGGGCGGCGAATATCTCGATCTGGGACCTCCGGACGCCTTTCTCGGCGATGGCTTTCTGGACTTCCGCGGCCACGGCCACCCGGATGCCGTCGTAGAGGCCGCGCTGCTCTCGGTCCATGGGAACCTCGACCACTTTGCCGTTCTTGGGAGGTATCGGCAGAGAGACGTCCTTCTTGGTCCGCCGCAGAATGAGCGGCTTGATTCGCTGCAGGAGCATCTGTCGCCGGCGCTTGTCCCCAGCCTCAATGGGCCGCTGGTAAAACTGGCGAAACTCCGCCTCCTCGCCGAGCACGCCCGGGTTGAGGTAATCGAGCATCGACCAAAGCTCCCCGAGATGGTTCTCGATCGGCGTCCCGGTCAGGCACAGCCGGTGGCGGGTTTGCAGGTCGGACATGGCCGCCCGGGCCAGCGCGCGCGAATTCTTGAGGGCCTGGGCCTCATCGGCAATCACGTAGACGTATTCCCGGTCCATCAGCTCATCGGGCACCGCCCCCATGAGGGAGTAGTTGGTCAGAATGACGTCGGCCTCATCGAGCTTGGCCTCGGTCTTGCGCTCCGGTCCATGCCACACCGCTACGCGCAGGGAGGGGGCGAACTTCGCAAGCTCGGCCTTCCAGTTGGGAAGCACGGAGGTCGGCGCCACGATTAGGGATTGTCCTTTGCCGCGGATGGTCAGAAGGAGGGCGATTACCTGGACGGTCTTCCCGAGCCCCATGTCGTCGGCGAGGATGCCGTTGAGTCCGTACCGCTGCCACAATCGCAACCAGTCTACCCCGTCTTTCTGGTAAGCGCGCAGGTCCGCCTTCAGTCCAGCGGGCAGCGCGTGGATCGGCGGCGCGTCAAAATGATCGGCTTGGCGGCGCAACCCCGCCGGCGCTGTCCACTGTGCCGGGTGCCGCCGCAGGAGTTCTGCGGCCTGGTAGTGGGATAGCTGCCGTCCGTCGGCCTTCCCCTTGTGAAGCAGCACCTCGGCCATGTGCTGGAGGACGTGCCGTATCATGGGGAAGGGGACGCGAAAGCTTCGCTTCTCGGTGTAGAGGAAAATATCCGTGTCGTCGGTGTGCCCGCGCCCGGCGGCAATCTCCTCCAGGCTGGTCATGGTGTTCTTGAGGTACCGGACGATCAGCGGCAGGAGGTCGGTCTTTTTGCCGAACATCTCGGCTTCGCAGGCCAGCGAGTACCCTTTGCCCGAGGGAGACATGGCGCAGCGCAGGGTGCGCAGGGGCAAAAGATTGAGGGCCTCGCTGATGTCGATATCCCAGCCGAGGTCGGCCAGTTTCTCCATGGCCTTCCAGACGCTCTCCGGCGAGAGATCATCCGGGTAGAAAAGTTTGGAGTTGATAACCTGCCCTGGCACGGTCTGGGATAATTCAACGAGGCGGGCTCGCTCCCGCCCAATCTCCCGGGTCACCCGGTAGAACCTGCCATCGGACTTGCCCTCGGCGACATGCAGGGAATCCTCAAAATCCCAGATGACGTCTTCGCCGTAACAGAACCCGACCTCGATGGCCAGGTTGCCCTCGTGTTGAGTCAGCAGTGCTTGCGCGTATTCCAGATGGGAAAGCTCGATCGCCCGTATCTCTGGCAGTGGCATCTTGTCATTGGGGAAAGCCTGGCGCATCTCGCGGCAGAAAAGCTCCGCCTCCGCTTCACTGAAGAGTTTCTGCTTGATGAGGCGTTGGACGTATTCCGCCGGGAAGGTTGTGCTCAGGATGCCGCCGACCATCAAGTCAGGGTCAACGTAAAACTCGGCGAACTCTCCGAGCACGTAGGCATCCGGGTGCCCGGCAACGCCAAACCGAGGTATCCAGCTCTTGCCGCTAGGCAGCCATGAGACGGCGAGTTCCCGGTCGGCGCTGAGATCGCCAAACCGCCGGCTGGTGGACTCCCACCAGAGCGCCCGGCTGATAAAGATGTGCTTGATGAGCGCCGATCGACCAGGCGAGTACGGATTGAGCCCGCCGCCGAGAGTGGTCGACTTGGGGACGTTGATCTTGTCCAGGTCGAAGTCGGATATCCTCGAAGCCTTACCTTGGAGCACCCGCCGGCCCATGGACCCAGGCTCCGTGGGAAAGAGCACGAGGGTACGGTCGGGATTGGGGCTGTGGCGCAGACCATACTCCGGGGTGATGCGCCTGCGGGTGAATACCCCTCCGAGGAGAATTGCCATTTAACCGAGCCCCATCGCCTGTCGGGCGTCACGCAAAACCGGTCGGGCAATGGAGCGCGCCCGCTCCGCTCCATCGGCTAGGATCGCCGCTATTGCTTCCGGGGTGTACTTGGCAAAGGATTCCCGCAGCGGGGCGATGTGCTGCTCGATTGCGGCCAGCAGCATGCCCTTGAGCAGCCCGTAGCCCACGCCGGGCTTAGCCGCCTCCTCGGTGAAGGTGGCGTATTGGCTGGGAGAAGCAGCGGCTTCCATCAGCCGATCGAGAACCGTGCCCGAGATCGGCTTGGGGCGGTCCAGCGGCGTCGAGTCGGTGGCAATCCCCATGACCAGCTTCTTGAGTGCCTCGGGGGAGGAAAAGAGCGGGATGGTGTTACCCTTGGACTTCGACATCTTCTCTCCGTCGAGGCCGGGCACGATCGCCGCCTCGCCTACCACGGCCTCCGGGATAACAAAGACCTCCCCGTAGCGTTGGTTGAACTTCGAGGCCAACTCCCGGGCGATCTCCAGATGCTGGAGTTGGTCTTTCCCGACGGGCACATGGCTGGCCCGGTAAAGGAGGATATCCGCGGCCATTAGCACGGGATAGGCGAAGATGCCCTGGTTGATCGGCAGGTTCTTGGCTTCGCGGTCCTTGATGCTGTGGGCGCGCTTGAGCAGGCCGAACGGAGTCACGTTGGACAGGAGCCCGGCCAGTTCCTGCACCTCGGGAACATCGCTCTGGCGGAAGAAGACCGACTTCTGCGGATCCAGTCCACAGGCCAGAAATGCAGCGGCAATATCTCGAACCCGCGTCTTCAATTCAGCCGGGTCCGGCAATGAGGTCAGAGCGTGGTAGTCAGCAATGAAATAGATTGCGTGCCCGTTTCCCTGGCGTGCCAGGGCGGGTCTAACCGCACCGAGATAATTGCCCAAGTGGAGCGCGCCCGACGGCTGCACCCCCGTGATAACGGTTTCCATGCGACAAAGATAATCAGGCGGCCAGAAGGTAGCGCCGATGATCGCGCTTCACGCAGTATTCATGCAGAGCCAGACGGGAAAGCTCCACGCACAGGTCGCGGATTTTGACCCAGTCCTTGCCCTTGAGCGTGGCGATGGCCGCCTCGACGTCGGGGATGTACATCTTGGCCAGCCTGCGCAAACCAAACCAGGCGATGCAAAAGTCGATCTCGTCGCCAAATATAGATGTGCCGGAGAGCGCAGGGAGAATTTCCTTTTCGAGCACCTTGACCACGATCTTGACGGTAGCGCGAGCTTTCGCGACCTTCTCGCGCTTGAGGGTCACGTTATCCGCATCCGAAGCGGCCTCAACGGCCAGGGTGGCAAGTTCACGTAAGTGAGTCATGCACCCAAACTACGGCAAACTGTTCGCCAAAACAAGGCGCTACTCGGGGCGGACGTAGCGGGTGGCCGGCGGAGGCTGACTCGGCCAGGCAAAAATCGGGGAAGGCTTGACCTCGGGGGACGAAGACGGAGTGGACGGGACACTACCCCCATCGACATCCGTTTTCTGTTTTTTACCCCGTTCTCGTTTCATTCAAGCCGGGGAAAGCTATCCACGTGCCACTAGATGTCACGCGAAAACAATTCCTCGCCGTGAAAAACTTGTCTATCCCTCCAAGCGACCCTCGCAAGAGGTCAGGAACCGTGCGTGCGCACCAAGTGCCAGATGACAAAAGAGACCACCGCGTAGACCACGATATGACCGATATGTTCCCACATGCTCACGCGCCGGCTCCGGCGGCGAGGGCTGCTAAATAGGAACCGTACCAGGATGTATGCAATGACTGGAACGGCGATCCACGCCAACAGGGAAAGCAGTCCGTCATCATGGCGGGAGTGATAATCCGTGTAGGCAAAAAGCTGGCGCATGCCGTGGAAAATGATGCAAATCGGGAGTCCGCTCAAGCTATTTGAATTGCCTTCGCCCCAGCTTTGTTTATTTCCCCCGCCATGCCCTCCAATGTGGATACCTCAACTCTGCCACCGGGCGAACAAAAGCGCCTGACCGCAATCCTGGCCAAGCACAAAGGCCAGCAGTCGGAATTCACGGAGAGCCACCTCCAGGACTTGGTTGAACCGCAAAGCTTCGAGGCCCTGAATCAGGCGCTCGAAAAGCTCTCCGAGGAGGGGAAACTCAAGAAGGTCTTCCGGGTAGTTTCAAGCAATGGTGGCGGCATCAAGGATTTCACCACTCGCGAGGAAATCCCCCTGGAGATTCACGACTGGCGCACCGACAGCATGGTCATCCCCGACGAAAACAACATCCGCATCATCTACCAAGTGCCCTAATCAGCCACGACGGGTGAGGGCCGCAAGACCCGCTTGGCCGCCAAATTGATGGCCCGCCGGATTTCTTCGCCGCTAAGACGCAGGTCGACCCTTGGGTAGGCCTCTCCACTTTGCATTCGCTGGTTGGCTCGCAGCAGGATGTGGCGCGGGATATAGGTCGATTTCATGTGCCCCGATTCTCTCTCACCTCTAGCCATCGAAGAAACCCTTCCAGCCGTTTAGCTCAAAGCCGCGGCCAAGGCCGCCACTTTCGCGGGATCGAGGGTATGGAAGCTTGCCGAGATGCTGCTCGCCACCATGAAGCAGTCAACATACGGGGCGAACTCCTTCGCGTTTTCAGCAGAGAGCCCACTGGCCACCGCCAGCTTGTGATCGCCGATCGCCTTCTTCATGGCTTTGATCTTCTCGATCTCTGGAGCCTTGCCAGTGCCGGCGCCGCTGGTACAGACCACATCCATGCAGGGGACCGCCAGGGCCGCGGCGCGCGCGGGGCTATCAACCGGCCCCTGGTACTTGAAGGCGACTCCGCCAAACAGTAGGACGCCCGGGCGTAACTGGCAAAGCTTGCGGTAAAGTTCCTTCGCGAGGGGTTGATCCTCACTCTGTTCATCGATGCCGCCGTCGTCGATCCAGAGGGCCTGAGCGTCGGTCGGTATCAGGTCCACGGCTTCCAGCGGGTTGGCATCCAGGAAATTGATACCGATCCACGCCTCGGGGAGGGCAGCGCGCACCTTCTGATAGCTCTGTAAAAGGCGACGACTGGGGCGCTCGTGGTCGATAAGGAAGATGCCGTCGGCACCACTGGTCAAGGCCACCTTGGCCTGTTCAACGGCCATCTCGTCGTTTTTGAGATGGAGGACGGCGGTAAATTTGGGGAGATGCATGGTGAGTAGATAAAGGAAGTTGCTTGCGGTTAGCCATCGATCGGTCCGATATAGATGTCCATGGAATTCGCGGGTCCCCTGCCTTCTAACTGAGAGACTCGGCCATTAAGCTGGCTCATGGCCTTCATAAAAGCATTGATGTCATCCCTCGTTACCTCAGGCTCGTTGGCCCGCTCCTGTAAGAATTTCACCGCCTGTTTCGGCGTCGTGTCGTTCGTGATCCGTTTCATGGCCGTTAAGACTGCTTGAGCAGCGCGAGGCATTTAGGACAGGTCACCGCTTCCTTGCGGTTGGTCCACCCCGCCTTTTTGAGATCAAGCGCCCGGGGCTTCGGCGCGCAGAGCGGAGAAACCTCCCCTTGCTGATTGATGTGCTTGGCCATGTGAAGGGTTTTGGGCTTGGGTGCTGGAGCGATAATCACGGCCATGGAGTCCATTCTACCGTTTCCCATGCACGCGGCGCAACCCCACCTTGCGAAAAAGAGATCTGCACGGTAAAATTTTGCCATGCGCCCTTCTTTCCTGGCCTACCTGCTTGCTCCCGGCATCGCGATCCTCTCCATGGCCTTCCTGGTCAACGCGGCCATTGATGGCGCCGGCCTGTTCGATCTTTTTCACCCCAGCCCGGGCATGACCTATGGCGCGGATTGCTGGTATGACGCCCGCTTTATCCATGCACCCGTTACTCATCTGGCGCTGTGGGGTCATCCCACCAAGGTTTACTGGAAGAACAACGCCATCGGATCTCAGCGGTGGCTGGTTTCCGAAACCACGCTCGGAGATAAGACATTCTGGACGGTACTAAAGCGCATCGACCTATCCACCGGCACCGAAGTCAAAGGGTAGCTGGAGCTTCTTCATGCCCGCCGATACCCATCGCCCGATCAGGACGGTGCGATACCTGAACTTCTCCTCCGAGAAGAATTCCTTGTTGATCTCCCGCGCTCTGGTCTCGCCAGCCATGCGGGAGGCGGCGTGTCTCTCAAGCGATACCACCCGGCTGAAATTCCCCGACAAGCCCTGGGAGTCGGAGGTAACCATTCATCGCCGCGATGGATGGGCCTCTTTTACAATCGAGAAGGAGACCAAGGTGGCCATCTCCGGCGCCGTAGCCTGGACGCCACGGGGATCACGCCGGGCGTCCCGCCCGCTTCTGCAAATTCGGCGGGAAACCCTGGGCAAGGGAGACCCGGTATGGCTGGCCAGGCTCTCAGTGCCGCCCCCATGGTTTGGGGTGGCTATTCATCCCTTTTTTTCCGCCAGCCTGATCCCATCAGAAATCATGTGGTTTGGGGACTGCGAGAGAGCGATTACTTTTGCCGTGCTTGATCTGGCCGTCGTGGTCGACTCGGGCCAGTGATCTAAAAGCCATGAGAACTACTCGCCAGATATTTGAAGAGATCGCCCGCCTCCAGGAAATCGCAGAGAACCTCGAAGACCGCTCCGCGATCGATGCCCAGATCGACGTCCTGGCCTCCCTGATGACCTTCGAGCAGGCCACCGACAAATACGGCTTCCGCACCCGGACCGCAGCTCATCTCGCGGTAGCCTTGGCTGCGCATGGATGGCCCTGATCTCGCCTCCACCTGGGAAACCCGGGTCTTGGTGGCGGCTTAATCCGTCCCGGGGAACCATCCGGGGCGACAGAACGGCCTGCGGCAAGGTTTCTCACTTGCATGGCTGGACTGCCTGACGATTAAGCTTTATAAGAAAACCCATGGTTTTCGCCACCGCGGCCCTTTATTACGCGAGCTTTGATGTCCTGGCTACGCCGGGCCGCAAAAGAACAATGGATATGCCAGCCTTGTCTCCCCTGGAGGCAGGGAGCGAGGAGATGTTCGAGCTTGTGGGTGATCCAGCGCTTTGCCGGGAAGTTTATTTTTTCTGCAACGCCCGGGAGCGGCTTCTGGCTCGGAACATGACCTACGATGAGTATTGTGCGGCGACCGACCTTACCCCGAAGGGCTTTTACTGGGAACCGCGGGAGAGGGCACGGGTAGATCCCTCCGTCTTTCTGCTCGTGGATGCCGCGCGGCACGGCACCTGGCAAATGGTCGAAGACCTGATCCGGCGGCACCGGTTTCCCCCCGAGGTGGTGGAATTCATCCGGGATGGAGCCTACCCGGAGGATGTCATCGCCTGGCAGGGGTATCGCCGAAACACTGACTTGGAGACTTCGGTGGGCAACCGGCTAGAGTGGGCGGGCAGGATGGCGGCCTCCGAGGCGCTATTGGATATTCCTCGCCGGGCGCAGCCCCTGCTCGATTTCTACGAAAAGACGTGCGCCGCGCTTACCTCCTACGAAGCCGGGATGCCCGAGGACGCTCTATGGTTCCTGCCCTTGTTTCGCCGGGGCTACCGAGATCGCGTCCACAGCGAGTGGCTGGCTTATGGCCAGCAGATTGCCCGCCGCATTCCCGGTGGCAGCCAAGTCATGATCTCTTCCGATTCGATAGACGGCCAGGTCGGGCATATCGTTCCTAAAAAAGATGTGCGGGTGCGTGGTTCCTTTTACCGCGCCAATTATCCCCTTGCGCCCCTGCCGGAGGGCTGGGTGCTGGAGAAACCGGATTACGGGAAGAGCAGTCTTATTGTACTGAGCGATCTTTTGGCCGCCGAACGGATCGTGGAACCTAGCTCTTGGCAGGGTTACCCCCACTCAGGCCGCGAATGAAAAATCCCTTGGAGAAGTTTCGTTCGGGCTACCGCGACGCAGTGGCGGAAACAAAGGCCATGACGTCCGAGCAGGTGGCAAAGGACTGGGATGCGAGCCAAAAGCAGCGCTCCGCGAGTGGCACGAATTTGCGCGTTCCCAAGGTGGTCTTGATCTCACCGGCAAGCGGGAATTCGATCTCCATATAGATCGAATCAATGAAGGCGAAGTCGAGGTATTCGCCGTGACGCATCCTTCCGGGGCCACCCGCTGCTCCGTCCAGTCAGCGATTCGAGCGCAGGCAATCGACAATCAAAAGTAAACAGAAGTCAGATCGATAATTTATTTTCGCCTTACCCGGACACTACCCGGCTATCTAGGATACCAGGCTCAAGCTTTTGGCCCAGCGAGGCTTTTTCTTGAGGTAGCGCAAAGTAGGATAGGCGGTTACACCTGGGCGGCGTTCGGCGTGAAACTTGAAGGTGGGGAACTGCTCCAGTACCAGTTTCCTTGCCCTTTCCATCACCGACGCAGGAGGGAACCCGTTGCTTCCAGGAGCATCGCCGACGACATGCCCAAAACATTGGACTCGAATCCCCTCCGCAGTGCGGCCATAGGCCTTGAAGCTGTAATAACTGCTCTCTTTTGTCGCTGGCATCTGAACAGGATACGGGTTTTCATGTCCTCAAACAAGGCGCGGCAAAAACATCCTGGCGCTAACTTTTTTGCATTTTGTGAAGATTTTTGTCCGCTTTCAGGGGGGCAGCGGGGAATAGGTAGTATGAACACGATAACAAAAATCATCGATCGGCAGTGCCTGGAAATCATGGAGTCGACCCGCCCGGGCCTGGTTGCCACCCTGCGAAAGCTTCTGGCTGGAGGGGCCAAGCCGGAAGCAATCAAGGCACGGTTTGCGCGCGCGACACCTTTCCTCCGCGACGTTCTTGAAGGAGTCCTGGAAGAGTTGATGCGGGAAGTACGCCGATAGTTTCAGTGAAGGTTTCCCCGCAAAATTGCCAATGTCAACCTTGACGATAATACCTGATTAACCCACACAAAGAGGACCATGATTACTCCTCTTTTCAAGCTATCCCGCGGCATCCTTCTCCTCGTCCTCTTCAGCCTTTTTGCTGGATTCCTTACACCGATCTCGGCGCGAGCCCAGAGCACCGGCGGCGCTGACTATACCAACGCCGTCGCTCTTCCCGGTAATGTCGCCTCCGCAGAAGCTGCAACCCAGGCCCTCTACATGGGCCTCAAGGGCTGGGCTGGATGGGTTCTCCTCATCGCCGTGGTTTTCGCCGGTATCCTGGCAGCTTTCGGCAGCCCCAAGGCTGCGATGGGCGTGGCCATTGCCTGCATTATTGTCTACGGCGGCGTCTGGGTCGTCGGCCTGATCCGCGATTCCCTCAACGGAAGCTCGACAACGGGCTAATCGTTGTCACTTTTTCCGACGGCTTATTCCGGCAAGGTCTCGTTCTCGATGTAGTCCTGCACCTTGCTGGCGTTATCCTGGGCCTGCTTGATTGCAGCGTCGGACTGGATGTCGAGCTTGCCGCCGGCAGCCTGCTTGATCTGATTCTGAATCTCTATCACCGCCACCCACCCGGCAAAGGCGGAGCGCAGCAGCGATCGCCGCTGCGCGAAGTCATCCGTAGCCAGGTGAGAGACCTTGGCCTCATCGGCGTTGGCCATGGTCGACATGCTGTCGGAATCCTCCTGCATTCCCTTGAGTCCGTCATCGAGAGGCAGTGTGCCCGATCGAATTTTATCGCCGAGGCTGGAGGCATGATCGACCGTCTTCAGGAACACGTCGTTGTCCCAGGTTGGAGCGGTCCGTACAGGCGTCCCGGTGGATTCGAGCTTGGGTGGAAGGTAGAGGCGATTGGCCGTCAGTACGCCGAGGGCAAAGCCGACCACCAATGCCAACGCCACGGGAAAGAAGATTCGCATGCTCAAGCCATCAACCTTCCACCAATGCCACCATGGCAGTAGACCCGAGCCTTTTCGTTAATGATGAACTTCCGGCCCAGCTTTTGCGCGGCCTCCGCGGCGCCCAGGCTGCCACCGAACATATCCCAGATGATGTCACCCGGATCGGTCAGGAGCCGGATGAAGAAATCCGGGAGGGCCACCGGGAAGCGGGCAGGGTGAATTGGCAGGCCGCGCGTCCGGCAGAACCGCTGGTAGGCATCGTTGCTGGAGGTATTCGGGGCGGTGATGAGGTTGTGGGGTATCGAACCCCCGCAGTCCTTCTGGAAGGCGCCCCTGCGCAGGGTGTGCCCGCTGGGCCTCTGCTGCGCCTTATCGCCTTTGGCGGCGAGGAGCTGCTTCATGCGCTCGCTGTAAGGACGGAGGACATTCCGGTTGTTGGCCTTGGGAAATTCACTGCGGGAAAGCCAGTAGATTTCCTCGACCGCCGGCGTCACCCGGATACGGCGAACAGTCACCCATTCCGCTGGCGAGGGCATCTTCGAGGGGTTGTGCCAGTAGAGCTTGGAGGCCAGATGATATCCCAAGTCGTCGCAGAGCTTGATGAGCAGGCGCTCTCCATAAAGGCTCATCGTGGGGCGGCCAGGTTGCCAGACCGGCCCGAGATTAAGCACCAGCGAGCCATCCTGACGAAGCTTGGGCTTGGCCGCCTCGAAGATCGAAGCCAGCCACTCCACATGCTCGCGCTCGGGAAGCTGGTTGGCGTAATCCTTCTTGTGCAGAAGAGGGTACGGCGGAGAGGTGATGATCGCCGAAATGCTGTCATCCTCGATCGTGTGGACGGCGGCCTCGGCTTCGGACCAGAGCACGACTCCGGAGTCATTCTCGAATAGCGTGACGACCACGCCTGGCTGCGCGTTCTGGAGCTTGCCCTGCCCTTTCTCGGTCAGCTTCCAAGTATCCCCCTCGCGGCAAGCCAGCGCGCGCAACTTGGCCAGTTGCTGGGTCCAGCGAACCTGTCGCTCCCAGACGTTGACCCCTTTGCGGGATTTGACGTCGATGGTTTCCGTCCGCTCTTCACTTGAAATCTCCATGCGCTCAGCCAGCTTGCGGCAAAGCTCCTTGGTCGGAGCCTTCCCGCCCATATCCCGGATGGTTTCCAGGAGGGGGAAAAGAAGTTGGTTCTGGGTGGGTATCATGGTGTGTCCGCTCAAGAGATAGTCGATGCCACCGCGAGATCAGCCGCCAGACAAACCGGTCGTCACCCGAAACGCTCGATCTGCTCCCGGACGTCATCGCAGGCGTCCATGAGGTTTTCATTCAACCCCGCCTGCACCCTTCGGTTGGCCAGAAAACCTATTTCGATCCCGCGCCTCACCGGCTGCGGCTTCGGCTCCGGATCAAACCTCCCGGGCACCGCCACCAGGTAGATGCTCAAGTCGTCGTCATCCTCGGGCTCCCCCTGGCGATCGTACCGGCGGCTGGATTCCACTTGTGGCCGAAGAGGGCAATCTCCCCGGCGATGAAGGCGCTTGGCCATCTCGGTTAGAGCCGCAATCTCACCGCTCGACCCTCGGCCAGAAACCACAACGCCGCCCTCGGACGCCAGCAGAGAGAAACCTCGGCACTCACCAACCGCCTTCTGGGTGGCCTGCCACACTCTGGAGACGTGCTTTAAAAAGGTCATGGCAGACACCTCCTCACGACCTCGCCCGATCGTGCCCTTCGACCAAAAACTTGATGACTACCGGATTGTCTAAAAATGCCGGGTAGTTGTTCGTGTGTTTCAGGTAATCCATGAAAGTGTGCAGCTTGCTTCGGTATTGGGCCTGAGTGCCAGGCGACATTATGCTTTGTCGGTTTTTGTATGCCAGCTTTCTGTCGACGATAAAACCAAACACATCCTCCGATCGGACAAGGAGAAATGGTTTACCCGCGAGGTAGTGAGAAAACGCCCGGAGCTTGGAGCGGTAGTCCCTCTGCGTATCCGCGCTCTGAGCGGGGCCATTATGTTCGAGGAACTTCTCGATAAGCTCGTCATTGGAAGGCAAGGTGTCGCAAGCTGGCAGGACCGATCCGAGGATGCGAAGGAAGTCCGCGTGCTCGGCCAAGTAAGGTCGCCGGGAAGCAAATCTCTCAAACTCTACGCCCGCCTGAATCGCCCCGGACAGCACTGCCCCTGAATCCCCCGCCAAGGACACAGTCTCCATGAGTCGCTTAAAACTCTCGGGCGTTTTTTCCACCATGAAATTAATAGCCTGAAGAATTTTTAGTACCCCTCCAGTTTGCTCGGCCTCCGCAATAGCTGCCAAAAGCTGTTCGTAGCGGAATTTCTCCACACCCCTAAGCATGATGGGAGCCTCCACCGGACTCGGGTTGTCGATGATGTCAGCCTCGTGCAAAACCTCGTCCACCACCCTGGCCCAATCGCTGGTGTAAATACGCTTAGGTTCGGAAATCGCTCGCTTAACCGTGTACTCCATGTGGCGATCCCTAGCCTTGTCGTAGCCATAGATTGATACTTTATGTCGCCCGATTTTGATGCAAATCGGGAAGACAAGGAGCGGCTTGGCGGGATCCAACTCGGCCTTCGCCTGCTTCAGCGTTAAGGTGCGAATAGACTTCTTCATAGCGCAGCCCTCTCTTTAGGAAGGCCGGATGACAGTAGGCGTCTCATAATGAAAGAAGATAGGGGGAACCCTTGGTTTTGACCGCTTCTCACCTTATGCTGAAATACCTATCTTAAGGGTGGATTCCCCACCGACTACAACCTATGGCCTGGAGAGACTTTTTTCTAACTGAAGATTTAGCTGCTGGAAGCCGGTTGCTCGCCCAGAACCATGACTCGGAGATCGATCGGGGTCGCAATGAAATTGCGGTCGGCATTTTGGATGAGGGGAGAATCTTCCACCTCAAGGTCGTCAGACGTTGGAGGACAGACCGGTTCCAATACCAATCAAATTGCACCTGCTCCGAGCCCCTCCAGTGCCCTCACGCAGCCACCGCCCTGATGCTGGTCGACCAGCATTGTCCGGACTTCACCCAGGACGTGGAGACTCCGGCCACCGAAGGGTCTCCATCCATCGTTATTTCAATCACGATCAAGCGTGACGCCGAAAATGACGACAGCCTACGCATCCGCCCACGAAAGCTGACCGCAAGCGGGTTGGTGGATATAGCGGTGCACGATATTCCACCCCGCCTTCTTTACATGTTTCCACCCGCATACTCTAAAAACTACCCGGTACACGATCTCTCCTGGGACGAGAATGATGTCACCCTGCTAGCCTGGCTGATCCACACCCGCGCCTACCCCCTCTATTTCCAAAAACAACTGCTAAGGATTGAACCCATCACTCTTGCTCCTCTTGGCAGCCGGAGAGAAGGCCTGATTGCGAATTTCTACCTGCGCAACCGCATGCGCTATTACATCTTGGATGGCTGCGCTCATTATTATTTTGCGTGGTCGGAAAATAAGATTGGCCCCCTAATCCGCCCGGGTTCCGATGCCTTTTGGCGAGAGCTTCTAAGCGATGAGGTTACCCCCAAGCGATTCCCGAATTTTCTCAAGGAAGTGGAAGAGAAATACCCCAAAGAGTGGGTCGATTTTGTTTTCGCGGAAAAGCCTTACTCCTACTCATCTTTTAGCGGGGCCAGGAGATAATCAATATCCTGCGCCGTCAGCGCCGGCGACTCCCCTCCTTTAGCCTCATCCAGGATGCTGGCCGCAAGCTCGCGCTTCTTGTCTTGGAGGAGCAGGATGCGTTCTTCGATGGTGCCGGCGGCGACCATGCGGTAAGCGAATACTTTCTGAGTTTGGCCAATACGGTGCGTGCGGTCGATGGCCTGGGCCTCAACCGCCGGATTCCACCAGGGGTCGTAGAGAATGACCGTATCTGCTGCGGTCAGATTAAGCCCGACCCCACCGGCTTTGAGCGACAGCAAGAATACCGACACCTCTCCGGCCTGGAACGATGCCACCGGGGTCTCTCGGTCCTGGGTGGAGCCATCCAAACGAACAAACCGTACCCCTGCCTGTTTGAGTTCCTGCCCCAAGAGGTCCAGCATCTCAGTGAATTGTGAGAAAATAAGAACGTGTCGACCATCTTCAATCATGGTCGATAAAAGTGCCATTAGAGCCTCCCGCTTCCCGGATCCGGGCACTCTCGAAAGGTCTTCTTTAAGCAATCTCGGATCGCAGCAAACCTGGCGAAGCTTAAGCAGAACCGAAAGGATGCGAAACCTCCCTGTATTGAACCCCTGTTCCTCGACTACATCCTGCACCTCCTTGACGCATGCCAGCCGCAGCGATTCGTAAAGAGCCTCCTGCTCGGGCAAAAGCGCAACCCTTTCGACAATCTCGGTTTTCTCCGGAAGGTCCGGCTCCACTTCAGCTTTAGTGCGCCGGACAATGACACTGCGCACCCGGCGCGCGAGCATCAACTTCCGGCATTGATTGCCTTCCCCCTCGATCGGCTCCCGGAAGAAGGATGTGAATTTCTCATAGTTGTGCATCAACCCGGGGTTAAGGAAATCCAGCAGGGACCACAATTCTCCCAGGTGGTTCTCGATCGGCGTTCCCGTGAGACAAAGGCGGTGCCTACTCTCAAAATAAATCAACGCCTGCCGCGCCAGGGTCTGGCGGTTCTTAATGCTCTGCGCCTCATCAAGAATAATGTAGTGGTAGCGAAGTGCGCTCAGCCGGTCCGCGCGCTTATAAGCCATGGTGTACGTGGTCAGGATAACGTCCTTACTCGCATGCTCGGCAAGCTTGCCGTTGCCCTCCTTGTGCCACACGCCAACCGTCAGTGAGGGAGCAAAGCGCTCCAGTTCCGACTTCCAGTTTGAAAGGAGTGAGGTGGGAACCACTATGAGCGTCGGAAGGTCCGCTCTCCCTTGTTCTTTTTCGTGGAGCAGAAGGGCGATTGTTTGCACCGTTTTACCTAGCCCCATGTCGTCGGCCAGGATGCCATTGAGGCCAGCTTCCCGCCAAAACCGAAGCCACTGAAAACCAGTGTCCTGATAATGTCGCAGGTTCGCCATTAATCCTGCCGGCGGAGGAACCACCTCGGGTTTCTCCAAGTTGAGCGCCAAGCGGAGCAAACCCTCCGGGCACTCCCATGACTTCTTTTCGTTGACCGCGAAATCCAAGGCGTGCAACAGCGGAATATTCCCCGTCGGCTTCCCCCCGTTAGCCACCATCTCAGCAAAAAGCATGAGAATCGATCGTATTTTTTCGATGGGAAGAGTGAGCGTCGGCTGCCCTTCATCACCCGGAAGCTCCACAGGGGTTTGGCGTTTTTCAATCTCGGAGATCAGTTCCACCAGCGTCTGGGATCCGGTGATATAGCGAGCTAGGTAGGGCACCGCATCCACTTCGCCCGTAGAGGTCGTCACCATACAGTTGACCCGGTACCCTCCGCGGTGAGGTGTCATCGACAGGGAAACGTCGCGCACCTCCAAACCCAGCAGGCCGATTTCCTGGCTGGTGGTAATTTTACAACCCATATCCCGCAAGGGTTGGAGCTTTTGGTTCCACAAGGGGGCCAGTTCCTCAGCCGAAACACTATAGACCAGCCAGCTCCCAAGCCGGCGTTCCGCTGTGAACCCGAGGCCCTCCAGGCGTCCCATCACCTGATTTTCGTATTCCAAGTCACGAAAGACCCGATAAAGACGGCTTTCGCCCTTACTAACGGCCAAAATAGTTTCTTTTTTATTGGCTACATAATGCGCTATGGGCCCGTAGTGAAAGAACACCCTGAGCACCGGCTGATTGCTCCGATTCGTCGTCAGTTCGATTCGCGCGGTCGGCTTGACCCGCAGATCGATGGGCTGGGGATCCGGGAGAAGCGCCCTCACTACTCGAAGCTTAAGAAGCTTGTCGCGAACATCATTGATTTCGTCAGGCTCAATCGGGCTACACTTCATCACCTCCAACAACATTGGCCCGACATGTTTAGGGAAGGAGTGAAGGCACCCGCTTTTGGTGGAAAAATAGGTGTTGAGAGACCCGAACAGGTACTTGAATCCTGGAACGCCGAGGTCGAAATGATATTTCCCGTCCCGGAGTTCCCATGAAGGTTCCGGTGTGATTTTTGGGCCGCTCGAAACCAGGCAGCCCTCCATCCATACCCGGCGAGAGTTGAGTAGGTTGTAGTCGTAGCCTGACTGGATCGACTTTAGCTCTATGTATCGTCCTATGTCGTCCGTGCTAAATTTGCGCAGGGGCGCGTACTGGTCGAATTTGACCTGAGCATCCGTGGGAAGAATCTCTCCCTCCGAAGACGCCAGGTAGAACCGCGGAGTCTCCGCTTCACTGTACGAGTAGTACGCCAACGGAATATCCGATGCCATGGCAAACTCCACCCACTGCCGAGGATAATTGCGCAGCAAATTTCTTTTGTGATCTAACGCCTCCGCGATGCGGGTCTCTGAGCATCCGCAGAAGGATATCCAAAAGTCGTCACTACCCAATCTGGAGATTGCCCCTATTTGGCCCTTGCTCGGGCTCAGATATAATCGGGCGGCATCATCAATGAGCATTGCATCCCCCGGCAGGCATATTCGGTTTCGACTTGTCCCGCCCACCCACGGATGCATCGTGAGTTCAATCGTCTCACCGTCGAGCTGAAGGCGGGTCTTCTTGTAAAAAAAGGCACACCCGAGGGATACCAGCTTCCTTAAAAATAAAATCTCACGAGCCCACCTGAAGCCTCCCAGACTGGCGGTTGCGCTGTGGTACTGGTAGGGATTAAAATCACGGTATCCATATCCATACCCGTGCCCCTGGCTAACGAGAACATCTTTAAAGAGGTCTTGAAGCGGTGGCGGCAGATCTCTCTTGCCGAACTTGAGCTTTACGTTGTCGCCAGGTTGATACGCAACCATCTCCCAGCACATCCTTCGATCGCTCCGGACCAACTCGATCCCTAAAAAGGCCCCGTCGGCAAGTCGGAATAAATCTGGATCCGGAGCGTACTCCGGAAGAGACGCCTCCTTTTTTGCCGCTTCCTCCAGGAAGAGCAGCACCGCAGCGGCGTGAGAGCAATGCATTCGAGCCGCACAACTGCAATACCCCTGCGGGTAATCAATGATCTGGCGATCATCCACCTCGACAACGTACTCCGCTTCGTCGACTGGATCGCGCACCAGCCATTTCCCTTCAATCGCGCCTTGTTCCACCCCACAAAGCAAAAGGAGCTTCCTCCCACGCTTGAGCGCTTCGGGAGCAAACGGCTTTACCCAGTTAAAATTAGCAGCATCAGAGGTCACAATCGCATCCATCGTAAGGCAATTCTTTCACGAAAACAAACCGCACACCGCGTCGTTAAACAGCAGGCTTAGGCATGATTTCCGTTCATTAGATAGGCGGTTTTTAAACATTGCGTTGTCTAAATACTCTTTCGTCGATATTTTGAGCCATGGACCCGGATAAATTCCCGCTCATCCTCAAGCATTCCAAGAGGCCAGACGTGGCGATGGAGCACCTGCGTACCCTGAGCCGCGCGGTTGAGGACAAGCATATCCGCAAGGTTATCCTCGACGACATCAAGTTCTCCCTGAGCAATGTCGTCGACACGGTCTGGAAAGAGGAAGTTTGCGAGCCGTATTTTTTCGCCGGCAAGTATGCCGAGTACACCGGTGAACTCGAAGGCGTGGCGGCCCTGTACCAGAGCATCAACCTCTACGGGCTGCATGACTGCATCGCCGCGAAGAAAAAGCTCGATAAAACCAAAGTCCAGCACCCGGCAGTTGATCGGATGAAGGCGGTCGTGGATGAGCTTTCCCCTTTGGCCCAGACGGTTGTCGAATTAAAGCCATTCATCGTCAAGGGACGGGCGCCATCGACCGGCCCCTCCAAGCCGGTCAATCCGAACAAGGATGTGAAGACCTGCCCATGCTGCTTCCGCGGCATTGCGGTCATGGACACCACGATGGCCCATCACGGATACCAACGCCCGGGCGACGGCTACCAGACTCCGAGCTGCCCGGGCGTGCGCTTCAAGCCCTTCGAGGTCTCCAACGAAGGCACGATCTGGATTCGCGACCAGACCAAAGCCCACATGGAAAGGTCACAGGCGTATCTTCAGGCATTGCCGGAAGTGAAAATGCTTCCAACGGAAGTCCGCCGCAATGGGTACCCCGTCTCCGTTGACATCGACCGGACGCACCCAAAATGGGATCAGGAGTACCGATTCCGTAAACTGCAACTGGAAGCGGACATCTCCACCGATCGAAGCGCCATCCGGAGCTACGATGAACGGCTGAAGGACTGGAAACCGACCGTTGCCGCGCCGTCCACGCCACTACCCGAGGTGCCATCCCTGGCAAAGGTCACCGCGGCGGTCTCTCAGGGCACTCCCGAGAGCCTGCAGCGTTGATTATTGGGGAAAGCCCGGGAACCAGAGCTTGATCTCGGACTTGGCCGACTTGTCGCTGTCGGAAGCGTGGACCAGATTCTCCAGCCCCCGCCGTTCCCGGTCGGCATCTCCGATCGTGTCGCTTCCAAAATCGCCTCTTATCGTACCCGGGGAGGCCTTGAGCGGCTCTGTGGAGCCTATGGTCGCCCGGGCGCGTGCGACGGCGTTATTACCCTCCAGGATAAGCGCAACGGTCATGCCACTGGAAATAAAATGGGCGTTTCGGTCCATAATTCCATTTCCACGATCCGCTAGGTCGGCGTAATGCTGGAAAGCGATGTCTTCGTCACAAAACCCGCTTTGTATCTTGATGATCTCCAGTCCGGCCTTCTGAAAGCGGTCGAGAATCTCGGGGATGAGACGCCGGCGAACAGCATCCGGCTTGAGCAGGGCAAATGTGCGTCGCCCCGCGGGCTCAACCGGCACCTGCGCCACAGACGGATCGGGCTGCATTTTACCCAAGACACCCAAGTGCTCGTGAGTTTTCAGTGCCGCGTCGCACTGCTCAATGTCAAACCGGATCATCTTGGAGCTTATCCTTTTAAACGGAATAAGCCCCCTCCTCATCCAGGAATTGATCGTCCGCGTTGAGACCCCGTATCGCTTGGCCACCTCTTTTTTCGTGACAAGCGTTTTATTCAAATCAATCGGCATGGTCAGAAGATAGGATGCACGCGATCAGGCCAGGCTGAGCTTTTCAATGTCCACTACCGGACAACCGGCCTTTTCAGGCTTACCCTCCTGCACGATCACCGCCTGGGCCTCCAGCGGCCAAAGTGTCTTGACCACACCATAAACGCAAGCTTCGCGGAGATCGGGCTGGCGCTCCATCCACGACACTCGGGTCCCCACCGGAAACCGGGCCAGGAGGGGAGCGAGGGTTGCCTCGTTATCCTTCACCCACTCCTGGGTAACCCGCGTGCGCACGAGGCTGCGATGAAGGGAGGTGTTGTCGAGGATCTCCACCAGCTCCGCATCCGGGGCCCAACTATCCAGTGACCGGGCCAGTTCGTACCCATCCAGACCTCCCCGTCCGCGGATAAGCTGGGTCAGTTCCTTGCGGATTTCCTCCTCCGAGCCTGTCCATTGCCCGTCCCGGAGCCATTTAAGCACGGGCACCATCAGGCGATCGACCGTCTCTTTTGTGATGACGTCATGAGTGTGGCCGGGGCGCGGCTGTCCAGCCCAGAGTTCGAGGAGAAGAGTTTCGGTAGGCATGCAGGGAATCTATCGGGGAAGTTCCTGCAAAACAATGCCGGCATTAAGCCGCCAGCAACTGTTCCTTTTTTACAGCTTGAAGGAATTTTAGGTACCCATCGTAGGCCCTGGGGGAGACCGCACGCATGACCCTCTGTGCCGCTTCCAGTGGCGTCCCCTCATCAGCTTTGGATTGATGTATTCTCGACCAGTAAAACTCCAAATGCTGCGTATGCTCAACAAACGGCGTGCTAATGCCCTTGTAGGCGCTGCATTTCACCCCAACTCTTCGCTCGTATGAGCGCAGCAACTCCACGGGGTGAACATCGAGCGCATCCACCCCAAAATTCCTGCCCCATCGAATTGCCTCTCCCTGCCGCTGGCGCTCGATCAGCGGACCGATATTCGCAACCTCATATTTGGCGCACAGGATATTCTGCAAGGCCTGCACCTTGGGATGCCCTTCCCGCAGCGCTTGCCGTTGACGATCGAGCCACTTTTGTAAGCCCAGAATGTCGTCACTTGAGGAGGCGGTAATAAATCCGTAGCTGGCCACATTTTCCAGAATCTTGGTCGTCTTCACGAGCGCATCAAAATTGCCTTCCCACGTCACGCAAGGCAGATCTTGGCACATGAGGGTCTCCCATGAATCCCACCCTGGCAGCAGATGCGGATCTCGCAGCGCGTCAGCCTCTTTTTGCCCAACCCTCAGATTCTGAGGAACCCAAGCTCTCCACTCTTCCAGCGATTGAATGCCGTGTTGATTGGCCAGTTTCCGAATACCCCACAGTTTTCCTTTCGTCGTCTTATGCACGGCGGCAAGGAATTTCTTGGGAAAGCCTCCCGCCAGGTTACGGCTCACAATGCGAATCCCCCGCATTGCCCGCCCCATCCTGGAGATGCGTTCTGCGATCTTAATCGGGATGGTTCCAGCCCACAGGGAAGAGGGCAACCGCACCTGTTCCTGATCCGAAGCTA
>FSYP01000075.1_pt1 | contig 26547 bp, 52 predicted proteins | sample 1638601 | NCBI WGS metagenome assembly FSYP01 (sample SAMEA3914788, study PRJEB12502) | metagenome | biome: forest; material: soil | place: Canada | collected 2011-07-03 | depth 0.1 m | reverse complement strand
TGGTGGGAAGCCCCGAATAGTCTGATCCCCTTATAGAATTGGCGGAAACCTTTTTTGGCAGAGAGCAAAATTTCTTTTTGCCTATACCCACCCACTACCGACGAATTCAATACCTTGGTCGCAGTCTGGACGGCGTACCTGACTGGCACACCCTGCAACATCTCCGGTGACGATGCGGAGAGTCTTTCCATCTTCAATGAGGGAGTGCTGCCTCCGAATGTGACGGATTATATGTCATCTCCTCAACCCTGTCCCGTCCCGGTCTTGGCCGATGGTCAGGATGACGATGATGTCCCCTTCTAAGCTATCTGGACTCTTATGAATAAGACTGAAACCCGCTTTATCCGCTTTCTCGACGCCTACCTGAAGCGTCATGCCAACAGCCCCGCACCCCTTGGCGGTGTTGTCCTCGGCCTCTGCTCCGCCTACACCGGTGGAACCTCGGTGGCACGCATCATCTGCCGCCAGAATATCCGCGACTTTGAACTGGATGCGCTGATTGCCCGCAACAGCAAAGACGCCCGGTTTTTGCGCGTCTACGCCATCAAGGGAAACAAACGCAAGGTCTGTTATCTGCCCTACCGCGGCCAGCCTGCCTACGCCTATCCGATGGTGGCCCCGCGCGGCTTCAAGCTCTCGAAGTTCGAGGTCATCTCTGCGGTTGCGCGCCACGCCGAGCTTTCCGGTGCCACCGTTCCAACCAACCGGACGTGGGTGGATCTGGCTCCGCTGCCGAAGGGGCGCGGTGGGGTGGCTGCTTAGTTTCGTTTGCACCAAGGTGTATCTCGACTCTTATGAACTGCCCCGTCTGCACCAACGCGAATGCCTGTGAGCAGACCTGTGGATCGGGCCGCAAGACTTGCTGGTGTTTCGATATCCAGGTACCGAAACTGGTGATAGACGCCCTTGCTGATAGCGAGATCACTTTCGCCTGCCTTTGCCGGGAGTGCCTGACTTCCGTGGTTGCCCATCACGCGGCGGGCGCGCGGCCCGTCGAGGCTATCGACCTCCTGATCGCTGAACGCCAACTGGTGGAGGTATGATGGCCGCGGAAAAGCTGACTCCCCTTCCCGGTGAGGAGCTTTCCCCCGAATGGGGCTGGCACGAGTGTGGCGATGAAGCCGACGTCGAGGGTGTCGACAATGAGCTGACCATCCGGGCCAAGGTCAACGGCGTCTATGCGGGGTACGTTTCCTTCGTGGTGCGAAACAAGCGCCTTGAGGCGTGCAACCTCGAAGTGAACCCGGAATTTCGCCGTAAGGGGCTTGCCACCCGGATGTATGTCGAGGCCGAGGAGATTGCCGGGTTGAAGTGCGTCCCTCATAGTTCCCAGTCCCCCGAGGGCCGGGCCTTCTGGAATCAAAAAGATCGCCCTTTCGGCTGCTAACCAGCTATCCTCCGGGTGCCATGGATCAAACGCCCGTGCTCACCGCCTTTCTTGCCAGCCTGAAGACGAAGCCCCGCCTTGTCTTCATGGAGACCCCGCAGGCCGCCAGGTCGACGCCGGTGGGGTGGCTGGAGCTGGCGGCCAGATTGCCCTCGCGCGAGGCTTTCACTGCCATGATGCGCACCGCCGCAGCCCCCGGTTTCTGATCTTCAAAACAGGGGTTTCCTCCCCGTTTGCCTTGTCCTATATCTAGTCTGTTTGAGAGGTGGAATTCTATCTTTTCGACCATGAGCATTATCACTTTCCCCGGTGCAGGCTACGTCGGCGAAGGCAGCGTGATACGGCTGGAGCGCCCCATGGCATCCCTGCCCCGGCTGACCGAGGTCGCGATCGTCGTGGCCGCTGTCCACTTCCACCGCCGCTTTGAGCCGAACGCCGCCCAGCACCTGCCGAGCTTCCAATGGGTCGTCGAGGACGTCGAAGGTGACTTCCACTTCGTGATCTCTTCCAACGAGTGTCCCGAGCCCTGCATTTGCCCCGATGAGGCGTACCGCACCATCCGCGAACACTACAAGGCGATCGCGTACCCGCCGCTGGCTTCGGCCAGCACAATGGCGTAACCTTGTTTTGGCCATGACCCCGAAATACCTTCTTTGCGCCCTCGCAGCCCTGCTTGTCGTCGTCCTCTGTCTTATTTGTGCGCTCAAGATCGAGATCAGCAGCCATACCTACAACCCGCATGAAGGCTTCGTGGCCGAGAAGCGGTCCGGCGCACTCTACGTGAGTGCGGACGGCACCAAGGCGTTTTCCCTTCCTCTCAAGGTCGACTCTGGCACGTATGGGCGCGCCCGTGTCGGGGACGTCGTCTGTTTCACGGTTTATGATGACGGTACCACCCGCTTAAATTCCCTCCGCGCCGCCCGCTGAAAACCCCTTTTCCTTCCCGCTGTGACCGCTTAACCTCCATGTTCCCTCCCACACAATCCCCTGCCACCGCAAAGCCGCTCGAAGCCGGTGAACCGGAAGTGCGGCTTCAGCCCGGAGATCGCTTCCGCCTCGGCAACAAGATTTGTACCATGCGCACCACCGGCATTACGGGTGGGACCGCTTGGTGCCCCGAACTCGGCGAGTTTACCCACTCCAACTACGTCAACCCGCAGGCCATCCTCGGAAAGGACGAGAAGTAGCCCCGGCCATGGAACAGACCGTTATTGTCCATCCCGGTTACCTCTTTGAGGCTTGTACCCGGCTGAAGCTCCCCCGCAAGGAGGCCGCCGACCTCATGGAACATGCCCGGCAGATCATCGCGGCGATCGCCGCTACCGCGCCCGGCGCTTACCTCGTAGGACCCGCCTTCCCGCAACTGCCCAAGAGCATGGACATGCTTACCCGCCGTGCCCTGCGACACATCGACAAGGTTGCCCGTAATTTTGCCGTGGAACGCCCCGGCCTTGGACTGGAAGACCTGGGGGTGCGGATCGCCGCGCAGGCCCCGCTGGCCATCACCTCTTGGCGCGTGGTCGGTTTCTGGGCTGACTCCTGTTGCGCTGCCGTCGCACGCGGCTTGCGGGCCGGGGGCGCTCCCGTCACGATCGACCCGGCGTTGACCTTGTCCATCCCGTAGATTTTTCGCGCTTCCGCGCTGGCCCTTCTGGAGCGTAAAAGGGGTAAATACACCTTTCTCGGATGAGAGAGCGAGGGGAAATGGTAGGGTCGCCCACCCATTGGCAAAATCGCTCGGCGGAACTAACGAAGCGACCGCCAGCCCAACGGCCCTCGATCTGCCCACCTCGCAATCCAGGATGCAAACGACTCGTCCGGGTGGGCCGTGGCGACGTAATGCACTCTCCACGATTGATAGGCGAGCGCGGCCGAGGGAAAAGGACAAACTTAATTTAAAAACACCCCCGGAGGGACATTCTTATTTAGTGCCAACCGAAAAGGACAAACTTATTTCTTATTTTCCAGCGAGGCAGTTCCTATCTGATCGAGACTATGGCAGCATCACTCAATACGGTCCTCTTAATGGGGAATCTCACGCGCGATCCGGAAATCAAATACACCCCGAAAGGCACTGCGGTGTGCGATCTTTCGCTCGCGATCAACGATAGTTACAAGGCTCAGGATGGCACGATCAAGGAGAGCGTGACCTACGTGGACGTCGAAGTCTGGGGCCGCATTGCGGAGACCTGTAAGCAGTACCTCGCAAAGGGCCGCCCGGTTTTCGTCGAAGGCCAGCTCAAGCTGGAGCAGTGGGAGGACAAGGAGACCCAAAAGAAGCGTTCCAAGCTCAAGGTGCGCGGCAGCCGCGTCCAGTTCCTCGGCGGCGGCCAGCGCACCGAAGGCGGAACGCAGCAGCGCCCCGCGTCCGGACAAGCGTCCTCGCCGAAACCGGCGTCCGGCGATCAGCCGCCCGCGCCGCGCGACGAAGACGATATCCCGTTCTAACCTGACAGCGATTTAGCAATTCAACGATTCAGTAACCATAGTCAGCCCGGAGTGTCCACCTTCTCAGGGGATGCTCCGGGTTTGACTTTTAAAGGGTTGGCCTGCCTGCGGGCCTCTACTAATGCTTCAAGGGCGTCGAGCACGGTTGGTCCCTGATATTTCTTGAGCCCCTCCCGGTGGTCCGGAGAGATGCGGAGCAGACACCGGTTGAAGTAGTAACCCCAGTGAAAGGTCTGGAACTGATACTCCTTTTTCAGGAACAGAGAAAACCGCTTGGGCTTGGTTTGGGTCCACAGGTAAAGGGAGGTGATCCCCACCGACTGGAAGCTTTCCAGATGCGGCCACAGCGTAGTTAGCGCCCGCCGCGCGTGCCCTTGGCCCTGACGATCGGGACAGGTGTGAATCTCGAAGATGTGAGCCAGACTGGCCTCTCCCGCCCAGAGGTACTTTCCCGGTGCCTCGTGATTGAAGAAAGCGGGCACACATTTTTCCAAACCGTAGCGCCGCCACAGGTGGGCAACATTCTCCACGTATGGAGCGGTTTCCTGCCGCTCCCAGTTGATGGCCGATATCCCGTTGACCGCCTTCCGGTACACGGGATTGGCCCACGGGAAGACGGCTCCGCTTATCACCGTGATGATCTTATTGCCTTCACCTATGAGGAAATGGGAAAAGGGCAGGCCGGGAGGATAGGCGGGAGTGCCCAGCGTCGATACGTCGAACAGGGTGACGGCTTCCAGACCGTCGATGACAGATCGTCGACTTTCGGTAGCCTGCGCCTTTCCCTCGACGTAAGACCGAATCCAGCAATCGGCCTCTGTGGGGCGCAGACACCACGCTTCCAGGACAGATGCATCGGGTAGCCTGGAGGCCGGGGTTGCCATAACCACTTTGTTGCGCATTGCTCTGGGGACGGTCAACGCCTATCTGAGGGCATGAAAATTATCCTTTTCGGCATGGTTGGCGGTGGATTGCTCCTCTTTGCGGGCATACTCTGCTTCCTCGGCTTGGTCGTGGACGGCATCGGGCGTGGCTTGCGCGCCACCGGCAAGGCCCTCCAAGCGTTTTGAGCCCATGGGAAGTAGTTGAAGTGCGGTTTCTCGCCGCCGGCCCGTTTCTGGCCGCAACCCGGTTGGACTGGGACTGGTTTTCACGCCGGAATGCGGCATGATGACCGGTATGCCCGCCCGCTACATGATCGCCGGAATCCCGGTCAAGATCCCACCCGTCAAGTTCAGCCTCGCCACCGCGATTGATATCGCCACTCACCCTCTTACCCGGCAGGTGACCGTCCGCCATGCCGATGGCCGGGAGTTCTCCCCTATCCCCGCCTACCGGGACGGCGTCGCCCAGTTCGCCAAAACCCACTTCGTCCCCATGGGCGGTGTGGCGATCAATCCCAGGGCCGTTCTCTACGCCGGGCGGCCCACCGGCTCCAAGGGCCGGCTCTCCCTGATTACGTCCTCCGGTACCTGGTTGACGTACCCTCGCGGGATGGGTACCGGCCACCCGGTCGAGCGGCTGGCCAAGGCCGCAGGCTTGCGCCAGATTGCCGAACTGGGCTTTGCCCGCATTGATGCCGCCGAGAGCCTGATGTCCGGGGGCCTCGCCTTCGGCATGCGCACCGCCTATATACGCAAAGCCTTTCAGCCCGAAATCATCGCCGGGGTGGACGAGCATTGGATCGAATGCCTCGACACCAACTACCCGTACTGGATCAACCCCAGGTTCATTGCCAGCCTTGGACACGCCAGTTTCACTACCGCGAAAGGCGAGGTTGTTTCCCTGCGCATTCTCTCCGGCAAGATGCGGGTCCGCCTGCAGAATTCCGTGCGCTGGGTTCCTGTGAGCCCTCACCTTTCAGTCAACCCTGCCCAGATCGCCAGGATCGGCGGCGGTATCGCCTACTTCCGGACCAAGCTCACCTCCGTGGAAGTCTCCGGCGACGTCGCCCCGCTTCTGCGGAGACTCGCGGCCCGCGCGGCCAAGGCCATCTGACAGCCGCGCTGTTATCTTAGGACATGACCTTTCTCACCGCTGCCGAACTCGCCAAGCTTTCCCCGGACGACCGGGCAAATACCCTTGCCACCTTCGCCAAGGATGTCGTCAACACGTTCCAGAACATCCCCAAGGACACCCATTCGGTCTTCGCCAAGATCATCGCCGCGCGCGCCGGTGGCGGGGATGCGATCGTCGTTGAGGGGATGGACGCCGATACCGCGAAACACCTGACGCTCGCTGGCTTTACCTTGGAGCCCACAGGTGGTGTCGACGGCGAAACCCGCGTCCGCTGGACCCTGTAAATTTTCCTCCCATGAAGACTGGCAACGCCCGGCTGGGCAATCTCCGCAAAGGCGCTCCCCGCCCGCTACCTGGTGAGACGGCCCTGCGGATCGACCGTACCTCGACACTGGGCAACCGCCACGTCATGAAGTCCGAGGCCGAGCGCGGCCCGGTCATCGCCGCCTTTGGGGCCGATCTGGAGGCCGATGCGGCAGTAGCCGGCCCCCTGTCCAAGGCGGTCGACGGCATCGTGGCCCGCGTGCTCGCCGGGGAGAGCGTTGTCCTCGAATGCTGGTGCCACCCCAAGCCTTGCCATGGGGATGTGATCCTCGACCGGGTGGCGAAGCTGGTCTGTGCGCAGGTGCCCGGTCACCCGCTGGCCTCCCGGTTGGTCAAGGCTCCGGTTATCGAACAGGGCTATCTAGGGGTATGAAGACAAATTCCATTTTGACGCTGCTCATGGGCGCATCCATCCTCGCCTCTCACTTTTACCCGGTCAGGGTCGTCGCGGTTGTGGCCTACAGCATTGTGCCCTTCCTGATCGTTACCGGGGCGATGGAAATGTACCGGGCTCACCGCGACCGGGCAGCGGCAACCGCCTACGCGGTCGGAGCCTTCGCGATGGTTACCATCGGCGGTATCGCCTACTACTACGGTTTCCGCGCCTGACCCTTCAATCCTTCCCTCTATGAATACGACCACCGCCTCGCCTGCGACAGAACTGACGACACGCTTTGCCGACCAGCTCGCCGCGCTCAAAGCGCAAAGCAATCTCCTCCAGGTCAATGAGGATGCGGATTTCTTCTACGTCCACTTCTCGCCGGGAACCCTGCGTGTCGTGAAGATCAGCGAGGTCAACCCGCATGGCGGCATTGCCATCGCGTGGACGGCACCGGGCGGCGGCAGCGCGGGCGATTCCCACTACGTCAACATCGGGGAGGCTGCGCGCAACATGGCCCGCATGAAGGCCCTCGTTGACTTCGCGTGGATCATCGGTCGGGAGATGGGCCTTTCGATCAAGTAACCTCTATCTTCTCCATCATGAACACGAGACTGTTTCCCAAGCCGCGCCCCAATAATCGCCAGCACGTTACCTTTACGGTTTATGTGCCGCGGCGGGAGGGGACTAAATTTAGTATCGCCAAGGGATCTGGGATTGTGGGGCGTCCGCACGAAATCATTCCGGGAACCACGATGCTCGATTACGAGGGAAATCTTTACGGGGCTGAGAACCTACGCACCTACGGCGAGCGCGTCATGCACGCGGCCAGCCGTGCGGTGGAGCAATACCCCACGGTTGCCCGCATGGGACTTCACACGGAAACCTTGAAGGAAAACTTTGTCGAGATTGGAACCTACGACTACCACCACGACCGGATCGACGTCACCGATGCCGCCGCCCAGGCCCTCCTTGACGCTTGGCTCGCGTAAACCCCAACCTCTATCTCTTCCCATTATGGCAACCAAACTCATCCTCGCTCTCGTTGACGACGAATCAAATTCCGTCAAACACGTTCTCATGGTCATTAACTCCACCTTTGTGGCCGATCACGGCTACGCGGCTGGCGTCATGGCGGAAAACTCCCGGCTCACCAGCATGGCTTTCCGTGGCGGCGACAACCTGATCTTCGGCGACTTTACCGCGCTGGAGGAGGCCCTTACGCCCGAGCAGGCGAACGAGATGAGCGACCATGGCGCTGTGCTCTACACCAGCGTGGAAGACATCTCCCGCATCCTCACGGATTACCAGACCGGCAAGCTCAAGGCCACGAGCATGGACCTCGCGGACATTCACTTCGATGGCAAGGGCTTTCAGGCGTCCGGTGTCGTGAAGTACGACTTCACCCGCGTTCTTTCCCGCCACCTGCTCTTCAGCTTTCTGGAAGAGACGGTGACGGCCTAAGCCTCGCTTAACTTCCCACCATGAAATCCCTTCCCCACATGATCGTTCGTACCACCGACGCTGAAGGTAACCGCTGTACCATCGGCATGAGCCGGGTTCGATACGTGGTGTTCGCCGATAAGGCGTGCTTCCTTGTTGTCGGCGCTGAGAGCAACTTCTATCGGGTCGGGTCTTCCGGCATCAAGCGGGTGCGCGCCTACACGGACGGCCACTTCTTCACCCCGCGCGGCCAGCGGGGAAAGTCGATCTACGCGCTCAACCTCGAAAAGGTCATCTCGATGGCCCCGGTAGCCGACTTTCTTCAGGTCTACTTTTATGGGCACAACCTGAATCTCTACACCACGGCGGCAATCCGTCCCCCGGCCAGGGCGGGCTTCCTCGAAATCGCCAAGGGCCGCTTCATCTCGCTCGCGAAAGTGCATTTCTTCGACAGGGGATATCTCAACCTCAAGGGCCTTAGTATTTCGATGCAGTACGTGGACCGCCCGGCTCTCCTGCGCGCGGCCAAGGCGCAAGGCTGGATGAAAATCAAGGGCGGTTTCCTCAATCCGCACCGCGTGTTTTGCCGACAGGGCAATAGCCTGCTGTTTTCCTTGCAGGGCGGAGCCAAGGTCAAGGTGGACACGCTCCCGGCCAAGACCCGCAAGGCCCTCGGCATGGACGACTGGCCGCTGATGACCGGTATCCTCGCCGGGCTTTTGCGCACTCCCGGCAAGGCGTACCGCGCGGAAATTCTCGACCTCGCCTAGGCTATCTGTCCGGTCATGACGCTCCTTACCCAGCAGGATACTCACGATTACTGGATTCTGTTTCCGCGTTCGACCGGGTGGTGCATTGAGTTTCAGGTGCTCGACCAAAAGAACAGCGTCGTCGAGCGCTGTTACCACGGCCCGAGCGACTCCATCTTCGACCTGGAAGCCTACTTGGATACCAAGCAGAAAAAGAGCGTTCGCCCAACTGTCCGCTACCTCTCAGGCGTCTGCGACGGGGATTACGACGGAAACCCCTTCACGCCGGTGACCTTCACCGTTCCCGGTGCAACCCACTTCGGCCTGCAGGGCGTCCCCGACCGCTTCATCACCAGCATGTACAAGGGCGCGACCTTTCTCTACGACATGCGCACCTGCGTCTACTTCGTCATCCGCCAGGGTAAGCTCCACTGCGGTCCCAGCTACTTCTGGACGGCTGCCGATGGCGAACGCTCCTTCCATCTCGCGTCCGCCATCCCAACGGCCAAGGCCGGATGGAAAGACCTTTCCCTGCGGTGCGCCCGCTCCGCGCTCTCCCACGGGTACACCTACAAGCCGGTCATCCTTCCCGGCCTCGACCGCCAGCCGTGGACGCGCGACCAGATCGTCTCCACGTAAGCGGCTCGCTATCTCGGAGAGCGTCATGGCACTCACTCTTATGACCGCCCAAGAGGAACTGACCGCCGCCGAATCCGAGTTCGCCAAGCTCGGCGCGCTGAAGAAGCTTTCCCGCAGCCAGAAGTTCCGCGCGCTTCAACTCGGGGACCGCATCTCCCAGCTCCGCCTGCAAGTGGCCATGGCCGACCGGAAATAGGCCAGCTCTTCGCCCGGTTTGATTTTGCCGGGTCGTCCCGGTAGGATGACGGTATGCCCATCCACCCCCGGCCCGATCTCGTCACCGCCGTAGATTCCAACCAGGCCCAGCGCCGCAGGGTCCGCCTCGGCACCGCGGCAATCGCCGTGTTCTGCATCATCGCGGGTTGGGCGGCCTACTATTTCCTCGTCCAGGTGCCGCATAACCAGCTCGCCTACTACCATGACCATCCGGACGCCTTTGCCGCGCTCAACCGGGACCAGATTCCCAGCGTGTTCATGGATTTCCATGACAGCGACGCCGAAGAGGCATGGATTACCGCCAAGATCAATCTCGCCCGCAAGAACGAGAAGGACCCGGCTGTCCTGGCTCTCCTCTCCTCTGACAGTGCCATGAGCGACTACTGGTACCGGCCCGATGAGTTCATCGCCCTCGCCCAGAAGCGCGCCCAGGTCTGGGAAGCTTTCGCGGCCAATCCCAACCATGCCGGCTTCCACGTCGGCAGCGACGGCAAGATCGTCAGCATCAACCAGACGGTGAACCGCGATATTCTCGGCACGAGCGTCCCCGAGGACAAGGGGACCTTCACATACACCTTCGGTGAGATTGACCGACTCCTGGATGTTACCAAGGCCACGGCAGACAACCAGGCGACGATCGATTCGCTCCGGCTCACCGCGAACAGCAACCGATGAAGATATTGGCCTTCGTTCCGATCATTATTGTCCCTCATGTGGGTAGCTCGGGAGGAGGCCACGGCCCGGCTGGCCCGGTTCCATGGGGCGGCCTCGGGATTCTCCTGGGCTTTTTGGTTGTGGTGATAGGCGTGCTGATCTACGCCATACGGAAGCTCTGAGCCCGGCGCCGCGCGCCCAGGGGAACCAACCGGGCCGCCGTTTCCCCGGGAAAGCTCCTTTCCCGCCGCGAGAGGGTTTGGACCGGGTGGGACCAGATCTACCCCTTGACGGGAGCCGTCGCCCAGGGCATAGCCTATCTCGCTAGAAGTTCGGTTGGTTTTATTGTTCATGGAAACGGGGCTGGCCTGTGTGGGCCGGCCCCGTTCTCTGTCTAGGGCAGGTGGCCAGAGCCACCTTGTTTTTCCTGCCGGGCCGGGGCATCATGAGGCATGCCCTCTACAAAGAAGACCCGCAAAGACGAGATTTATGCCGTGCGCTACTCCCCCACGAGCCCGAAGCTCCAGTTCCTGAGCCCCGAAGGGCCGAGCTACCGCAACCAGGGGACGGTTGCCGACGCCAAGAAGATGGCCGATGGCCTTGGACTGCTTCGCATCGGACGCCACGGATGGGTGCGCATCAGCGAAATCGAGATGGTGATGCCTGCGGACAGGAATGGCGTCATCAAGGCGGAAACCGGCCAGGGCTCAGTCAAGGGCGACGAGAGCTACCTCCCCGGCCTTACGACCTTCCTGGTCGGTACCCACGGGTTCCTGGAGCTGACCACTGGCGCGCTCGCCAACCCGGCCAAGCTCGTCTTGCGCGAACCCAAGAATGTCAGCATGCACGAGGACACGATCATCCCCCTCAAGGCCCTCACCGTGGAGGCCCGCAAGCGTGTCGACGCCATGCCATGGGTCACCATGCCCAGCGGCCTCAAGGTCAATCCCAATGCCGACCTCTCCAATGTCAGCGAGGCGATCGATAGCGGCACCATCGACATCAAGCTGATCGAGAAGGCCCGGACGGAGATCGCCGCGAAGACGAAGCCCGCTGCCAAGCGCGCACCGCGTCGCGGCTGAGCGTTCCCGCCCCTCGTTCCCGGTCCAGGGCCTTCAACGGAGCGAGCATTTTCTCCAGCCGCTCTTCCCGTTCCCTCTCCCGCATCTGCGCATTCACCAAGCAAGGACGGGGCAGCCCGGATCGCTGGCCGATTATTTCATCGGTAATAAAACCGCACCAGGTACGCATTGTAGAATTTGACTTTTGGTATGCGCCGGATAATCCTCCCTGCCATGCCTACAGAAATCTCCGGTCACTACATTCCCGCAGTCAGGTTCAACCTCGAAGACGTCCTCGCAGCCTCCCGCGACCCCGAGCACGGTTGGGTCGTCGACATGATCGACCGGGGCAATATCGCGGCCGCGCCGGAGCACCACGAGCGGCTGGCCGCCTTTGCGGCGGAACACTTCTTTCCGGCCAAGGATGGCCTCTGGATCAACCCCAAGCCTCTCCTCTACATGGGCCTCAACGAAGGGAAGCTTATCCTGGATGCCGGCCAGGGCCTGCTTACCTACGACGCCAGCCATGTCGACGTGGCGCGGCTGGCCCAGGTTGCCGGGCTCACCTTGGTGGGAGATAACTCCTACGTGCAGCTTTCCGTGGCCCGCTCCCTGGGCAGCGACATGCTCTTTTTTGGCATCGGGGAGTGCGTCGATATCACCCCCGCCTTCCGCACGGGCCTGTGCGAGGTCCTGAAGGCCGCTGGATGGGTCCAGTATAAGGGCGGTACCCTGGTCAACCCGGTTACACTCGCTGTCCGGGAAGGGGAGTTGGTCATTGATAATTCCGGCACGCGATCCCTCCTCGCATGGTTCAACGATGAGGCGCGCGCCACGATCGATGCCCTGCCATGGGAAACTCGCGGTAGCCGCCAGATCAATTACCTGGCCCTCAAGAACGTCGAGCCCTACCGCAACCTCATCTCCCCGCGCGTCCGCGAACTCTGCGACGAGCTGCTCGCCGCGTAGCCCTCACCCCCTTATCTCTTCGTCGCATTAGTTGTGATTAGCATACTGAGCGGGGCGCGGCCTGTGTGGGTCGGCCCCGCTCTTTGCTGATTTAGTCGCCGGACTAAATTTAGCCCATCGCCTAACAGGCACTAAATCCAGGCCCCGGTTGACGCCGCATCCACATGGACCGGGCTTCTTTCGAGGGAGACGAGGTGTGGTTGGGTTACAACTTGTCCTTCCCGCTTAATGAGGGTACCCGAGAGTGCCTGAAGGCGGCCCATGATCGCATCTCAGTTGCCGCTGGATTAGACGAGCGCTTAAATGACCTTTCCCTTTGGTCAGTACAGGTCCGGGAAGTCGAGGCGAGTGGTGTGCCCGGTGAAGGAAAGTGGCAACTGGCGGCCTTGGTGCGTGCAGGGTAGCCCGCTGGAACTCAAAAAGATCGAATCCCCCGCGTTCATGCCACCGGTGAGCTGGACCAAGTCGTACTGGCTATTGGCATCCTCGTTGGGATGATCGTCGTGTTGGTGATTGGCCACAAAACTCCCGGTCAGGTACACCGCCTTGGTCTTGCGATCGATGCGAATCCCGGTGATGTCCGCCGTATGCGTGCTCTGCAGCGACCCGGTCTGCTTGCTGTAGTTGATGCTGCCGCTGGCGGTCAGAAAGCTGATGCCGTCCTTCTGGTAAAACCGGATGACGATATGCCCTGAGTAGGCGTCCGCCGACCTCGCGTCATCCTGGCTGAAATCGTAGGTTCCTGCCGTGCGTTGAGCCCAGTTTGGCATGCGTGACAACTGGACGACATCCGGGCTGGATACTCCCGTGATCGGGCCAATGCTGGCCATCAGGTTCTTTAGGTTGTCCTGAGCCTGACTGATGTAGGTTGCCTCCGCCTGGACATTGCCGCGGGCAGCAGCCAGGTCTTGCCCGGCCCGATGCATCAGGTCGTTATTCTCATCAAGCTGGTGATCGCTGTAATTCGGGTTCGATGAGTTGTCGATGTGGGCGTGAAAGTTGTCGTCGGCGCGATTCTGGTCATCCTGCGAGGAGGAGAGCATGGCATAAGCCGCGAAGATATTCTCCTTGGTGGCCTGCGCCTGTTCGAGAAGATCCGCTGTACTGGACTGCTGAGGGGCCGGCGCGGACTGCGCGGCCACCGGTAACGCCAGGAGTGCGAGCAGAGATGCGACGTAGACGATTTTCTTCATGAGGATGCTCCCGGGAAAAGGTACGGCGCCGAAAACTACCGAAATCCCCCAGTTGGGGTCAATGAGATTTACGCCTTGGCGGTCCACTCGGCGATCGTGTGCTCTTCGATCGGCGTCAGGTCGAATTGGTCGACCAGATAGTAGATCGTCTTGCCCTCGGCGCTCTTCATTTCGCCGATGACCAGCGGATCGCGGTTGATCCGGCGCGGGACCTCTTCCATGGACCAGGCGTTGGCGACGTCGCACACCAGGTACATGGCGCTGAAGTGATGCTCCGTGCGCGCAATGGTCTGGCGCACATGGTCGGGGATGACACCGTCAAAGGCGACGGTAAACCGCATGGCACGCGGCGCGGGTAGGCGGTTGAGGCGGGAAGTGGACACGAACATGCCAAGCAGAGCGGCACTCGCCACCCCGTAGACCACGAGCATGGGCGGGCTGGTCAGTTCCGCTCGGTTCGCCTCGAACAGGAGCGCGGGTGTGCTGATTACGAGCAGGATGGTGCCAATAAGGATGACCCCCGAAAGCACCGACAGAAGACTCCATTTCTCGCGCGGTTCATCCTTGGCAGCTTCGGCCTTGAGGATCGCCTTCCAGACCGGGCGGGCGTGCTCGTTGAGAATGCGTTCCTCGCTACCGGGGTGCCCGAAAAATTCGATGCCGTTGTCCAGCCTGACCTTGCGACTGGCCTTCTCGCTCTTCAGGTCGAAGGCAAAGAGCGCGGGCAGCGCCAGCCCCAGCTTCTCATCCTGGTAGACCGTGGTCATGGCCTTGGGGTCGAACCGGGCGAAGAGCGCGTCGAGTTCGGTGGGCGGCTCTCCCAGGTCGATCTTGCGGCTGGCAAAGGCCGCCTTTTCCAGCTTCGTGAGCTGCGCTATGGCGGCCTGCCGCGCGTCGGCTACGACTTTCTTGGTGTGGGAGGCTACGACACGTTCCAGGGTATTGATGGCCATGGCCCATCCTACCGGGTATTTGTCCCATCCACAACCCGGACTCTTGCTTACGACCTGGGCCGCACCACCGCCAACGAGCAGGCTATCTTTTGACCATGCGAACCTTCGATCTCATGTGCCGCGATAACCGGGTGGTTGCCGTGCTCGACCCGGTGGACGGTGAAGTCCGGGCCAAGCATGGAGACGGTGTCTTGCCGACGCCCCTCCTGTTGACCGGGCGCGAGCGGTGGTTGCGCAATGTTCCTGCGCGCAATGCGGCGTCCGCGCTCTTTCTTTCACCGGTCCAGCTCGGCTTGCCGGAGGTGAAGATCGAGGTGGCCGCGGAACCCTGCTTTGAGCAGCGCAAGGCCCGCGCGCTTCGCTCCATCCGGGTGATGGGGCGAGGGGATATGGGTCGCCGTTTCCTTAAGAAGCTGGCCGCCGAGAATCCCGCGCATGTCGCGCGCCACCTACCGTAGCCTCTATCTCTTTCCTTGCCATGCGAATTCAAGACCTGCTTTCCAACGAGAATTTCCTCAACCAGGGTGCACTGCAGTATGTCACGGCGCGCGGCAAACGCTGGCTCCTCTGCGAGCGAAGCTTCCAGAAGTGCGTGCTTCATGACATTACGCGAGCGGTTGTCGCCCTCCGGCGCCGCGACTGCATCACGGTTTCCCGTCGCGTCCCCACCCATGCGCTCATGGGCCGGCCTTTCGCGATCGCCAAGTTGACTCGCGGCTTCCATTTCCTCATCACCCCGTCCTGTCATGGCAACGGCGGATGGTGCGGATACACGATTCACCGAGCGGCCAGCCTGCCGGAATTGCTCAGGCTCCATCCCGGCAAGATGGGCCTCGCCGGAGACGGGGAGTTTGGAGATGACCGGGCTCGCATCTGCCGCATCCCCGATCCCAACAAGGGCATCATCCTCTGGGATCGTGAGGATGGCCGCTGGACGAACCGCAGTGGTAAGCCTGTGACTGTTTAACCTCTATCTCAACCTGTATGAAGAGATTTACCACTGTGTTTTTTGACCGGGCCGGGGACAAGGTTATCCAGCAATGGATCGCGACAGATGAGGAGCGGGCGGATGTCCTGCGCACGAGCCTGCTTAACCTGGGACTGGAGTTCGCGACGGGCTCCCTGCTTCCCATGCCGCTTTACTCGCTGGCCCTGAGCGGGGATGACAACTACGACGCCAACTTCATGACCAAGGGCGAGGTTCGCGCGATACTGGAGGATTACGCCAAGGCTCCCCTTCTCGCGAAGCTGGATGAGCAACTGGACGCCCTTGCCGCCGATCCTTCCCGCGAGGCGGTGGTTCGCATTGAGGATGGCGACCTGGTTGCCGATATCACCTGCACTCACCGCTAATGCGGAATCCTCCCGGCTTTATGACCAATACGCCTTCCGCTCCGAAAACCGTGACCCCGGTGCGCACGATCGCGCTCCTTCTCTGCAACCATGCGTTCGAGGCCACGCTCCGCAATCTCCTCGAAACGGTGAGGCGGGCTCTCATTTACCGCAAGGGCGAGAGCTTCCCGACCGCGGACGAGATGGAGACGATCATCCGCGACCTCCTTGTCGGCCACTATGCGGCCTTCCAGCGGCGACAGTCGAACACGCAGGAGGATGCCGGGCGCGAGATCGAATACCTGAAGTCTCACGTCCGGATTCAATTCGACGAAGAGGCCCAGAAGTCGATCTCCACGCTCGACCACGACAACGGCTCCTACTACCTCGACATCCAGAGCGGAACCATCGGCAGCTTCTAGGTGCCCGTCTATCTCCCGGTATGGAAACGATTACCCGCTACGTCCGCAGGAACGCCGCCACCGGCAAGACGGAATTCCGCGACGCCCTGCACAAGCGGGGCAAGTTCGGCTGGAAGCCGGTAACGCTTCGCTGGATCGAATGCGTCTACGATATCTGCGGCAACGACCGCAATCCCGGCATGTGCGCCGACCTCTGGGAAGATACTGCCGCCGGGCGCAAGGCCGTGGTCTTCCAAGGCGCGTGGCAGCGTTATCTGCCGCGTACCCGCCCAGGCGCGCGCGTCCCGGCGTGGATTTTCCTTGATGAATACTCTCCGGTTGATTTCGATGGCGACCTCGTGCTGAAGTGGATGACCAAGAATTTCGTGACGGGAACCGTCCTGCCCGAAAAGGCGTTCATTCCCCGCCGCCCGGTTCATGTCCCCAGCACGATCGACCTTCCCTTTATCGGGCGGGCCGATGGGCTGGCCGCGTTCAAGCTCTCGCGCAAGGATTTGACCGCGCTCAACACCCAAGTCATGAAGGCCCCGGAGGGATTTCAGACCAACGACGGAATCCTGCGCTTTGAAACCGTTTGCCGCCACCGCTTTGATTGCGACCCTCATTACATCGTGTTCCACGAGGACCAGCCGTGGTTTGTCACCGGTCGCTACGACTTGGTCTTGCGCGCCTTCTGGCGCTACGCCCGAAACAACTGGATTTATCAGGCCGCGTAACTCACGGCCATGAAATGCACCTGCCAAGCGTGGACGGAGAACGCCGCGAAACTCGCGCAGACCCCGGAGCTTGTCCATCCCGCCGCGGCCCTCCCGCTGGAAACGCGCACGCTCTTTACCTACTGCCCGTGGTGTGGTGATTACCTTTCGGAGGATCACGACAACCCGACCCCACTGGAGGACTGGCGTACCAAGCGCCCGCGCTCCGGCACGATCGACGTTTCCGAGCAGGAGTGGGAGCGGTGCCGCGACACCCAGCAGCGCGTCAGTGGCAAGGCCCCGTGCCCGATCTGCCACCAGCCCTACGACCGCCACCTTACCGTCAGCTACAAAGGCGAGCCCATTGGCACCTTCCAGATCGACTGCACCGGCCAGCACGTCAAAACGTGACCGTCTGCTATCTCAGCAAGATGAAATTCCTGGATACGCCCTCGCTCCTTATTCTCACGGCGGTTGAAGGCACGGACGTTGAAACGGCCCACTACGCACTCATCACCATCAACGAATCCTTCAAGCAGCGCCGGAGCCTCCTACCCAAGATGGCGAAAATCATGGCCCGTCGCGGTGAGGATATTTCCGGAGTGAAGTTCACTTTCCCGGCGATGGACGTGGTCTTCGGCAACTTCGACGCGCTGGCCGATTCTCTCGATGGCGTGATGGAGGAGAAGTTCGCCCGCAACAAGTTCGTCATCTTCTACGACGACGAGGAGATCGCCCGCATCATGGCCGATGTCGAAGGTGGCAAGTACGAGATGGCCGAGGTGACCGGCGCCGAGATGACCTTCACCGCGACCGATTGCCGGGTGACGGCTAAGGAGGGAGAGGTTGCCCTTACCAGTGTGCCCTTCCAGTCCCAGGATGTCATGTTCGCCGAACTCGCTGCCGCGTAGTTTCCCTGCCAGCCCCTTCACAACGGAGGGACTGGAAACTATCTTCAGATCATGTCAAAACGTAAGCTCAAACTCCCGAAGAATTTCAAGTATCCCGTAGAGCCCGAGGTCATCGACTGCAAGTCCGCCGCCTACGCCCTGTTCCAGAAGGGTGAGTTTGGTAACGCCCCTCGCCGCTGGTCTTCGCTGGAAGACCTCTACGCCTCCGATTATCGCGGTCTGGTGACAGTTCGCTACGCCAATCCCGATCGGAGCTACACCGCCGCTCACATCCCTTTTGCCGAAGTCCCGGCCCGCGTGGCCGAATGGGTGAGCAAGGGCGCCGACGCGCGCCTCTTCCGCCCGAACGAGAGCCTTCCCGATGAAGTCCTCGCGATCCAGGGCGAGTTTTTCACCACCTTTGGCGGTCACAATCTCCGCTATTCCACGGCCAAGGGCCTTTCCATGCGCCAGGCAATGACCAATCCGCAGTACGCCGAGGGCTACCGTGCGCTGGCGCTCATGGCGCATTTCATGGACGCCAACTCCATGGAGGATTTCCGAGAATTGCTGGAACGGTTCCCTGACTCGGTGTTCGAGTTCGCCACTTACGAGCGCCCGGTCGGCGTTCTTCCTCGCCGCAACACCATCATCTTCGAGATTCGGAACTTTTAAGGCCGAAGGTCTTGTCTCTGTAACATGGACGCGACACTTTATCATGGCAGTTGTTGCGCGATACGAGCGGCCTTCCGACCGTTCACACATTTTGGTACTCGCCGAGCGGCTCTCGAACGGGCGGTTGTGGTGGCTCGGCGCACGAAACGCCGCCACGGCTCCCGTGCCTCAATCTTCCTTTATCCGGTTCGCATTCGCGTCCAGAGTCCCCTCCGAATTTCTGACCTTTCGGGTGAGATTAAGGTCCACTCCCCGGTAACCCTCGCCGACTTGCTTTATTATGAGATGGAGCAGGCGATTTCCGCTGCTGATCGCGATCGGATCATCGGAGCTGGCGACGGTGGGTTTGTCGTTCTGGCGCAAGCCCTCCAGGAACGCGGTTTTGATGGCCTCGTTTACCGTAATGAGCATGAGGATGCGGGTAGCGATTCCTGGATCATCCTTTCCCCGGAACAGGCCAAGGCCGAACGGCCTGCTCGCCTGCTCTTGTCCGAAGCTGCCGCTGAGGTTGGTTGTGAGATATAACCTCCCCTATCTGCCTCACATGACTGCCACTGAAACTCCCGCCAAAATCCCCGTTGTTACGCTCTCCAAGGTCAAGTACGCCGAGTTCTCCTCGGAGGAAACCAACTGCTTTTCCGCGACCGTCCTGGTTGATGGCGTGGAAATCGGCAACGTGGCCAATGCGGGCAGGGGTGGTTGCGATGATTTCTGGCCCCTCGCGGTGGAGGGCAAGCTCACCGAAATCGCCAAGCAGATGCCCCCGCTTTACCCGAAGGAGAAATGGGAGAACAGCGCCGAGCTTTTGGTCAGCGTTCTCTTCGAGGGTTGGCTCGCCAGCCGCAACCTGAAAAAGGAGATGAAGCGCAACCTCGTTTTCACCAAGGCCGATGGCTCGGTATTTTCCAGCATCTTCAAGCCCGCGGACGCCCTGCCCAAGTTCCTCGCTCTCGGCGAGGACGCGGTGAAGGCCCGGTTCCCCGGCTCAGTCAAAATCCTGAATCTCCTGCCCTACGACGAGGCCCTTGCGGCCTACAAGGAAGGCACTACCGTCGCCCGCTAAACCCAATCGCTATCTGTTCACCACCATGAAATTAATCGTTTCCATTGAAGGTCACCGCGAAGAGGATTTGGTCGAGGCTCTCCAGGAGGCGCTGGCTCTGGTGAAGGGCCGCAACCGCGCGGGCCGGAAGACCGCTCCTACCCGCACACTCTCTTTCGGCGTTGAAGGTGTTCCGGTGGAGCAATACGCCCTGCGCCCCAGGGGCCAGCATGACATCTTCGTGCCCGGCGAGCCCCGCTTCCCTTTTGTGGACGATGCGATCGCCGCCCGAGCCGACAACCAAGTCGTTGTTGGGCTGGACGAGGGTGGAAATTTTGCCATGGAAATCTCTATTTACGCGAAAAACTCATGAAAACACCCGCCATCATTCCCGGTCTCGACCTCATCCTGAAGAAGGTCGCCCGTGTGGCCCGCGCCTACGTCAAGACGCGGAGCACTGCCGGGTTGGATCATTTCATCCTGGGCCGGGTTACCGGCACCGAGTCCACCCTGAAGCTCCTGGCGAAGTCCGGTGGCATTACCAAGGAGGAACTCACCGCCCGCTTCCGCAAGTGCGCGACCAAGCGGGAATTCAATCGCGGCCTCTACATCGAGTTCTCGGGCACGCTTGAACGCGATATTCGCATCACCGTTGGCTACGCCAGCGTCACCGGCTTCATCGAGATATAGGCTCTATCTCTTTTCCACATCCACAAAATCTTATGAAAACACTTATTCTCAGCAGCACCCGGTGCGACCTCGACTACAACGCCGATTGCGACTACATCGCGATGCTTCTGGACGAAGCGGACGCCCGAAATCTCCTCGCGCTGGTTGACCGGCTCAAGGAATTTCAGATTCAAGATCATCCCAAAGTCCAGGTCTACGACATCACAGTCACCAACTTCGTGCCAATCAAGGTCGCGTCCAGTCTCGAATCGCTCAAGGAATTTCCCGACGCGGAACTTGATGTGGTCGAGAGCGGCAACGATGAAGTCGCTGTGTGCAACGCCGAGGGCGTGGAGCAGCGCTTCGACGCCATCCCCGAGAACCCTGGCCTTTTCAACACCGTGGTTTACCTCGTGATCCGCGAGGACGCGATCACCGTCGAGGCCCGCCCGAAGCATCTCGATGTCTCGGTCTACTCCCATGGCATCCCCTTGCAGGTGATCCGGCAGATCGCCGGGGAACCGGTGGCCGCGTAACCCTTGTCCGCCTCACCCGTGAACCGCTCGCTTAAGGTTCTTACCGGCGGGCGGTTTTCATTTTCGCAGGTCTATCTCATCGGTACCCACATGAAAACCTACCCTGAATCCCTCGGTCTCTTTGATGGTTCCGCAATCGCCGATGTCCGCCGCAGCTTTGATGTCCTCGCCGCCGTGCTCGGTGCGAAGATGTCCCGCCGCCTGGTTGGCATTATCGCCCAGAAGCGCGACCTGGGGATTCGCGTTATCCGCCTTGGTTCACATGTCGCGATCGACCGCCCGGGCTTGCCCTTGGCCGAGGTGGCCTTTGATATTCCGGAGGGCGTAGATGTTGATCTGGCCCTCGAATGGATCGAAGCCCTCGACGAGTCTACCCATGACGGCATGATCCTCGCCGCCAACGTCCTGAATTCTGCTGCCGATAAGCTTTCCTAAAGCGGCCCGGTAACCGAACCCCTGTCATGCCCGAACTCGCCGATTACTCGCTCGAATCCTTCGCCCGGTTCTTCGAGGCCATCCCGGAAGACCGCTGGATGGTCAACGGCTACGCCGACGGCCAGGGCCGCCACGATGCCGCTGGACACCTTGGCGCGGTGCCTTTCCAGCACTACAGCCTAGCGCCCGCCGCCATGGCGTTCAACGAGCTGCTGAAACCGATCGGGCGGCACATCCTCGACGTCAATGACCTGAACCGGGACCTGAGCAAGATCGGCCCCAAGCACCGGGTGATGGCCGCGATTCAACTCGCCCGCGAGTTTTACGCGAAGAACCCAAACGCCCTGCCGAAATGACGCGCCCCACCAAGATCGTCGGCAGCCGGGCGAAATACTTTCACTCCAGGGGCGCGGCGCAGTACATCGTTGCCGCTGCCGTGCTTTGCCCGGCCACTGGGATCGCTTATATCGGTGCCAGTCATCACGACGCCCGGTTGCTTGCTCCCAAGGGAGTAAACCCGGTGGACTGGGAGCACGGTTTTCTCTTTAATACCGGGCGGTTCTTCCCCAAGGACCAGGCGCTCGCCATGGCGTTGAAGGCAAGGCAGGTGGCCCAGGAAGAGATGGAGCGCCGCGCCCGTCACTACCGGGTGACCGACCTTCTCTCCGAAATGCTCCTACCCTCCACTATCTAAAATCATCATGAGTAGCGTTCGTCATTGTTCATTTTACCCCACCGCCCAAGGCTGGTTTCTCAACCTCGCCGATCAGGAATACGGTGAATACTCCGACGCGGACGCCTACGGGCCGGCGCCAACCTACTTCGAGGCCAACCGCTACCTCTACGACTACTTTTCCAATCCGGGCGGCCAGGACCGTAGCATGACTCTGCGCGAGGTGCCGAGCCGGGCGCCTAATGGCTCGAAGATTCAGCCGATTCCCCAGGCCGGCCCGCAGGACCGCTCCTACCCGGACGGCTTTCTTTCCTCGGAGTCCGAGGTGTATGATGTCCTGCTTTACGATACCGCGCGCGATATCGCCTTCTCCATCCGCGATGGCAAGCTGGGCTGCGTTCATGGCGTGATCTTCTGGGGTAATGAAGTGAGGGTGTCGCCGGAGGATGCCTCCAACAGCAAATCGCACGCCTGGGGCATGGAGGCCGCGCCGAGGCCGCCCTTGCCGGATACGCTTCCCGCGTCTCCCGCCGCATGGGAGGCGCTTTCCCGATCGGTTGCGGCCCACTGGCTCTCGATTGGCCGCTCCTACAAGCCGGTGATCCTGGCCGGGTTGGTGCGCCAGCCGCTTCCCGCCGACCAGGTCGCGGCCTAGTCCTTATCTCTCCCTCACATGCAAGACTCCCGCCGCGCCACGATTTACCCGACGACCCAGGGTTGGTACCTGGAACTCCCCGAGCACGGTGGCGATGCCCAGGATGTCTACACTTACGGCCCGGTCTCCACCGCCTTCGAGGCCAACTGGTACCTGCGCACGATCGCCAACCCGGCTGGTGTCGCCGTGGAGCGTGATCTGCGCGCGATCCCGACATCCTCACCCAATGGGCATCCGGTGACCGGCATCCGCCAGCCCGCCCAGGCGCCGGCGTTCGGAGAAGATGCCTCCCGTTTCATCACGCATGCGGATTTGCTCTCCACTTTCGTTTACGACTCGCTCTGCGATATCGGCTACGAGGTCGATGGCAACCGGATCGCCGCGATACGCCCCGGCGTCTTCTGGGACCCGCAGACGCAGCAGTTGAGCGGGACGGCTCTGCCGGGCACGGACGCCGACTGGAAGACCCTTTCCCGCGCTACCGCTGCCGGGTTGCTGAAGGAAGGCCGGACCTATGCGCCGGTGAGCGTTCCGGGTTTGCCTTTTCGCCCGGCCTTGCCGGAGCGTGTCCGCGAGTGGGCGACTATCTAGGTCGTTATCACTGACGCCCTTTCCCTAATCTAACTGCTACCTTACGAATATGCCCCAAACTACTCTCACCCAGCCCAAGCTTCACGCCGTCATGTTGACGGAAGACCAGATCAAGGCGATCTCCACGCAGTTCTCCATCATGGCTGGTATGGCCCAGTGGAAGGGCGTCAACTGCGCCAAGCGCGAGCTTCCCCAGGTCGACCGAAACTTCAAGCTTTACCGTGGCATCGCTTCGACGGTGTCGCAGGTCATCGGTTACGAGGGCTGGATGGTCGAGAAAAGCCTGCATCCTGGGCCGGAGCAGACGGGAAGCTAAGGTCATGAGCTTTACTTTCGCGCCTCGCGCCATTGATGGGATCAAACTCCTCGGTGGTAGCCCGGTGACACCGCTTACCGGCGTGCCTCGCCTGCGTCCCGCCGCGAAACCCCGCGTGCCGCTGGTCGTGGTGAACGGGGCTTTCGTTCCGGCGACGGTTGCCTTGCCGGGCTTTCCCCGCGTCCGCCTCCCGCGTGCCTACGTCGATCCTGGCGCTATTGGACGCGAGAGTAAGCCCGCCAACTTCCGCCGATCGTGCAAGCGCATGCGCCGCAAGCTCCGCAGGGAGTTGGCCGAGTACGGCAAGAAACGCCTCCCGCTCGCCCTATCTTCCGCCTTATGAACCCGTGCGTATTTGGTTGCGGCCTCGACCCGGTGGGAACTTTCTGGATGGTGCACCTGCGCGCGCCGTTCTTCATGGTTTGTCCGGTTGCGGGTGCGAACAATCATTTCACGGTGAACAGGCGATGTGATGTGCTTATCGCGGAGCCGATACCTGATTTTAACACGAACCTTAAGTTGGTCATCGATGCTATCCCCAAATTGATTCGTCATCACGAGATGTGGGATCGCTGGTCGGGAGACGAGTGGTTTGTTCGGCACCATGACGGAATTGTCGTGCCTTCGTTTCTGCGGATTTACCACTACACCAAACAGAGCGGGGTCCTGGATTTGCGGAATTACCTGAAGCCTCTCTACAACCCGATTGAGGCTGATGGTTCCATGGGTGAAAGAGTGGCGTGGAATGGCAGCCAATGGAGGCCGACAATACGGGGAGATGTTCCCTCTCCGGAGCTTTACGCACCCGCTCAAGGCCAGGTTATCCCCATCCTTTCGAGGTGGATGGCCCCTTTGGTTCCGCGCAGTAAGAGGGTGCCTGTGGTGGTAGCTCCGAGTGTCGAGGAGGCTTCCCTGCTGGAAATGGCCTGTCACATCTGACGCTCATGGCCGCTACGCTTCACCGCTTCAAGGTCAACTGCGACTGCGCCTCCTACACCTGGACGCGCCGCCCTCCAAAGAAGGGTGTACATTTCATGCGCTGCCGGGCATGCGGGAAACGTCTTGGAGACATGCAGGTGACGGACCTCGGCGCGGTGCCTACACCTACCTTTATTCCATGACTACCACCAAGGAAACACCCTACTGGGAAAAGCCCTGTGCCGTGAAGGGCTTGAAAAGCTACCGCTACCGGGGCGACATGAACTGGATCATGATCGGCGCGACCGATGATGCCGACGCCGAGCGCGAGGCCCAGCGCAGCCACCGCCGCCCGATCGACAAGGTCAAGCTGGAACGCTGGGATGGGACGCAATACGTTCCGGTGGCGTAAACCCTATCTACCGCCATGATCGGACCCGTCAAAATCTTCACCAAGGTTTCCCAGCGCCGAAGCGGATCTTCCCGCCTCTGGTTTGCCTCCAGCCGTTTGCCTGCCCTCGGTTTTACGCCCGGCCAGTGCTTCACGACCGATCGTGTGGGCGCTCATGGCCTTTCGCTTCGCCCGGCCCGCCATTCCAAGAACCAGGTTTCCTTCCAGCGCCGGGTTGGCGGCCCCCGCCCGGTCATCGACATCGCCGCGCCGATGCTCGCTTCGATCATCTCGCCGGACGAGGAAGTCCGCCTGACCTTGCGCCACAACCAGGTTCTCATTGAGCCGAGTGTCCGCACGTTCAATATCCGCCGCGGCCGAGAGCCCCGCGCCTTTTACAAGTACGTCGAGGTCTTCGCCGGTGGCGGAACCCTCTCCAAGGCCATGGAAGCCACGGGTCGCTTCCGCTGCCAATCCGCCATCGAACTCAACCCCGATTTCGCCGATGTCTTTTCCGTCCTCCACCCGCAAGCCGAGGTGATTGTCGGCGATGCGCGCACCATCCATCCCGGAGAGGTTGAACCCTTCGACGTGCTGGTAGCGGGCATTCCCTGCACGAGCTTTGCTCCCATCGGCATCGCCCACCACAAGATCGAAGGCCGCGAGGAAGACGGCCCGACCGGCGATCTCTTCATCCCGGTCTTGGGCATGGTCAATTTCCACATGCCCCGCTTGGTCTTGGTGGAGAATGTCCCCGGTTTCGCGGAAAGCGCGCCGGGACGCCTCTTCAAGGCCCACCTGCAACGCCTCGGCTACCACATCTACGAGACGATCCTGAAGGGCCACGAGGACTGGAACGAGCCGACCACGCGCGACCGCTACCTGCTTGTCGCCACGCTCACACCGGGCTTCGCGGTGACGAACCCTCACCAACCCTTTACCGGCACGCTGGCCGCTTACCTTGACCCGCTGGATGAGGCCCGCGACAAGGCGGACATCGCCGCGATCGCCAAGAGCGTGGCCTACTACCAGCGCAATGCGGTTGCCCAAAAGGCCAAGGGTAACAACTTCCACTTCCAGACCCTCTCGCACGCCTCGACATGGTGCCCGACCCTCACCCGGTCGATGTGCTTCATCAAGCCGCCGTTCGTCGAGACGCCGTGGGGCTTCCGCCGTATCCGCCGCGAGGAGGCCGAGCGCCTCCAGGGGATCACCATCCCGACCGAGAGCGACAAGCTTGCCCGCGAGATCATCGGTCAGGGAGTTCTCCCTCGCGTCTTCCAGAAGGTCGCCGGGCAGGTGGCAGTTTTCCTCGATCAGAGCGCTGTGTAGTCGTAGCGCCCGCCTGCGCGGTCTACCGCTTGGGAAACCAGGGCCTCAAGAAGAAGGGGCCGGTGTGCAGGAACCATATTCTGACTGCGGCAAAACCCGCGGCCAGGCTGGCGTAAAAAACCGGCAGGCCGCACAGGATTCGCGGTAATGCGTCGGCCAGATTGGGAGGGTGGGGCAGGGGGCCGCCGACAACCGTCATCACCTCGCGCGCGGCCACGTTCAGCCAGAAGGCCAAGGCAAGCAGGATAACAGAGGCCAGGAATTTGAGGATCAACTTCCAGAGGGGAGATTTTTGTGGGACTGGGTCCAATGCGGGCATGAGAGGACTTTAGCACATGCGACGAAAAAGCAAATCCCACGAATCTCCTCTATGGGGAGGGCTTAAACCTTAAGCTGAGGGGTAACTGACTCTTATGGCGTGGTTCCAGGTTACCTTAATACCGGGTCTTGTTTTCTTACCGGAAATCCCGCATCTTCACGGAATGTCTACCTCACCTGAAAAGCCTGCCTCTTCCACTCCCGCGTCCCTGTTTCCCGAAGG
>FSYP01000042.1_pt1 | contig 34840 bp, 61 predicted proteins | sample 1638601 | NCBI WGS metagenome assembly FSYP01 (sample SAMEA3914788, study PRJEB12502) | metagenome | biome: forest; material: soil | place: Canada | collected 2011-07-03 | depth 0.1 m | reverse complement strand
GTCAGCGGCGGCCTGTTTTCCTCGGTAATCTCGCTCATCATCTCGAAGATGCCGAGCGCCTGCCTGTTTGAGAACGTCTTTAATTACGGCACCTCGCTCGCCGGAGATGTTCTCCGCCAGACCCTCACCTCCCTTGGGTACCACGTCTACGAGACGATTATTGAGCCCACCCGCGATTGGAATCAGGTGTCCAACCGCCGCCGCTGGGTCATGGTCGCCACGCTTAAGCCCGGCTTTGCCATCACCGCGCCGGGTACCGCCCACGCCGCACCGGTGAGTACCTACCTCGATGCGCCCAACCCGGAACAGGACAAGGCCGACGCCTACCGCATCGCTGGGTCGATGGCCGGGCTCGCCCGCCACCGCGACCGCCACGCGGAAAAGGGCAACAAGTTCGACTTTACCGTGCTCGATGGAACGGAGACGACCATCCCGACCATCATGAAGAGCTACCACAAGATCAACACCGGCCCCTTCCTGGCCACGCCTTACGGAGCGCGCCTTTTGCGCAAGGGCGAGATCGAGCGCATCATGGGCCATCAGGTTGATACCGCGCACTATGCGACCGCCGTTGAGGTGCTAGGACAGGGCGTTCAGTCTAAAATATTCTCGGAAATATTCCGCCAGTTGGGCGCATTCCTCGCCAGCAGCGAATCCTTCGTGCCCGCGACGCCGACCCCCGCCGCGCAGTCGGAACTTTTGTTGGGATAGGCTCAACGAGAGCTTTAAATCGCGCCGGGCGTGGATATGGTACCGCCATGTCCTCGCTCTTTACCTTCCGCGCTATCCCCAGCAAACCCGCAACCCAGCACCTCCAGGCCAAGGATGTCCTCTTTGTCGATACCGTCGACCGGGACTGGAAGGTCCGCACGCGGCAGGGCGAGTTCATCGTCGATAGCGATGATGAGAAGGCCCTCAAGACCTACCTGGTCGACAACGGCTTCGTCGACCTGCGTGGTGCCGCGCTGACCCATCCGAAGAAAACGGTAGCCATGGTTGGCTACGGCTCAGGCGTGGACATCCACCTCGAAGGGGAGACCGAACCCTCCCGTGTATTTGGCCTGGCGGGGGACACCATGAAGCAGGCCGCGGCCAAGTGCGGCCTCAAGGAGATCGGCCCGGACGGGTTCGTGCGCGAAAATGCCGTGATCGCCCTGGCTGGCAAGAAGGCCCTTACCCTCGCCGGCGCCATCGAGATGAACGATGAAGCCCTGGCCGAATTCCAGGACAAGGCCAAGAACTGGCTTTCCACCAAGACCGGGGGATTCGTCGTCAACCCCGATGCGGTCAACGGCATCTCTCACTACAAGCTGATCTTCTCCGACTCCAACCCGCTGCTTTCCCCCGAGCACGCCCCGAAACAGCCACTGGATATTCTCACCGACGAACTCGACGACCGGGGACGTTCCCGCTTGTTCGGGCTGCCTTCTCAGGCTGTGGCCGAAAAGACCTCGGTGGCGCTTTACCAGGTCGATAGCGTGATGGTCGATGGTGAACCCGGCCTGCGCTTCAAGAACGGCTCGGTCATGTTCCTTCCGCTGGCCGATGCCGATCGGGCGCTTGCCGTTGCCAAGGAGGTGCAGCGCAAACGCGAACTCCCAGAGATTCCCTCGGTTCCGGAGATGCGCAGCAGCGGCGGCGTGGAGACCGCCATGGGTCGCCAACGCTAAACGCTCGCGGGTCGTGGACCGCGCTGGTTATCTTTTCTGAACCATGCCCGCCAAGTCTTCCGCTAAATCCCAGCAGGCGCCTGCTGTCCTCAGTGAGGAGGACCAGAAGCGGCTCAAGTACCTGAAGGGCCGGCTGGCCTGCCACAAGCGCCGCATGCGATACTGGGCGAACCTGCCGGGCGTCTTTGGCCCCACTGGCAAGGCCCTGCGCCGTCTCGACGAGATGTACGAGCTTTCCTGTGATGACGCTTCCAATATCGCGGGGCAAATCGAAGCCCTCACGAAACAGCCGTGCCCGGTCGTCAACGTCAAGCGCACCTTCCAGTGCCGCTGGAATAATCCCAAGGCCGAGCCGGTTTACCTTTAGCCTCGGCTATCTCTTGGTATGAAAAATTTCCTCATTACCCTCAAAATCCGCTGTGGCGAATACGAATTCGGCTCGAAAAAGCCCCTGAAGGCCAAGGACCAGGGGACCGCTGACAAACTCGCCGATGAGCGCGCGTCGGAGTTTTACGGCAATCCTGATCGCGGCAACACCAAGGACGGCTACTTCTTCGACAACGGCAGCCTCTGCGTCACGGTTGAGATGGTGCGCGAAATCTCCCTCGATGAGTTCAACGTGCTGGAAAAGCACCTGTAACCCATGAAAAACCTGGGTTTTGGCTTTCTTCTCATGCTGGCCGCGCTGGCGTACCTGCTGGATCGGGCGCCGCAGCCGGCACCCAGCCGCTCAGACGTGGTTTTGTCCCAAATCGAAGAGGACGGAACCCCGGCGATTTTCAGGCCGTAGAAGAAATCTTGCTCGACTAACTCCCTGGAAAGCAGGGGGCAAAATGAGAGGCTGAAAAGTATTTTACAATCCGACCATTAAGTAATTGACACCATGGGCGTTTAAAATACTATCCGGCGCAAATGAAACACCTATCCGCTTTCCTTCTGGCCCTCGGGGCCTTTATGGCGGTGTCGACCATGGGCGCCAAGGCCCAGGCAACCATCGACATTGCCATCACCAACGACGGAACGACCACCAAGATCTACTTTGTGGCCACCGACGCGAGCAGCCCGAACATTCTTCCCTATTCGGGCTCCCTGGGCGACGGTGTCTCCTTCCTCGACCTCTTCGCCGAGGGCGGCATCGGTCTCCCGACCTTCACCGGCAGCAACAACTCCGGTGAATACTACAATGGACCGACCGTCGATCCTACCGGCAACCTCATCGCGGAGGGTGGTGACGCCTTTTTCAACGCGACCTACGCCAATTCCTTTTCCGGACAGGCCGATGAGCAGAATCTCAACATCTTCGTGGCCCAGCAGGTTCCGGGTACCAATGCTGTTGGCCAGCCGAACAACGTCGGTAGCGACGACGGCGTTGAAATCTTCGCGCCTCATTCCATCGTCTTTTCCGGCGAGATGGTCTGGACGCTTAGTGACGCGGTCGATTACCAGCTCGTTGACTACTTCCTGCCCTACGTCGGCGACCACGGTGCCATCGTGACCGGTTTCAACGGTTCCGATGAAGGTGGCTACGGTAGCGTGAGCGAAGCTGGTGGCTCCGCAGTGCGCGATCCTTCCCCTCTCGACACGCCCCAGGGCAACGTCATTGGTTCCTGGCAGGTCGTGAGCTACACCGATCTTCCCGCCCCGGGCGACGCCCCCGAGCCCCGTTCGTGGGCCTTCGCTGGTGTGGCGCTCCTCGCGGTTGTCGGCCTGCGCCGCCGCTTCTTTGGCGCAGCCGCCCTCTAATCGCCAATTCGCGGTCGAAAACCCCGAGCGGATAACCTCCCTCGGGATTTTTCGTGCCCCGTTATCTTGGATGGCATGAGCGTCATGCGTCACTGCGACTTCTATCCCACGCCTCGCGGCTGGTATATGAACCTGGCGACCAATGAGCACGCTACCCTCCGGGATAGCGCTACCTACGGGCCGACGCCCACCCTCTATGAGGCCCAGCTTCACCTGCGCGGGTTTGCCGAGCCTGGAGGCTATCAGGTCTCTCACAAGCTGAGGCCGGCGCCGCAACAGGCCCCGAATGGCAGTGCAATCCATCCGGTGCGTTTTTACCTGGAGGCCCCGGGCCGGATGGGCCTGCGTGGCATTCCTGACCGCTTCATTGCGACCCGCGAGGATGAGGGCATCTTTCTCTACGATACCGCCACCTGCCTCTGCTTCTCGGTTGATGCCGACGGGCGAGTCACCCGGGTTGAACCCCGCCACTTCTGGCAGTGTGCCCCCGCGTTCGTTGACATGGATGTGCCTGTTCCCTCCACCGAAGCCGGCTGGCTCGGCTTGGTCAAAGGTGTCGTGGGCCGGTTCCCGAAGGGTGGCGTGACTTTCTTTCCTGTTGTTCTGCCCGGCTTGGAACGCCAGCCGATTTCGGCAATGGAGATGGCTGTTTTATGATCGCTACAAGCATTGAATACCGGGAGCGCCGCGACGGCTCATACCTTTCTGTCATCGCCTTGAGTAGTGGCGAAAAAGTAGGGGCCGCATGGCTGAAGCTCGCCACGGCCAAGAAGCTGGAAGACAGCTACGACGACATCCCTGATGTTGATGTGATCGAGGAGAAGGGGCGGGTTGGGTTTCTTAATGACATCGTGGTCAATAAGGCGTCTCGCCGCCAGGGTATCGCCACGGAACTCGTTTCCCGGTTGCGGGGCATGGCCGCCAAGGAGAATATTGCCGCGATCTACGTTCACGCGGTCGACCTCGAAGGCGTCGATCCGGTGCCGTTCTACCTGAAGTGCGGGTTCGAGCAGATTGGCAAGGATAGTTGCGGAAACCCTTACCTGAGGATTGCCTCCCAAGCCTGACCTCTATCTCAACTCCCATGACCAAGACAAAAAGTGTATTTCCCCTCGGCGCGAAAGGCCGTGGCACCGAGATGGCCAAGTTCATGGCCGAATTCCAGTGCCGCGCGGATCGCGGGCTGTCCTCGCAGATCGAGCTTCTCCGCTACTGCGAGGAGTTTTTCCTTCGTGGCGTGACGGTCAAAAAAATACGGAAGCTCGCGGTGGCGCGGGATATGCAAATCAAGGCGATGTCGGGGCGTAATGCCGATGGCCGCCATTTCTGGCGCGTGATCCTCCAGTTGAGCCGGGGCCGGCGTGTCCTCTGCTTCTTCAGCTACCGCCAGTGGCACGATACCTGGGGGCGGTTCGACACGATCATCCAGGACTACAAGCTGCTCAATGTCGTTCCGGTGGAGATGAAGCGCGTAACGCGCCGCCAGCGCGACCGCGAACTGGACCGGCTGAATGCCGGGGCTCATCCCTTTATCACGCTCCCGTAAAACCAAAATTTCCATGAAAACCAAACCCTCCAAGTCAGTGGCGCCTAAAAGCGGAAAGGCGATGGCTGCCTTCACAAAGCTCGTGCTCGACACCTTCCGGGCTCTGCCCTCGGGAGTCAGCCCGGTCTACGCCCGTGTGATCGCGGCTGTCGCCAACGGCGGAGAGGCCATTGTCATTGAGGGGGTCGACGCGGCCACCCTGAAGGGGCTGGAGGCGGTTGGCTTCAAGCTTGAGCCCACGGGCGGCGTCAACAACGCGACCCGTATCCGCTGGGAGCAGGAGGAGGTTGTTCGCATCGTGCTTTTCCGCGTCAGCCGCAGGGACAGGGAGGATGTTTACGCGCTTCTGCCGGAGGAACAATTCGACCACGATGGGTGCGTTACCTGCTACCAGCATGTCGGCGGCCACTGTGGCGCTGACTACTACCGCTGTATCCGCGATTCCCGCCCGGCCACGCCTGCGGAATATGCGGAGTTGAAGCTGGAGATGGAGCGCCGGGGCTACCGCCTGCATGTCGCGAAGCGCTGCAAACCCTTTTTCCGCAAATGAAGACCAAGCCCTATGTGAAGCCGGTCAAGAGCGTCCATGAGCGCCTGTGCGAACAGGCCGCGTTTCTTTTCCGGGTCTTCAAGGAGGTGAGCACGCCGGGAAACCGGTTCTTCGATCCAGCTAAAATCCCCAGCGCCCGCATGGCGTACTACCGATCGGAATTGCTCGCGCGCCGGGCGACGTAAAAGCAGAACCCCTATCTAAAACATCATGAATGACATCTTCCCTACCACCGCAAGCTTCGTCCTCTACCTGATCGGTCCGTTCATCGCGGCTCCGGTCGCCTACTTCGGCCTGAACTACGCCCTCGCGGCGCTGGAGTGGCTGATCGACCGGGGCGCAGCACTCCTGGAGTTCGTCGGCAATCGCTTCGGCGGTGGTGTTGGAGGTAGCGGCGATGACAACTTCGAGGGCTACGAGGACATGGAGATTCCCGAGCTGGATGTCATGGCTGAGTCCGAGGTCAAGCCTAGCTTGCACCGCCGCTCGGCTTAACCCTAACCTGCCCCCTACGACCATGGACGCCCAACTTATCGAGGAGATGGGGTTTAACCCGCAGCCGGAGGCCGTAAACTGCTTCTCGGAGGCCCAAGCGGTCGTGGCTGGCCTGGGTGCGGATTTGCGGCATCAGGCCCGCCTGATTGTGGCCTCGGGCCGGGTGGCGATCCTGAGCAAGGCGCTCTACCATTGTCGCTCCACTGACGCGGTGGCCGGAGAGTATCCTTTTCATCTCGATGTGGCCGATACCGTGGCTGAAGCCAATGTTATCGCTGCGCGGATAGAGGGTCAGGATGATGAGACTCGCGCCGAAGTCCTTATCCCTGATTCCCTCAAGCCGGCGCCGGTCGTTCACATTGTCGCCGACGATAGCGGCATCCCTTTTTAATCCGGTTATGGACCCTGTTGAAGTTTCACCGCTGAATTTTGCCCTCATCGCCGAGCTTTGCGCGGGGAAGAACCTGGCGCTTTCCCAGGTGTCGTTCTCCACGATCGCCATTACCCGTGATTCGATGGTTGCTCTCTTCCCCAAGGTCGAGAACGAGCGTTACTACGATGAGACGGTGAAACTTCTCCGTGCGGCCACGCCGGAAGTTTACTGGCTGCCGGCTGGCAAGGATGATGACGTCGGTTTCTTCACCGCCTATATGGCCCCAAAGGGAGATTCGTGAACATCCTCGACGTCCAGCTTGACTCGATTGCGCCGGGCCTCGCTTCGCGTGGCTCGCTGGACCTGAAAAGCCAGGCGGCAGCGGCCCGCAACCTCTTTCGCACCCTGGGGCTTGGAGGTGTCAGGACGCGGGTCTATTACCGGGTTGTTGGCGCCGGCGTCGAGATCCGTCTTCCGGAGGGCTCCACTGAGGCGGCCCTTACGCACATGCACCAGATTCTGGATATTGCCTTTGCCGGGGCGATCCCGCGTACCAGCCTGCTCACCGGGCGTGCCCTGCTCTGGTTTGTCGAACTTCACAAGAACGATCGCCGGGTGGTGCCTGCGCTGGCCGGTACGCCCTGATTTCCATGAACGCCATTCCTGCATCCGCTCGGGCTTTCGCCGAGGAAGCCATCGAGAAGATCGAGGCCCGGCGCGCCATCAGAAATTATCCTTCCGGAGGAATGCCGGAGGTGCTCGATATTATTTTGAGCGAGGCGGTGTCCCGCGTTTTCGAGGAGGCCGCACGACCTCTGTTCAATAGTCCTCCGAGGCGCGGCATGAGCGGCCACTACTGCCTGGTCTGCCCCCGTGGGTTTGGTCCCGACCTGGCGCCGCTTCTGGCCAGGAGCAACGCCTTCGGGCTTTCCCTGGTGCCGACTGAGCCTGGCCACCGGATGTGCTTCATCCACTACCTCCATGCCGAGGATTTCATCCGCGCGATCACTTCTATCTCCCCCTCATTATGACCGACCCTCAAGAAATTGTTAAATGGATCAAGAAGCTCCCCAAGAGTTCGAGTGTCGCCGTTGATGAGGGCGGCCTGACTCTCGTGGAGGTCGATAAAAACGGCAAAACCACCGGGGCTTACCTCGAAGTTGGCGGCGTGCCGCTCGACGGCGAATAACATGGGCTGCTTCATCGAAACCGCCCGTCCGCGCGCGAAAGCCGAGCAGATACTCGCCGCCTACCCGGATGCGATCGTGCTCCCGGGTGCGCCGGCCTCTTTCGCGGATGTGCCCGCCGACAAGGGGCTCGTCTGCGTGGTGGAGAACCCGGGCTTCGATGCCGCGGCCTTCGTCTACGACGCGGCCGAGCTGGAGCGCTGCCAGCCCTCGCCCGGGGATGTCCGTAAGCACACCTACCTGCTGATGGATCGCGCCGAGGCGGAAAGGATCAGCAATTTCGCCGAGTTTAAATCCCGCCTTCCTCGCGGATAACCTGTTCTACCCCTATGCCCAAAACCCTCCATTGCGTCACGGCGATCCTCGAACACGGGGAGGATTCCTATGAGCGAGTCAGTTTCCTGCCTTCCGCCCGGGAGGCGGCCATCGCCTCCCGGGGTGCCGCGCTTCTCGGCATGCCGGCCTACCGCCGCAAGGTCAAGGAGGGCTCGCTTCTCTTCCAGGCCAAGATTTCCGATGGCGATCGCACCGAGCGCGACGGACTGACCAAGGAGGACCTGCTTGCCTTCGCGGAGACAATGAAGATTCCCTCCATCGCCAAGTGGGTGGAACAGCACGCGGAAATCATCGACAAGGGCGAGGTGCCTCCCGCGCTCCAGGACGCTCCGCCCGGCTTCAACTACTGCACGGTGGAAGGTTACAAGGCTGCCCGCAGTGAAGTTGCGCCGCCTGTCTTCGCCTTCAGCTAAAATCCCTTCTGCCTCTTATGCTACCCGATAATATCTCCATCGAAAAAATGACCCGTGGTGTCCGGATTATCACCGGCCAGACCGCCAAGGATCGCCGCGCGCTGCTCAACTCCCTGATCGAGCTGGCCGAGAAGGCGGGCTTTGATGAGATCAGCCTGCCGGCCATTGAGCCTGCCGAGATTTACTCCGACAAGGCCGGCCCGGAAATGCTCAACCAGATGTATGTCTTCCCGGACCGGAAGGGCCGCAGTCTCTGCCTTCGCCCGGAGGGTACCGCGACGATCCAGCTTATCGCCGATCGCTACCTGCAGGGCAGGGAGAAGGATGTCCGGCTGTGGTACTTTACTCCTTGCTACCGCTACGAGCGGCCCCAGGAAGGCCGGTACCGCGAGTTCTGGCAATTTGGGGTGGAGTGGCTCAATCCCCGTGATGTGGTCGAGGCCCGGAAGCAGTTGCTCGACCTTGCCCGGCAACTGGTGGCCCTGCGAACCAACGACTTCACGGTCAACGATGCCGCCAAGCGGGGCCTCAACTATTACGTGGGTGACGGTTTCGAGATCGAGGTGTCCTCCATGGGCGCCCAGCGCCAGGTCTGTGGGGGCGGTATTTACGCCCAGGGTGTCGGCTTCGGCATTGGCTTCGACCGGCTGGCCCTTATCTCGAAACCCTCATGAAGATCCGCGATATCCTCTTTCCGTTCTACCTGGTTGCCGCCGCGCAAGCGATCGCGGTTGCCCTGCTTCTGGCCGGCCACCAGGTCTCCCTGCTGTTCGGCGCCGGTGGCATTGCCTGCACCTGGGTCATCATCGGATTCGCCTACCTGCGGTTACGCCGCCAACAGCAAGGCCGGTTCTAAATGGACCCCGCAGAGCTGATCGTCAAGTTCAACCCGGTGACCGAGATGCGCTCCGCCCACTGGAAGCAGCGGGCCGGGGACTACGTCCACCTTCTTCATGACGGAGAGATCGTCTTGCGCCTGAAGGCCAGCGATTTCAAGGAGAACCCGCAGAAGGCGCTCGGCGAGTTGCGGGCTGGGCTTACGGAATACCTTTCCGGCGACTGGACCAAGGCCAATGCCTCCACCCGGATATTCCTCGCCCGGGCCACCCTCGTGATCGATGACAAGGGTGAGTGGATATGCCTCCAGGACGAAAAGGGCGACGAGATCATCTACTGGGCGTCCGAGGAATTCTCGGATTCTCCCCACGAGGTTGTTGGTGCGCTCATGGGCGCCATCGCCATGCACCAGCCTTCCAATCGTGGCGATTTTGCAGAGTAAGGCGACGCGGCTGCCAACTTCGCCCGGTGTCGACGCCTTAGGGGTTTGTTTTCCGGGCCGTTCCCCGATAGTTTGGTGAGATGGACCTGAATAACCCCAAGGAGGTTTACCAGTATTACGCTAAGGGTATTCCAACCTGTCATCGAATGCTGGAGCCCCGCCAATACCGAGCGCCGGCTGGATACCCTCCAACGGAACTCGGTTTCATTGCCGACGTCGCCGAGACGGTCAACTCGCTCCTTTGCCTGGCGCGAACGGAGCAGTCCCTCCAGGAGGAGGGTACGGTTGCCAACATCCATGAGGTCACCCGGTCGAGTAATCATCTTGCCTCCCAGGCCATGCGCATTGAGCTGGGTTGTCCAACCTTCTTCTTGCGGGCCGAGTCTCCCCTGCTGAATGCAGAGGTAGACCTCAACCTGCCGACCAAGAGCCTGTTCGTAAAAAGGCCGGCCCTGCGCGTCTGGCTGCCCCCTGGCGCACGCTTCTACGTCGGGCGGACTGTCTACGCCCTGACGATTGCCTTGATTCCCAAGGACGCCACAGTGGACCAGCCTCCCGGCTTACTGGAGGAGATGGCCCGGTCTTCCCGTGATGGTATTCCGGTCGGAAACGCGGTTGGTCCTCAGTTTCCCCTGCCACAACTCTTCGTGCAGCTCCTGCTTGAACCCGGGGTTGGCACGGCCATTACGGCCATGGCCTCCGGGGACACGCTGCAGCAGGTGATGGACGATTTTTGGCGGCATACCTCCATCGACTTTCTGAGCGATTTAACCGATCCGGCCAATGATCCGATCACACTGAAGATTGCGATGGGGTTGCTTCTGGCCGCCGCCGAGATGCCGGCGCCATCCGGGACCGGCTTGGTCGACCCTGTGCTCATCGGGTGAAATTATCGCCCGGGCTGGGTGGCTCGGGTGTTGGCAAAAAGGGGCGATTCCCCTATCTGGTAGCCTGTGAGTACCAAGATATACAGTGGCTTCATCGTTGACTCCCGGTTCTCGCCCGCCGAGGTCGAGCGCCGTTTCCAGGCCGCCCGAAAGGCCCTGCGTAAAGAAGGCCAGCGCCTGTACTCGCGCTTCGTCGGCAATCTCATCGCGGAGATCGCAACCGTCCACCAGCTTGGGCTCAAGACACCGTCCCGGTACAGCGAGATACTGAAGGGATCATCCCTGCTGAGCGCGGCCAACCTGTTTCTCATCCAGGAGCGCGACAAGTACAAGCAGGAAAACTCCCGCTTCCCGGATCATGACCTCGACTGCTTCTGGACGCTCTACAATATCGAGGTCAAGGGCGGCAAGCGCGTGACGCTCTGCTACCTCTCGACGGAACAGCGCAGCTTCGCCCGAATCTTCCGCAAGATGGCTCCGGTGCGCGAGTACGCCTACTGGAACAATACCGATCGCCCCGACAACCTGAGCCAGCGGGCGTGGGATGAGCGCGGTGACCGCTGGAGCGCAACCACCAAGGTGGCAGGGTGGCGCATGGGCGTCTATAGCGAGATGTTCGACGGCCCTGACATGATCTCCGGCAAGAGCCGCCACCTGTTCGTGGCCAATCTGAATCGCCGCAAGACTCCGTTTGCCCGCGCGCGCCGCCAAGTCATCAGCGACATCGAAAACGGCTCGCTTGTCGTGGGCCGGGCGGTGGCCAAGGCCAACGGCGAGGCCGACCCGGAGCTGCACGAGATGTCCCGGATGCTCTATGATTGCTGGGCGTGGATGAAAACCCCCGAGGGGATCAAGGAGATTGACCGGGATGCTCGCAAAATGGCCAAGTGCCTGAAGCCTTTCACCGTCGAATACATCTCCGGCAACCTGGAATTCAAGGACGGCAGCGATTGCCCGGTGATCCGCTAAGACAACTCCTATGATGATGCTCGCCCCTCCCTCCGCAGAACAGGCCGACGATACCCGGAAGGCCGCCTTGGCGATCCTGTCCAAGCTCCAGCCCAAGAAGGCGTGGGATGCCTGCTACAAGCTGGAGCTTTCGCGCCAGTGCCCCATTGAACGCCGCTTGGTAGTCCTTGAGCGTGGGGTCAATTTCTTCGTCCTGTCCCTGGAGGCCCTCGGCTGCCAGACCTTCCATTCCTGCGAGGGCCATCCACGCGGTTTCTATGTGGCATTCCGCGCCCCCAGCGTCATCCTGGCTCGCGAGATCGCCGGCGCGGGATACTTCAGCGTCGAGCTGGCCAAGCCCGCCGATACCTACAGCATCCACTTGTGCGATGCCTCGGCTCTTGGCGGGTGGGATCACTCTTTGCGCGGCGCCGCCGCCGCGTGGATGACCAAGCTTCTGCCCTGATGAACGACCAGCCGCCCATCGTCGGCGAACACGCGCTACCCAACGGGCGGCGCTACTCCATCCTCGATACCGGCGCACCTTACAAACCCGGAGAATATCCCAGCGGCGGCCTCCATATCCGCCTTTGGTTTAGCGAGCAAAGCGGGTGGATACACCTCGACTACGCGCCCGACGAAGCAGCCGCGCGCGGCTTTCTCAAGGCCGCCGCGCGACTCGGGCCGCCGCCGACGCCCCCCGGCGAGACGCTCAAGGCGTAGCGTTGACTTGACCGACCGGATGGCTCCAGGGGAAACTGCTATCTCAAGCCATGCTCAAAAAATACCTCTCCAATAAAATTCGCTCCCTGAACCGCTGGCTCCAACACCCGGAACGCGAGGACGACACGACCTCGGAGCTGAGCGCCGAGGACCAGGTCGCCCGCTACGAGAACCTCCGCGATGAGGCCATCGCCCTTCAGGGGCTGCGCGATCCCGCGGTCGTGGGCCTTCTGCGTAATGGCGTCCGACTTCACTTTCCGGAGATGGCAATCACGGTCGGGGCCAACTTCATCGCCGGGGATGCGAAGAACGAAATCTTCGCGGAGGACGCCGACGGCCAGCGTAAGCATCGCGTGGTCTTTTCCGCCACCGGCATCGACACCCTTATCGAGACGATCGAGGCGGATGTCCTGAGCGCCCTCAAGCGCGAGGACGCCTCCGCCGTGGCCGCTGCCGCGTAAGCGGGTTGACTTTCTGCCTGTGAGAGGGAATTCTCACAGGCATGGCCTCCACGCTCATTGACGGATACCTGGTGCCCGCTCCCACTGCCAAAGTCGACCTGGCTACGGCCATCTCGGCGCTTCACGACACCAAGGCAGGAGACTGGCTGGTATTGACTCAGTTGGGCCAGCAGATCGCAGTGGCCGCGCGCCACGTCAAGATGGTGGCGCGGTTCGCGGAGAAGAACTACGTGGAGTCTGGTCTTTCCGGCGACAAGGACGCGCGCGTCTGGATCAACCCCGCTCCGATCCTGTGGATGAGGCGGCGCGGTTTGCGGCTCACCGCCTACACCAATTCCGGCACTCAGGTCTACGGTGCGGTCATTCCCCAGCTCGTCAAGGCCCGGGGTTTTACGGAGATCACCTCCAAGCTCTGGGTGCGCCTTGCCGAGGCCCGGTTTTTCTACGAGGAGGGAACGATTGAGATTGGCGCCGGTAATGCCATCGAGATCGGCAAACACCTGATTCCGGGGATTACGGCCACCCTTGTCCGCGATGGCTGGCTCTCGCTCTCCGCTGGACGGCTGGTCAACCCGGCCAAGTTCGTTCTCCGCGACAAATGGAGCGTCACCCTCGACGACGGCACCAAGCTCACCGACCGGCTCTTTACCCCGGAGTCCCGCGCGACCCTGGACAAGGCCGTGAATTGGACCGTGGACCGCGATAGCGGCAAGCGAATGAACCCCAGCCAGGCCGTCGTTGCCAGTGCGCTGCTCAGCGCACACCCCGAACTCGCCCTGGCCCGCCTGAAGTACGCCGCGTAACGCCGAAAGCTTTCCGTAACGCAGTGGTCTGCCTCGGCGTCTTTAACGTCAATCACCACTATGAAAATTACCCTCGTTTGCGCCCTTGCCCTTCTCCCCTGCCTCGCTTTTGCCCAATCCACCGCCCCGTCCGATGGCGATCGCGGCAAGGGCTGGCACCACCACGAGGAGAGCCCGCAGGAGCAGCTCGCCACGCTCACGACCAAGCTGGGCCTCTCCACCACCCAGCAGGGACAGATTGGTCCGGTACTGGACTCGCGCGACCAGCAGGTGAAGGCCATCTGGGGCAATGCGAGCCTGTCCGAAACCGAGAAGCACGAGCAGGCCAAGGCCGTCTTCGAGAGCACCAAGACGCAAATCGAGTCCTTTCTCACCCCGGCCCAGGTCACCGAGTTCGAGGAGATGCACGGACGGCATCACGAGAAGGCGGAGTAAACCCGCCTTTGCCGCCGTCGCGGGTAGGCCGAATGGCCTATCTGCAGGCATGTTTTTAAACGCCTACCATGCCCAGGCCGCTGAGCTGGGGCTGACCGTCAAAAATAGCGGTGCCTCCATTGCGGCATACGCCGTCGATGGCCGCTACGTCGGTTCCCTCCGCGTGCCGGCCCGCACGATCGATATCCGCCCGGCCCTGGAAGAGGTCCGCCGCGAGCACAACCAGAAAGCCCTGCGGGATCGCCTTGAGCGCGCACGCGGGGCCTCCTTTGGCAATCCTTCCGGACGCAGGAGCCGGGGCGTTGCCCCCATGCTGATCGCGCTGGTTGCCGGGCTGGTTTGATCTATCTGTTTCTCGATATGCTTAACTCTACTCGTGCTGTTCTCGATCAGGCGCTTGCGGCAGGCGTCATCCGTCAGTCTGAAATGGACCTTATTGGAGCCTATATCGAGCGTGAGATGCGGAAGGATCGCCGGACGGTTGAGATTTCCAAGATCGAGCGCCAATCGCCGCGCGACTTCGACCTCTCCTTTGAGGGCCAGATGACGGAAGACGATGGCAAGAAGCCGTTCTCCTACAACTATAGTGCGGGGTTGGTCACCGCGGTTATCCGCGCGTCCAACTGGCCGCGGTTCGCCCAGATGAGCGACTACCCGCAGATGGTTTGGGCCGGCGACTGGTCGGGTATTCGCGATTCTTCCATGGAGGCCAAGTGGGAGATGTTCGATATCGCCAAGGATGAAATCACCGTCAAGGCGTAACGCCGACACTCACGCTTCCGCTATCTTTTCACCATGCCCTTCCAGATTCCCTCCACTGCCTTTTCCCTTCGCGGCTCGACCACGGTCCAGGCCCCAATCGACATGCTCTACTCGTACCTGCTGAAGAGCCCGGGTGAGAAAGACATGGCCCTGTATAACCATTCGGGCCGCTGGCTCGGCATGTACCCCATCCCCAGCTTTCAGCGCGAGCTGTGCTGGGATCGGGAGCGCCAGATCAAGCTGATCGAGTCGGTCTGGCTCGGCTTTTCCATCGGCACCTACGTGGTCAATGACCTCAACATGGAAACCGTCCAGGGCCGCTTCCATCCTCTCCAGGACATGCTGATCGACGGCCAGCAGCGCCTCGAAGCCTTCCGGGCCTACTTTATGGACGAGTTCCCGGTCTTCGGCGCGCGCTGGAGCGAATTGCCGATGCTGGAAAACCGCCGGTTTCGCAATACCGTTTTCCCTTTCATCAAGGTCTACATCCTCGACGAAGACAAGCTCCGCGAGGCGTACAACCGGCTGGCCTTCGGCGGGGTCGCCCACACTGAAGCCCAGCGCGCGTAACGCATGAAGACCATCATTCTAACCACCTTCCCTAACGGCGATGACGGCATTCCGGATACGCTGGTTATCCCGATCGATCGGGAAACCGTTCTTTCCTGGTTGAAAACGATGGATGAGGTCCAGGGGAGCGCTGGTGTCGTTAGCGTCAACCTCAAGTTCACGGGCGCGGATATAATGGGCGACGACGATTTCGATCAGTTCGAGGACGCGGCGTGGCCTTTGCGGGGAGACTTTCGGCGCATCGCCGACGACAAGCGGGAAGCGTTTGTCGAGCACACGCGCCACAGCGGCGAGCACCCTGACTCTCAGAGTTACGTGGCTTGCGTTAAAAGCGGACACCTCCGCATCCAAGGGTCATGGGATGGATGCGAGCTTTATTCCGACCGCTTGACCCGCGCGATGCTCGAAAGTCTTTTGGCTGATCTGACCGAGTAGCGCTCGCGCGCGGGAAAACCGATTGACTTTGGCCGGGGGTAAAGGAATCCTCCATGGCATGAGCGGAAACGACCCTTGCGACATTTACGGCCACGTCTTGCCCTTAGAGCCGGCGGGCGTGGATTTAAACCACCTGTTTTGCGTCGCGAGGGATCGACGTGGGATGCTGGCCTGCGATAACGATGGGGTTACGCACCGGGTCGACGGAAAAAAGCTTCTGGTTTCCGATGGCCTAGGGTTCACGCTCGGCGTCGACGCCAAATATCACGCCAAGGTTCTGCGCCATGCGGAAAAGGATCTTTTCAAGGTCAATGGTCGCTTGTGGGTCGACTTGAGCCGGCTGGTCTGGGTGTGGGGGGTGTTAAACGGGATACAGGTCTGCGGGGGTGAAGCTCCGGTGTCCGTTGGTGGAACCGCGGTCGAAATCCAGCGCCTGGCAAAAGCGGCGCGCCTGACCCGGTTGGCTCCCCAGATTTACGCAAAACTCGAACATGCCCTTTACCTGCATGTCGATGTGGGCGGCGATTATCTCATGGAGCTGGGACGCCACCCGAGCACGACGAGTTACCTTAAGGTCACCAAGGCTTACGCGCCGCGCCTGATCGCCTCCTTGGCCCGGCGCGGCTGGGGCTGGCACAAGTCCGGCACCATGGTGAATCCTTCCATGCTCGCGCTCCGGGAGAAAAACTCCGTGATCGACCTTCGCAACCTCGGACTCTCCATCAAGGGCTTTGATGCGGTTGGGCGCAAGACCATTCAAGCCATCCCATGGAAACTGCGCGCAGATGGACGGCGTTTCAACCCGACCATTCTCCCCGGCGCGATCGATGCGCTGATTTTCAAGCGTTACAACACCACGCCGATCAACCCCCAGCCGGGCCTTCCTCCTGTCCCGGGTGTGACGGCCTTGGTCATGGGTTTGAACAAGGCCGCCTGAGCGGCGCAATCTCCGGCGTATCATGAAAGCCGCAGAGAAAAGCCCGGTGCATCGGCTTCTCAGGGAAAACGGAATTCCTTTTGATGACGCAGATCGCGTTCGTGCCTTTGCCCGGAAGACACTTGACCAGACCCGGTACAACGTCAGCTTGCCTTCTTCGGTTCTGCGACTGTTACTTCTGGATCTTCCCTTGGAAGAGGTGGAGCGGGAACTGGCTGTTAATACTCTTCGAGATCGGTTGATGCCCGAGAACTTCAAGCTTATCCTCGCCATGGTTGAGCATCCCCAGGCGCTTCTGCGCTTTGAGAGTTCGGGACGCGACATCCTGATTGCCGTCGATCCCGTTGGAATAGCGGAGGTGCCGCAGGAGTTCGACAGGGATCGAGACGAGGACTTGGACCGCATATTCCCCTACGGGTGGTTGCTGCATAAGGGGCGGCTACGCCGACTGACCCGGCGAGTTCGACGCCTGCCCGGCTTTAAATTCTCCACCGAGATACGCCTTGATGCGGGACTTCCCTTGTATCCTCCCGTCGCTGGCTTCACCGCGTTACGTTGTCTGGTTAATGGCCGGGTGCGTCATACGATCGATGTGGTCACGGCCAAGGCTGCGGAAATTGGGGTGGCCTTGCCTCTACCGCTGGACCGTGCGCGAGAGATGGTGCCGATCGGCCCTTCCGTCTTCGAGGCGATGCTCCGCGAGGGGGTGGTGACCGATGAGGCATCCTCTTGCTTGCCAGCTTTGACCGGGTGACCTACCCCAAGGCCCGGGGAGAGCGTCCGGCGGGCTTTCCGCCTGTGATCTGGGCGCGCGATATCGAGGTGTAACAGCTATCTCCAAGCCATGTCCGCCGCTGCCACCAAACTCGCCCAGATGGGCCGCACGCCGGTCTTGGTTCGCGGCCTGTCGAAGCACTCTTCCGACCGCATGGCCTGGAAGATCCCGGGCACCACCGTCGTGATCGAGCGCTGGGTCAAGCGCAGTGTCGGCAACGTGGCCAAGTCCACCCGTACCACCCAATGGCTGGCCTTCGAGACCAAGGCTAACCGGGTTATCATTCTGCCGGACGAGATCAAGCCCCACGAGGTGAATGTGGCCGCGTGGATCGTCGCTAACCTCGACGAGATTATGCGGGGTGGTTTCGCCAAACCTCAACCTGCTTTAATGCCCGGGGCACTTCCGAAAGTTTAGTGCCCTCCCTCCCTTACTTTTTTATGGCCAAGTTCTTCACCGCTGATTCTTCCGCCGAGTCTCGGCCGATCTCTCCGGCCAATGGGGAAAAGTTCACCTTCGAGGAGCTTTATCCGATCCTTGGCTGCGATACGATCGAGGTCGTCGATCTGGAGGATGGGCGCTGCCTGTTGATCGATGAAAACGGCAAACTCACCGGCAAGCCGCTCAACGACCAGGCCACCTTTGAGGCCGTCGCGGCGGGCGCTCTCATGGAGAGCGATTTTATCGCCGGACATGCGGTTCTCTGCTCCGGCAGCCAGCTTCGCTGATCTTCCCCTCGCTATCTCAAAACCATGGACCACGCACTCTCTGTTTTCTTCTGGCATCGCGCCTTCAGCAACCCAATCCTCATCGCTGGGCTCGTCGCCCTGCTTCCGCTCTTAATCCATGGGTTCGGAGTTTGCCGTAAGGCTCCGCGCGAGCAATGGCTGCCCCTTCTCATGGCGGTGCGCATCAGTTCGTGGCCGGTGCGTCTCGCGGTGATTGGAGTGCTCGCCTTCTGCGGTGGTCTTTCCCAGGTTAATTCGGATGTTCGCGATGTGCGGGAGATTCTCGCGCGTAATTTCTTCGTACAGGTGGAGTTTGGCTCCTCCGGGCCGGATCGTCTCGCCCTGAGTTGCCCTCCCTTTGGTCCGGGTGCCGCGCCGGCCCCGGTGGTGAACCTTTCTGCCGCCGAACTTCGGCTGCTGAAGGACTCCATCCAGGTTGAAGATGCTGGCCCTCGTGATGAGTTTGTGGCCCGGCGCCTTGCGGATGTGGGCGGTTTGCCTGCGACCTCGGTTTCCTCCCGCTGATCGCTATCTTCCCTCTCGTGACCACTACCTGTGCTGCCGTGAGATTCCGCCCTTTCGATACCCGCGCGCTGCTTCCCGCGGGTAAGCCGAATGCAGTTGTCCGGGCGCTGGTGGCGAAGTTCCCTGTCATCACCTTCGACGAGTTGATGCACAAGGGTGCGCCGTCCAAGCACAAGCCTGACTACGACAGCCTTGAGGGTTGCCTCCTTTCCGTCAGTGAAGACCCGGATGCGTGGGATGAGATTGTTCGGGGGCTCAAAGGCCAGGTGTGGAATGTTCGCCTGGCTGATTCTCCTTTTCGCTTGATCGCGATGCGACGGATTCGCGGTGCTGTCCGCCGATCGCTGCGGGAGGTTGGTATATCTCTCGGTTTGATCCGCAAGGCCGCTGGCTACCGGATAAGTTGGTGGGATGAGGATGATGGGGCAACTCGCTACATCACCGTCAGCGGTAAGCGTGAGGCCGACTCGGAGATGCAGGAGGAGGGACGTACCCTGACCAAGCAAGACCTTTATATCGCAACCCCGAAGCTCGCCCGCTACTGGGGTCTGCGCCACGGGAAGAGTGATCTTGGTGAGCGAGACGCCGATGAGGCCCTTGTCGCTTATTTGGCGGAATGGACTGGCACCCATCACGGTCTGTGGTGGCAGGACGCCTACGCCCCGGAGCGGCTTGCCTGCCCGCGCGGTGGCCTCTTCCAGAGCGTGCTCGCCCGGCTGGAGGTTGCCTCGGCGGACTGAATCGGTCCGGTGCCCCCTTGCTCTATCTAAGCATTAGTCCTACGCCACATGTAGGTCGATCGTTATGCTCCTCCTCAAGACCAACGCTGATTGCCAGTTCAAGAGCATCCTGAGCCGAATTCTCGGCGGGGATTGCGGGGTTGTTTCTCACGATGATGCGCGGGATGCCATTGAGTGCCTCAAGCAGGGACACGGGATCGGTTGCGACGACATGATGCTTAAAATCGACACGGAGGGCCGTGAGTACGCCTTGCTCCCCGAGCTAAAGGCCGTCATCACCGAGTTTCTTGATTTCATCCCCAGGCGTGTCCTGGATGCCCTACCGAAGGTCACTGTCGTGGTCGATCTGCCTCCGCCGGAAACCTGCCCTTCCATCGGGGCGTGGAACAACGACGGCAACAAGATGAGCATTCATGGCCGGATTTTTGATGACCGGAACTCGGATGGTACGATGCGCTCACGGGAGGAGATCGTCGACCACCTGCGTAAAACCATTTTCCACGAGTTGATGCACTGGGTTCACCTGCGCGGCCCGGATAGCTTCAAGGCGGCCATCCAGGCCCACTTTGACGCGCGCACGGTCAATCAGCCGATACTCGACCTCCCGTCAGGATACAAGGGGCGGGGCAAGGACGGCGGCTTCTGGGACCCTTACATGGGTTCCACCAACACCGGTGAGGGCGTGGAAATCCCCACCCGGTGCGCGGAGTTGCTGGCCGATCCCCAGGCTTTCGCGGAACGCTGGAATAATCTCCGCCATCGTGAGACGATGGAAATCTTCGCGGCCATCCTGGAATCATGAAGACGACGGCCATCCTGAAGCTGCCCACCGGACAGGTCATCACGGGCAGGATCGAAACCTCCCGGCCCAACCAGCCGCAGGCGGTGGACTGGGATGGCCCGGTGGAAAAACTCACTCACGTCCTGGAGCAATCCGACTCCTATACCCTGGAGGTCTTCTTCGAGAACCAGGCCAAACTCAGCAACTCGACTTGGGCGGTGGACCGGCAGGGGGAGTGGGAAGTCCCGATCTAGTCGTCATGAGCGACGTTGAAGCCTTCTTTGCCAGGTATCACCCTGGCGCGCGGCGTAATTACCGCGGTCCCTCGGGAGATGTGCTGGCCTGTGGGTTGATCGCGGGTGCCTTCGTCCTATTGACGGGCGGCCAGTTTCTTCATGTCTACGGACGGGCTTCCGGGACCGGATCGAGGGCGGATATCCGTCCGCGCGTCGAGGACGCCTCCATCACCTGGGGTGGGCATGTGGTCTGCCTTGGTGGCGACCTGATCTACGATGTTCTCTTGCCCGGCCCGGTGGATGCGGGGGAGTACATGGAGCGCGCTTTCACCAATTCCGACGACCTGTTTATCGCCTCCATGGAGGGTTGCCGGGCTAGTGATTATTACCTCCGGGAAATGGGGCTCGCCCTATCTCCGACATCATGAAGCGATTCACCTCCACCTTTTCCGAATCCGGCAATGGCGACTGCGAGACCCGTTCGTGGCTGGCGCCGGATGCGAAGACTGCCGCCAAATACCGCGGCGCGATCGAGCTGCTGGGCCTGGGTTATACGGAGCATGAGGTCAAGGGAGAGGCGCTCTTCCATGTCACCGTCAATAACGACCACAAGGGCGTTCGGGTATCCAAGGAGCTTCGGACCAAGGATGAGGTCACCGCGATTATCGACAGCGTGCTCGGGCTCTTTCACCGCTTTGGCAAGGACAAGCAGGCGCTACTGCAGGCCTTCTTTGCGGGTAACGAGATCGAGTTTTTCTTCGAGGATGGTGTAAGCGACCGCTTGAGCGTGACCCGCGCCATCCTGAAGGCGGCCTAGGCTCCAACGTCATGCCTGTGATCGCTCAATCCATCCCTATCCTGTATCATGGGACCAGTACGGCCCGCGCGTCCGCGATCCGCCGCGGCGGCTTCCGCCGATCGAAGAGCGCGTCCTACACAGGGACGGCGATCAACCTCGCGGATACGGTCTGCATGGCCTGGGAGTACGGCCCGGACCGGGGTGGTAAAATCCTGGAAGTCACTCTTTCGCCGAAAACCCGCTGGGAAAATGACAACAGGGATGCCGACTGGAACTGTGATGCCCGTTTTGCCGGCGGTGAACTCGATGCCCTGCGAGCCTTTGGTGGCAATGTCTGGCTTTTATGGAACCCGGAGATGGTAGTTGGAATCCGGGCGCTGACCCTCAAGGAGATCATGGTCAAGGCCCTCGCGGAGTGGCGCGCCGATGGCCGCGACGTCGGGTATAATGGCGATATGGGCCAGTTGGCGGACCTCTACTGGAACGGGGAGGCGGCGGTCCGCAAATCCCTTGGTGTCTGCGCGCCGGCTGATTTCGACCGGAATGCCTGGAAGGATGGCGTGGTCGCTAGGTACAAGCGCCTGCTTTGCCTTGCGGGTGTCGCGCCCGGCGACGGAACCGCTATCTAATTTCATTATGGAAGCCACACAACCCGATCGCCTGCCTGGAGTGAAGCTCATGACCGTCTTTGTCTTCGTGCTCGCCCTGCATGTCCTGGTCATCGGCGGATTCGCTGTCTGCGAGATGCTCGGCTTCATGGATGACGCGCCAGCCCAGGATCGCCCCGCCTCCAACCACTCCTAAAAATGAGCAAAATAACCAAACTTACCGCGCTGCTTCAACAGCGTATCGCCTTTGCCTACGTCAGTGGATCCGTGGTCAATCTTCGCTTTGAGTCGGGTGACCGGCTGGTGATTACGGCGCGGGGCGATGGATCGTCGCAGATCGACACACAATTCGCCGATGAGAAGGACCATTTTACCGGCCTGGTTGTCGGGCGCAATGACCTCCACGTCGAGGTGGATCTTCACCTGAATGCGGAGCCGGAGGCTGATGATATCAAATATCCGCGCAGTGACTGGCAATACGAGGTTGCCGGCGGCGATACCCAGCTCGGCTACCGTGAGTGGGTCGAGCATCAGCGCGAAAGCGACGCATCATGATTTCCATTTCAACTACCCGGCGCATGCCGAAGATTAATAACATCCCGACCAAGGAGGCGGCTTTCCACGTCCTGTCGACGTACCCCTACCGGGACAGGATGGAGCGGATCCGTCACCTGCGCGCCACCTTCGTGGGGCTCGAACTCTTTCCCGCGGTAAGCTTCGTGGAGGATTTCGCCGCCGAGGGCTTCCCTATGGCGGTTGAGTTCATCTCCGATTCTCCCAAGCGGAGATCGCCCGACTTTCCCAAGCTGGCCGGCTTCGAGTTCCCGGATAGCCTGGCTTGCGGCCACTACCAGAAGGACCTGAAGTCCGCGACCTCCCAGCTCGCTACCGAGATGGAAGGCATCAGCCTGAAGGCTGATGTCCCGGCCTCGGGCCTGCGGGCCGGGTTGGTCAAGCACCTCCGGGAGTGGAGCGAATCTTTATGAATACCTCCGCCCAAGCCCTCAACGACCTGAAGTTCTTCAAGTCATGGTCAAAATCCACCTGTACCATTATGTCCGCCCTGGGGCATGGCTCTGTCCGCGCCATCGGCGGCATGCTCTATGACGTCAACATGGCCAATCTCCGGGGCCTGAGCCCGATCGAGGTGCACGCGGCCATCCAGGAAGCCTCTCCGTGGCTGGTGGCCAACAAGGCGACCGTCGAGCGCGCGGACGCCGGCGGGAGTCCCACCTGGAATCTGGTTGTGCGGGCGTAACCAGCTTTTCGGTAGTGTCCGGGTATAAGTGAAAAAATTAAGCGTTCACTTCTGCATCATTCGGTGTGAGCTTCTGGGAAAGCTCGGTTTCTGCCCCTATATTTGCTATCTTGGAAAGGAACGCGAAAGCTTATGACGGCCCGAGAAAAACATGTTACCGCTCATCACCTGCTGCTCAATCTTGATGAAATCAAGATTGTCTGGCACCAGCGTCGATGGGAGGAGTTGGCTGCCGTCGTGGAGTATGCCCAAAAAGACGTACCGGTGATTCTCTCCAAAACCGATCCGCATCTTTATCAACTCCTCCGCAACGCTGTGACGGAATTCAACCTCCGGGGCTACGATAATTTCAACCTGGCGGCGATCGAGGTGTTGGCTGAGCAAGCCCTCAAGCCGCAAGGAACTGGAAAAGGCGGCGGCATGAACGGGGGCTTGTCACGCGATGATTGGAGGGGCCATTTAGAGCGGTTGGGCGAGGAGCTTCAGGACGTGGGCCAGAAAATGAATTTAGTGCTTTTGGGCAGCGTGCCTAACATCCTTCAGGGACAAAAGGGTCGAACCACTATTGATTTAAACATCTGGAAGCCGAAATCAAAGTTTGACGCACTTGCCTTGCGACGGGCAACCGAACAAACGGGTATGCTTTATGATCCTAAGGGAGAAAACGAACCGACTGCTCCATATATTCAAATCGTCGATGTTGGAATTGTCCAACTCGGAGAATTTAAACCGGTTAGAGTCGATGCGTTCGGCGGACTGACTCTCTGGCGGCCTCCTTACGAAAACCTCATCGCAAGCAAGCTTTGTCGGGCAGTGCCGCAGGATCTCGACGACATCAACTGGATGTTCGCTACCCATTCTGTAGATATTGCGGCGATTAAAAAAGTGATCGCAACCTTCCCTCGACAGCACCGAGTAACCGCCAGCGAAAACTTGGTCTTTCTAAGCGTGGTGACTGGAACTGACGTTTTGCCCGACGTTCCGTCGGTATCTAAGGAGAGGGTGGAAGAAGCCCGGAAATCGGCACTCAAACAGAAGCCGGACGCGAAGAATAAACCTAAGAGGTAGTCATGGATAAGGCAGCGCTTCGCCAACGCGCAGAGCGGTTGAAGGGCTGTACTGCCACGGGAGGGTTCGAGATGACTCTCATTCGTATCACCATTTCCGGGCTTCCTCCGGGTCGCTTCGAGCCCGACAAAGACACCGCTTAGTCATCAGAGGTGAACGCTTATTTTTCACTTATACCCGGACACTACCAGCTTTTCCCCGCATGAACGCCAAATTCGCCAAGCACGCCGTTGCCCTTTGCATGGAGGCTCTCGCCATGAACATGCAAAGCCAATACCGGGATATTCTTGGTCCGGCGATGAGGGGCAGGCAGATACCCGCGGCCGAGCGATTCTTTGCATCGCCCCGCTTCCTGGCGGGGATGCTCGCGCAAACTTGCGATCGAGATGACCTGGATGCCGACCCGGATGGTTTGATCCCGTTATTGCCGCGTGTCCTGGGTACTTGCGGGACTGTGCCTGATGTGGCCTTGGCTTCGGTGGGGCAGGAGGATTCTTTGCGGGAGTTTGGTGTCTTCGGCCTGCTGACCGAGACCCGTGTATTGGTGGTCTGGCGGCTGGCGGCAGATGATGCGGTCGCGAGGTGGGCTGACGGAAAAACCTACGCCATGGAGGTCGCTTACCGGGCGGAACTTGATGTTTCGGCGGCCCCTTACGCTCCAGGATCTGCGGCGCGCCAGGCCATCGCGTTCATCAATCAAAAGGGAGGGCCTTCCCCGAATGCCCTTTCCGGGATCGAAAAGGCGTCTCATTACGATGGCGGATGGATCGGACCGCGCCCTATCCGGATCCTGCAAAACTACAACCCTCAGGACCGAGCCAAATTTATCGGAGGCACTGGGGTTGGATTTTGCCTGGAAAGCGGCTGCACAATCTCGACCCTGGAGAAGATCGATGAGTGGCACGCCGGATTCTTCAAGGATTTGGCGGATTACATCCTTTCGGGGCCTGAGATGAAGGAGTTTCTGGAGGGTTTGGTGGCCACGGGTCTGGATAGGGATAGTGATAGTGATGAGTTTGTGCGCTGGTCCCATGGTTTCAACGCCCTCTGGCTTAGTATTCGGATGGTGGACGGAGTAATTGAGGGTTCGGTCCATCGGCAAATGCTGGGTGGTGGCGAAAACGGTGCGCTCAAGGATCTCTTTGAGGATGGTTTTGCTGAAGTTGGTCCTGATGGCCGGCTTAATACGGAACTGGCGCGGCGGTTGGATCAGTTCCCCGGCCTTCCGAGCTACACCTGCCGATGGCCTGAAGGGTATCGGGAAGAGGGGATGCGCAAACTGGCGCCGCGCCGCTACCAGGCTAAGCCCGGCTACGGGCATCCCCTGCTCTGGGAGTCCGCCGTGCTCACGGTCATGGAGATCGGGATGGATTGCGGGTGGGATAAGGAGGCTTCCCATAAAATCAATAGCTCCCTCATGCAGGTTGTTCCCTGCCCTTATGGCGATGAGAGCGAGACCGGTTTCCATATTACCTACCTCGCCCCGGCGCTGGCGGAAGCATTCCTAAACAGCGATGCTCCGCAGGACTGTACCCTGGCGGAAATGGGCCTGCCTTTTCCCCGCATGCGAATCATGCTTCCCAAGGGGCTTTGTCGATTCAAAACAGACTTTGGTTACTGCGATGCCCATAGCGTCTACCTCCAGCGGACCGGCGACTCGATTACGCTGAGCGGTATTTGCGAGGGGCCGGGGGGCACCAAGATATTCATCGAACAGAAGCCATGGGAAAACACGATCGCGGGCTTTGTCCGCCGTGGAAATGCCCTGCAGTTCGATTTCAATGTGAAAAGAGCCTACCGGGAGCTTGATGCCCACTGGAATGCCTACGAAAGCGAGGCGGCGTTTAGCTGGCTGGGGCTGCCCGATGAGCCCGGAGACGAAGAGCGAGTCTTCTGGGAAGGGGTCTGGTCGGTCGTGGCCCAGATGCTCCTCATGATGACGATGCGCCCGGATTGGACCACGCCGGAGTTCCAGGAACGCAAGGAAAAGGTCAAGCACGGCAAGGTCATCCGGGACGCCCTTTGGCAGCCCAACATCTACGGCGCCCAGTACCAGGTCCAGCGCGAAGGCTCTTCCCACGCTGACGGCAGCGGGACGGGAACCGGGAAGCGTTTCCACTGGCGCCGCGGCCACTGGCGCAACCAGGCCCACGGGGAGGGATGGGCTCTTCGCCGTTTCGTCTGGCTCGAACCCATGGCCGTCGGTGCCCAGGAGTAACTATCTCGTCACCATGCCCTCCACCAAAATCATCCTCACCAAGGTTTCCGCGATCGATGGCGACACCGATCTCCGCCACGCCCTCATCCAGGTCAATGACCGGTTTACGGCGACCCGCGACATGGCTGCCAAGGTCTTCGCCCTTTACGATGCAAACGGTCCGGCCACCGTGGGCTTTGAGGGCTGGGATTACGTCGCCATGGGTAACTTTCCGGCCCTGTCCGAAGGGGTGCAGGACCGGCTCGATGAGGACGGTGCCGTGGCCATCACCGACCCGGATACCGTCAAAATGGCGAATTTGGTCGTTTCGGGCCGCCTTTCAGGTGGAGATGGCCTCACCCCGGCCAACATGGGTGTCGTGAGTATCGAGTTCACTCCCAGTGGTTTCCGGGTGTCCGGAGTCGAGAAGCATGCCGAGGTTGAGGTGTCTTCGCGAAATATTTCATTTTCTTTCCTGGATAGCATCTCGAACTAGGCAAAACCCCCTATCTATATCTTCGTGAAGTCAGATTCTTTATCCCCCGTGGAGTTCGTCCGCCGCCTTGACCGGATCGGCGCCAACCTCATGCCCGCGCCCGATTTCGGGCTGGTCAAGCACGGGGTTTCCATCGAGTTAAATCCAGGCCTGGAGGAGGGTCAGATTGCCGCCATCAAGGCCCAGGGCAGCCAGTACGGGATCGCGGCCGATGTCTTCAACACCGAAAAGGAAGCGCAAGCCTTCATGGCCGGTCTGCGCGCCGCCGCCGTCAAAGAGGATGCTGTCGTGATCGCCGAGCCTTTCCATGCCTTGTTCGAGCCCATGCGCGTTGCTTTCAGCGGCTGGATCGTTCTTTGGCTGAATCGCATGGCTATCTCGGAGTGCACATTCACCGATCACAAATACTAAAAATGAAGACCCATACCCTGCTTTTTACCCGCACCGAGGATCTCCAGGTCGTCAACATTGCCGTTCTCACCCTGGAAACCAAGACCGACATGACCCAGGCCGCCGCCAAGGGCCGCTTCGTCATGGCCCTGTCGGAGTGGGGCAAGAACTCCGAGGCCGGCAAGCAGGCGTGGAAGGATAGCGACCAGAATTTCAACATCGGTGACTTCGCTCATCATGACAATGACCGCGACCTGAAGGCCGTGCTCGCGGCGGAGGACATCACCTCGGCTACGATCGAGGTCTTTTCCGCCGACGAATCCCACGATTACGACGAGGTGCTGGTGACCGGACTGAAAGGCCGCCGCTAACCCGCTTATGCCCCGCTCTGGCTTCAGACAATCAGCAGGACGTCACCTCCCCGGTGACGCCTTGCCGCTTTTGCGTCTGGCCCCTCGCCCCGCGGGAGCGCCGGCGGCCCAGCCGCGCCCGGCCCACCTGAAGTCGCTGCACTCGCTGCTCGACCCCTCCTTTCTGCCCTGGGACAAGAACACCTTCCGTCCCGTAGACGCCTCCCTGACCCGCCCCGGCATGTCGCTCGAACAGCGCGCCTTTGCCGGCATGCTCGTTGTCCCGGAAGGCCAGCAGGGCAGCGTCTTCACGGAAATCGCCCCGCTCTACCTGCGCGACGGCGACATCATCGTGCACCGCTGCGGGCCGGAGTGGACCCTCCACTACGTCGATGGCGACCTCTTCTCGGACGACCTCCCCTGCCTGGTCTGCACGACCGATTTTCATATCCGCCTGCGCCACGATGCCGGCGTTTCCCCGGAGACCGTCTTCTGCCAGCTCCGCAAAAGCTGGAATCCGCCAACGCCCTTCAACATCCGGTCCTTCTGCGTCGACACCTTCATCGATACCACGGTGAATCAGGATGACGCCCTCGACGAACTGGCCGCCGCCTACCGCGCCTGCAAGGCCGCCCGCGAAACCCGCGTCGCGGTGGAAGCCGACCTGGCCAAGACCCTCGCCCCGTAAGTTTTCCCTGGCCACGGGGAAGTAATTACGGATCCGTTTCTCCCCACCGGCAGCTTTCCGCAAGAAAGCCCTTTTGGACCGGGTTGATTTTGTCGCCCGGATCGGGCACAACCAGGGAATGCCGCGAGACAATCCCCTGCCCAGATACATGTCGCTCGGCAAGCAAACCAGTCCCTCCATGGGTACCGGGCTGTGGCTGAACATTGCCGTCGCCGCATGGCGCGGAACCGGGCTGGAGCGCGGCCTGATGGTCCAGGCCCCCAACATGGCGACCACGATCTCGGTCGACGATGCCCACCTGAAGGAATCGGAGGCATACATTGAAGCCCATTACCTCCCCATGGGCGGTTACCGGATCAACCCTCGCGCGGTCATTGCCCTGCAAAACCACCCGGGTACAGGCGTCCTTCTCCATACCACTGAGTCGAGACACTTCTTCCAGGTCCGCGAGTTCAAGGAGGAAGAGGGAGACCGGCTGATCCGCGAGTCCGGCCTGACCTACATCGGGCGCGGCATGTACATTTCCATGGCCGATACCGCGAGCTTCACCAATAAAAGCGTCTGGATGGCCTCCGGGAAGGATTTTCCGATCGTGCTGGATCACTGGCCGGACATGGTGCTAATCGCCGAGGCCGCAAATTGGTCCGAGCTGAAGGATCCCTCATCCTGGGTCAACCCCAGCGAAGTCGTCGCCCTGATTAACGATACCGTCTTCTACCGCGGGGGCTTCCAGCACCAGGGTGAGGACCTGACCGAGGAGGGCGTTGCCCGGCTCATCAACCTGCCCTGGTTCGTCGTGGAAGAACACCAGCGCATCGTTCTTTCCCATGTGAACTACGTCGGCCCCATCCATGGGGGCACCGTCCAGCATGTGGGCCTTTACGGGAGCTTCAGCCTCCCGCTTACCAAGGAACGCCACACCGAACTCATCCTGGCTATCGGCAAGCACGGACGGGAAAAGCGCCAACGGCCAGAGGACTAGAGGATAACCGTTGATGAGCGCAAATCCGGGTACCTTGATTCCGGGTTGGTCTCCCGGTAGGATTCCGGGATGGAACCTCTCGTAGCCCGCCTGGATGGACGCCCCTCGCCGCATACCGTTGGTGTCCCCCTTACCGGTGGCAAGGGCCGCCTGCAGCTCGGGGACGCCTACCACGTCATCGCCATCAGCGGACGCCCCCTGATCGCGGCGCCGGGTCTTCCCTCCCCGGTCCCGATCGATGCCAAAGCCCAGGTCCGGGTCATGGAACGGGTCGCTGAACGGTTCCTGAAGATCGGATCCTTCCGGGTGAACCCTTCCTGGATCGGTTGGGCCTTCTTTGGTCCGGACCGGCTCATCCTCGCCGGCGCCGCGGGACGCTACCCCGGGCGAGTCCCCAGCCCGGATGAGGCCGAGATCATCATCAATTCCTGCGGGCTTGTTTCCGTCAACGCCGAGGAGATGGTCAACCCCGAGCTGGCCGTCTTCTACAACCCGGCCACTTTCACCGGCTTTTCCTGTGGCCAGACCTTCACGGTGCGCGAAGCCATGGCCGCCGACTGGATGGAGGCCCTCTCCGGCGCCGGCTGGATCCGGCTGGCGGACGGGCGCATGGCCAATCCCCGCCAAGCCATGCTCATCCGGGATAACCAGGTCATCTACACCCCGGACTTCTCCCATTCCATGCGAGAGGTCGACGAGGCCGCGCGTACCGCCATCGGCCTGGGCCGTTGGTGCGCCCTCGATATCCGCCTTTCGGTCAACCTGGACGGACTGCGCAAGATCTCCCGGGCCAACTCGGTCAATCCCTGGAAGCGCGGTGGGAGCGTCCACCTGGCCAATGGCTGTCGCGCCGACGCCCGGACCGACAAGATGGGCCGCGTGCTTGGCCCGGCCCGGCGCATCTACCCCCACCTGCGCATCGAGCGCTACCCAGCCTAGGGGTTGACGCCGGAGGGGAGATGGCCCACACCGAGGATCATGATGACAATCCTCGCTCCCTCCCGCAAAACCACCCCTTCCTCCACCCAGACCGCCCCTCGCGCCGGCGGCGGTGGGGCCTCCCGACCGGTCGAACACCACGATCGCGGCGAGGTTCTGATGGTCGACAGCCTGACCGCCGCCCGGTTCCTGATGTTCCCCGTGGCCCGTCGCTAGGCGGACCGCCCGTTCGGCCAGCCCAGTGCATCCTTGGCCAGGTGCTCAAAACCGATCACCTCGGCTGCCGCAAAGTATTCCTCGCGGCTCACCTCGCGCATTGGCGTCATTTCGTAAGGCACCGGGAACATCGCCGCCACGAGCTGGTCCACCAGGGCCTGGGCGTCAAGCCGGGCGTCGAAGTTGGTGAAGAATTTGGCTGGCACGCTGAGTCCGTACTCTCGCGCGCAGGCATAGAATAGCCGGCAGGAATCCCGATAATCGGACTTTTCCTCCGACGCCACATCCGAGGCCATGTCGATTTTGACGGAGTAATGCTCCACGATCTGACGCAGCATGGCCGCCTGATTGGCCGCCACGGCGGGCGTCCCCCGCTCATGGATCCAGTCGGAGAGTTCCAATAACAGAATGACCTTTTGCTCGACGGTGAAATTGGTCAGATGGGCACCAAAAATAATGCACTGGATGTAGTATTCCAGGGCGTGGGCGAGAAAATCCTTGGTTGCCTTCCCCTGGGGAATTCGGATGTAGGGGTTCGGATTGAGCGAGCTGTTCATGACCTCATGATAGCGACTCCCCAGGGATCCGGGCAAGCACTGGAAAAAATATCCGCTTTTGTGGGGGAATTTATTGACGAATTCCACCGATTTGGGCAAAACCCGCGGCGCATGAAAAAGAAAATCGTCGTTGCCGGTGGTGGTGGGTTCATTGGTGGCGCCCTTGTCGCGGATCTGCGGCGCCAGGGTGTCACGGACATCCGGGCGGTCGACATCAAGCCGCTGGGCGAGTGGTACCAGCAGTTCGACGACGTCGAGAACGTCTCCCTGGACCTGAGCGGCAAGGAAGCCTGCGAGCACGCCCTCGAAGGCGCCGGCCTCGTCTACAACCTCGCCGCCGACATGGGCGGCATGGGCTTCATCGAGAACAACAAGGCACTCTGCATGCTGACCATTCTCATCAACACCCACATGCTGATGGCGGCCAAGAAGCACGCCGTCGACCGCTTCTTCTACTCCTCTTCGGCCTGTGTCTACGCGGCCGGCCTGCAGCGGGACCCCAATGTCACCGCCCTCAAGGAAGAGGACTCCTACCCCGCGATGCCTGAGGACGGCTACGGATGGGAAAAGCTCTTCAGCGAGCGGATGTGCCGCCACTTCACCGAGGACTTCGGACTCGTTACCCGTGTCGCGCGCTACCACAACGTCTACGGCCCGCTTGGCACCTACGACGGGGGCCGAGAGAAGGCCCCCGCCGCCATCTGCCGCAAGGTCATCGAGGCGGTCCTCTCCGGCAACCACAAGATCGAGATCTGGGGCGATGGCCATCAGACCCGCAGCTTCCAGTACATCGACGACTGCGTGCTCGGCACCCAGAAGATCATGCACAGCGACAACGTGACCATGCCGATCAATCTCGGCAGCTCCGAGATGGTGACCATCAATCAGCTCGTTGACCTGGCGGAAGGAATCGCCGGAATCAAGCTGGAGCGCTCCTACAAGCTCGATGCCCCCAAGGGCGTCAACGGACGCAACAGCGATAATACGCTCATCCAGAAGCTGCTCGGCTGGGAGCCCTCCACCTCCCTCAAGGAGGGTCTCGCCAAGACCTACGCCTGGATCAAGGCCGACATCGAGGCCAAGCGGAAGTAGGAGGCGCGTGACGCGAGGCTTGCGCCCCGACTTCGGGGCGAGGTAGGTTGGTCTGTGCCCCCATCCATCCTCGCTCCCCAGACCGATGATCTTTACCGAACCTCGGTACAAATAGGTCTTACTGGCGACGGTTGCGTCAAGCTCTCTGACGCCTATCACCTGAAGGACGTTTCCGTGCGACTGGAGGTCGTTGCCCCCGGCATGGCCGACCCTCGGTCCATCGCCAAGGATGACGCATCCGTGGCGCGACAGTTCGCCAGAGCTTTCCTGCTGAAATTCGGAGAATACCTTATCAATCCCCGATGGGTCGTTTGGGTGAAGAAAATATCTGCTTACGGGTGGGATGCCGGAGGTGGTTACGGGGTTTGGTATGCATCGGAGTTCCCTCATTTCCCCAAGCTGGACCTCTTTCATGTCGGAGGCGGCTTCTGGCTTCACCTCTCCAAGTGCGCCCACCTCAATCCTGACCTTGGGGAGATACGGGCCGCAGATCGCCTGCTGACGGCCACCAAGGCTATCCGCGCGCCCTTGCGCCGCCGGGTCTGCGAGCTGGGTTGGTATCCTCTCCCCGATGGAATGCTGGTTAATCCCGAGGCCGCCCAAGTCATGCAAGACGGCGAGGTCTTTTACGCCGCAGGTGTTCATCATTCCCTGAGCGCGGCCCCTCGGGAGGTTGCTGATCGCATCCAGGCCCGCCGATGGATGGATGTCCCGGGGTGCTCGATCAATCTCGATGGTTTGCACGCGATCGAGTCCAGAGACCCGTTCTGCAATCTCGTATTGGGTAATGAGATGGTTCGCCGGGTGACGCTTTCCGAGTTGGACGGAGTTCTCGCCCGAGTTCGCCAGGAGATGCCCCAATTTCAAATCACCTGAGGGTAGTGGGTGGCGTCCTAATCGGACTCCGCTTATCTTCGAGCCATGCTTGAAATCCTGACCCAGCGTGATCGCCGGGACGTCGTCAGCTACGACCTCTTCTTCTACACCACGACCGGCAGCGGATTCATTTTCCCCTGCGACAAGGATGGCGAAGTCGACCTGACCCAGCTCAAGCCGGAAGCCCTGGCCAATTACCACCGCTGTGAAGCAGGTGAGTTCGGCGTGGGCGAGGTCCAGCGTCGCGTTGCGGTGGAAACCACCCACGCCACCGGCAGGTGTGACTGTGGCCGGGTGCTTACCTTGCGCGATGACCAGGCCTGCGAGTGTGGGCGCATGTACAACTCCTTCGGCCAGGAACTCACCCGCCTGGGGTACCAGGATCTTCCGGGTGAGGATTATTGACGCCTGATCGAGAGGGTTTTCTATCTCTGGTGTTATGAAAAATCGCTGGGATAGCAACGCCATTTCGGTTGGACTGGAACTTGTTCAGGAACTCAATCCCCACCGTCATTCCCGCCTGGGCGATGACTGCGACGCTGATACCCGGGTGCGCCGCGCGCAATCCGCGCTGGCCGAGGCGATCAGTAGCACGACTCTCATGGCCGGCTGGGCGGACAACTGGGAGGCCATCTCTGGCGAGGCGAGCCGTGGTTTCTTTGAGACGGCCCTGCGCTATTCCTCGTTCGATTTCCTGGGAACCCTGCGCTACGCCATCCGCGATCCCCGCACTAAAGACCTGGCCATCTGCAAGGCGGCGGCTCCCCTTATCCAGGACTGGAGTCTCGATGTCTACAAGGTCAAGGGCTTCCTCGCGATGAGCGCACGCCTGTGCAAGAAGTTCGGTGACCTCAAATTCGATGATGATGAGGATAAGGTCTGCCAGCCGGATGAGGTTCGCAGAATCCTGGCCGTGCTTGACCCAATCTACGACCAGTTGATCGACCTCCTGGAAGGGCACGCCTGGGACTTTCAGCGCCTCTGTGACGCCCTGATGACCGAAGGCGGAGCGAAGCGCCGGAGCAAGGAGGAGGTCGCCCTGCTTCGTCCCCGCTACCCGATCGCCAGCCTTTTCAATAAGGTCCAGCGCCGCCTGATCTACGATCGCCTCGCGCCCCTGCGCAAGATGCGCCAAAAGAAGGTCTCCGGCCCGGCTCATCACCGTACCCTGTCGAAGGTGAAGAGGAGCCTCAAGCCCATCTTCGATGTCCAGGCCCCGTGGATCGCCCAGATGGGATATGAGGTGGACGATATCTGCTATCACCTGACCGATGTGGTCGCCCACCAGCCTCTCGAAGTGGTCATGGCATAACCGCTGCTCCCTTTCCCATCCAGACACCTCAACCTATCTCCAGAGCTGTGCAGCACCCCTACTCCTCACTCTACAGCGTGATTACCCAGCCTGAGCGGGAGCGGCTGGAGTTTCTTAAGGCCGTCCATCTGCGCCGCGAGACGCCGCCCTACTGGTTGACGCTGAATCCCCGGACCTGCACCTGGAGCCATTATTGGACCTTCATTGCGCTTCTGGCCTTCGGGGCCTGCCTGAATGCCGTTGGCTTTCTGCCGTGGTGGGCTCACCTTGGAATCATGTTCGGGTACCTCGGCGCGCTCAGTGCCTGGGTGACGCTCTTTGAGCGGGGCTGGAGCCGGTGGCTCGCCCAGTGCCGGGCCTCCGGAAAATGCTACCACGACTACCTGACGGTACTGTCCCGCCGTTACCAGGTCGGGTAATCCTCTCCCCCTCCTTTATGATCTACACCTTTGAGCGCAAGGAGGGATTCTATCCCCTGGAACTCGATAACGACCTTTCGGCGATCAAGAACGCCGAGTGCAATCCCGGTACGGTGCGCGTCACCAATGAGGTGACCGGCGTGGTCGTCTGGGATGAGAAGGACCAGTTCGTTGAAGTGGAGGGCCGCAAGCTCGCTCTGCCGGCCTGTCCCGGTGGCACCTACCTGGGCAACTGCATCGACTGTTGTTCGGGCC
>FSYP01000015.1_pt1 | contig 38568 bp, 53 predicted proteins | sample 1638601 | NCBI WGS metagenome assembly FSYP01 (sample SAMEA3914788, study PRJEB12502) | metagenome | biome: forest; material: soil | place: Canada | collected 2011-07-03 | depth 0.1 m | reverse complement strand
GTGGAAAGCTTGTAGGCGCCATCGATGTAACAGGTGGTTTCCGTTCGGGAATCCGAGAGAACGGCCAGGCTCTTGGTACTGGCCTCCGCGCGCGCCACCTGGATCCAGCGCACGCCGCGTAGCACCATGAGCGGCAGGAGGTGTTTTTCAACCTGGCTGGCGGTGGAGCGGAACTCGTCGCCGGTCTGGGCCGTGATAACGATCAGGTCCTCCAGCGGAAATCCGCGGGACTCCGGCTCGATTAGCCACCGGGTAAGAATGGCGGCGGACTCCGCGCCCATACCGAGACCGAGAACGCGGAAAGTGCCGCTTATCGGGTCAGGAGCTAGAGGAAGTTGATCGATTCTCACTCTCGGATAGATAGCGGCTGGCCTGCTCCGCCGCGGACACCTTTTGGTGCTGCCTCACCATAGACCACTGCAACTCCTCCTTCTTCATGTTAGCTACCCTGAAGAAATACTCCCACCATGGAGGCATCTCCGGGAGCGGACGCCGCGCAGAAGCTTCGTCCCAAGCAAACTCCTCCTCCCAGAGAAATTCCACAAGCCAAGGGAACCTGAAAAGGGCTCGCCGAAACGAGCGCTCACCTCGGAGCATGGCTTGCCTGGCGCGCTCCGTCGTCACCCTCTCTCGCAAGCCAATATTGAACAGCCCCTCAATCCGCTCTCGCCCGAGTCCAAACTTGCTACAGAACATATTGTAAGCCTGATCGGTAATGATCTCCCTGGCTGCCATATCCTTAAAAAACTTGTGCAGGACATCCAGCCTGGCCACCGGGGGCTCCAGCTTGGGCATGGGAACCTCATAACCTTTGATGGGCACAAACTGGGGCTCCTCCTCTCCCGTAAAGTCGTGAGGCTCCATCTCCAGCCAAAGGGCCAACTCCCTCGCCTTTTCCTCATCAAAAGGAGGAGCGTAGCCAGCGCAGTAGTTGCGCAGATCAAGGAGGGGGATTTTAAGGTTTTCGTGATACCAGGGATCCATCGCCCTCAGGCGCTGGAAAATCGGGTGTTCGTAAACGGTGAGAAAGTGATCTAAAAACACTTCTCTCGTGGCGGGAGTAGCGTAGGCCAAGGCCCGATGGAGCTTCCCTTGTTTATCCGGCGGGGAAAGCAAGGCTTCCTCCTCGACCGGCCACCATAATCGCTTAATTCCGTACCCTTGCGCCGTGAGGGAAAGACTCAAACTGCCATTACGGGCCAGCGACTCTTCGAGTTGGTTCGCCGCCTTTTCCAAGCGGGCCTCCTCGTTCCGGAGGGCGATATAATCACCCTCCAAAAACGATTTCCTCACCCTCTCCACCTGCTGATTCCAGCGTTCAGCCTGTTGTACCGCGCCCCGCACTAACACCCAATCCGGACGGTCAGGCCGTGCCGTTCTGACGCTCCGCTGCCACTCACGGACGCCCCCGCGTACCCGACGATCGCTCTCGCGCAAAGCCGACAGCACCGCCCGCAGCTTGGCGAATTCCTTTGGGTAGAAGCCATAAAGAGGCAAAACCACCGTGGCAATTTTGTCGGGTCTTGCCGGATCCAAGCGGAGCGCCCGACCGATCGCCTGGATGATGCCGATATCGCTATGCTTGGGATCGGTAAAGACGATCGTATCGACGCCAGGGACATTCACCCCCTCGGTCAGGCACAGGGAATTGGTCAAGAGTCCGCGCGAGGCCGCTTTGAAGTCGGCCAGCCGGCTGGAGAATGTTTGCGCCGGCAAAAGACCGTTGACGTGGCCCAGGTGATAATGTGAGAGGCGGTTGGCCGGAGCCACCCCCAGGAACGCACAGAAATCCACCGCGGAATCAATCTTGCGATGGAAGGTGAAAATTTTTTGGCAGCCGAATTCCTCGGTAAGCTGATGCAGGGAGACGGCCAGCAGGGCCATGCGCTCGGCCTCGCCCTTGGGCGCTTCCACTTCATCTCCCAAAGTGGCAACCACGATCCGGTAATCACAAATGAACCCCGCATCAATGGCCTCCCGGCAGTTGAGTGAATCCACGATCGGGCCGTAGACCTCCTCGTTCTCCATGGAATAAAGGGTCTCTCCTTCTTCTCCAATTTGCCTGGGAGTAGCCGTCAGGAAAAGGCGATGGCGGGCCGGGAGATTTTCGTCCTCCAGGCCGAAGCTAAAAAGTCTGTCCTGATTATGTCCGGCAGTGCGATGAGCCTCGTCGAAGATCAGGAGGTCGAGGCGGGACCCATGATACCTTTTGAGAGCCTCCGCCAAGCGCGGAGCGGAGTGGTAAGTGCAGAAAATCGCCTGCGGTTCGGGATCAGCCATCCACCGGGCTATTTCGTCCTCGATGATGGTATTATCGAGGTCGGAACTCTCATAATGGACGGTGTGAAGTTCCAGCCCAGGCCGGGCAAGCTCCCACTCCTCGCGCTGCCCATCGACCAAGGCAACGCTAGGAGCCAAGATCACCGTTATCCGGGCATCAAGTTGTTTGGCCACCATGGCGCCGATGCGGGTCTTGCCGGTGCCGCAAAACCAGTTAATGACCGCCCGTCCGCACCGGGCAAGGCTATCAAGGGCATTTTGAGTTGCGCGCGCCTGCAACCGATCTCGCTCGGAAATTAAAGATGTGTCCATAGCCCAATACTAAACGCAGCACGGTATAAGTCCTTGGAGGATTGTGTCCCGCCAGAGCGTTCGGGTAATTGCCACATACCTCAGGATAGGGGGTGGCGTTTTTTTTATCAAGGCGACACCATTCGACGTTGACTCTCCCGGTTATTTCAATAGAGTCCGGGGCCATGCACCCCCTTGCGCGCGTCCTTTCCTGCCTCTTGGTCCTCGGCCTGGCATCTGCCTCCGCCCACGCCCAGACGCTGGTTCACTACTACGATTTCAGCACAGGCACGGTCAACGACCAGGTCGGCGATGCCAACGGCGTCCTGACCGGGGATGCGAGCATCACGGGTGGCGAGCTGGTGACCGGTGGCGACTCCGATTCCGGCCTGCTGCTCAACGGCTCTGGAGTGGCCACTTCCGCGGTTTCCGGCATCACCGGCAGTTTCAGCATCGAAGACTGGGTGACCCTCACCGATGACAGCCAGTTCTTCCCGCTCATTTTCGGGTTTGGCAGTTCGACCTCCGCCGACTACCTCCTGTCCCACCCCTACCGCGCCAGCTACGGCGGCGACGCCACCGTCGAGTACAACAGCGACGCTACCGGGTCCAATGGCATTGACCTGGAATCCGACGGCAGCAGCCTGCCCGTGGGCACCCAGCAGCTCGTTGGCTTGACCTATGACGCCAGCACGGAGACCTTCACCGTCTACCTCAACGGCGTGGAAGCTGGAAGCGCCAATACGGGCGGCGCGCTCGACCTCTCCACGATCGCTGGGACGTCCGATGGTGGTATCGGCGGCTTTGATGCCTTCGGCGACCCGACCGCGATTGCGGATACGTCCAAGTTCGCCATCTACACCGGCGCCCTTACCGCCGACCAGATGATGGCTGATTTCACTGCTGGCGCCGCAGGTGCGGGCGGTGAGTCTCTGGGGGTCGGTTCCGCTCCGGAGCCCCGCTCCTGGGCAATGGCCTGCATGGTCTTGGTTGCCTTCTGCGTCGCCCGCCGCCGGGTTGGTTTTATCTCCTAAGCTATCCGCGTCCATCGTGGCGGTCTGGGCAACGTCGCCCCTTAAGCCGCGCGGGGCTTGGGGAACTCCGAGGTTCTTACAGTGATTTCCGGATAGTCCATTACAGGTTACGCAACCCATTAACCAAGGTTTGAAGCGCCTGTTCGGTCATCGCGTCCCAATCGAAATCTTCGCATCCGCCTTGGAAACTCGTCGAGTCGTAACAAATCTCCCCCACCACGCTTCCCGCGTTTTCGATTAGAGCAGCGATCTGCTCATCGGAAGCCGCTGCCGCCGAATGGGCCAGGCGTTCCAGCGGCGGGTAAAGGTTGCGGCGAGTTTTACCCCGGTTGAAACTGGACATGCCTGCAATGGCCGATACCGCCTCCTCGATCAATGTCGAGACTTCGGCCTTGCGGGCGGATGCCGGGCGTTGCTCGAAGAGGAATTTGGCGAGCGCATGGCGACACGCGGACTCATCAAGATTGCCTTTCTTGTCAATAAAGCCCGGCACCATCGCGGTGAGTGCCTTGGCCTGCTTCTGGTAGCGATCAGGGATGCGAGCCTCGTTCGTAAGGATAATATTTTTCATGTGATTTCTTCAAGAGCGGCTGTTATCTAAATGCCTTCCCGCATAGTGCAGCACGATCACCTTGTCGTCGGCGTCATACTCGAAATATATTCGGAATGAGAACTTGGGATCGCGGCTCTTCCCCCGCTTGAGGTGCCGGCTCATGTCCGCCTGGCGGTCCTTGTACCGGATATTGTAGCCCTCGTAGAGGACGCCAGTGCCCGCGGACAGGTGAGGGGCATACTCCCAGTTGATCGTCTTGGCGGCATACCGGAGGTCCTTGGTGCCGATCTCGGTCGTGGAGCCCAGTCCGTTCTGGAAGGCTTCCCAGTAGGTCGTGCCCAGAAGTTCGATCGCATCCCAGACGTCCTGGGCCTGCGTGTACGGGGATTCCTCCAGGCTCTTGACCGCGCGTTTTGAAATAAGCACCCGATTGGGGTAATGCTCCGTCACGAGAGCCGGGATATCGGTCAGGGCCTTGACGGTAATAGCCGGGACAGGGGCAGGCTCAGGTTCATTCTGGCCGCGGTTGCGCAGAAGACCGCGCAGGCGTGCGCATTCCTGGTCCAAGGCCGCGCGCTTGACCTCAGCGTCGGCCAGGCGTTGCTCCAAGGCGTCCTCGCGCGCGCCGCCGGTCTTCACCGCGGCCTGGAGCTGGCGATTGTCCTCCTCAAAGAGCCCGATGAGTTCCTGAAGTTGGGCCTCGCGTTTCTTCCAGTCTTCCAGTGAGCGTTCCGCCGCGGCGATCCGTTTCTGGTCGGGACCGCCGGCCAGCTCGGCCTTGAGCCTGGCGATCATTTGGCGGTGGTGTTCGGTTTGTACCGCCTCGGGCGTGAAGGTCTCGTGATCGATGCGGCTGTTGATCTCCGCCCCGACCATGGCGAGAAACCGCTCGATCGGACTATCACCCCGGCGCACCATCTCATTGATTTCCCACGGCAGCAGCAGGCGGGTAGGAACGCCATCTTCCTCCTGGCAGTTGTCCCGGCGCGGCATGAGCAGGCGCACGCTTCCCTTGTAGCTGCTCCAGTTGTTGCCCAGGATGCCGGAACATTCCCAGGCCGTCTTGCCATCGGGGATCACGTACACCCGAGCCAGTCCAGCCAGCACGGTCTGGCATTCCTCGGGAGCGACCGGGAAGCCGCCATCATCCCTGGAACTCATCAGTATCATCGCGTGGCGCCGCTGGGGATCGCGCACCAGGCTCACCATGTCGTGCAGGCGGCTAATCGCTACCGGCTCAGGCCGGCGTGTCGGCTCGCGAGAACTCAGGCCCACCGAAGAGATCAGGTCACGCACCAATCCAGGCTGGGCGACCACCAGTCCTGCGGTGGAGGCATTTTCCAGCCGCCAGACCAGGCTGGCCCGGACTCCGAGCCGTCCGCTGTATCCGAGCCCGACATTGAGGCGCCAGAGCCGGTTGGGAATGGTCTCGTCGGGGTAGGCGAACTCCAGTGCCCGTCGGTCCTCCATGATACCCCAGCGAAGGACGGTGGCCGGCGCAGGCTGTAGCCGGCCCTCGGGTTGGGCGAGCTTGTCCGACCACTCCTCCGGCCCCATCGGGACCTTGGCGGTGCCGACACTGCGGCAACTCCGGCGGTAGGCCCAGCGCGAGAGGACATCCCAGGCGGCATCCATGCCGTGGTCGACATCAAAATGAAGCTGGGTGGAATAGGAGATCATCTGGAGGCTAGAGAGATAGCGCCATCAGACAGGTGCGGCTTGGCCGAACCGCTTTTCCGCCCAATCGAGTGCCTTCGGGGCTATGATCGCCGTCATGTCGACTTCACGCACGAGCAGAGGCGGGATACGGTTGAAGTCGGCGAATAAGGGGACCATGGCGGAAAGATACCGTTCGATGGTTAGGCCAATCAAGAGCGAATCCCGGGCGTCTTGATTTTCAGTATCTTTTGCGGGATGATGGCCGGATGCGCGCACCTGACAAAACCGAGGCACTTCTTACCCTGTCCCAAGGCGGCAAACTGGAGGAACTGAGGCAGGCCGCGGCGCCCCACGGCTACGATCGCGCGATCGGCAATGCCCGCCGTTGCTACCGCCGCTCGGGTGGAGCGCGCCGCCGGGGACTGCACTACCTGCTCCGGCATCTCGTGCTGGCCGCGGAAGCCACCGAAGGCTGGCCCGCCAGGGAAACTCTCTCCCCGCATGCGCGCGCCGAAAGGGATCACATGGTCCGGGCCGACGCATGGTGCGCGGTCCACGATACCGCAGCCCGCACGTCCCGCCGGATCCGTCCGGCCATGGTGCGCGTGGCCATGGTGGTTAGGACAGATCTTCCGCTGCACCTGCTCTCATGGATTGTCACTCCCGTGGTCACCGTCCTGGACCGTGTCTCATGGCTCAAGCAGGGCGACTACCGCGGGGAGTTTTACGCCTGGAACGACGATCGGTCATGGTAAGGGCCTAGCGGGCAGAAGCTAGGCGCTGGGCTGCCGCGGCAGTCGCCGGATCGGCGGAGGCCAGCAGCGCTTTGCGCAAAAGCTCCGCATCATGCGGTGACACGACGAAGGTTTTGGTGGGCTCGTCGTAGGCAGGAACGGTCACCGGTTTTCCCAGGACGTCCTGCGTGACTGCCGGATGATGCACAATCCCGCTGATGGCAAACACCAGGGTCTTCCCGCTTTTCGGCGTGTCGTCGGACTTCCGGTAGGTGCCGCCAATAAAATCGGGCTGATTGTCGTAGGCAGGCTCCACGGTGAAGTCGGTCTTGAGTACAGCCTCAGCCGTGGAGGCATAGCTTTGGGCGTCGGATTGAGCGAGATAATTGCCGCCCCCAATGCCACACAACAAAGCGCATACCCCGCAGAAAACAAAAGTGGATCCGTCAAGACGGGGAGACGTCATCGCTCCGCTCAGAATGATACCAAGGATGAAACCGAAAAGACCTCCCATCAAGGAGCCAAACCACTGGTCGGCAACGAGGTAGTTGGGGGCAATGGAGAGAAGGGTATGATGCAGGTCCATGCCGGCATCATACCGGGCCTGAATGGTTATCGCAAGGCAGGGGGCATTCCGCCTTAACCAAGGTCATCGGAATCGAAACTCACGGCCTAGGCCGCGGGGGCCTTTTCCAGGTGGATCATGAAGGCCGCGAAGAGGGCTTCTTCGTTCTCGTTCAGGAAGCACTTCTCGCCGCGGGCGGCGATGAGCGTCTTGGCCGCAGCCATGTCCCCGTCCTTGATCTTGTGGGAGATCTCGGTCAACCGGGTGGGATTGGTCAGGTAGTGATCCAGGCAGGCTTCGGCCTTTCCGGGATTATCCTGAAAATCCTTGATGGCGGTGACGACCAGGGGGTGAGTGTTATCCATGCAACCAGTCTAAGGGGAGAGCCCCCGAAAAACAAGGGTTAGCGGCTAACAGGCACCCCGGTCTTGCCCGCGCCCACAGGGTAGTTCAAGGAGGGCTGGGGCGTCTTGAGGTCCGGCATTGCGGGAACCATAGACACTTTGGCCACGGCGAGGACGTTGCGGGACAGGGCGGCCTTGGTCGCCTCCCATTCACCCGGAAGAGTCTCATGCACCGTTGCCCACATGCGGTGGGCGGTCGGGCCGGAGACGGCCATAATCACGCTGGCGTAGTGGTCGTGGCCGGCGCGGGGCTTGGTGGCCGCGTGCAGGTTCACCAGTGTGTGATAGGCGTCGCTTTCGATCAGCATCTCGGCCTTGCCCTTGAAAAGATCGGGCACCGCGGCAGGCGGAGCGGGGTGGGCCTTGATGGCATTGAGCAGCTTGCCAATCCGGTCCATGCCCTCGTTGACGGCGTAGGAGCCGTTATCCTGGTCGGCGATGGTTCGGGACACGATCGAGGATTTATTCGCATCGGGAGTCACGAGATGGTCGATCAGACCGGTGACCATATTCCAGCGCTCGTGCTGGCTCTGGGGCAGCGGAGAGGTGTAGAGGCGATCGGCGTTGGGCGTGTTCATAATGGATTATGTGGGTTATCGGGGTTGTAGTGTCAACTGGCTTAGTAAAGAAAAGATAGTGGAGCGTTAGTTTTTCGGGAGGGGCATCCGCGCGAGTTGTTTGGTTATTTTCGCGATCCGGGCCGCCGGCGTGCTTCCCAGGGGTTCCAGGGCGGCGAGAAAACCCCGCCATTCCGCGGCGTTCTCCATGAAGGCGGGATTGACCGCGCGGGTGCTTTCGGGGCTGTAGTCGGCCCCGGGAAGGGTGTGCAGCGCATCTTCCGGGACCTCTCCCATCACATTGATGGCCATGTCGCGCACCGCCACCGGGCGCAACAGGTCGGTGATCGTCATGCAGGCGGCCCGGTTGTAGGCGCCGATCACCTGGAGGTATTTCCGGTAGGGGCGCGGATCGCGGGAGAGCGAGAGGTGCGCCACGTTAAGCGCCTCCTTGATCTCCCCCAGCTTCTGCGCCAGCCCTGGGGCCATGGCGTAGAAGAACCCGAATTCGATACCCGCGGGAGATGGGCGGACGTTGACGAAGAGGTCGGGCTTGGGCGTGGTCAGCATCCATGCGCCGCAGAGGGCCTTGGCATTGTCGTCGCCGTAAGGCGGGTAACCGAAACGGCGGATCATGTAGGCCACAAGATTTCCGTAGCCGACACCCGGGAGGATGTCCCTGGTCATCTCGTCGAAGGCCAGCACCCCAAGGTGCGCGCAGGAAAGCTTCATCTTGGGGACAACCGATGCCGTCATCCATCGACCGTCGTGAATTCGCTCATACGAGGGCAGGATTTTGCGACCCGTCCAGCGCCCCATATTAGCGGCGGCAATTTCCTTTTCCAGCGGCAGTAGCGGGCGTATGCGGCAAGACCGCAAGCCGCCATTGGTGATCTCCCAGTGCCCGAGCTGGATGCATCCCGCAGCCGGTGGGGACCAGAAGAATTCCCCGGTCAAACCGGAAGCCAGGCGAACCTCACTCCCACTGCGGGATTTCACCCGGTCGTACTGGTTGGGGCCTTCGACGGCCACGATGACCACGCGAGTCCCAGCTCGGAAGCTTTTCTCCAGGGCTTGATCCTCCATCATCGACAGGGCCTGTCGAGCCAGTGCTGCATACTGGTCGGCCACCTTTGACTCCGCGGCGTATTCTCTTCCACTCGGCAGCCATGGTGTCACCTTGTTCCCGGTCTTGATCCGGAGAAAACTCCGGCCAATGAGCACACCGCCGGCATCCGTCGTCTTAGGGCTGGCCAGGAACGCCTCCAGGCGGGCGACCGCATTCCGTCGAAACTGATCCACCTCGGGGAAGGCAGTCGGCTTCCCGGCGAGGTTGGCCTTCAGGACGCGCAACATACCCCGGAGATGAGCAACAGGAAGAACACCCGGTTTGTCCTTGTCGTTAAAAATACCCGATTCCCGCAACATTCCGGCGAGCGTCGACATGAAAACGCAGATACGCGCACGGGGCGTTTTCAGGTAAGCAGCATAGGCCAACCCTTCCGGGGTGGTATTACGGCGAGAAGGCGTATCGGTTAAAAACATGATTTTTAGAGATAGCTCGCGTGTTCGATCCGGACTTTATCCGCCACCACGCAGGGACCGGACTTCCTCAAGGAGTTTAACCAGGCCGCGGCTTGGGGCACTCGGGGTATAGAGACCGCCATCGCACTTCCACTCCATCCCGGCGAAGGGGATGCGGGCCGCCATCGCCGCCGGCACCGGAGCAACATGCGAGCACACACCCTTATCTCCGATAAGGTAAGGGTAAAAGCGGCTCAGCTTGATGCAGCCGATGTGGGTCCACTTGTCCTGGAAATGCTCATTGCGAAGCTTGAACTGATGAATGGCGTACACGCAAAAATCCTCACAAGCCTCCATCGGAGTTTCCGCCATGAAGATCAGCTCCTCCGTGCTTTCACGCCGTCCCTCCGGGGTGAGGTAGCACGGATAGAAGAAACCGCGATAGATATCGTTCGAGATGTTCATAAGTTACCGGGCGAGATCTCCACGCTCAGGCGCAACTGCATTCGTGGTAGAGTCCCACGGGAATATCGTTTTCGTCGAGGGCGAGGAAAAGGTTTTCGTTGCCGCAGTCACCCCAGTCGCTGTCGATCATCTGCAGGAGGCACACGATCTCGCCGTTATATTCCGGCCCCACCGGAGACTGCACAAAGTAAGGCTGGCCGAAGAAATGCCCCTGGGGACGATAACCCTCGCGCACTTCGAGCGGCTGAAAGGGTGTCTCTGGTTCGGAGGTTTCCTCAAAATGGACCGTTCCGCCCATGGGATACCTGTCCTCGTATTCCATGTGGACATTGACTCTCCAGCGGCGGGAACCGATCTGGAGAATGACTCCGTCGCGGGGAACCTTATCGTAAACGCGGCCAGGCCCAAACTCCGGAAACTGCCCCTCGTCCAAGGAAGGGCGTCCGAGCTTGAGCATGTTGTCTTTGGTATGAAGAGTGACTCTCATGATGCGGTATCAAAAGATAGGAGGCACGCTCCCACCATAAAACCACTCCGGACGCAGACTATTTTGCGGGATGTGCCCGCAAGCCTTGTCCGTGCGAACCGGAATCCGAGATCGCCGCGACGCGGGGCACGGAGGGAATGTCCGGAAGCGCACTCCGCCTGGCCTTCGCGTCGGAATAAATCGAGCCATCGATCGGTGCGAGCATATAAATCGGGATATCTCCGCGGACCTGGACGCCGTGCCCGAAGGCCAGGCTCTCGGCCAACCCGCGTCCAATGGAAGCGTCGCCACCCCACATCCGCATGTTCTTGAGCTGGTCGGTATCGGGGACCGCGCGCCGGACGGGAAGAGTTACCCGATAGAGGGCGACCCCATCCATGTGATTGCCACCCAGGCGCCCAAAGTCGAAGGCGTGGCCCGGATAAACGGAGAGGCTGACATGGCCGGATCGGGATTGTAGGGAGTTGCGCCGGCCTCGCCCGGTAGGAAGCAAGCCCTGGGTCATGATCGGGTACTTGGCCTTGGTACCGTGATAGAGGATGATGTTGTCGTCCGGGTGATCGCGCAGCCATACCCGCAACCGGGTCAGCGCCTGGGGCGTGGGCTTGTCATAGAAGACGTCGTGCCACTCGGGGGCGGTGGCGAATTCGATCGTTTGGGGCTTGCCGGTCTGCACACTCTTGGAATAGGAGGCGAGCCTGATTTCGTAAAGACCTAAGGTAATTACATTCGCTTCCTCATCGAAGTGAAATGCCTGCGGTTCAAAGATCACCTCAAAGGGAAGGGCAATGGACCGATGGAGTTCAGGTATAGCCACCCGTTGCCGTTCAGAAACCACCTCAAAGGAGACGTCGATGTACCTGTCGCTCAGCACATCATCGCTCGCCTCACGTTCAGAAACCACACCAAAGGGAAGGTCGATGTACCACGAAAATCGTAAAAGTCTGGAGTGATAATTGGCCAAGAATGTTGGAACAGACCTTGGCCTGGCATACCGACCGTGGTCGGCATGCTTTCTAGGAAGTCAAAGAACAGGAAAGACGGAAGACTCTATCCCGTATAGCGTCTGGACGCAACCCTGCTTAGTTATTGCTGACCATGACCGGACAGCCCGCGGCCCACCAGAAGAATAGGGCTACCGCGATGATTCCCGCCAGCGAACCCACTACGAGCGCGAGCTGCTTTAATTCCTCGGCATCCGGCAACTGCAAGGCCCGGTCGACCCTGCGGTTGACCTGGGCCGTGGAGATGAAGCCCTCCGGGGTTCTCCCCGCCAGCCGCGGCAGGGGCGACCGGCGGATTTCCTCGGCGCTCCGACCCGTCATCCGGGTCACCGTGTTTTCCAGTGATTTCATCATAATGGTTCCCGGATAAGCAGTTCCCGCGCCTACTACTCGCCGTGGTAGTGGGTCACAAACTGCAACCAGCCGAAGAAGTCGTCAAGCTTGTGCCACTGCTTGGCAAAATCGTGGTTGTCCATGAATGTCACGGTGAATCCGAACCAGGCCCCGGCCACATTAATGAGGGCGACGGTCAGGACGATGCAGAGCAGGAGCGTCCAGTTGGTCTTCTTGCGGCGGCTCATTTCCCGCGCGGTGGTCTGGAAGTGATCGAAGGGAGGTTCCGGTTGGCGCTTGCCGAGCGGGCTCTTCTTGATTTCCGCGGGGCTCAGACCCGTTGCCGCACGAACGCGCCGCTCCAGGGACATGAGTTCCGCGCTGCCATCCGGGAGCAACGTCGGGGGCGGCAACAGCAGCGTCGCGATCAGGCGAGGATCGCTGAAGCAACCGGCGCAACGGCCCTGGCTCTCGTCACCGCGAACGCAGGCGAAGAGGTCGGCTTCCGGAACGAATCGCCCGCAGCCACCGCACTGGGCGATCGGCGCAACGGGGCTATAGGGGATTTTCTTGATGAGGGTGCTTTGGTTCATAAATTTAGAAGGAGTTGGAGATGCAGTGGCCGTGAGTCATTCGGTGGTGTTCGAGTTCTTCATTGGTTACGTTCGGGTGAAGAGATAGGGCGGTCGCCAATTTCTCCCGCAGGTGGACCTTGCCGTAGACACCGAGGTTTTTCTCCCCCTTGTCGGCGAAGCGCATGAGTTTGGCGTCTTCCCGCTCCACCCATTCCTCGAACTTGGCCGGGTGGTTGCGGTGCAGCCAGATGATATCCAGGTCGGAGCGGAAATGGCAGCGCAGGCAGTTCGACGGCGGAGGCAGCGGGAGATTCATGGCCCGGATATCCTTCTGCACTGCGTCGCGGTCGAAGCCGACAGCTACCAGCGGGAAGGAAAATTCCACACAGTCGCGGCGGTAGGCCGGCGTTTCTTGGGAGGCAGCGCGCTTGAGGGTCTTGTCGACCCGCTTGCCCTCGTCAAAAGTGAAGCCCAGGCACATGCGGATACGTCCGTTTTCTTTTGCAAAGGCGCGAAACGGCTCGGCCGCGTTCTTGCTGTCCGGCGCGTAACCTTGATTCCGCAGCCATTGCGCCAGGAAGCGGTACATGGGCTGGATTTTTAAATTGTCTGTGCAGGTCCGGGAGAACATGACACTGCCCACCGTATTATTTCGATAATACTGGGTCATGAGGGTGGCCCATGCCTCGGAGTGGTAGCCCATCGAAGGATCCAGAAAGTAGAACTCAATGCCATGCACCTCAGCGAATTCGCGGCAGAACTGGACGTGCTCAATCGTTTCCGGGTGTTCGTCGCCGGTATCCGATCCGACGACTACGAGCCGGCCCGGGGCGTGGAGCGCGCGAAATTCCGGGTCGAGGGCGAACTTATACAGGAGCCAGGTGCTGTCCTGGCCGGCGCCGAAGGACAGCACAGTCAGGGCACCCTTGTCCTCGAATCCCATATTTGCGAATAGTTCGTCCACAAGGCCCAGATAGACGCGGGCGCTTGAAGCTTGCGGCAATATCCTGAATCTTGCACCATGAGGAGCATGCGCACTCTTTCAGCCAAACCTGCCACCCTTTTCCAAAAATTCTCCCCGAGCGACGCCAAGAGTCTAGCCCGCAGCTACCGGAAAGAAGGCAATACTGCCGATCGTTTCCTGGAAAACTGTCTTTGGAATGCCTATTCCGAGGCAGTCCACGGTAAAGGCGAGGCCACCTATGGACGGCAGAGCGGAGGAATTTGGCCGGACAATCGTTTCGTCTCCGAAGCCAAAGCCGCCCTGGCCAAGCTTGGCTTTGAAGTATCGGAAAGCGGCATGGGGGTTGCCATTAAGTGGGGCGAGGGACTGCCGCGCGCGTCCGACTATATTTTCCGCGAACTCAATACGCCGGGGATTACGCCTGAGGCCCTGCGGTTCGCCACAACGCACTCCTCTCCGGAACATATCACCACGAAGGACGCCATAAATATCGCCCTGGTGGAAGTGATCGTGGGCAGCCTCCGGGATCAATCGTCGGTCTATTGCTCCGTGGTGCGTTATTTCAAGGACCCTCAAACCGGTCATTATCTCGACAGCAATGTGGAAGGCGAGGATCCGGAAACGATCATGGACGATGTTGCCTGCGCCTTCAGGGACCGTGGATTCAAGTTCGACTCTGACTGCAGCGACGAATCCTTCGCAATCTTCCTGCGCCGCGACACCACGGACGAGGAAGAGGAGTTTTAACCATAACGCGCGGAAGTGCGTAGAGTTGGGCGTGTTTCCGTGCCCTTGACGCCGCCAGTCTCCTTGCCTAGTTAAAGAGAGCATGGAAAAGCTCGAAGAACTCTACGCCGGCGGGTACATCATCAATACGGTGTCCAACCGTGACCTGGCGCTCAAGCACCTCGTTCATCAGCTTTACGAGCACGCCTCCGAGATGCCGAAGGAACTTGGGGAGGCCGTGGACGAAAAGTATGGGCGTAAATCTCCCGCCATGCTTTGGGATCAACTGACCCAGTCCCTTGATGGCCGTATCCATGTGGACACCGAAGGCGGGCGCAAGAAAGACTTTCCGGTGAATATCGGGACCGACACCCGGTCCATTCTCGGGATAGTGCCCGTGCCACGGCAGGTCAACGTCAAGGTTAGCGACTACCACGTCATGGCCCTCTATGGCCGAAAAATGGATACCTCGTTCATGGTGGATGAATTCAACAACATCTACCTGCCTTCCGGGTTCCGAGGCGAGCCGATGCGCGAGATCGCCCTTGCTGCCCTGGAAGCCGCCGCCACGGAAAATCCGAAGTTCTATCACGGCGGGGTGGTCAACCGCTTGCCCGCCAAAATAGAGAAAGAAATCAACCCGGCCCATTTTGCTTTGCTGCGCTTGCGGCGGGAAAGGTTACAGAAGCCCCCCGGAGCTACTACTCTACGCCGCGATTCACTTCTTCCCGCCATCCCACATATCCCATCGCAGGCTGGAGGATTCCCCAGCGTGCCCGCCCCCTCCAAAGGGGGCACGGAAGTGTCCGGCCCGTAAGCGTACATTCGAGCTGGGGCGTCATTGACGCCGACAATCTTCCCGACTATTTAAGTAGGCATGCCCAAACTCAAGGACCTGCATCCCGGCGGGTACATCATCAATTCGGTCTCCGACCGCGGCCTGATCTTCAAGCACCTGGTCAATCAATTCCAGCAGCAGCCCGCCGGTTCGGATTCGGACATGGGCGCCGTCCTGGAGCGCGTTAATGCCGAGGGCGCCTTGCCCGGGGATATGGCCCTGGATGTCGGAAACGAATCGGTCTGGAAGTCCGGCGTCCCCTACAAGGGAGCCCCGGTCGTCATCCAAGCGAGGGAGCATACCATCGGTTTTGCCGGAGAAGGCAGCAACCGCCTCTCCATCGTGATCGACGAATTCAACAACGTCTACCTGCCGGCGGAGTTCAACGGCAAAAAGTCAGAGATGCTCCCCACGATTCAGGCCGCCATGGAGGCCGCGAAACAGGAAGACCCCTCCTTTACCCACGTCGGCGCGAACCGTCGCCTGCCCGCGGCCATCGAGGGCAGCGTCACCCCCGCCTATTTTGCCAAGCTGCTGAGGGAACGCTCGGGCCAGGATACCGCTCTGGGACAAACCGCAGACTCCGCCCTCCCGGAAGTACCCCATCTCCCCTCGGCCAGCCTTCCCCGGCCTGGAGTGCTGGAAGGCGACCTGGCGGTCTCCGGGAAACCCCGGTAACGCCAAGGTATCCGGCCCGCAAAGCCCCTCCGCAACCCCGAAACACGTCCGGGGCGATGTACGTTGAATCTGACGCACGTCAATTCTGACGTACTTCGTTTCCGACGTGCGTTAAAAACAACGTATTACCGCGTCCGTCAGCCAAGAACTTTGGGGTACTTGTGCGGGGCCGGGAAATGGGTCATGATTCCTGGCATGATCCAGTCCCACATCGGCCAGGTGACCTTCACTGCGGGCTTTGACGATCACCAGCCGCTGCAGGACTGGTACGCCGCCCTGCCCGATTCGACGGCCAAGCGTGGAATCGTGGAGGTCTACCACAAGAACGGTGAACCTTTCTCGCTCTTCATTCTCTGCACCGGCCCCTTCCAGGCGGAATACGAGGCGTATAGCCGGACCGCAGGCTTGACCCGGGAGAAGGTGCTCGATTTCGCGGTGGCCCAGTTTGACCGCTGGATCAAGAGCCAGGACGTACCGCGGCAGGCTACGCTCGCCGGGCAGTCCGGCAAGGTACTCTGGAGCATGGCCATTCCCCCGGAGGACGCCGGTTCCCGCTACACCCCGGAGGAATGCCGGCGTATCGAAGAAAATATCGCGGTCGCCGAGCGCTTGCTGGCCGCCAGCGAAAGTGCCGCGAATAGCCAGGAGCGCAAAGCCTTGGCCGCCGCCTATCCCGGGTGGTTATCGATCGTCGAAGCTCTACGCACTCGCCAAGTAATCGTCTGCATCCCGGAGCCTTTTCTGAAAGAGGTCAGTTCGGCGTTGGTACCCGAGGCATAAAAAGCCTGGCTAAATGTGGCCTTATTTACCTATTTAGGTTAAATGAATAGGTATTAGTTGCCGTATTTCCGTAAATACTTCTCGCTGGAAAGTCCCGAATTCTTTGTTGTTGATTTGTCCGAATCGTAAAAACCAACCACCCTAAAGACCTTTGCATTAGTTTATTGCGTAATCCAAAGGCGTCCCAAATACGCCAACTAATAGGCGTAGGCAAGAAGAGGTTGGCAGGATGACGGCTAGGATTCATCCACCGAATGAAACCTAACCTCAAAGTCGCCGGAGCCCTCATCGCCACGATCGCCATTGCCGTTGTGTCGGTTGAGTACGCTAACACCTCAAAGCAAACCTCCTCCACGCCGATCGCGCACACCAACGTGATGCGTCCGACGCTCAGTCCGGCGGATAGCGTTGCATCCCCGACGTCGAGCATGTCCACGGTTCTCCAGACGGCCACCAATCCGGCGCCGCAGGATCAGTATATCCCCGCCACCCCCGCCAAGGGACCGAGCTACACCCCGTTGTTTGAACCCGGCACCTTTACCAATGCGCCGTCGTCCACTCCGACGAATACCAGCGCCGCGAATACGCCCGCCTCAGTCCCAGTCGCCGCCGCCGCACCTGCGGCCCCCGCTGTGAGCACCCCGACCATCCCGACTATCCAGCCGGCCCCTGGCACGCTCACGGAAATCGTCCCCGGCGGCTGGTACGCCAGCAATGACCCCAGCTCCCTGCAACAGCCCGTCCTGATGCCCGCCTCATCCTGGCCGGGTGACAGCAACACGGGAGCGGTTCGCGCTCATACCATGATCCTGGTCCTCGACCCGGAATCGGCGAGCCCCGCGATCAACGCGGCGTACAATACCCCTGCGCAGTTGCAGGCGGCGTACAACATCCCGGCTACCGGCGGCTCGGGAGTCATCGCCATCGTGGACGCCTACCATGACGCAAACGCCCTGAGCGACTTCAACACCTTCTCGAAGTATTTCGGCCTCCCGCAGGAAACCTCAACGTCGGCAACGGCCTCGACCAACAAGGTCTTCCAGCAGGTCTACGCCACGGGCACGGCGCCGGTGAACAACACCATCGCGGCGGATGACTGTCTCGGCTGGGTCATGGAGATCAGCCTCGACATCGAGTACGCGCATGCCATGGCTCCGAGCGCCAAGATCGTTCTGGTCGAGTGCAACTCCGCGGCCTGGTCCGACCTGATTAAGGGCATCCAGGTGGCCAATGCGCTGCCCAGCGTCAAGGAAGTCTCCATGAGCTTCGGTGCGCAGGAGTTTTCCGGCGAGAACAGCTACGACAGCTACTTCAATCAGGCTGGTGTGACCTACTTTGCCGGCGGCGGCGATACGTCAGGCACCTCCAGCTACCCGGCCCACTCGCCGAACGTGATTGGTGTTGGCGGCACGACCCTTACCCGCAACAGCACGGGCGTCCTCCAGAGCGAGACGACGTGGAATGCGACGGGCTTCGGACTTAGCCCCTACGAGACTCGCCCCTCCTACCAGAGCAGCGTCAGCACCCAGGTGGGTACGAAGCGCGGCGGCAACGACGTCTCCCTCGATGCCAACCCCAACACCGGGGTCTACATCTACGACTCGACCGCGTATGACGGCATGAGCGGCTGGTCGATCATCGGGGGCACAAGCCTGAGCACGCCTTGCTGGGCCGGTATCGCCAATGTGGCCGGCACGTCCAATGGGTTCCCGGCGAGCAGCCAGGCTGAGCTGACGCGCCTCTACGGCAACCTGGGTAACAACGTCACCTTCCGCGACGTTACTTCCGGCGTGAGCGGATCGGCTTCCGCCGCCTACGGTTGGGATCAGCCGACCGGCCTGGGCAGCCCTGTCGGATTGGTTGGAAAATAACCCCTCCGTTTCATTCTGAGCGGGAAAGGGCGTCAACCTTCGGGTTGGCGCTCTTTTCTGTTCCGGGATTGGCGGCTTACGAGGGATCCGCCACCTGCGTCTTCCGGGCGCTCTTGATGACCCCAATCCAACCGGCGGTCTGCTTGTCGACCTCCAGCTTCGCGGGCTTGGCCTTCTTCAGCCTGATGATGTCTCGCTCCATCCGGGCCGCGAGCTTGGTCACCTTGGCGAGCAGAGTGATGAACTTCTTCGACTCGGCGGGCGAAACCGCCCCGATGGCGCTCCAGGTCACCTGGACCTTGGTCTTGCGCGGCTTCATGTACGACCGGCTGATCGAGAGGGTGACGAGGCGAAACCTCACCATGAAGTAGCCCTCCGTTTCGCGAAGGTTTTCCGGTTTACCGATGGCGGCGATGGCCTTTTTGTAGCGTTTGGTGTAGGTGGTCATAAATCTAAAGGAACAGATAGGCGTGGGTGTCTAAACTTCACCTCCGCCGCAGGGTGCCGTCTCCACCCTCTTCCGAGGGGGACTCCTCCTCTTCTGCGTCCCCCACCTCGCGCCGGGCTCTCTCCGCCCACTCCGCGGCCAGATCTCGGGCCTGCTTGTCGTCCATAAGGGTCATCATCTCCCCTGCCGGCAATCCTCGCCCCCGTTCATCGTCCGCGGAGGTGACATACACGGCGTCGACCCAGACCTCCGGCTGCTGCCGCCCCCACGGATCGGGACAAAATCGAACACTTACCCGCGGGTAGGAGCGCCCATTCCAACCGAGGCGATCGCCCGAGAATCCGGCAGAGCGGAATATCTCCCGGTAGTCGGAGACCTCCATGCGGTTTTCCGGAATGTCATCCTCTTCATAATCATCCATGCGCTATGATTATGCGGCAACTCCCCTCCGGAGCAAAGCGTCTGGTTACGACGTCTTTTTATCTGCCGTCCGAGCCTGAGACCGCCCTTCCCTTGGCGATATCGCGCTCGATCCGGGCCGCGAGCCTGGAAACCTTGAGAAGCTGCTGGGCAAACTCCTGCGCGCCGGCGGCACCGCGTAGGTTCAGGCCAAAGACAGGTCTTCACCAGCGCAGGCTGAAATCGCCTCACCAATCACGCGGAAAAGTTCTGACCATACCTTGCGGGTCGTGCCGTTGCCCAGCGCGATGTGCGCCACGGAATCGAAGGTCAGCGAGCGGATCAGACTCTCGGGTTGGCCCTTGATGCGCGCGTGCTCCTCTGGGGTGGGCAGGCGGAACTTCTTCGGGTCGGTGGGATGCTCCACCTTCGGATCTTCCGGACGGCGCTTATGCAAAGTTGAGCTGAGGACCGGGGTCGTTCTCGCGTCGTTTTTTACGATCTTGTTTGGGAATCCGCGGGCGGCCTTGGCGGCAATGTTGCCCGTCCACTCGTAGGCTTTGGCATCGATCGTGGCCTCGTTGGCCCGGATATCGGCTACGGTGCGCAGGCCGGACATCTGGCGCATCTGGGTGAAGTCGAGCTTCTCGGCGAGCTGGGGCGGCACCGCGAGGAGCGCCATGCGCTTACGGCGCTCCATGTCTCCGTAGTCGCTGCCATTGAGCCCGGTGTACTTGCCGTCCTTGTCGCGCCCGCCAACGAGCAGGGTTGCGTAGCCCTGCTCTTCCAGGACGCGGCGGAGCATCGCACAAGAGACGGTATCGGCCCAGGCCGTGACGTTCTCGATCAGCAGGATGGCCGGGGCGAAGCGCAGGGCCTGCAGCAGCATGGCCACGTTGAGCACCTGGTGTCCCGCGATCGGGTGCAGCTCGGGCTGCTGGCGGTCACGGATATTGAGCTTGCTGGCGCCCTTGCAAGGCACGCCCAAAACCAGGACGTGTGGCGCCCGGCGTTCGCCCGCCACCGCAACGAATTCCTCGATCGGCAACGCGGCCGCGGTCTTCGGGCGCGCGGGATTATCCTGGAGCATGGCCTCCACGGCTTCCGGCCAGACGTCCTCAGCAAAGAGGGCCTCAACGGAAAAGCCAGCCTTCTCCAACCCGTCGTGAACGGCGGCATCCAGCGTACCGATACCGCTATAGGCGGACCCGGTGGTGATATTCCCGGTGGCCGCGGCGCGCAGTAGGCTGTGCCAGCGCTCGCGGGCCTTCTGGCGGGTCGGAAGGAGGGTGATGAGGACACCCTCCTGGAAGTAGGCTACGACCAGGCGCTTCTCCTCGCCGAAAAGCTCGGCCACCTGGGTACGGCGCAGGTCGATGCGCCCACCGATGCTCACCGAGCCATCCCGGTTTGGGTAGTTCTTCGGGGCGATCTGGAGCGTATCCGCGGCGGCCTTACGCACCCGGCGGATGAAGATGAAGTCAGCGCCGAACTCCGGGCGGACATGCGTGCCAGCGACCAGGCCGACAGAAGCCATAAGCCCGCGGTTCTCGATATTGAGTCGGCCCCGCTCACCACCCGGAAGCGCGCCCGGGGTGATCGTGGAATAGTGGACGGCCTGGGTCAGCCCCGGAACCTGGACGGTGCCGGATTCCGTGGCAAAAAGATCGAGATCGAGTGAGGTCTGCACAGTCAAAAGATAGGGGGCTTACCAAAATAACATTGCGTTATCACGAAATGTTATTTATGTTGGCTCCCATGAAAAAATCCCGCCTGGCTACCGAGGAAGCCTATTTGACCGAATCCATCAAGCCCCGGATGGAGTATCTGCGCAATCACCCTAACACCCTGGACGATTTCCTTGCCTTTGTGAAAGAGCGGAGTGGAGTGCTTCCGACCAAGATGATGCCTCGGCTGCGCATGACCTGGAGCGGTCGCACCCCCACCGCCCTGATGATTAGCGCCATTGTCGAATACTTCGCCACCGGGCGCCACTTGGGAGCGGTGATCGAAAAGGTCCAGGGGAAGACCTTTATCGCCCCTCAGAAGGAGATGGCCCAGCTCCAGAAGACCATCCTCGGCCTCAAGTGCGCCGACATGATTGTCAGCGTAAAGCTGCGCCGGCGACTGATTGGCTGGTGGCTCGATCTCTGCACCATGGGGCCACCCGCAGGATGGGACGACCTAGGTTTCAATGCACAGAAGGCCTACCTCAACGGCCCCAAATTCCCAGATTTCCCCGACACCTACACGATGACCACCGGTGAGAGGGCCTGCGTTGATGCTCCCTGGAGCCAGGATTACGATATCCTGGCCGTCGGCGAACGCGAGGCCGAGGAGAACAGCTCGGATTGGTCGTACTATATCCGGCAGGCCATCATTCTGCTGGATTACGCCTTTCACCGGGCCAAGGCGACCCTTCAGACCCCAGGATTCAGCGCCTACCATCTCCCGGATATACGGGAAGCCCTCCACGGCAAGTCCGACAGCCTCGGACGCCCGGCCCATGAGCGGCTCCTTTCTCTGACCGACGATGCGATCTGTTTGTTTTTCCACCTGGAAAAGGAGTTGTCCCCAGCCCTGGCCGCGGACCTCACGACCATCCTGGATGACCTGCGAGATCGGAGTCGGCACTTGCGGGCGGGGTATTTGAGCAACTGGACCTACACCGAGGATTCGACTGTTGGATTTTTGGATCCCTCACTTCGGCAGGAATACTTCGCCCTCCACACCCGGGTCGCCCGCGAGCTTGCGTTCCTCATGGAGAAGCATCAGGCGGAGGTGGTCTCTCTTATCGACAAGGCGCTGGCCAGCCTGCCGCCACTCGAAGAGAAGCTCCTCCCTCACCATGACGATCTGCGCCAGGTTGGGATGGAATCACCCACCAAGGTGCATCACGATCAGCTCGTGCCGCTCACGCCCAAGGAGCTTCGCACCGTGATCGAGGCGTATGACTACCCGGATGACCTGCTCGTGATTTGCAACGTCCTGGAAAAGGTCTTTTCCGGCAAAAAGCTCAAGCTGGAAGAGGTCTCCGACCCACAGTATGGGGGACGCATCATGATCGGCCTCCAGGCTCTCTTGCTGTTTAGCCTGGCCTACCGCGTCGAGGTTCCGATTTATGAAAACGGCAACTGGGTCGACATCACCTTTGGCTCCGGGAAGAAAAAGGTTACTCTGCCTCTCAAGTGCGAGGCCGGCCAGGCTCGGGCCTTCAACATCCACCAAGGCAAGGATTCCGATATCCTCATGCACACGGCGCAATACCACATCGGCAACGACTCGACCTCGCTGGGGGCTCTTATTTGTCATCTGCGCCGCGTCGGCAAGCTTCCTCCGCTACCCAAGAGGATCAAATAATTCTGAAATTCTCCGAAGAGGCCGCGATACGGCCATATTCCGCGGCATGATCGCTGTCGATCACCGGCATGGCTGAGACGTCGATGACGCCGCGGTAAAACCAGAATCCTTCCCGTTCTATTGCCGGGTCCGGTTCAAGGCGGGCAACGTCAACCCGCGATGCATCGATGACCAGAACCACGATCGACTCGATGTACTCGCGTGGGCTTTTGTCCTTCACCGGGCCGAGTAGCGCCATTTCCAACAGAATTCCAACGGCCAGCATGGGATTTTCCGCGAGGTAGGCGCCAGCGGTGTCGCTGCCAGGAAAGTTCTGGTGCTCACCCGCCCTCGCCCCCAGTCCGTGCGCCTGGATCGAATCAAGGCGTTCCCGGAAGGTGGCGTGGAAGTAGGCCATCAACCCTCGTCTTGCTGCTGCCGGCTGCGCTTGTCCACCTCCAGCGCATCGAGCAGCGTGTCGATATGGTCACGCAGGCTCCGCAGGGACGTCTCATTTTCTTCCGGAGCCACGCTGGTATCGCCGTGGACCTCACTGATAGCCTGCTCGGCCTTCCGGTAAAGATCGTCGTGTTTCATGGGATCAGAGGCGGATTTGGTCGATGAGCGGCTTTTCCTTGGAGCGGGGGTCAAACTGCGCCCTCTCGATTGTCGAGGACGTCAGGCGGAAGTAGGGGATACGTTTGATGTCGTCCACGTCGCTGTCGTCTTCCATGTATTCGAGACTACCCGAGATCGTCACCGAGGGTTCCCCGTGCTGCGAGCGTCGAGTGAAGGAGAACTCGAATTTATCCGCGTTCAGCGAAGATGCATTCTCAGCGATTTCGGCGAGCGCCTCGATCTCTTTGTCGGTCAGTTTCATGGTCATGTGCAGGCAAAAGTTAGTAGAGATATTTCGCGATCACCGCGTATTCCTCCGCCGTGATCTCATGCAGCTCGCGGATCATGACATAAGACGCCCCGTCGTGGAAGTAGACCATGTTACTGTCGAGGGCCTGTCCGGGGTCAACCTTCCCACCAACCCGGCGGGCAATTTTGCGGGCTTTCACCTCCGCCTTTTCGTAGTTAGCGGCCTGGACCAGGAATAGGGAGATGATTTCCGGCCCTTCCCCTTTTTGGATATTCAGTATGCCAGCGAAGTGTTTCACAATGGGGTAGATAGTTGTGCAGCATCACTAAAACATGTTTGGGAGACCTATATCCTCGCCCCGCCGCCAGATCCAATCCCCGGTCTTTCCGATTAAATTGCACCCTGGCGCCTAAATTTATTGCCAAACATCCGCGAAGAAAATACGGTTCGGGCACACGCTCGCCACCGCATGAAACTCCGGCATTCCACCACTTCAGCGCCTCCGTCCGAGCCCGCTTTCATTAAGACCATGCTCGGCCTCCTCTGCCGCGGCAAGATGAGCGATCTGCACCGGCTGGTCCGACGTCACGGCCTGGCCGCGTCCATCCTGATGGCCTTGGAAAGCTATGATCGCGCCGAGGGCCGGCACCGCGATATTCTCAAGGCCCTGATCCGAAGGCTTTACCTGTGGCTGGAGAACGAGGGCGACTACTCGGCGCGCCAGTGGTACGGAGAACTCGCTGCGCGCCGTCGGGAATTTATTCGCAGGGGATTCTGGCAACGGGTCGTGGCCACCATCCAGGCGATGCCCTATCCCCTGCGGGAAGCGACGGTTTACGTGGCCGTCCCCGCGGCCCTCGTCATCATGATGGCGCTGGCCATGGCAGCAGTGTTCTTCCCGGTTGTGGGAAAGTGGACGGACAGTTGGATCGACGCCCTGCGCTAGGCGGCAGGAAGCACGGTCAAGGTGGCGTAATCGACTCCACCGGCAACCTTGTCACAGGGGAACCTGAAATGGTACTCCGAGAGCGTCACCTCATTGGAGAATTCCTCGCCCATGCGGACTGATCCGTGCGGGAGTGCGTTGAGGCACGCACCAAGCTCACCCTCATGGAGGAGGCCCCGGGTGGAAGTGAGCTTCCACTTGGAGCCGGCAGGAGCCAGGCGCAGAATACCGTAAATTTGCTGTTGGGACATTAAGCCTTAGCCGTCAGTCCCGGGGCACCCCCACGAAGGTAGCGCCCCGGAACGACTATGCTGTCGTCACTCAACCGTTAAAACGGAATATCGTCTTCGTCGCGAGGTGCCGGCGGGCGATCGCCGGACGCAGCCTGGGGCGGTGCCGATGCCGAACCGGAGGAGCGTTGGCCACCCCCGCCACCACTGCCGCCTTCACGCGGGCCGCCGCCAAGGAATTGAATGCGTTCGCCGCGGACTTTGAGCTTCGATCGCTTCTTCTGGGTCTCCTTGTCTTCCCACTGGTCGAGCTTGAGCACGCCCTCGACGAAAATCGAGCGGCCCTTGGTCAGGTACTGCTTACAGGTCTCCGCCGTGCGACCCCAGACTTCGATGTCGACGTAGGTGACGGTTTCCTTGATGGTGCCGTCTTGAGCTTTGTATGAATCGTTGATGGCGATGCTCAGATCGCCAACAGCGGTGCCTTTCGGCGTGTATTTAACTTCGGGGTCTCTCGTGAGATTACCCATGAGCAGGACTTTATTGAGGGATGATGACATAGTTCATCCTAGATAGGATGTTGATTTTTTGCCGCCCGAAAAACAAGCCCTGCTACAACTTTGGGCGCGGCGCGCTGCTCAACCAGAAGAATGCACGTTCGTCCCGTAAAAGTCGAGACCTTTCCCCGCATAGAACTCAGGAATTTTCCGGCTTAATGCCGCGCACTTCCATCGACTTGGTGCGATAGAAGTGAATCCACTGGCTCCGCCGCAAGCTGTGGCGCGGCCCGTAGGGCTGGCGTTTCCAGTGGCCCTTGCGAATTTGGTTGAAGAACCGGTTGCCGTTGGGGACCGCCTCCCCTTGCTTCGGCGCTCGATAGGCGGGCCGGCCAATGAAGTGCGGCACCCAGAGGGCATCGCGGACGACTCCACCCTTGCGATCTCGCTTCTCGGGCCGCTCCTGGCGCTCATCGCTGACTTCATCCGGCACCATCGAGAGAATCATGAGGATATTGGTCACGAGCCGGGTCAGGTGGATTACCTCGTCGGCCAGGTCACCGTCCGCATCGCCGCGACGGAACGCGCTCAGCATTTCCCCCACCGTTCCCTTCCATGGCGTGATGAAGGAGCGCTGTCGGGCCGTGAGGTAAGAAAAGCTGCAGGCCAGGGCGGGAGCGTCCACGGTGTCGTCCTCACCGAAAATTCGGGGATGGCTGACGGTGTTTCGGCGGATTTCCTCCTGGATGGCGCGGTGGGGATGCAACGGGCCAGGAGTCAGCAAGGCGATGTCAACCGCGGCGAGCTGAATACCGTAAAGGGTCAACCATTCCTTGGGAAGGATCAGGCGAAAGGCCGGATAGGGCCAGCGGATTTCCTCGACGGGCTGGTCTGCCGGCGGCTCGGTGTCCAGCAGGGCCTCTCCGATGTCGGGGGCGAGGAAGTAAGTCGGGCAGCCACACTCTACCCGCAGGCGCTGGAGGCAAAGGAAGCCACGATAGTCCTCACTGAATTCCTCGAACTCCGGTTCCTTCTCGTTGTGCGCCTGGTCGCAAATCGACATGATGTCGAGCAGGAGCCCCATGCTGGCCGGGTGATAGAGCGGGGCCGCGGCATCCGGGATACGGTAGCGCCGGGGTTCCAGAAGAGAGCAGGAAAGCGGAAACTTTTCTCGCACCCAGGCGTACCCGCCCTTGTAGTCCTTCGGAGGAATCATGCAAAATGGACGGGCGCGTATCAGGCGTTCGCTTCTGCCAGGGAATCCGCGATTGCCTCGCGGTCCTCCTCGGAAAGGAAACGGGCTAGTTCCGGGTTTCGTTTCACGCTACGGATGGCGACATCGCGCAGGGCATCCACGCTACGGAGCACCGGAAAATGATAGGGCTGCACAGGCTCCTCTTCGCGGCCACCATGCCGACCACCGAACGCCTGGAACAAAACCTCGAAGTGAGCGAGGCCCGCCAGACGGCATTTCTCGCAAACCAAACCCAGAGGACGGCTCAGTTCGCAGACCAGTGGTTGCAGTTCGCCGCTTTGAGCCGAACAGGCCGCGCACCGCACAGGATTGGAGGTTTCGCTTTGCATGAGTTTCAAGATAGCTCCTGACCTTATTTTTCCGGCAGAGCGAGAAGGCCGGTCAACAGGGTCAGGTTCTCGGATTTGTTGAGCGCGTCCAGACTCTTGCTCAGCGCTTCGAGTTTGCCCACTAAACTATCAAGAGCCTCCCGGGTGGCATCGGTGCCTGGGTAAATTTGAATACTTGAATCCCGATACGAGTTCCCCAGTAAGTCCTTAAGGTCGGACGTGATCTCGAAGTGCTCAAGGTGCATGGCCGCGCGGGGATCGCGCGCACAGAAGTATCGGGCCTTGCCCTTGGTCGCCATCCAGCCGGAGCGGAAGGACACCTCCAGGTTGGCCGAGGTGCTGTTGGTCCGATTGAAGCCAGCCTCCTCCGCATCCTGCGGGCGCACCGCTTTCTGCCGGTCCCGGTGATGGCGGATGCCAACGAAATAAACCGGCAGCCAGTCCAGACCCGCCTTGGGGTTAGCCATTACCTGCAGCAGGCGACTCAGGTCGTTGATGTTCTCGACCTGTTCCGTGACACCCTTCCTACCCTCGATCTCGGCATAGAAGGTAAACGGATCCTCATGCTCAGAATTCGCCTGAGGACTGGCCATGAAGACCTTCGCCTTTAGTTCGGGCAGATTCCCAGGGCGGCGGAAAACCCACTCGGCGATTTTTCGGGATGTGCTCATGGAATAGCCTGAAGATAGGTCTATTCTTCTGCGCACCCGGAGGAAAAGCAAGGCGCCCCGATTCAGGGGCGGATGCTGCGCCGAATTTCGACCATGTGGAGCAGGTGCCGGTGGAGCTTGAGGCTCAGGTCGAGCATCTGGTCGAGGGTTTCGACCAGAAAGACATTGCGGTAGGCGTAGTTGTTGTCCCTGATCTTGGATTTCACCAGGACGCGGGCGTTCCGGGAGTCCTTGATCCCCTTCGCGTCGGCCTTGGGGTCTTTGCAGTCGTCATCGATCAGGACGACAACGTAGCGGTCGGTCTTGAGGTTGCGCACTGCCTCCAGGATGCTGAAGCCGATTTCGCCGAGGGAACCCACCGCAGTCGTCTCGTCGGTCACCGGAAAGAGGATGATCTCATCCTCCAGGAGATGCTGGTTTTCCTCGATGGCGTACTCGGGCTTCCAGTCGTCCTTTTGCGGGTTGTAAAACCGGATGCCCTCGGCATCGTAAACATCGATGAAGGGCTTGCGCCATTGCGAGTGCCCGCAGGTGCCAAAAAGCCCAATGATGGGCGCACGGGGAAACGGATCACTCATGGCCAGTTTTACCTATAAAGTGATCCTACTCGATACCTTCGGTCAAATCCAGACTAAGCGATCCGACGGGCGGGCGGGCGTCAGGGCCGTTCGCGTCCGACGACTTGGGGGCCTAGCTCACTCCAAGTACGTCCTCGCTCGATCGCGGAAGGATCGATGAGGCTCTTGGCGCTTTCGGCGTCTTGAGCTTCTTTTAGCTCCTTGAAGAGGGTGGTGGGACGACTGTGCCGCTGGTGGAGCCAAGCGTGCTTACTGTTCAAGAAGACGTTTACGGTGGTCTCCCGGAGGGATTCAAGGGCAAGGCACTCGGCTTCCTGGATGGCCGTGGCGAGCCCTTCAGGAGTGAGCGCTTGCAGGGTGCAACGCATGCTGGGAGGTGTACCAGGTGAAATACCGTTCCACGAATTGGCGTCTTCGTTGGTCGTGATTTTGATTCCGTCACCGCCTTCCGCGGGAATCCGAACAAAGGTAAGGTCGAGATGGGCGAGGTGAACCTTGCCGCCGAGCTGGAGAATTTGAAGGAGGATGTCCTTCTGTGTGCTGAGAATCGAGAGTTCCTTTTGCACACCCTGCATGAAGCCCAGTTCGTGATTGAGCCACTCCTTGCGGCTGGCGTCTTGTTCGCCGGCGGTCCGTTCGGAAAGGGTTTGTATTTCCTGTTGAACGCAGTCGCGGATTTCTTTTTCGATCTGTGGGTTCATGTCGTTAGGGTACAAAAAAAGGCGCACAATGCGGATCTTTTCTTTGCGCATTCAGGGATACTCCAATTTCAGTCGCTTGAGGACGTCAGCCTCAACCAGGTCGAACGCCTGGTAAATTCCATCGTTCGTGAAGGGCTTCCGGTAACGCAGAAGGCCGTGCTCATCGAAGATCTGGATGACGTTGGTGTCCGCCCCTTCGCGGTAGTTGGCGCCCACGGTGATTTCGAGGGTAGTGAAGGTGATGCGGCATTCCGCCTTGAGCAGACCGAGCATGGGCCGGGTGCCAAGCTTGCGCATGAGCGTGATCTCCTGGCGGAAGTCCTCGAACCGGGCGACGTCTTCCCGGATGTCGGCCTCGGCGCGCAGTGGGCGCTCCAGTTCTGCTCGCCATGAGCGCAGGTTATTGGCGAGGTATCGGGCAAGCATGGCTTGAAGTATAAGTTGGCCGCCATGAATTCAAGCATAACGTGGCCCAAACGGACATCTTATGCCTTAAGGCCCAGATGCCCTGTCACGCGAATTCCGGGGAGCTTGCCAGAGATGCTCCGCTTGAGCAGATCGGCGATTCCCTTCTCCCCTGGAGAGAAGGAGCCCACCAGGGTCTTGTCGCCGATCTCGCAGGTGTAGGTGACCCCGCCAATGGGATTGGCCTGGAACTTGGAAAAGGACGTGAGCCCCTTTTCGACCTTAAGGTGGGTCAGCATGACGCCAGCGAGCGCGTGGGTGACACTGATCTCGTGCTGAACGCCATCGCGGACAAATTCCGTTTGGTGGTTCACCGTGACGCCTTCGCCCGCCGGCAGGGTCTTGCGGGGAAAATTCGCGTACTTCAGCGCACCGATGGCATCCGCGAAGCAAAGCTTGGCCAGGCGAGACTCCGCCTTGGCCGGATCCACCTGCGGCTCCGATTTCTCTCCGGGAGCGCCGGGAGTCGGGATCGGCTGGGTGTGCTTGACCTCCGGCGATAACTTCAGACCGACGAGACTGCGCATCAGGTCGACCATGGTAGGGGCATCGACCTCACGAATCATCATCTTCGTCTCGCCGGTCGCCGGGTGGTAGCGCACGCATTCGATCTGGTCGGTCTCCACCTCATCGAAGCGGACCCATTGATGCTCTCCGTTTTCACTGCCGATCGCGTGAGTTACCGCGCAATGGCCGGAATCCCGCTGGACGATGGTGAAGGAGTGTATCGCCGAGTCCACGATCAATTCCTCCACCGCAACGACCTGGCCCCCATCCCGATGAATCTTCGTCGAAGGGAAGTACAGCCCCTGGAGAAGGTGGACTGCCGCCAGGAATGCGGCATTGGGTTGAAACGAGTTGGCCGGCTGGGAGAAAAAGACAGTTTTGGTATTCATGGTTTGGAGGATTTGAGAGGTTGGAGCCTAAAGAGATAGAGAGGGCCGGCTGGGAAGATTTCGGCCCAGGACGATGCAGGGGATTTGCAGTTGCCCAATCCGGGCGTAGGCGTGGAGGCGATGGAATCCCTCCAGGACGTGATAGCGGTTGTAGGACCGGCGAATGACGAGCGGCGGGAGCTTACCGCCATTCTCCAGAAACCGGGCGTAAGCACGCGCGGAGACGTCATTGACGTAATCCCGGGCCGCAAGGTCTCGCTTGAGCAAACTGGCCTTCAGGACAACATAATAGGCCCGATCGCAACCATGAATTTCCCCAAGGGAATCCCCGTCCGTAATTCCGTTGGCGGCATAATACTGCAGCACCCAGTCGCGCAGCATCCGGTCAGGGGATCGGACGTCGAGATGGGAGAAGGACGGCTCATTGGCAACTGCACCGCGCTCCAGGTAGGCTTCCTCGGCAGGCTGGAGCAGTCGTCGCAGAAGCACATCTCGCCACGCCTCAGCCTTCCCGCGCTCAACTTGGAGGGTGTAGCGACTCCACTCCTTCGACCCCGAATGCCCGATCATCCGTCCCATCTCCATACCCATTTCCCGCTCGGCCAGCGTAAGGGCCAGGGGAAACGGTGAAAAATCGTCGGAGGCGCCCTCAATCTTGATTTGGAGGCAGTTGTCCGGACCTGCGGAAATGTCGATGGTGGGGCAGGTAGCAGTCATGGTGGCAACCCCTAAGATAGGGCCGTCACCGTCCGCCGACGGGCCTTAAACCACCGCGGAGAAGGTCTGCATCACCCGGTCAAAGACCAGGTTCTGGGAGGGCGGGCAGCCATCGCGGCTTTTGACCACGCGCAGGCGGTGCTGCCTGGAGTCGTCGTCAAAGGTCAGAACCATGACGTCGGTGCAGCTATCCTCCACGGCCACCACCTCGCCCACGCCTTGCGGCAGGGGATCCCGGTTGGCCTGCTTGCTCATGAAAAGGACGAAGTTCTGCTGGAAGGCCAGCTTCACCATGTCGCGGTCCAGCAGGATCACATAATCCCCGCGCGTGCCCTGCCAGTTCTTCGGCGGGAGGTAACCGTAGAGCCCGTCGATGATGACCGCGGCGGGCTTGGCTTCCCGCACGATCTCCTTGAGGGTTTCCGCGTCGTCGATGTCGTTGTAAATCGTGACGCCCATGCCGGCGAAGCGTTCGATGACCTCCGCGGGCATTGGCATGGGCGAAAAGACGAGCGTTTTGCCAACCATTCCGGACGCGCGTGCGATCTGCGCCAAAAGGCTGGTGGCGCCGGCACCGGACGGGGAAAGGATACCAATGGCTGCCTGGGAGCCCGGCTTCAGGGAGACGAGGCCGTCGAGGATGTCCAGGCCGGTCTTGAAACCGTCACCATTGTCGGGAGTGGTAGTATCCATGACCCCAAGTTAAGGCGATGGGCGATTGTTTTCAATGGGGGCCAATGTGTCGATTGTGCCATGCGTGTGACAAATGCGTGCCGGGGCGATTTGTGATTGGCAGAATCGAAGGGGATACATACGGTGCGCGCCCATGAATCCGCACCCGTACATCACCCTTCACCCGAAGGCCGGCCCGGCGACCCGCAAGTACCTGCGGCGCCTGGTGTCCCAGTTCCTCCATTTCCACTTCGACATCATGCAATCCGAAGCCAGCGTCCTTGATCCTCTGCGCCCGGAATACCGCATGGTGGCGGCAAGGGACCTGGCCATCTGGATCGACGGCGAGCCCGCGGTAGTAACCACATCGCCATGGCAGGCCCTACTGCTGGACCTGGCCCTGCGCTACGAGGCGGCCTTCACGGAAGAAAAGGAGCCAGAGTTCCGATCTGCCCTTGCCGAAATGGGGCTGGGGGAATCCGCCAGCGCGGAAATAGCGACGTTCTCCCCTGCGAACTTTCCGTTGCTGCCGGCAGTCGACGCCAACGAGTTCATGCGCGCAGCCCTGGAACTCAACCTGACGGCCACGGGAGCGATCATGCTCACCGACTACATCAATTTCCTGAGCGCCCCGGACGCCCGCCAGCGGCTGATTCCCGAGCGCTATCTCGACCGCGAGACGGTCAGGTTGTTTTTGGGTATAGCGCCATCGTCTCGCCCTCGGTCTCCTTGATGACCTTTTTCTCGCGCAGCCAGTAGTAGAGCTTGCGGACATCTTCCAGTCCGAAGGCTTGCCCGCATTCGGGATGTTCGCTCATGGCGGCGTAAAAAGTTGCAGCGGTATCGAGAGTTTGGCCATTGGCCACCAGTCGGTTGTAAGCCTCGAAGGCTTTTTCGGTTTGGTCCATAAAGTGGGATGGGGAGGGTACGATTCACCCGGAAAAAGGGCGAGCATTTCCCGAGAAATTTGTTACTGCCAGGGCGTTCCGAGGGGGATTACGCCAGTTGGTTGCGGGAGACAACGTACCACGGCCATTTTGGATGGTAGAAAAGTAGCGCGCAGAGGCCGCTAATCGCCCCGATTAACCCCACCCCAACGATAACGTAGACTGCCGTGAAGTCGTGGTCACTTCCCGGGGAGGGGTGAAAGAGAAGGGCAAGGAGAGGGCAGACACCGAACGTGCAAAGTCCCGCGAGCACCATGTCCTGGCGGCGCTCGTGGACGCGCAGCCCGGCGAGCACCTGCGGCAGAAGGTCGCTTCCCCGCTGGAACGAGGGAAGAGACAGGAATCGTCCGGGGCCAAGGTAGACGCGCCCACCGGTGGTCAGGTGGCGTTCCAGCCGCTCGCGGTCCTCGGTCTCCAGGGTTTCAGGGGCAACATCGATGGTGATCTGCTCGCGCTTGCCGCCGGACTCACGGAAGAAAATAATCGTCACGCCGGTGATCGTATGGGGGAACATCGCCCCGCGCAAGGCGGACTTCACCGCGTGGATCTGCCGCTTACCGGCCCTCGGTCAGTCCGTAGCCCGTCGAGGCTCCAGTCGACATGTTCACCTTGGGGAGGTGAGGCACCTCCGGCAGATCGGAGCGCTCCCGTCGAATATCCTTGGCGGGCACCGTCGCCACGGCTGCCACCGGCGCCTTCTTCTCTTCCGCGGCAACCGGGGGAGGAAACGCCTGATCGAGCTTGGCCAGCCAGCGCTTTCCACCGGCGATACGCTCGCGGTAGTGATTATCGGCCTCAACGGGATCAAAGCTGGTCGGACGTTCCATCCGATCTTCCCCGTCGCGGGCCAGTTCGCTTTCGTGGTAGGCGACAAGCCTCGATATCTGCGCCCGCATGTCCCCCGCTACGGGAGCGAACTCCGGCCTGATCTCAAGCTTGTCGAGGGATTTGTAGTTGTAGGCGTCCCCCAGCCGGTTTCGGCCTACCTCTTCGCCCGGTTCCAAAAGATTATGCGGCGTCATCCACCGTGCCGGGGTTTTGTCGGGATGAAGGCTTAGGCTGGCTCCCAGCGCACTTTGATCGAAGGGACTTTGGCGTTTGTTGAGCATTTCATCGGTTAGCGCCTCTGGGGCAACCCATGAGAGCCGGCCAGACCGGGCCAAGGCCATCAGCACGTTCTCCCCATATCGGCCCGGGACTCTCCAGCCCAGCCTTGCCTCGGTGAGAAGAGGTCGGACAAAATTGCGGATCCAAAAGCCATGGCGCTCGGAGGGTTCTTCCATACCCTTCATGTAGGCCAGGCCGGAGATGCCGTCAAGGGAAGGGCGAGATCATCCTTGCGCTCGGGCAGACTTTATCGCACAGTGCGCGCGCAGGTGTGGCCCGGCGCAATGCCGGTAACCCGTACTTGCTTGCGAAGGGCCGCCGGACTTCTCCTCCAGGCGGCCCTTTCTCTTGCCCCGATCAGACTGCGGAGACCGCCGGACGAGACCCGGTTTTATTCTGTGCAAAGGGGTTCGGCTCCGCCTCGCCCTTGGGATGGCGGGACTCCACCTCAGTCCACAGCGCATCAACCTTGCTGAGAGACTTCGCGTGATCCAGGATTTGGTGGAACATGATTGAGTCCGAAGTCAGCGGACTGGGCGCGGAAAGCCCCATCGCAACTGCCACCTCCATTTGCTTGGCCAGGGGTAATTCAAGGAAATGAACGACGAGCTGATGCGCGGAAACATTCATGGGCTGTGCAGAAAGGCTTACCCCGGATGAGAGGCAAAGACAAGGCACCTGAACCTTACGGCGTCAGGTCTTGGGAAACTGATCGGCCCGGAAGTCCCTTTTCGTGTGATCGACGTCGACTGCCAGTTGCAGCACCTTGCTGGAAAGGGCCAGCCGGTATTCCAGGAAGGTTAGGACGTCACGATCCCCGACGACCGCGCTCGCGCCAAAGCCATAGGGAGCAAGGCTCAGGGTGGGCTGTTCCGACATTCCGGCAATGGATTTGCGCACGAAATCGCGAAAGGAGGCGTCGCTCATTTCCTCGTTGTCGACGTTGCGCTTGAGCGTGGGGAAAAAGCTGTTGGGCGTGGGCTGAGGCTGGGAATGTGACATGGTGATAAGGTAGAGGTTAGAAATTCCCGCCGGTGCCCTTCGAGGCGAGGGCCTGGGCGCCTTCCGGTTCGGCGGTGTAGTTATCGTAGACGCATTCGATCGCCTGCCCAAAGCGGTTGCTCAGTTCCATGTGCCCGTAACGGGCATCATCCACCCGGACGTGGTGGAATTCGGCCATGAGCGTCAGGCCCGCGAACACCCTGACGCACTCGTTGAAGCTGGGGTCAGGCGCCATGCCCACCTCAGGCTGGATCGTCTCCGGGGCGTTGACATAGCAGTCGTAGGTCGCATCAATATTCTGCATCTTGGAGTCGACCAGTTTCATGCTCCCGTACCGGGCGTCGTCCACGTAAATATTGTCCCACCGGCCCAAAGGGGTGCCGGCATCGGAGAAATCCTCGACGTGGCGATCGCAGAAAATGACACGTGCCGGCACCGGCTTGTTTCCCCCCAGTCCGTAATAAAGCGAGACCAAGATCACCAGAAAGAGGCCCACCACAACGAAAAAGGGAAACCACTCGACCATGCCAATCGGTGCATCGGAGGATTTTTTCTTGTAGTAGTCTCCGGAGGGCGCTTCGCGGGTGTGTTGAGCGGGTATCATAAGTCAGGGGTGTTTCAGGTCATCCTACCGTGGAATCTTGTCTAACAAAAGGCCGTCACCGAAATTAGATGCCTCCAGCAGGCGGATCGGACCGCCCTGGAGCTTGGAGATATCAAAGTCCACCCCGCTGTGAAAGGCCCCGACGATGACCAGGTTCTCGGGCGAGATCACGGCTCGGCAGACGAGCTGTCCGCAGCGCCGCAGGCTTTGCTGCCACGTACAGTCACTCCACTGCTCATGGTAGCAGCGGTCGGCCAGCCAGTCTCGAAGCTCGTAGTCATCCGGTCCAAGCTGATCCTGGGGCAGGTGAGCCAGGTTGACCGCGAGGATCACGTGCCATGCGGGATCGAGACTGAAGTAGCAGTAGTTGGCCGCGGCATCGATGGAGCTGGCCAGGTAAACAGCCTGCTGGCTGGACTTGGAGCGCGCCGGATCCAGTCCGGTTTCACGGATGGCAGGCAGCGCCGTCAAGGTACAGCAGTGGTACAAAATTCTATCGGGGCGGGCCGCAGAAGCCTTGCCGGCGGTTTTCGAGGATGTCCTGTGAATCATCCCCTAAGATAGGAAGCGCCTACCGTCCGCCGCGGGCGGATTGGGTGGCGGCCAGCATGGCGTCGGCGCGCTCCACGCTCGCCCACTCGACGACACCGATATGGGTCTGCTGGTTCTTGGAGGAAATCGGGGCGGTGGGATCGCGGCGCAGCTTCCACTGGAGGCAGAAGCGGCCCGAGGAGTCGACCAGGCGCTGTTTCTCGAACTCGAAGGCACCCGGCTTGAAACCAGGGCGAAGGTGCGGGGAAAGGGCATTGCGCGCGCGGGCGATGCGGGCCGCGAGCTTGTCCGGATCGCGGGCCAAGGCCACAGCCATACCTTCAGCAAACGTCAGCACAGGGGGTTCGGAAATCGTGGACATGGTTATCGAGATAGGCCGGCATGCACTTGCTGACAAGGGGTTGAACCCATTTTTGTGAGATTTAAAATGGAGGGTACCGCGGGCAACTCAGGCGCCATCCGGGCAGGCAGCCATGCGGCGAGCATGTCCCGCTGGGCATGGAGGACGCTCGGGGGCATGTTCACGTCGGGTTCCAACACGAAGGGCAGGGGCCGGAGTTTGTTCAAGACCGGCCAGAACTTGCGGCAATCCTCGGTCTGCAAGACATGGTGGGCGCCGTTGGGTTCGACATGCGAAATGTGCAGGTGCGATATCCGGTCCCCGAGGGCGTCGACCAGCGCGTGAGCCACCTTTCCGCTGGGATCCACGGCGAAGGCATGGCCGATATCGAAGCAGAGCCGGGCCTTGGGCAGGCGCTGGAAGAACTTCTGGAGATCCTCCGGGGTCTGGAAGCCCGGACGGGTGGCGTCGAGGTTCTCGATGCAGATGTTGGCTCCGTCGCCGAAAATGCTCCAGTCGTAGTCTTGGTCGGGGTGGAGTACCGCGCCGAGGACGTTGGCGGAATCGACTTTCGCCAGGTAGTCCAGGTAACCGATAACCTCCGCCTGCTTTTTGGGGTCACCCTTGATCTTGGGCAGGTGGATGCTGAGGGTTTTCACGTCCAGCATCTCGACCGCATACTCCCAGCCCTCGCTGGGATGCCACTCCACGAAATCAAGGCCGGTGAGGGGAAATATCTCTCGGGTTTTACGCGAGTCGTTCATGGCGAAGGAACCGGAGGCGGCTCCAATCGGGACGGAGGAAAGCGCGGGCATTCCCTCCAAGTAGGTTGTCACTCGATTGGTGACAAGGGGGCGAGCATCGATTTAGTGCGCTCGACGATCGCGGGGACCAAGGCCGGAAAGCGGTCCGCCGGCTCGTCCGCCACAAAATGGGGCACCACAATCATCCGGTCGCCACCCACGCCGAGGTATTCGAGCTTGCCGACGGTGTACGAGTAATCCGGCTGCTGGTTGTCGATAAAGACACAGCCCGGGCAAGGCGCAGTGGCGTGCAGTATCAGCTTTTGCTCGTAGTAGTCGACCTTGCAGAAATCCTCGCGGGCGATGATGTCCTCCGGGGCAAAACCGAGGCCCTGTCGCTCGTTGCTATTCAGGGCGTGGCTACGGATGCCGGTTGTGAAAAGCTTCACCGGGCCGAGTTTACGCAGTTCGGCCAGCAAGAGCAGGGCGCCGGGCCGCAGAACCTGGAGGGTCTCCCCGCCGTAGCGGAAACAGACGAGGCAGTCATCGAGGTCAACGAAGATCACGCCATGAGATAGGTTCTTGCCGCTCCGGAGGCTACATCCGGTGATGCAACCACTCGACTCGCAGGTTCATGAACAGAAGAGCGCAGCGAATCAGGGAGGCCAGCGAGACCCGATTCTCCATGGCCTTGCAAAGACTCACGATACCAATGCTGCCATACCGGCTGCCGAAAAAGTCGACCAGGTTGTCCTCTCCAAAGCAGCGGGCTAGGAGCGGCGCGTCCGGGGTGCGATAGCCCACGCGAATGTGCGAGCGCCCCGTGTCCATCAGCATTTTCTGATTGGAATAACATGCGGACAAGAGCGTTTCCACGTCCTCCCTGAACAAGCCGGGGCAAATCGAGATGGTGACCTTGTCCTTGAGGGTCATCTCGAAATCCTCCTCGCCATTGAGCTGGAATAGCCAGCCCTTGAAGAGAAATGTGGGAGCCTGGGCTAGTCTCACCGGATGCGCGGTGGCCTGTTCAGTGCGAATCCGATCCACCTTGTCGAAAAGTGCCTCATTGGAAATACGGAAATCCTGCTGGCTGATACATTGCGAGGTGGTGTCCTCACTGAGAAGAAAATGATCTCCCGACGAGGGAACGTCCTCGAAGGAGGCATTCAGGTAGCGCTTGAGAGCCATTTCACGCACCTTATCGCTGGCTTGGATGCCGGGAACTAGAGGTGTCATTGGGGTATGCTACCCGGCGTTCACGATAGAATCAATCGCAGGGCCGCTCCTCTCATAGCGGCGATCAGGCCGTCTTGGTCTTGCTTTCCCGGACGAGTTTCACGTTGGAGTCGAATTCCGACCGCGTCTCCGGTTGGCCGGCAATCCTGACGACTTCTGCCAGAGTTCCTACCGGAGTGCGTCCGCCATGTCGCGCGGCCTGGATGAAAAGGCCCATCACCATCTCGTTCCAGTCACCCTGGGGCAGACGCATGGCGACCGCCTTGTGGTAGCTGGCCACAATATCGTCGCCATCGAGGTGGAGGGTGTACGGGTCACCATGCTCCCGGCAGAGGAAGTGAACGCATCGCGAGTCACCTGCCGGGGTAAGAGGCCAGGTCGCGCTGCCGGCGTGGGAAGCCGCATCGAAGTCGCTCATGCCCGTGGGGCAGAAGTTGGGCGGCGGGCAGTGCAGGCCCTCGATGATTGCGAGGGCCTGAGCCTCGAAGGCGGGATAATCCTTCAGGCAGTCGAGCACGTAGCCGGTCTGCCAGCTCGCGGCGATGAGGGCCGCCAGAAGCGCTCCTTCCGTGGAGTGGTAGCCGGCCAGAAGCTCCTTGATCTCACTGGGCTGTACCCGTGAAACGATCTCGCCGTAGTGGCACTCGGCGATGCCTGCGGGGTAGCGGTAAATCCGCAGGTCCGCATTGATGTCCCCGCCGATG
>FSYP01000036.1_pt1 | contig 41412 bp, 46 predicted proteins | sample 1638601 | NCBI WGS metagenome assembly FSYP01 (sample SAMEA3914788, study PRJEB12502) | metagenome | biome: forest; material: soil | place: Canada | collected 2011-07-03 | depth 0.1 m | reverse complement strand
GGGCCGTACTGCCGGAACCCGGTCAGTGCAGAGATTTCCGCGGCAGCCGCCAGGATGGCCAGATGCTTGGGCTGGCCAAATCCGTCCGGCACCTGGTAGCGGCGGGGGTTGAATCGTTTCCAGAGGGCCGGGAGCTTGTCCTCCACGTACCGGAGCCGGCTGACGTTATCCATTTCCTTTTCCAGCAAGCCCGCCCCGCAGTAGTAGCTGGCCTTGCCGATTTCTGCGACGAGGGGCTTTGCCGGCGGCGAGGTGGCGCCAACTTCCTCCTCCAGCCCCTCCACGGAATAGCCCAGCAGGCGCAGGAGCCCGTGATGACTCCTCTCTTTTATGCTCTCCGATGCCGCCCAGGGAAAAGTGACCAAGAGGTCCCGCGTGGCCCGGTGGTATTCCTCCACCTGCTTGATGAATTGCACGCCTTTCTGCATCTCCTTGCGCGCGCGGTCCACGACGCTTTCCGGGAGCGTGGCAATGGCCTGCCGGTAGACGTCAGACCATGTCGCGTGGTCTTCAATGGCGTACCCCTCGGGCCCCGGAGCGCAACCGAGAGCGATCATGGCCGCTTCGATTTCAGCGGGAAACCGGATATGGCGGCTGGATTCAGGCATTCTCGTTCGATCTTACCGTATTATCCCCCTAGTCTCCACCCCGGCGCGCGGATTACTCCTGCGGGCAGGATTGGGCCTCGCGGGTGACGTACTCGATCAGGAATTTGCACATATCGTCGTGCCACCCTCTCGCGTTGCTGCCGTCGTCCTTCAGGTGGGAATTATCCTTGCCGGCGTCGCTCGGGTAGTGCGCGGTCTTGCTCCGGCGGATGTACTCCGTGATCTCCCCGGTCAACCGGGTCATCGGCAGGTAAATCCACCACGGCGTCAGCGCGATCGAGAGCTTGTCCGCGTAGCACAGCCGAGAAGGCGCCACTCTCATCTTGCGCGAGTAGCTGCGGCTGTGGCGCAGGCAGAAATCCTTCCATTCAGGCCCGAAAAGAAACCCTGCGATCTTCGCACCGAGTTCGGGGTGACTTTCCCCGTCTTGACCGTCGATGTCCACCTTGCCGAGGTAGCCGACGTCATGCAGGAAGAAGACCACCCATAGGCGCGGGTCCCACGGGAAACCGTAGAGGCGCCACCAAGCTTTCGCCACGAAAAAAGGATGAATCAGGAAGCAGTGCCCGCCGTAGATGAGACTTTTAGAACCGAGTGTCATGACCATTCCGAGATAGTCGGATCAGGATCTCAGCGTCACCCGGAATTGGGAGTCCAGCGTGATGTCACCGCCGTCGATCATCTCCCAGCAACAGTCCTCGACGAGGGGCTTGGCCAACCCGGTAAGAGAAATCAACGCGGCAATGAAATCCCAGAACTTGGCGGCCTTTTTGCGGGCCGCGGCAGCCATCTCCTTCACGCGAAGACGCGCCGCCGGCATCTCGGGATTGCGGCGGATCAGTGTCACGTCCAGGGAAGAGTAGTCGCTCATGCGGTGATGCTACTGAAGAACCCGGGCGCGCGCAATATCGCGGCTTTAGTAAACGCGGTCCGGCGTCCGTTCGGGCGCAGGCGGTGGAGGCAGGATGACACCGGCCCCTTTGAGAGCATCGAGGTAGGACGGCCCTTTCGGCATACGCTCTGAGAGGGGTTCCGCAGGCTGGGCGGCCACCATCGGAAGCTTGTGAAAGGCAGTCTGGGTGATCTTCGTCCCATCGAGCTTGACTCGCCCGCCCACCTTGGATGCCGGGTCGATTTGTGTGAGCCTGAAGCAACCAGAAAAGTCGGCATCACCGTGGACCGTTCCGCGAAACCACTTGAGCTTGCGGCTGTGCGAAACATCGAGATTACCTCCAATCACGGCGTTTTTACCGATGATCTCCATTTTGTCGCAGTTGGAAAGCAGGAGGCTGCCGGCGACCTTTTCATCGAAGACGGTGAGGTCGGTTCCACGGGCATCCACCGAGCCGTTGAAGCGCGCGCTGGCGCTGAAGACCATGAGGCTCTTGCAGCCATTGAAATTGGCGTCCCCGTTGACAACGTGGTTGAAGCCGCTGAATTGAGTATGGCTGGCGTCGAGATTGCCGTCAAAGACCACGTTCTCGGGAATCATGTGCAGCCCATCGGCAAGACGCACATCGCCCACGACAAAAAGCAGGTCCTTGAACTCCTTCGGGTAATGATACTTCGGATAGGCCGCGAGCATTTCATTGAATTGCTCGCCGGTAAGAGGGACGCGCTTGAGTTCCATGGTCTCGTGTAGGATGCGGCAAGCGTCGCGTCAATGCCCATGGGTCAAGCCGCCGGCAGGAGATTGCGACGGCTGAGACAAATCCTTTGTGGAGGGAACGGAGGGGATGTCTGGTGACACATCGTAAATGTGCCCGTACTCCGGCCCACCCTTGTCTCGGCGCACAAGTGTCGGTCGAATTAATTTCATGCGAATACTCGTGAGACCCGGCCCGTAAGGTTGTCGCCTCCAGTGCCCCCGCCGCCAATGAGTATCCACTTCGCGCCCTGTTTTGCCGGGCTCGGCATCATCTTTCCCATCCGTCGCCGTGTCGTTGCAGAAATGGAGATTGGAATAACCATTCTCCTCCATGGAACGCATGATGTGCTCACGAGCGCGCCGTTCTTTCCGGTTTTGCGGCTCCTTGTTCATGACGGCAGTCTGCTGGGGTGTGAGCCCCTCGTCCTTGCGTATCATCTCCGGGAAGGTGCTGATAAAGCAGATGGAGTTGACAGTGAGATTGATTGCCTTCGCTAAGACGGGAAGATTGTCGATGTATGCCTGCTCTATCCGTTTTTGGGAGTCTGCAATAAACCCATTTACGTCTCCTTCGTTAGGGATACGTTTGTGGTCATCCAACCTTTCCCCAGCCAGCATGCGGGTCATGAGCGTCTTCATGTTTTCCCCAGGCACCAGCGGGAGAAAGAAGGTAAGAGGCGGAGGCATTTCATGCACTGGATCAAGCGGACTGTCGTAACTAAATTTTGGATTATGACTACTCAGGGTGATCTTCATGCATTCCTGGCCTTTGTAGGGCATCCTGGTAATGTAAGCGCCGTCCACAAGCCCCCCTTCAGGCAGGGCCAGATTAGCTTGGGGTCCAAATGAAATGTAGAACCCAGGGTAAGGCATTGCCATATCGTGCAGGCAGACTTCATCTACATCGGTATGACCAAATTGCTCAACCAGCTTGGGTTTAATGGCGAAGATGTTCCGACCCGCAGCATTGAACATTCCGTAAGTCAGACATGCGTCCAAAATCTCCTGGTGCTTCTTGACCCTTTCTCCGTCAAGCATCCCATCCAACCTTGCGACTCCGTGGTGTTCCTCAAACCAGTTGACGTGGTAATGGACCGCCTCGAAGAATAGCGTTCCTTGTTGTTGTACAAAGAAGTGCCCCTCTTTATCGAATCCGTAATCACCAAAGCATTTGACGAGGTGGCCGTAGAGGCGGAAGTCCCGCATCGGGGCCATGTAATCTGGATGCTTGGGGTCGTTCATGATACTACCTTCCTCCGATCGACGGCGGAAGTTGAGTCGGCGCCTGAGCCATCAGCACCTTGCTCAGGGAGACCTCGCCCTTGAACACTGCGCGCTGGGCTTCCGGGAAAGGTTTGTCCTGGGCAACCAAGGCCACGATCGCCAAATGTTCCTTGAGGGCTGGAGCAATGCTCTTTGCGGCCGGCAGCACATGCTCCTGGATGGCCTTCACGCTGGCGGTCAGAAACTCGGATACCTCGGTCATCTCCATGCCGGCTGCCTTCGCCAGCGGCGCCCAGTCCTTGAGGGATATCTTGGCCTTCTTGGCGTTGAGCGTGAGGGCCAGTTCTTCCTTGTCGCCGGTGATGAACTTTGAGGGGATGGAATCGTAAAGCGGGGCCATCTCCCAGGCCGAGAGCACCTGTGGGCGCACCATGGCAAAGTTCTCCCGGTGATGATCGCTGTCGCCCAGCGCCCAGGAAAACATCGCCTGACGGACAAACACCTGCGCGGCCTTTTGTCCGGAATGTTTCACCAGGAGCTTGGCCACGGATTCATGGCTACCCGCAAAGTTGTCCTGAGTATCCGGATCCAGGTCGGCGATATGACAAACGCCGGCGGCGCGATCAAAAATCTTGTCGAAGCGCTCGACCACCAGCATATCACCGATGGGGAGGGCCTTGGCTGCGGGTTGTCCCAGGGAAGCCATCGCCTTGAGGCTGGCCGACTCCAAGGCAGCCATTTCCTCACCGGTCGTTTCACCGACCTGCGGGTACTTCTTGAGGATGTGCCCGCCGTCCGGGGTGTAAAGAAATGCCTTGGGCCACGCGCCGCCAATGCCGGCGGCGGAAGCCAGGGTCTTGAGGGTGTCGTTGACCCGATGGGCAAAGTCCGGATGGCGCAGGGCGTCGACGGACTCAGCAAACAGGGCGTTCGGCGTGGCCGCCTCAACGGTGATGCCGCCACTCTGCCGAACCTCGGGATCGGAAATCATCGCGGCGTTGGTCACCAGCCGCAGGTCACCCACGTTTTCAGTGGCCAGGCATTGTTTGGCCAGGGAAGCCAGGTCCGCCGGGTCCAGGTGGCGGCTTTTCGCGGTCAGTATCTCGCGTCCCTTGGTGGGAAGGAGGCTGCGCAGAAAGCGGGGCACCGCCTTAAAGCTGTGCGTCGCGCCTACAGGCAGGACAGGGTTGATCGCGACATTACCCGGGAGGTAATTCAACTCCCAGTGATCTTCAACGTGGTCAAGCTTGGCGATGGGGCGATCTCCCCGGAGAATCAAGAACATGCTTTCTGGTAGGCAGACGGGAAGCCGCTGTCAAGCGAGAGACGGGATGGCGCGTACCCGCAGCCGCGAAAACTTCGAGTGAGATCGCGCTGGAACCGCTATTTCTGCATCTCATTCGTTCCAGACGAAGGAAGCTGAACGTCTGGCAAAACCTTTGGAACACTCGGGATGTCTCCCGGGTTAATTTCGTAAACATGTCCGCGCACCGGATCTGCCTTGTCGCGGCGTACCAAGGTCGGGCGGATGCGAATAAGACGACACTGCGTCATACCCGGCCCATGCGGCTGTCGTCGCCAATGTCCCTTGCGCCAGTGGGTGGATACCTCGCGGCCCGTGGCAGGTCCGTCCGGGGATTCTCCAGGCAATTCGTCGTGGCACCAGTGTATCTTGGAGTAACCCTCCGCCTCCATGACGCGCATGGCGTGGGCCTTGGCTCGTTTCTCCTTGCGATTGGCCGGCGCTTTATTCTCGGCATCGCGGAGAAGCTCCGATGGGATCTCCGCCCGGTATTGATGGTCAATCTGCTTGGGAAAGCTGCTGACGAAACAGAGGGAATTGACGATCAGGTTAAGGGAGGAGCGCAGAAGCTGCGTTGCCTCGTCAAACTCCCTGGCCCGGATTTGATCGTTTTTCGGTCTGACGTCTTCAACTGTCGTCATGCGCCCATTGTTCTCGAAGGTCACGGGGTCCATCGCAGGGCGGGCGTTTAACTCGGCCCGTTTTTGCGCCTCCTTTTCCAGCATGGCCTCAATCCCGGAAGAAATCGTGGTGCCAAGCTTCACGGGTATGTGGAAGTGGGGGGCGTAAGGGATCTTGCCGGTCAAATTCATTGGGCTGCTGTAATCCATCTTGGGATCGTAGCTGGAAAGCTGGACGTGGATTTCGTCAGCCTTGTGCTCGATGTAAGCACCATCAATGTAGGAGCCGTCCCCCACCGGCAAAGAAGTGCGAGGCCCAAAGCCAACATAAAATTGCGAGTAGGGCAGAAAGAGGTCGTCAAACTGCGCTTCGGCCACATCCGTATGCTCGAATTCCTCCGCCAATCCGGGAGCAATGGCGAAAATATTCCGGCCAGCGGCACCAAACCCCATGTAGGTGCCAATCGAACTCATGGTTTTAAAGATGCGGGCCTGCGCGTCCTTGGGCCGGAGTGCGATCGGAATATCTGAAAGTTGCTCGTTGTATTCCATCATGACTCCCTGCGCTCCACTCTGAAACCCCTCCAGGGAGAGCAGCATCAATCCTACGGAGTCGATGTACTGGGGCGGCTCAAAGTTGGGCGTCAGGTTGGCGTAAAGCCGTCCGTCGCGCACAGGCGCAAAACGGTCTTCCTTGGGAACATCAAGCATCGGATTCACGGGCAGAACCTATCAGGATTCTTCGCCGATAAAAGACGAAGAATTCGATATAATGAATTTAATCCGATATATCGTAGAAAATTCGGTATAGCGAATTTAATCCCGATATACCGTGATTTATCCGGCCTGCCGTGATTTTCGGGCTTATTCCGGGGCCAGTCCGCGTTCTTCCCTGCTGCGAGTACGGTACAGACTCACCCAGATGACTTTTCGCAGGCTGCGGCCAGGGCCATGAGCGTGGCGCTTCCAGTGCCCTTTGCGGACTTGGTCGAACCCCTGTCGGCCAGAAGATTCGCCACCGCCGGCAGAACGCCGATCCTTGAATGTCGGGCGCCCGATGAAACGAGGGCTCCACAGTCCGCTGCGGACAACCTCTCCTCGGCCATTGGTCTTCGGCTTGCGCAAGAGAAGACTCTCGGAGACCTCGTCAGGCGCGTGGCCTAGGAGCATAACGATATTGATCGCCAGGCGCATCATATTGACGCTTTCACTCACATCCTCTTTGTCTTGGTGGGGAGTCGCAGTGAAGTCTGTCATCATCGCGTTGAGGGTGACATCGTCCCATGGCGCCAAGCCATACTGTTTGCTGGGTGGCTCCTCCCCGCGTTCCACCGTAATGCCCAAGGAAATGCTGCGGGCATAAGGTTGACTGGGAGGCTGAGGCAACCGACCCCGCGCGAATTTCGAGACCCGCGCCAAACCCTCCACCGCCTCCTGGTGAATGGCAAGTTCCTCGCTGTAGGGAATCAAGGCAATATCGAGGGAAATAGCCGACCGGCCCTCGATGCGCATCCAGTTCAGTGGCAGATAAACCCGGAAACCGGAATGAGGCCAGTGAATATCTTCAAGGGGGATGTTTCCTGGCGGCTCAGTGTCTAGCAGGGCCTCTCCAACATCGGCACCGAGGAAATAAGTTGGACAGAGGCAGTCGAGAAATTCGCGCTGGGCTAAAAAATGAACATAGCGAAGCATGTAGCCGTGCGAGTTCCCAAATCCCTCTGGATTCCTTTGGGCGTCTTCGAGCAGCATATCAATGTCGAAAACCCCGCCGATGATATCGCAGACGAATCCGTTCATGCTGTTTGGGTAGTAGGCGGAAGCCGGCCCATCAACGACGAAGCGTCTAGGGTCCATGAGTTGATGCAGTCGGGGGTAATCCCGAGCAAACTGCTGGTATAGCGGCCTGGGATCGTAGGCCATATCTATCTCCTTTGGCGGGCAGGTGCCACCGGACGGTACACCCCTTCGCCGGCGGGCTTGCCGAAGTTGGTCAGTACCATCCTGCCGTCACTGAAGACGTCGCCTGCTTTTCGCAACTCGCCCTTCCCAAGGAGACGGCACTTCCGCGGTTTACCCGCGATGGGGATCCACTGCATGGCCATGATTAAACGAAGGCGTGAGGCTGCGCGGTCTCGGCAACGGCCAGGCCGGCACCGTGGTGGGCCGCCCGGTAGGTTCCACGGCGAACACTGCCGTCCTGGAGGGACTGGGACTCCCAAATGCGGAAATCCCCGACATTGGCAAACGCCAGATAGGTCTGGCACGGAGGCTGGCCCGGCAACTCGGCGTCCTTCTGGAGTATGACTCCGACGTGGGCGCCTTGCGGTATCTGGTCAACGGTTTTGCACTCAATCATCCTCATGGAATTCATGCTACCGGGCTTTGGCGCAAAAACCAAGCCATCGACCGTGACTTTCCGTCTCGTTATTCGAGACCGGCAAGCCTCCGGGCATGGATATCAAGCCGGAAGCGGCGAGTCGGCCACCCCGGACCATGAAATCACTGATGGCATAAGCGGAAGTAGTGCCCGGGAGGCCGCGGAGAAGAATCCTCAATCGCCCGCCTGACCCCTTGCCGCACCCAATCCGCCGCATAGGCAGTAAAACTACATTTGGCGGTGGCCGGATTGAAGTGGCGCGCAGCACGCACGAGCCCAAGCAAGCCCTCCAGGGCAAGCTCTCCCAAAGAAAGCTTGGTCTCGCTTCGGGTTTTATACTTCTTGGCAATGCGAACCGCCAAGTCCGCATTATCGACATAAAGGCGCTCCTGCTTTTTCGTAAGCAGCGAGGGTTCTGATTTCGGTTTAGGCATCCCTCGAAATCATGGTCGATGAGAATTGAAAACCTCCGCGACTCAGGGTACAACCAAGGCCCCATGACTGTGACTCGCCGTATCAATATCCTTTTCGCCTGCTGCCTGGCACTCTTCTTGATTGGTGCCTTCGGCCTTCCGGGATATTGCGTAGTCTCGATCCTCCCGTCAGCTTCACCTACCTTCTCTGACTATGTGGATTTCATGACTTTCCTGGCCAACGCGCTCGTCGTCATGGGAGCTATCGCCATCTGCGTCATCGGGTGCCAGCGGCTACGGCGTCCCCCGTCAAAGCCTCAACGCTCCAACGGGTATCAGTCCTAGCCCGAGGTCACCACCCCTGAATGCTCAAGTGACAGCGACTTGGACTCCAAAAAGGGCATTTTGGTCACCGCCCCTCAGTGGGCCGTTACCTGGAAGCTTCTGGAAGGCAGTCGAACGCATCTCGCGCGCCTAACCCACTGAAGATCAAACGCACCAGAGCCGACGCGCCCGATTTCTGGAAGAACCCGGAAACTCTTAGCCCTGACTTTTACCGTTGGGCTCGGTGAACTCTGCCCATCGGACATCGATCGGTTCCGGGTCCTGTTCGAGTTTTTCGAGGAGCTTGTCCATTTCCTTTGCCGCGTCCGGGTTGAAGGCCGCGATCAGCGAAGCCCAGCAGGCGTTACGCGGATATTCCCGTGAAGCATTCCCCTCCCGGCAAAGCAGGTGGTCGCGACGGCCATACCGGCAGAGCGTCTTCTTGCCCTCCTTGCCCTCCTTGCTCTCAACATGGTAGGAGATGCCCCAGTCGAAGTCTGCGATATTGCCGGAAGCAGCGAAACGGCGAACGTCCACCTGCCCGTAGGAACCACTGGTGATCGGAAGAAGCCGCACGCCGTTTTTCTGGAGGGCCATCACCAACGACCCGCCGGCGCCAAGTGCCTGGGAGAACTGGAAGAAATTCGCCACCGGCGCGCGCATATTGCGGGCAACCAGTCCGCGGCTGGCCACGGCTACCAGGCAATAGGCCACGTGATGATCGGAGCAGATTTTGCCCAGAGACGCGGCGATCTGCTTGTAGTAGGTCCGGCCCATCTGCGTGCGCGCCGGGCCAAAGGCCGCGATCGACTCCGCGTTCTTCTCCGGATCAGACACGTCAACACTCTCAAGCCGGCGCTGCTCGTGGGTCGTCAGGTGGTAGATCAGGGAGGAGTTCTGGATGCTCAAGACCTGGTGGCTCTTCATGGCCACGTTGCACTTGCCGCGGTCCCTGTCCGTGCGATGAATCTGCTCGCGGATCGTGATCTCCCGCCAGCCCGCCGGGACAGTCGGGTCCTTCTGGAAGATCATCAGCGAGAGCAGGCGATCTCCGCCGGGCAGGTAGTGAACCACCGCCACCCGCTCGCCCTCGCGGACGTTCTTGCGGAATTCCTTGGTCACCGTGGGGTCGCCGGCGCTCTCGGTCATCTCGGTGGCGGAAATTTCACCCCGCAGCTTCCCGTCACGCAGGATGAGCCGCATACCCTGTTCCTTGAGGTAGGTGTGGAAAGCCTCGCGGCCCCGGTGCTTCTCCAGCTTGCGCCCGGGACGGAACTGGATCATGCCGTTGGCCACGTCGAGCTGGGCTTCCATCCGCTTGGCCTTTGACAAGCGCTTCAGGTTGCCGCAAACCGTGACGGTGAGATCGACCTTTTTACCGACGACCAGTTCGGGATCGATCGGGGAAGTGAACCTGGGAACCGTCAGGCGCAGGGCGATCTCATTACCGCGCAGTTTGCCTACGCCATCGACGCCACGGAAATCAACCGGGTGGTCGATCATCTCCCAGCCCCGGCGTCCCTCCTTGAAGAGGGGCCAGCTATCAACCGTCTCGCCCATTTCGGCGTCCTTGATCGGTCGGTTGCAGGAAATCCAGTCGCGCACCGGGCCACGGAGGAATTCCTTGAGCGCCTTCAAACTCGGGGTCTTCTTGTCCTTGCAGATTTCCAGCCAGCCCATGTGCTTCTGCGGGCGACGTCCCTCGATCCAGTGGATAAGGCGGTTGACCTCGGTTTCATCGGCAAAAAGCCCCTCGGAGTCGCGGTACATGATTAGCACCCGCATGAGGTGATGCGCGTCGTCAGCCAGCTTGGTGAGGGGAGCCTTGCGGCCAAATCGCCGGTACAAGTAGCTCTCCTGGTCGCGCGGCGGCGGCACGATCGCCGGAAAAGAATCCCGAAACACTTGGAGTACCTGGGGATTGGCCTCGGCTAGTTCGCGAGAGGTCGCTGAGAAGAAAATGTCCTTCCAGCATTCGACCTCCGGGTGCTCGTGGGCCACCAGTGCCTGGCAGGCATTGATGATGTGATATTCCACCGCCTCGGCCTGAAGCTTGGTGCGGACATCCTTGAAAATGGCGCTGCAGTGCGCCCATGCCGTGACATGCCTGGAGTAAAGGTCAAAGGCGCTGAAGAAGGCCCCATGCTTTTCCTGGAGTTCTGCGCGCCGGGCCAGCTTCTTCTGGTTTTCCACCAGGTAGCGTTCCCGGTTGGTCAGGAAGCTCTTGAAGGCGCCAGCCACCCCGCTGGTTACACCGTGGCGCTCCATCTCGCCGGGGAAAAGACTGTAAATTGCCTCGAAGCGCTCCTTGGTAACCACGGAGGACTTGAGCCCCAGGCGGTCCAGGACGGCACGGTACGGCGTGCCCGCCCTGTGCTCCTCATTGGAAATCATAGCGCGGAGAAGCTGATAGGCACAGTCGTCGGCCTGTTTCACCCACCGGGCATCCTTTTCCCCTTCCTTAAGGGGTATATCGGTAGCGGCATTGAGCGCATCCAGAAGCGGATGATTGGACACCCAGTCAGGAAAGAGGGAGGGCAGAATCAGGAGGTAGAGAAGTATCTCCTCATCCTTGTTTCCAAGCATTTCCTGGAAAAGAACGGTCAACCGGCTGGCGGTCTCCTGCCAGGCCAGCGCGAAATGGTGGGCCAGCTTGGCATCCTCGGGTGTGGCACAGGTCATCGCCCCGGAGTAGCAGATCGAGTAAGGGCGGTCGCATCGCAAAACCGACGGCAGGATTTTCGTGGTCTTGGCCTTGATGGGCGGCGCAGGCGTTTCCAGGATGTCGGTTGGCATCTCTCCATCCTACGGCGAGACGCCTGAAAACCCAAGTCGTGCAGCGGAATCTCCGCCTTGTGGTTACGTTCACCCCGGCAAGCAGGGTAGTCGAGACGGGGAACGGGACTCGACCTGGCATGCAGACCTTGGCCAGCATGCTTTACATGAACACCTTATCTGGATACCCGGCCAGGAGCAAGGCCGGTTAAATCTTCTTCCCGCCGTGCTTCCTTGGCCGGGTCTTGTTATAGGCCAGCTTCGCCAGGATCGCCCCGCCCAAATCGAACTTGTAGCGGTGGCAGGCGTCAGCAATCCGAAGCAGCACGTCGGCATACTCGACCTCCATGGCCGAGAATTGCGGGCACTTGGAGTCCTTTGGGTTGCCGTCCCGGAAAGCTTCCAGCACCTCGGAGACCTCGCCATGCGTGAGCGCGCACCGGTCTCCCACCGAAGGCTCCTTGCGGTAGAAGCCCTTTGCCCGGGCATTGCGAAAGGCTTCCTGGCCAAGAAGACGGGTCAGTTGCGGCAAAAGCAGCAAGAGGGCCTTGTCTCCATCGCTCAAGGGACGGACGGTATTATTTCGCTTCACCCCTCACAGATAGCTGCGGACCATGCTCCCCAGAGCCTACTTCCTGTTCTTCCCCGAGGTTTTGTAGATGTACATGCAGACACCGAAGACCACAGCGGCTATCACCGCCAGGTAGATTGCCCTGGGCTCGGAAGGGATGTCGTAGTGGGTGGTGGCGCCCGGCGGCAACGGCTTCACCGCAGTCGGAACCTGATCTGTGTCTGCCCATGCCGCCGCCGTGGAACTCAGGAAAAGCACTGTGGCTAGGAATCGATCGCGCATGACTGGCTGCGTCATGCCGGGAACCGCCACTTATGTCAAGCTGCTTGGAACTCTGGCGGAAGATTTACGATCAGGCTGTACTCGTAGAGCCCGTGCGCGCGTTCTCCCCGCGGCTGCTTGTTGAGCGTATGAGACCCGTATCTCTTTTTGCGGAGATGCCGTAGCTGGGCGCTGATACTGGCTGCGGGATCGCCTGTTCCCGCTTCAATTTCATTGAGCGTGCGCCACTTACCATCCTTCATTAGCTCGAAGATGCGCAGAAGCTGGCCGCGGAGGCGCTTGTTGTCGATCGCAGGGGAATAGTCCGAGCCGTTGAAGTCGGCCTCGGGTGGAACGTAATTCGGACTGCCGTCGGCCTTGAAAAGCTGGTTCTGCTGGTCGTCTGAATTGTCGCTCTTTTTCATGCTCCCCGATTACAAACCACTTTGCCGGGAAAGCTCAAGATCAATTCACGGGGAGAAGATCACACCGGCCACCGTGGGGATTCGCGCCTCGTTGGCCGCATAGAGCCGGTGAAAGCCCTCCAGAAGCCGCATCCTGCCGTCACTCCAAAGCACCAGCGGCGGGAATTTGACGCCGTCTCGCATGGCCCTGGCGTAGGCTCGAACCTTGACCGGATAGGTGGTTTCTTGCCCAGCGACCGATACCTGCTGGAAAAGATCATGGGTGAGAAATACCTGAAATTGGGCACGGTTTGCCAGCGCGATGGTTTGGAGGGACGTGAAGTGATTGATCCCGCTGGCCTTGTAGTGGACAAGCGCCCATTGCCGCAGGTCCTCCAGAGATGAATTGGGGCCAAGGTGTGAAAATGGCGGCTCTTCTGGCTTGGGGCCGAGTTCCAGGAAGGCGTCCTCTTCAGGCTGCGCAATCCGGGTGAGAAATACCTGCCTCCAGCGTTCGGGGTCACCGTCGGGTATCTCAATGACCGCCCGGGCGCCTTCCTGGGTGAAATCACCCTCGGAAATCTCTCCAAGGCCCACTCCCATGTCCCTTTCCGCCATTTCGCAGACCACGAAAAGGTTGACCTCCTCGGGGGCCATCAGGGTTATCTGGCGATCGTTGACGAGAACAGTCGGGGTCATGCGCTGGGAAGAGCAAGGGCGTCGGGAGTCGTTTCAAGCTCCACTGCGGGCAATCGCCGAAACGTGAAGACGGGCAAGGATTTTACTTTGCGGTCCACCATCCAATGACCAATCGGTATCTCTTCCCAGTCATGGGGCGTATCGTCGTCTTTCACTCCCGGGTTGAGGATCAAATCCAGGGGTTGGACGAGTTCCTCCGGCCCAAGAGGCACCGCCTTCGCCACCATATCGTCGGAGATTTTCATTTCTCCACCATGATGCGCACCGGGGCCTGCTTGGCTGCGGCCTTGTCCTTGAGGTAATCCAATAGCACCCAGGCCGGGATTTGTTTGACGGCGTTTCCCTCCACGCAGAAAAAGCAGATGTCGTCCTCCGAGATCGAGGCTGAGGTTGAGCCCTGGCCCTGGGACCAGGCGATGACCTGTTCGTGCGTGATGCTCCGGGCTCCCTGGGGACTCGTGACCAGCACCCAACAAGGCGGGGTGGCGCCATCGAGAAGGGCGCGCGCCTGGCCCGACCACTTGAGAAAATCCTCCTTGGACATGGAGGCAGGAGGCGCAGGAGTCTGGGCAGCGCCCCGCGGCCAGAAGAACGCCCCCATCGCGACGGCGAGAACAAAAATTGTAAGGGCGGTTCGTTTCATAGCAGGAGTGGTCACACTCAACATAGGGTGAACACCCGGTTAAAATCAATCATCAGCGATCACCCGGATGCCATCCTTGATCTTGCGCGTCACGCGGCGGTCGAAGGTTCTGCTGTCCACATCGAGCTGAACGAGGGTCAGCGCACTCCAGGAATCCGCCGTTCCAGCCTGCCACGCCCCGGTATCAATGTAGTACCGGTTCTCGTGACGGAAAGGCCAGCGCAGGGCGACGTGCCCATGATAAACCCGCGCTACGCCCTCTACCCTGGGAGGAAGTTCCGCCATCATGTGGGAATCCCCGGAAGCCAGTCTTTCCGGCATGCGCCGGCTGCAGAGGGCCGCACTGCACACCTGCAAGTTCTCCGGCATGTGGAGCACGGCCTTTTCCAGCGCCGCCCAGGTGCATTGCGCCGGCACCTCCGCATGCACCAGACCGACGCGCCCGCGTTTGCTCTCGACGGTAAAAAGTACCGGTGCCTCTACCAGGATGCTGATGACCTCTAGCTGCTCGGAGTCGCTGAGCTTGCGCAGCCACGCTTCCCCTAATATGCGCCCTCCGAAGTTGAGCGCATCCGGGTGCATGCGCTTGTTCTCCACGGTGTACTCACCATGTAAATCCAAACACGCTTGCTCGTGGTTGCCGCGCTGGGCGTAAAACCAAGGCTCCCGGGAAAGGCGGAGAACTTCCATGCTCTTGGCCCCGCGGTCGATCATGTCCCCGAGGCAGAAAAGACGATCGCGGCTGGTGTTAAAGTCCACCATGCCAAGAGCCTTCTCCAGAAGGTCGCATGCGCCATGGAGATCGCCAACCACCCAGTCACGCCCGGCGGCATTAGCCGCCACTCGCACGATGGGCATCTTGGGCCATAGGCTGTCTCTATCCAGTAAAGTCTCACTCATGGGCACTACTAAAGTAGATGCGGAAACGCTCGGACATCACGGTTATTTGAGCTTTACGGAAGTGGATTCAATCTGGACCGCCAGAATACGGAGAACTTCCCGTCGCTCAGCCACAATCTGACTTTCCAGGGTGAAAAGTCGGCTGGAGAAGGTCTTGTGCTTACCCTTCGTTCGCGGCACGCCGACCGCCACATCCGCAATATAAAGGCAGGCTTCCGCCGCACCGCGCTCGCTCGCCGGAAAAGTATCAAGCCCACAAACACCCTCACGGACAAGCAGCCCCTTCGGGTCCTTGACGATGGAATAATCTCGGTAGCGGGCGACGGTTATCATGGTATTTGGGTATAGGTGAGGGTGAAATAATTGTGAAGGAGTAAGCCTGACTTCGAGATAGCGAACCTCGGTTTAATCCGGAACGCCAACCGCCATCGGTTCAAGCCAAATGAATTTTCTCAAAGAATGCCCCTCTCCATGAGCCTGGTTGCGCCAGTGGCCGCGGCGCCAGTGGAAACGCTTGCCGATCTCACTATTCTCGCCACTATCACGAGAACCGCCATGTTCGCGCTGAATCTGGTACTGCGCGCCGTAGATGTTAGGCTGCCAAAGCGCATCCCGGATAACTTTCCCGTGTTTGATCTTCTCTTTGCGCTCCTGGAACTCAGGAGTAGTCCACTCCGGACGCATCGTCATCATGAGGAGCATCTGCGCCGCTACCGACCAAACCTTCTCCCAGAATGCTTTCTCCTCTTCCCCCGGACGATCCGGTAGTCCTAACCAGCTAAACGACTTGTCACTCTCGTGGGCATTCCACCGGGCATCCAGTTCCCGGTAGGCCTTTTTAAGAGTGAAATCAAACTGGATTGCATCTCCGCGCCGGACAAATCCTGCGATCGTGTTTTCCCACGGCTTGTTTTCGATAAACATCTTGGTCCCCCCGGGGCCTTCGCATATCCCTCCCAGCACAAGAAAATCTCGCCTCTTCTCTATGTAAACGCTGTGAGCGTCGCAATAGCCGAAGTCCGTATTAAACCGACAGAGCCCCTTGGGCAGCATGATTCGCATGCGGGGAAAAGGCAGTCCCATCTCCGCCAGGGTGCAATCCTCAGGGGCGTCGCTGTTGAGGAAGGCTTCCGCCAGCCCCGGCGCCAGGTAGGTTGTGTGGAGGCCGCCTTCACCTTCATTGACCGGGTAGGAGGTCAACTGCGTGAGCTGGTTAAGCAGATCCTCCACAGCATCCTTCCCCCACCCGGAGGTGACGCTAATCTCCGTGACCGCTACCATGGAAGCCTCCCATAGAAGAGGGTGCCCGTAGCTGGGCTTCACCTGGTAACGCCGAGCTGATACTCTGCGCAGAGCGTCCGCCTGGAGATCTGTTGGCCACCTGCAGAGGTAACTCGGGACACCGGGGAATTGATCCAGCACGTCAGCTATCCCCGTATTCCTTCGTCCGTCAGGCCCGACATTCATGAAACCCGTATTGAAAAGTTCCTTGGCGTCACCGGCATCGGCGTCTTGCGGCATCTGCCGATGAACTGACCCCTCGATGGTTCCATTGGACATCCGGACGTAAAGCCACAGGGCATTAAAGCCGTGTATCCACCGGTTAAATTGCTTCTCATCCTTTGTGTCGAGTCCAGACTCGAACAGGGACTGCATGAGGTTACCGTAATAGTCAAATCCCGAAATAATATAATCGGTCAAATCCGTAAACGGTCCGGTTTGAGCATGGCCGATGTTCTCGACAGACGAGACGATACAGCCGCTCTCCATGCACATCCCGATTATGCTTCTACCCACAAACGCAGATCGCCTTTCGGGATGGTAATTTTGTAGAATCCTGATTATGCGTGGCTCGATCCACTTACCGTCGTAATGCGAAATCTTGTATATCCCGGAAAGGGGATTCGCCGGCGGAGCGCCATTTTGGTTGATAAAACCAATCGCCAGTCGCCCCATGTCGCCAGGGGTGTAAGGAGGCCGGTTAAAGTAGTCGCTGGTGGAGAACTCCACCTCAACGGCGTAAGTTTGGCCTTCCACGCCTTCAAGTTCCGGAGCGCCCGGCCCTGGCCGCCAAACCACCACCATACGAGTCTCAGTCAGCAAACTGTAAACCCCGGGGAGACTCAGGTCTTTTTCCGGAGTCGCGGCATTTAGCACCACGTCGGGCACAGTCCCGCTGTTTTCCAGTGCACGTGCCAACAAGGCGCTCGAATCAATTAATTTGACCTCCTCCCCCTGTTCGGGCTTGTGCTGACCGATGAGAATACTTGTCAGAAATCGTGGCGAGATAAAGAACCTCTCAGCAGCAGGTATCTGCTTTCCACCCATCAAGGCGCCAATAGTAGCCCGGTACTCACTGAGTGTTTTCATGGAGCACACCTCCATGGGGATAACATCGTTTTTCATAGAGCGTCAGCCTGATGTTAATCCTTAAGGCAGTCGCAAGTTTGGGAACAGGAGGTGGGCGTCAGCAAAAAGCACCTTGATGTCTTCCGGTCGCTCCCACCGCAACCGGGCGAACTTGTCCGGTTCAGTGACCGTCAGGGTTCCGCCGATTACCCGGGCCTGGAAGAACAAGGTCAGGCAGTGCGCTCCCAGATGCCGCCAGATGTCGTCGGAGTATCCGACCATCCGCTCGATCTCGATTTCCAGCCCGGTCTCCTCGCGCGACTCCCGGACGGCCGCGTCGACCGCTTTTTCCATGAAGTCGATCTTCCCGCCCGGTATCGCCACTTCAGGCACACCCTCAACCACGGTTTTCTGCAACCGGTCCCCCACAAGGATGCATCCCTGGCCGTTATGGATAAAAATACCCACGCATCCGCGGGGAGCATGGTCGTTTGGATTATCCATTGGAAATCTCCTTGAGCGGTGACACCTGGGAAAAGGGATAGCGCCGGCGGGAACCCTCCACAGCGACCTGCCGGCGATGCTTATTGGGATTGGTCGGGTTGAGATAAATCCGGCTCACCGTCATTTCCTCTCCATCGATTAAAACGCGGGCGCCCGGCACAATTTTGGCCCGCTTGGAAATGAAGTCCCGAGCCTGGTCCTGGATATAGTCCAGCGCAACGAGCGCATCCGCTAGATTCTTCGGGAAGCGCCTCGAATAGCTCGACCGCTCTCCGGCAGGGTCAATATGGAAGTCGAATTCCAGGCCGTAGGCAACCCGGTAGTTGATCGGATTGACATCAATCACGCAGGTGAGCATGGGGTAGAAATCATCGCCCAGGTGAATACAAAAACCAGGAGCGACATCCTCCGGGGCCAGCCGCTTCCAGAGCACCCGGTATTGAGGCACTTTGGCGTAAAGCCGCTGCAGCCACTCCAGGCATTCCCCGGGTGTAAGCTTTTGTTCCATCCCTGAAGATAGGCGAAGAGCTTGATTTTGGGTAGTGGGTGGGTAAGATGATAAATTTGCAAAAGCGCGACGGATTACTTGATGCGCTTTTTAGTTGAAGCAATTTCCCTGTCGAAAAAGGAGTATCGAGTTTGAGGGTTGCTCTCCCATGTATTCGACGTGGCCTGCTTTAGGGAGGCACCTTGAGATCCATCTAAGATCGTCAGAATTGCTAAGAGAGCCCAATCGCAAACCCTGTTTTCCGGTGGAGTGAGTGCTTGATTGAAGGGGTTATTGGGTATAATTCGTTTGTCATCGAGGGCAGGTGCGAGTACCCGAACCAAGCCTTTATCCCCAACGATTCCGGCCTGATTGGCGACTTCCTTCCACTGGTTCAGCTTCTCCGCGGTGAAGGTCGATGTGTCCTGAGCCATGATCGGGTGGTGCAGCAGCAGAGCAGCGGACAGCCTGGATACATCCTGTTCATTGGTTAGCCAGTCACCTCGATGATACCCGAGAGTTTGCAGGGCATCGTCATTGCCCGTTTTCTCGAAATTGGCCACGAGAGGCGGAATCCAAGCTGGATTCCAGAGTTGAAGGTCAGCCTCAATGTCGGATAGCGCGAGGCGATCCTCCGCCCAAAGGCGCTCCGAGTAGTAGGCCACCACTTTAGGGTCGGCAGAAAAGCGCTGCCCGATTACCCAGGCGACGAGGTTCCGGCCATCTACGGAGTCGATGCGGCCCTTTAATGCATCAAGCAACTCATCGACCGTCAGAGTGCTCGTGACTTCCGGAACAATAACAAGCGAACTCAGTTCGTCGGCGTGTGTAAATGCGTGCTCCGGTCTGGCCAATAAGGTTCTCAGTCTCGCTCTTGCGGTTTCAATCTCGGTCGGACTCGGATAATTCCATTGCATGTGGAGTTTTATTCCCTGAGGAGGAGTCGTGAAATCTTGTCTATTCTTCATCCGGACATCGCATCGGACGCTCATGTCTACAGAGTAGCCACCCCGCGGCGGGAGCCCTAACCCTGCTCCGGTAGCTTTGCAGACTTCCCCTACCACCCGAGTGATTCCCGGGTTTAGTTGGCCAATGTACAACACGCCCCCTGCGACACCACCTGATGAGACTGCCTTCCCGGTAGATGAATCTGTCCGATCGGCACTTAGGTCCAGGAAAGCTTGATCCACGTCGAGCGGCGCGTTGCTCCGGTTATCGAACTCCACGGTAACTATATTCTCGTCCGCAAGGGAAGCTGGTGATAGGTAAAAAAGGCGGGCAGAAAAGAGGCGATTTTCCCACAAAGTAACGCTGTGCCACCGATTCGCCTGCTGGTCTAGGGCTGCAGACGCTCGGAGTATCTGAGCGCAAATCCCCAGACTGAAGGCCAAGCCTATGGCGAAAGTTGAATAGCGCACACTACAATGATGCGTGTTTTCGTGATTGAGCGCAACCCGCCCATTCCATGCTAACAAAATCAATGGGGCACTCCCGGATGGTTTTTCTTGTGGACCGCACCATGTCCCTTTGGCAAATGGATACCGTGGCCGTCGATTCGAGCGACCTGATCGCCGACGATCAAGGCCTATCCTGTCTGTGCAGTTACCTGCGTGCCACTTCGGTCAACTGGTGTCTCCTGCCCGGCCCGCTCTGGGACAGGGGATGCGCCGAGCCCTCGTTTCGCAACCTGCCCAACGTCCATTTCACCCGGGACCCCGAGAGGGTCTTCCCTGAGGATGCCGCTCCCCGTATCACCTTCAATATCTTCGCCATCAGTCTTGAGCAGATGAAGAGACTGAACTTACCGACGCCGGAAGGAAAGCCCGAGTATATGCTAGTCGGCCAGATCGCAAACGAAGCCTACATCAAGGCCATCATCGATCGGGTGAGCGCCATGAAGGATTAGCACCGATACCTGTTTTGCGGGTCCGACATGGTCAGGTCCTTGGAGATGGTGGCGTGTCCCAGGTAGCGCCAGACGTCCTTGACGCACCGCTCCCGGTAGAAGCCGGCGAGCACGAGCGATTCCTTCGGGTGGGCTGTCCGCAAAGCCTTGGCTGCCACCGCCGGATGTTCCCCTGCCATCTCAGTTACCGCGCGCTCCCGAATTTGCGTCAAAAGCCTTTGTGTTTCCGGGGCGTAAGCTCCTGGAGTGGGCGAGAGCAGGACGCTGACGGGCACGTGGGGATGGGTGTCCATCCACTTGAGAAGCTTGCGCGCCGTTCGGGCGGTGCTTTTCTCTACCCTTTCCCGGTCCCTCATACTTGAAATGTCCTGGTCGGGATGGACGACGACCAGCACAGTATTGGACTTCGGCGGCTCATCCGAGAGATCGATCGCCCGGATGCAGCGTCCGGTTTTCATGGCCGCCACCGCCCGATGGTAGCCGTCGCAGAGCGTCGTGCCATCCATGATGATGACTTCGTCCCGGATGTCAGCCTTGCTGTACTTTTCTACGAGGGCCTTGGATTTTGCGTTAGCTCCCTCGAAGCTCACGTTGAGGAGTTTGCCTTCCCGGTCCCGTAGGCAGGCAATGTCCTTGGGTTCGAGAAAACGAATCGGGCGTATCTCCTTGAGGATATCCTCGCCGTACTTCCCCTCGATATCCTCGGTGTTGAGATCGCCGATACGCACTGATTCCTCCAACACCTCTCCCAGCGAAGCGGCCCTTTCCCGGACGGTCTTCAGCTTGGCCGCAAGGTCCTTATTGACCGACAGGTTCGCAATTTCAACGACCACCTCCGGTTGAAGGGGTTTCCATTCCATGACTGAGAAATCGTCATCCCGGTAGCTTCCTAGTGGCAGGTCAGGAAAATCCTCCAGCATGTCGCCGGCGGTGAACGTACCACGCAGGCCGATCGAGTCGTATCCGCGGCTGCGCACCATCTGGAGAAACTCCTGGTTGTTACCCAGCCGATAGGAGTCGGTGTATATCTCGGGATCAGGCCATTTGTCCTTTTCAACCTGGGTCCAATCGCCATCCTGCCGCCACTCGATGGAGGCAATGAGCTTGTCGCGCTCCGCTTCAGTTAGATCGAGCGTCTTGCGCAGTTGGTCCCAGGTGACTACATCTTCCGTTTCCGGATCACCGAGGATGTACGGCTTTTCGGGCTTGAATCGCCCCACCCAAAGCCGCGGGTCTTCGGCGTGCTTGTCCTCGTGATGATTGGGGCGGACTGCGTAGGCTGCAGCCACCGCAACGCTATCGGTGTAGGTCGCCACCCCGAGGCGAGTCGCCGAGTGGTCGTGTCCCTTCCCGTGGTACCCGCGGTACAGTATCGGTGGGGTTGCGATCATGGCTCTTCTTTAGGGCAAATCCATCAGTCCGTAAAGCCGCGCCAGGAACGTATTTGTAGAGGATAACCTGGGCTCCGGTAGGCGCCGCCGCGTCCTTGATGGCACGCTCGTAAAGCGACCAGCTTCCTCCGGCCAGACCGCAGCCAATGCCGTGAGGTAGCGCCATGGTCAGCCCCGGTCGGCTCTTAAAGAAGTCGGTCAGGGCAGACTGGAACCAGCGCAGACGCAAGTCTTCCGAGTCAGAAGTGTATTTGGCCGGACCGGGGTAAAACTGGGTGTAGAGATTGAGAACGAACCGCTCCTTCTCTCCGTCGCCGTGGATCGACCATGTCCCGGGTACTGACCGCGATCCCTCCTTGCGGGTTTTGTAAACATCCGCGTAGGGGAAGCGCGAAAATATCTGGGCGGCGAGCCCCTTGGCCTGCCCGATAGTCACACAGTTGCACTGCTGGCCGATGACATCGGCCTTGGACTCCAGAATATTGCCTTCGATTGCCTCAATCATGGTTCGTTAGAATAAGCGCAAATCAGGCCAACGCCTAACTGATACCGCCGCGAGTTTGTGTAGTCGAAATCTCATGTGCCACATCCCTGCGAAGAGAAGGAATATCCGGCAGTGTCCCTGGAGGGGGAATAACTCCCACTTCGCCTATAACACATTCCCGCGCGGCGTCGATATTGCCGCCGTCCTGCGGTTTGAGGCGCAGGCCCAGCCGGCGTAGATGATCGGAAATCTCCGTCAAGGCAACCTGCCCGCGCTGCATCACGTCATCGGTTGTTCCAACATAAAAAAAGGCATCGTACCGGCACTTTCCATCTACGATCTTCACGTCATCGCCCGGACGTGCCACGCCAATACGCAGCATCTTTTCCGGCGTCACCGCGGCCAGGGCCCGATCAAAACGCCCCATCACGGTCGCCCGCAAGACCTCGGGATCGGAAATTTCCTTCCCGGGCTCTCCTGAATTGATGCGATCCATGGCCGGCGGTGAAACGTCAGCCGTTCGTCTCCTGGCTTGTTGCGCCCGCGCCCACTGTCCAGCAGCCGCGGAAAAGTAAGCGTGGATTTCCGGCTTGTGCATCTGGTCGACAAAGTCCTGGAAAGCGGCATCCACGTCCACCTTCACGCTTTCCTTCGACCAGCCTTCAGGATGAACCGTTGCACTGAAGTGGTCGTCCGGCACCAGACCCAAGTTGCGCGCGTACAAAACTCCCAGTGTCTTGACCGGGTTTTGGTGGCAGGCGTCGTAGAGGTTCTCGATATGCCGGTCGCTCAGATTGGCCCCAGTCTCGCTCAGCGCGGCAAAGACCGCCGCGGAAGTGCCCATGCCGCCCTTCCGGAGAAGGGGAGCGTGACAGACCATGTCCAGCAGGATCGAGAATATCCGTCGATCATGGCCGGTATGACGCGCAATTTCCTCCTCCAGAACAGCGGTATTCTCGTACTGTCCCGCCACCGGCTTGCCCGCGAGCAAGACCCGGGCTTCTTCGGAAAGGACTGTATCGAATCTGCTCATGCGTCCATCTTTTCTAGGCTACCGCAAAGTTCGAGTCAACCGGGTCTGCTTCCAGGTAGTGAATTAGTGAGAAGCCTGCGGTCACTGCGGCTGGAGGGAGCCGTCCCGCATACGCGCCGAAATCTCCCATTCAGGGTGTTGCTTCACATCAGGAACGGAGTCGCCACCAAACGTGTAAACGGCATACGGTTGATCTGGAGGCGGAACATGACCCAAGAGATAAAAACAACCAACACCGTCCCAGTTTTTCACCTCTTGGCAGATATGCGGGTCGTTTGGGGCGAAGTCCTCTAGGGCGAGAGGCGCCCCGGGTCGAGGATTCGCGGTATCGCGGTAGAGCCGCAGGTCGAAAAAGAGTGCGTTTGCCTCAAGAAATCCAATTTTTGCTTTCTGGGAATCGTCCCGGGACTTCAGCACCTTGTCGAGCGCAGTGCAAGTACCCCAGAGGTTGAAGGTGACCACGATTAAGGCCAGAAGGGCGACCAAACGGACTATAACAGGTGTGATTGATTTGTTCATTGGGTTCTGGGGAGACAAGTAAAGCCGACACCTTCATGCTACGGTCACCCTCCCGCAGAAACAAGGGTTCCAGGGAGGCAACTTTCGGACATAAAACCTAACCTCGTCCCGCCTATTTCCAGGTCCGCAAGGCGTTCCTGGCTTCCTTGCGGCGGAAGGCTTCCATGAGGTCGATGTCGCACCGGTTGGCCAGGTCCATCAGCAGGAAGAAGACGTCGGCCATTTCGTCTCCCAGGTGATCCTTGGTGGGAGCATAGTCGCTCGCAGTCTTGATCCCGGAGAACTTGCCTACCGCCTTGGCCACCTCGGCCAGCTCCTGGAACATGAGGAACATCACGTCCTTGGGCGTCTCGTCCTGGAAACCCCGCTCGATGATCTTGCGGGCCACGTATTGCTGCAGGCCACGCAGGGGACTTTCGGAATCCACCTCCGCGCGCCGGCTCTCCAGTATCCGGGTGTGAATATCCGCCATGACCATGGCCGCGTCGCCAAAGCCGCGCAGCATGACCTCCTCACAGGTTTCCTGGAAAAAGATCGGCCTGCCAATGGCCCGCGCCCATCCCACCTCCAGGGCGGTGCTGGCGCCAACCCGCCCGCCGGGGTTCACCACGTAGAGCGCGTCGGCCCGGGAGATGGAACGAAGATGCGCCATCTCGATCTCCGTGGGAGGCAAGCTGGCGTCATCGCTCTCCAGCAGGACGAAATCCTCACCCGGATTAGTGATGTCCGATTCCCGGGGAGAAAGCACCTCCACGCCCAGCGCGCGGAAATCAGCCGCAGCCCGCCGTATCTCGGGATAGGATCGCCGGAAGGACCCGGAAATAACGACAAGGGCGGAAGGGTTCACGTACTAGAGATACATGTACCACTTCCGCCCTGTTTCCGGAAGGTCTGGTCGTTTACGGGAAGACCACTTTGACCAGCGCCGTCGTTCCATCGGTGAAGCTCACCCCGAAGGACAGATCGCCCACGTCCTGGGCGAAGCTGCGGGTCTGGCCGCTGACTACCGCCGTTTCCGTCGGCAGGCAGGAGAGGCTGGAGACGATCTTGCCGTTGTAGCTGTCACCCGTGCGCATAATCAGGTTGATGTTACCCTGGCTGTCACCAGCGAAGATGGCCGAGTTGTTCGCACTCGTCACTCCGGTTCCCGCGAGGGTCGCAGTGAAGACCGTGCCACCTTGATCGGGCAGGCCGAGGGCCGTGAAGGCGGAATAGGTCACACCCGGCGCACAGTCCGGAGCCTGATTACCCGCCAAGGCGACAAGCTGGAGGTTGCCCGCCGTCCCCGACCAAATGCCCATGACGCGAGTAGCCAGTGAGGCCCGGAAGGCCACCACGTCGCTACTGTTGTCCACCGGGTCACTGAAGCTGGCGAAGGTCGAGCTGGTGCCCGGCGCCGCGCCTCCAGCCACAGCCAGCAGTCCAGGAGTGCCATTAACTCCGTCAGCCCAGATGCCGGTGGTGCTATTGGCCAGCGTGGCCGCATAGGCCGTGTGGTTGTTCGCATTGATGACCGGGGTGCTGAAGGACGAGAACTTCACGTTGTTCGCTCCCGGCGCCACGGTGGCAGACTGGGTGGCGAAGGTCCAATCATCGCCCACCAGCTTCAAGACGGCAGTGGTTCCGTTGCTGAACGTAACCGCACAGGCCATGTTGGCGCTGGATTGGGTGAAGCTGCGGGTCTGCACTTCGCCAGCAGGAAGAGTGGACAGGCCGGTCACCGTCGTGCCGTCAACCACTTCCCCGGTGTAGGCCAGGAGAAGGAGGTTGCTCGCCGTCGTGCCCTCCCAGAGGCCGGTGATCGCGTTGCGTCCCGTGCCGGCGGTGCCGAGCAGGAGAACACCACCTTGATCGGGCAGCGCCACGCTGGTGAAGCCCGTGAAGTCGCCGCTAACGCCCGGAGCCGCCTCGCCGATGCGGGCCACCAGAGACAGGGTGCCGCTCGCGTCGGACCAAATGCCCGTACCCGTGCCGGCTGCAACCGCAGTGCTCGCATTGAGCGTGCCTGTGAACGCCACCTGACCCTCGTTATTGTAAACCGGGTCAGAGAAGTTCGCCGCGAAGGTTGCCGTGACCTGCTGGGTGGTGGTGATGCTCGCCCGGCCAATGGTGGTCGTGACCTTCACGCTGGTCGTGGTGCCCGGGGCATTGGAGCCCTGGCGTGCAACCAGGTGCAGCGTTCCCGTGCTGTCATCGGCCCAGATACCGGAATCCGTGGTAGCGGTGACGCCACCCCAGCCGGGGCTCATGACCGCGCGGAAGGCCACGTTGTCGTAGCTGTTCATCGCCGGGTAGCCGAAGATCGAGAACTGCGCGCCAGAGACGCCCGGGGCACTCGAACCGTAGGAGTAGAGCGTGCTCAGTTGCGTGGTCGACGTCGTGAAGCTGCCCGTGCTTCCATAGTAGGTGCCAGCGGCACTCACGGTCACAATGCGGTAGTAGTACGTCGTACCAGCCTTGAGCCCCGAGAGCGCGGCGCTCGCCGAGCTGCCCGAGAGGGTGATGTTCGGAGTCTGGCTGCCAAAGGACGCCGTCGTACCGTATTGGATATAAACCGTGGTGGCCACACCGTTGCCGGAAACCGCACCGCTTAGGATAACGCCGGCGGCATCACGGATCGCCAGGGTCGCACCGAGCGTCGGAGCGGCCAGGGTCGTGAAGCTCATGTCGGAGCCGTACACCGTGGTGTAGCCGTTGCTTGCCACCGCACGGTAGTGGTAAAGCGTCGCACCGGGCAATCCAGTGAACGGAACCGTGAAGGACAGGGTGGTCGTGCCACTGCCCATGCTTTGCGGCATCGTGGAGCTTCCGTAAGCCGTGGTCGGACCATATTGGAAGTAGACCGCAGTCGGGTTGCCGTTGGCCTTGACCGTGCCATTCATGACTGCTGCCGAGGCCGAGATACCGTTGGCCGAGACAGTAGCAATGGTCGGGGCCGGAGGCGCTGCCGCCAGCGTCACCGCCAAGGTCAGGCTGACCGTGTTCGTCGCGTTGCTCGCGATCGTGACCGATCCACGGTAGGTGCCCGCCGACGTCGCCGTCGTAGAGACGTTCACCACCTGCGAGGAGCCCGGGGTGATCGTGCCGGACGTCCAGCTACCGGCAAACCCGGACGGGAAGGTGATCTTGCTCACCACCAGCGGGGCCTGGCCAGTGCTGGTGAGGGTGAAGCTGCCCGTGGACGAAGTCACCTCAAGCTGCGAGGCAGGCAAGGTGATCGTACCCGTGGGGCTGAGGGCAACCTGGGCCGTCGGCGCATTGCCCACGACCACGGAAACCGGCACAGACACCGCCGAGGTCGTTGCATTGTTGGCGATGGCAATGGAGCCCGTATAAGTGCCCGTCGCAGTCGCCGTGGAAGTCACGGTCACCGCCTGGGAACCACCTGCCGCAATCGTGCCGGAAGTCCAGCTACCCGAGAACTTCACCGGATAGGTGATACCGCTGACCACCAGCGGAGTCTGGCTCGGATTGGAGATGGTGAAGGTTGCCGTCGTGGCCGGAGTCGTGGCCTGGAAGCCCGGAAGCACCAAGGTGCCCGTGGGGGCCACCACAATCTGCGGAGGAGGCAAGGGAGCCACAATCACGGAAACCGGTACAGCCATTGCCGAGGCCGTCGCATTGTTGGCGATGGCAACGCTGCCCGTGTAGGTGCCCGTCGCGGTCGCCGTGGAGGTAATCGTCACCGCCTGGGAGCCACCGGCGGCAATCGTGCCGGAAGTCCAGTTGCCCGAGAACTTCACCGGGTAGGTGACGCCGCTGACCACCAGCGGAACCTGGCTGGGATTGGAGATGGTGAAGGTGGCTGTGGTCGCGGTGCTTCCGATCTGGTAGCCCGGCAGGGTGATCGCACCACTCGGGGTCACCGCGATCTGCGGCGGAGGAGCAGGAGATACCGTCACCGAAAGGGCCAGCGAAGACACCGAGCCCGTCGCGTTACTGGCAATCGAGATGTTGCCCGTGTAAGTACCGGCAGCGGAGGCCGTGGTCGACACGGTGATCGTCTGCGAGGTGCCGGAGGCAATCGTGCCGGAAGTCCAGTTACCCGCAAACTTCGCCGGGTAGGTGATGCCGCTGATGACCAGCGGAACCTCTCCAGGATTGGAGATGGTGAAGGTCGCCGTGGTCGCGACTCCCGTCGTGGCCTGGAAGCTCGGCAGCGTCAGGCTGCCCGAGGGGCTGATCGCAAGCTGGGGAACCGGAGCAGGCGTCAGGGTTGCCGCCACCGGGAGGGAGACCGTCCCGGCATTATTGGCAATCACGATCGTGCCCGTGTAGGTGCCGATGGCGCTCGCCGTGGAGGTAACCGTCACGGTCTGCGAGGTACCGGAGGCAATCGTGCCGGAAGTCCAGTTGCCCGAGAAGTTGGCAGGGTAAGTGATACCCGAAACCACGAGAGGCAGGGTTCCCGGATTAGAGATGGTGAAGGTCGTCGTGGGCACAGCCATGGTAAGCTGCTCCGAGGGCAGGGTCAGCGTCCCGCTCGGGTTCACTGCGATATGCGGAATCGGGGCCGCCGTAACCGTGAGGCTCACCGGAAGTGTCGTCGCCGTGCTGGAAGCACTATTGGCAATCGAGATGGTGCCCGTGTAGGAGCCCGCGGCAGACGCCGTGGAGGTGACGGTCACCGTCTGCGAAGCACCTGCGGCGATCGTGCCGGAAGTCCAGTTGCCGGAGAAGAAGCCACCGCTATAGGTAATACCACTGACGGTCAGCGCCGCTTGTCCAGGATTGGAGATGGTGAAGGTGGTGGTCGAGGCCGCGCTGCCAGACTGGAAGCTCGGCAGGGTCAGCGAGCCAGTCGGGCTCACCGCGATCGCCGGAGCGACGGTCAGCTTCGCGGACAGGTTGGCAACCTGCATGGAGCCAATGCCCGTGCAGCAATCGTAGCCTGCCCCGGCGTAGTAGTCGGTGCCGCTGGTCGGGGTAATGTTGTTACCCACCGTGATGTCGCGGAAACAGTTCGTGCCGATCAGCGGATAAATCTTCGGTCCAAGCAGGCCCACCGGGCTGAGACCCGCGTTGGCGCGCACCTGATTGATGAGTGCCATGAGACCAGCGGTCGTCGGCGAGGCCCAGCTCGTGCCACCCTCACCACCCCAGACACCACCCCAGCAAATCTTGCCCGCGTGGTACGGATCGGCGCCCGAGGCAATGTCGGGAACGTGGCGCGAGTTGGCGGTGCCCGTACCGGGACCCGTCTGCCATGTGGGGCGGCCAAATACGGTGCTGACGCCGCCACCGGTGCCATAGAGATTGAAGTAGCCGTTCCAGACCTCCTCGTCGCTCTCAACGCCATTGGGCGCATTCAAGCTGGTGCCACCGACGGCGGTGACGTTGGGATCGGAGGCCGGAGTCGAAACCTGGACAATCGTACCCGCATTGTCGTTGCTGCCTTCGGCGGGAGTGGAGCCGCCATCGCCGGAAGCCGCGAAGCAGGTAACACCTGCCGCCGCGAGTTCCGCGAAATACTGGTCATCCGAGATGATCTGGGATTGTCCGGCGTACTGCTCGCCGAGGCCGTAGCTCATGGTCAACTGGTGGATGTTGTATTCCGGGTGCTGTTGCACGTCCTGGAGAAGCTTGGCGTAACCCTGATCGAGGGCGAAGAAGGAGAGACTGCCGCAAGCATAAATACGAACCTTGGCCCCCGGCGCCATGGAACTGGCCCACTCGGTGTCGAGGGTTTCCTCGCCCGAAGTGGCAGGCAGCGTGTTGTTCGAGACGTTGATGAACGTCATGTTGCTGAGAGTCTGGTTGATGCCGCATCCCGACCAGAAGGTCGTCAAGTCGCTCTGGGCCGGGAAGGTGTCGATCATGATGGCGATCGTCTGTCCGGCGCCAGTGATACCCTGGTTATAGAGAGGAGTCGCATCGTAGGCCGAGGCGATCTGCTGCGGGGTGTAATTGGCCGGGCCGCCGACCGAGCTGGCATTGGCGCTGCCGTTGGCACCGACACTGGCGGCGGTAGGGGCAGGAATCGCGTGGTGATGCGGGCTCAGGTGCGGCTGGAGTCCATTGACGCCCAAGACGATGCCGGAGAGGGAGGCGGGCAGTTGGGGATCGGAAACTGCGGAGGTATAATCCTTGCCGCTGGCATGCACCTTGGCGAAGGTGACATTCATGGCCTGACCGATACGATCGACTCGCCCCGTCACGAAGACCGCGAGGTGATGCGGGTCTTGACTGGTGACCGTAAAACCGTGGGTTGTCAGCCAGGCGACCACCTGCTGGTATTCTTCGGCGCTGGGCTCATAATTGGCGGCCAAATCGGCCTGGGACACCGTTTCGCCCCGGGAGAGACGGGCCTGGAGGTCGGCGAGATTGCGCATCTTGAGCGGGATCTCGAAGGGCACCGATTCCGCCTTCTCCGAATCTGTGAGATTCACGCGGCTTACATAAGCATGCTCGGGATGAGTCGCATCCTGGGCCTGGCTGACTGAGACAACGCTCCCATGGAAAGGGACGACATTGTCTGCCACAAGTGGCAGCGCCATCAGCCAGAACTTCACGAACAGGTGGAGGGCAGTATTTGCAGTGCGGGTCATTCTCATAGTCCGGCCTACATCGCACGGACCTTGCCAACATGCAGAACATGCCCGCTTTTGGGGCGAAACCACGCTTTAAAGCGGTATCGCTAGGCAGAAATGCGTATCATGCCTTATTTCAAAAGGCAATTATTGCCCTTGTCGCAAAAATGAAGTGATGCTAAACAATGCCCTGTGTAAGAGGGTGTAAGATCGACATCGATCTACGACTGCAGATCGAACACCTTTGCAACCACGGAGTACACTTGCTGGGGAATCGTCTGGCGGGTTAGAGAATCCCTCGAAGGTTTCTCCCCGTTGATGGTCTTCGGCCAATTTTTCATGGCAGGCAGCTTCCAGCCCTCCGCTTGCAGGAAGTTTACGAGGCCCTCCTCCAACTTGAGCGGCAGGGTATTGGTGTCGGCCATGTATCGGCTGACCTGGCCATCGGTGTCATCGAGCCAGAGTACCGGCGAAATCTGGCCGGCGGCGGCATGGCGGTGATGCCCATCAATGAGAAACCAGCGGTCCTTTTGCTTGAGCGCCAGCAGGGGCGGCATGTCGGCGGGCCATCCATCGGCCATCTTGAGGGACATTTTACTAACCCAGAGCGGGTTTCCGGGACGCGACTCCGGGACCATCTCGCGCGGTTCGAGATAAGACAGCCCGATCTGCACGGCAGGTCCACCCGGCAGCGTCCACGTCTTGGGCGGAGGCCCCGGAGCATAGTAGCGCCGCTCGGAAGGGAAGATCAGCCTGAGTCCCATGCCTAGACGTTCTAAAGAAGTTGAGCCTGCTGTGTTCTCCCCGCTTCTACCGCGGACGCGGTCTTGGGCACGCGGGGAATTTCGGGGAGCGCGGTCGCGGCAAGGGGGGGAGCCGGATGTTTCCCTTCGGGGAAATAGCCTGCGGGCAGCTCCGCGGCGGTGAGCATTTTGGCTCCGGCATCTGGGAGCACCTTATTGATGATGTCGATGGCCCGTTGGGCGTCGGCCTGGCTCTTGAACCCAGCCAGGGGCTCATAGTGTTGAGGAGAGGCGCTCCACTCGTACATCTGCTGACCGCCGCGACGGGCGAGGTAGCCAAATTTTCCATCGGCGTGCCCGCTGACATAAAACCCGGTGGGATCCTCGTCGCGCTGGGTGACGGTGGAGATCACATCCTGGGCATGCTCGATCCCAGGCCGGTTCGCCCATGAGTCGTAAGTGTGGGCCGCCTTGACCGGGCCAGTCAGCATATACCCCTTGCGTCGCGCGCCGGGGGCATAGACGCAGGGATTGCCATTGGAAAGAAATCCCAGGCGCAGTTCGCGTTCCCCGCTGGCGTAAGTCCCGGACGTGGTAACAAGCACGCGGATGGTGTGGCTGCCATCGATCAGCTTCTTTGCCTCATCGAGAGTGATCGGGTCCCCCTTTTTGAGTTCCATGCGGGGATGCGGCTTGGTGAAAAGGTAAGGCGGTAGACCACCCCAGAAAACATGGTCCAGTCTCGGTTCCCGAAGAGGGATGCCGGTGGCGCGGGCAAACCGATTGGCCCAAAGGCTGTAGGCGCGCGGGCCGTTCATCAGCCCGCTGTCACCCTCGATCGCGCCTTCGCGGATCCCCTGGCCATCATAGTCGCGGGCCAGGCCCTCGAAGTATTCTGCCGCCTCTTCCAGGTTGTGAGTGCTTAGCCTCCGGAAAGTGTGCATCTTCTTGCCGGCAGCGTCCCGGTGCGAACCCTCCATTGGGCGAAGGTTATTGTCCTGGCTGGCGGCCTGCACGAGAACCTGACTCCCCGCGGAGTCCTCTTCGTCGATGATGCAACGGGCGCGATAAACAATGGTGGTGCTCACGCCTCATGGAATAGGCCGCCCGCGCGTGGGCGTCAAGAGGGACGGGTTTAGGCGGCAGCCTTGGCCCGAAGCCAGGAAGTGAGGCGTTCCGGGAAACCCTCGCGGACAAACGTGTCGAGACTCCACCATGCCTTCAGGGCCTTGACGTACTCACCTTTCTCGATCAAAGCAAAGACCGCCTTGATGTCGGTCTTGTCGCCTTTGTGAGTGGCGTCACCCACCAGTTCACCACAAAGCTTTTTCAGTTCCGCTTCCGTGATCTCGGAGTCGAAATAGGCGAAGCGAGCGGTCACGAACTTCAGGGCATCCGCCGGCGAGTAAACCGCGACGCCTTCATTGCCTTTACGGCGGGCAGCGGAAACAAGCTTCTGTGGCGTCGAGTCCTTATGCAGGGGAATATTGCCGTGCATCATGATGCAGGCCTGGGCGCGGTCCTCGCCGAACACGACCGAGAGCGCCTCCCCGCGTTCGCTCTGGAACTGGATTTCCGTGAGGTAGCGTGTATCGAGGGTAAGCTGGCTCATAATTTAGCTCTCCAGGAAGAAGCTGCGGTAGATTTCCTCGGCGCGCTCCCGCTCCTCCACGATCATGGCGGGAAAGTCCAGGTTGCTCTTGTAGCCCTTGAGCCACTTCACTTCATCGGTGGCAATGACGTCATCGGTCGTGGCCACCGACCGGTCGAAGAGATCAAGTCCGGCGGCATCCGCCATCGCATCACATACCCCGAGGATAATGCCGAGGAAAAGAGGGTTGTTCTGCGGCTCGACCGCCGTCGAACGGGTCATCAGCATCTTCCTGTGATGATACGCCACCGCGTCGATCGCCTGGAGAGGCATGGAGGCGCGCGCCGCGATCGCCGCGCCAATCTGTGCGTGGGTAAAGGGCAGGATTTGGGCCTCGCTCTCGGCGATCGGCCTGGGCGATTCGCAGATCATGGCGAATTCATCGGTGGCATGGGCGGCGAGGAAGAGCCAGCCGACGTCGTGGACCAGCCCGGCCAGATACTCCGTGCCGTTGGTCGCATGGAAGGCCCCGCAGATGCGCTCGCAGACACGGGCCACGAAGAGATTGCGCAACCAGAAGACCTCCCACTCGGTTGAATTCCCCAGTTGTGAGAACTGGTTGAAGACCCCGGCGTTGAAGGCCAATTCGCGCAGGACCTTGAAACCGATGAAGCGCAGGGCGTCGGCCACGCTGGAGGCATTGGCCCGGTAGGCCGCCGAATTCGACACCCGGAAAATTCGGGCCGTGAGCATCGGGTCGAGCAGGATAACCTCCTCACAGGCATCAAGCGAGCTGCGGTCGGAGTTGACCAGCTTCCACAACCGGCCCAACGCACTATCGCTGGAGGGAAGCACCTCTCCCTTTTCGTTCAAGACGGAGACAAGCCGCGCGCGCAGGGCGTTCTTGGTTGGATCAGTTACCTGGGGAAGGAGATCGCCGAATTTGCTGGTGGACCGAAGCTTGGCCGAGATGAGCCGCGGGTCCGCCACTTTTCGGGATTGTAAAAACATGCTCACCTCTTGGCGGCGAGCGGCGGCAGTAATATCGGCAGTGGTAAAAGCGTTCATGGTACGTCGTATTTGATTCTTCTCCAAGATAGCTCCGTACTCTTGGCCCCGGACACAGTCTACGGGGATACCCTGAAAAACCCAAGGCCACCCCCTTAGCGGCTCAAGTGCGGGCCTGAAAGTGCCGTTCGTAGCGTTCGCCCAGCTCGGGCGAGAGCCTCTTAAACCAGTCGATCATCGCCGGCATCTCGAAGCTGAAAATCTGACCTCCGCCGTCCTGCATAGAACCGGGAATCATTCCTGCGCGCCGGAAAAGACGTTCTCCGTCCGGCGTGAAAACATTGGCGCACAACCGGCGAAAGTAGAACCCGTCTCGCGCCAGGTCCGCGAGGTAGTCGCCAAAGGCATCGAGTAGCAGCTTGACCGGCGGCCCGCGGAATTCGTCGTCCACGGCAATGACCAAAAAATAGAGGTCGTACTCACCGGGTTGGTCCAGCAACTGGACATCATCGAGTTCAATCTCGCCATCGGCCAGATCTCCATGGAGAAGCCTGGCAAAAGAGGGCTCCGTCAACGGCGCCACATGCCAGTAGCCAACGAGCCTACCCCCATCCACCATGACGCGGTAGTTGGGCTGATGGTACCGGACCTGGTCCACCCACACCTCAGGAACACCCGCATGCAGGAGAGGCATGCCCGGGAAGACCCGCTGGTCGAGCGCGTAGAGTTCGCGGGTGATATCCTCGTGCGTCCTACCCTGGAGGAGGAGATCGCTAATCGTCCGGACGGAGGGCATCATAAATTACACGCTCTCGCGGGCCTTGCTCTGAAGCCGACCTTCCTCGCCCAGTCGTAGGCACCGGTGATCCCGGTGATGAGGGCCTTCACTTGCTAACGGACCCAGCGGCTGCACCGGCTACGGCAGAGCCCGTCGCGGCGGCCGCGTTTGCGGCACCGACACCAAGGCCAACCGCGCCTTCAGCTCCGGCGACGGCTGCACCGCCGATATCGGTGCGCGTCAGCAGCACGGCCACGACCAGCAGGCAAGGCAGGATAGCGAGGAGAATGTATTTTTTCATATCGCTGGATATGCCTGCTTTCGGCCAAAACGGCAAGCAGGCATCTTGAGCTGCGCGGTAATTTAGGCTGCTACGCATCCAGCGTTCACAAAAGTTCAGATTTCCTAAGATTGTTCTTGTCCTGCAGTGATCGCCTTACTATGGTGCGCGCGCAGTCACCACCCCTGCAAAGGAGAAACCATGAAACCCCTCGCTGCAATCGCCTTTTTCTCAACCCTCGTGCTGCTTACCTCCACTGCGCACGCGCAGCTTTACGTCTCTCAGGGAGACATTGACGCCTATGATCCCAACACCGGGACCGTCGACCATACCGCCACTTCCACAGACGGTAGCGAGGATGAAACGACCGCCGTGGGAAGCAATGGTCTGATTTATGAAGCCGGTATGTACACGGACCCCAGCGGCAACCAGTCCGTCACCGTCAACATTTACAACCAGGATTTGACCCTGAACACCGCCGATGTGGTGGATGTTACTGCCACCCCTGTGCCCGGATCGACGAACACGAGCTATGGCTCCAACGGCATCACCGCTTCAAGCGACGGCAGCGTCTACGTCCTGAACTCGGCCTTTAACGCCAGCACCATTATCTCGATCAACGAAACCACCGGCGCGGTGAACTCAACCTTCAGCAGCATCGCCCACGACAACTACTCAGGCCTCGCGGCTTCCTCCGACGGCAGCGTTCTCTTTACCACCGACTATCAGTTGGGAACCATTGCGGAGATCAGCGCGACAACCGGGGCTCTCATCAATCAGTCTTTCGCGACCTACTACGATCCGATCAACCCGCAGTACGGCTACAATGGACAGGCCGGCACGGGCCAGGATATCACCGTTGATGGCAACATTATTTACGTGATCGATAGGGACGACAATACGGTCCAAACCTTCGACGCGACCACTGGCGCGCTCCTCAACAACAACTTCCTCAACGTCGCGGAAAACCCGAGCACCGGCTACTTCGGCGACTTCCTGGTTTCCATCACCTCGGAGGGCAACAGTGTCTACGTGCTGGATGGCGCCTCCCAGACGGTCTACCAGTTTAACGCCAGCACCGGAGCCCCGATTGGCAGCGTTGCGCTCTCGGGTTCCGGCCCCATCGAGCCCGGCTCCATTGCGGTCATCTCCGATGACATCAGCACGCCGGTCGAGGGCGCTCCCTACGAGGGTGGAGATCCCCCGCTTAACACTCCTTCTCCCAGCGATGTTCCGGAACCCCGCTCGGGCGTGATGGCCTTGTGCGTCGCGATGGTGACTGTTGCCATGGTCGTGCGCCGCCGCTTTACCAGCGAGACGTCGAGCCCGGCCTAATTACCCGCCTCGTACTTGCGGACCAGGCAAAGGACGTAGTCGGAGTAGCAGCGCGCCGCCCGCTGAACCCGGTTACTCCCGCCAAAGGATGCCCGTCCGTACCACCAGACCAGCATGATCTGGATGGAGCAAAGCAGCAGCAATCCCACCAGAACCTGCCGTGCAGGTATGACATGGTCGGTCCATAACAGAACGAGGAGCGCGGGGAGAACCGTTCCGGCTAAAATAGTGGCGAACGTCAGCATCCGAGGCAACGTGAGGAAGGAGTTTGTCGCCGCCACGCGGAATTGTTCGCGGAGAAATTCCAGCCGCTCCAGTTCGTCCTGGGTAAGAAGAGCGAAGAGTTTAGGGGAGGGATGATCGTTCATGCCGGCCCTACGTTACGCCCGAGTCCTGCGGGGACAAGCGGCAGGAGAGAAATACCGGACTGCTAGACATTAACCGGACCGTTCTTTGCGGCTTCTTCCACCTGAGTACGGAAATGATCCCGCAGGACTTGCCGGCACCGGGTATGACACCGGTTGTGGAGTCCGCGCAGGGATTCGTCGGCGTCGGTAAAGAGGGACAACTGCTTGGCCTCGACCAAGGCAACGATCTCGCGGTGGACCTTGGTTTCCGTCTTTCTAAAAGACTGCCACATTTCCTCAAAGAGGATGTCGCAGACGATACCCTCTCCAGGCCCAGCCAGTCGGCAGGCGATGAGCAGGGCATACGTCTCCGCTTCAGTCGTCTTCCCTTGCCGGGAAACATCGAATACACCATCTGAAATACACTCGACCGCGCCGTCTTCCTTCACCCGGCAGACAGCGTAAGCCGCCCTGCGTCCATCACCGAGGGAGATATCGCTCGCCAGGTAAGTGTCGGGGAGCTTTCCGGGGTGTGGCAGGTGAACGATACCCTCTCGCCCTATGGTCGAGGGAGCCGGCACGGAGGGAATCGGGATGCGGCGAAAGTCTTCCTCGTCGGCATTGGGAACAAGCGGCGGCTCGAAGTACGGAAGGGCGGCTCCATAGTTCTGCTCGAAAGCATGGCGGGCGATCTCAAACCCCTCCTCGCGGAGATTCCAATCCTCTGGGTTGGCGCCCGGGCTGTAAAACGTGACTTTCTTGGTCAGCAAGAGACGGCGGATGCGTGCGCCAAGCTCCCGTGGTTTTGACAGGCCATCGGAAATAATGATGTCTCCGTCCTGGGCCTGATGGAGAACATGTATCAGGGCGTAGGCCGCGGCCATCTTGAGATTTGCGGTAACGATTCGCGCCAGGCAGGCCGTCTCCATTGGGCCATACCGGCCAGGCCGCTCGTCACCCAGCAGTTCGCAGCGCCGGATAATGATAATGCGGCAGGGGCGTCGGGCGTTCATCTCGCTGGCAATCCAAAGGTGCGGCATGCGTCAGGTCTGTTGGAAATCCTGGATCCACCGCGTCAGGGTGGATCGGTCGACAAGGATACAGCCAGTGGACTTGGCCAGCTCGCGCGCTCCCGGGGTGTAGTAATTGTTGCTGATAACCAGCGCGCCGCTGCATTTGTAGTGGAGTTTTCCGGCCACTGCGTCACTCACCGCGCGCCGCGACACCTTGCCGGCCTGGCGCTTGGCCTGGATGGCCAGGGTTTCCTTGTCTTTCGTGGCGATCAGGTCAACGCCCAAGTCTCCGCTGGCGCCGGTTTGCTTCACCTTGTAGCCACGATGGGTCATGATCTTGCCGAGGAAGGCCTCGAATTCCCGTCCGGACATCGTATCAATTTGCGAGACCTTGATCGCCTTCCAGCGCCGGTAGGATCGCCACTTCAGCCATGCAGCCACGCTGAAGGCCGCAACCGTGATAAGGACCAGGCTTTCGTGAATCGAGATGCCGAGGTGATCCTGTATCCAAGCCAGGCCGCATACAAGCAGGCCCAGGATCACGAGAATCACCCGGCCACGGAATACCGTATTCTTGCCCATCGAAATCCAGTCCTATTTCGCCAGGGGTGCCTCGGCGTTCCCCGCCCGATGGAGTCGAACGCGGGCCTCGAAGATCAGGCGGTCAAGGTTCTCCTCGGGGAAAAGGTCCCGGAAAAACTCCAGGGCGTTGGCATTGGAGGCGGCGCTGATCGCCCATTTGAGTTTGTCACCGGGGAAGGCATCCGGGTTCATCAAGACCACCAGCGGGGCTTCCCGAGCGCCTTCCGCAACAATATCCCGGAACACGGACAGGAGGAAGGCGATCAAGGCCACGAGTGCCCCTTCGGCCATGATGCGCTCCACTCCTATGTATCCCCGGTACATCAAGGTAACGGCCCACACGCAAACGATCACATACCAACCCATCAGGATGACCGCGGCGGCGGTATAAAGCCACGGCAGGGCGATATAGGCGCAAACCAAAGGGCGGCGGATGCGTTCCGGCATGGGATTAGCGGAAATGACGTTCGATGGCGAATTCCACCCCGGAGGCGGGGTCGACGTGCGTGGAGAGGGTTTCCATGTGGGGGAAGAGAGCCTCGAACTCCGGCATAAGCGTCTCGCCGGGGAAATCCATCTGGATACGGGTAAGGAAAAGCTCCGAGCAATCCGGCAAACCGAGCGAGTAAATCTCGGCTCCGCCGCAGAGAAACACTTGAGGGGTGAAGGTGGCGGCCTTGAAGTCCTGCCAGGTCGAACTGGAGAGGTTTTCTCCGTGCGGGCCGGCGGCGGGGTTGTTCGTGATGACCAGCGTGGTGCGTCCGGGAAGCGGGCGGCCAATCGACTCGTAGGTCTTACGGCCCATGACGAGAAGGCCGCCCATCGTCTTCTGTTTGAACCAGCGGAAATCTTCGGGCAGGCGCCAGGGAATCCTTCCCTGCGCACCGATCACCCGGTTGCGAGTCATGGCGGCGATGGCAATCATGTCTCCATCTTGCCCCGTTTTAATCCCTTTTCCAAGGGCACCCTCAAAATAATTAGGCCGTCGACATGTGGTAGTGCCGCGGCTCCTTGGTCCGGCTGCGCACGGTCACCGGACGACGCTTCTTGCCCATGTACTCACGCCACGAGTTGATGGCATCCACGGTTTCCTGGGTGAGCCGGCGAGGATGCTCCGGGTCGACCTTGACCGGCCCCACTCTCACCCGGTAATACGCCACCATGGGATCACTACGCCGCCCGCGCGTGTAGGCCGTTTTAAGCTTGGTGCAGCGCCCGCGCGTCTCCAGGCCCGAGTGAAACCGGAGCGTATCGAAACAGAGGAGACGATAGACTTTATGTGGGTCGCTCATGGAAGCATCCTACGGGCAAGCAGTCACAAAATCCACCCCGCTTAGATTAAAGCAGGTGGTAACAGCGCGTTGATTCCCCCTGCGAGCACCCGATCGGGCCGCAGTCCGGTTTTGCCGATAAGGTCATCCTGGATTCGCGGGTGGCCGTCCAGGACATAGCTCCGACGGGCAATCTGCTGAAGGGCATCCTTTGATTGCGCGGCGGGCTGCAAATGAGCGCGGACCCGCTCGGTGAGAATATTCCAGGCGCGGTCCTTGTTCTTGATTTGGGATCGGGTGGCCTGGCAGCTCGCCTTGATCCCGGTTGGCAGGTGTGTGAGGCGTACTGCGGAGTCCGTGGTGTTGACGCCCTGGCCTCCGTGACCGCTGGCGCGGAAGACCTCGGTTTTGACGTCCTTTTCGCTCAGGACAATAACCTTGGGCTGGGTAGGCTCAGGCATTGTTTCGATGATGGCCCACGACGTCTGAAGCTTGTCCTTGGCCCCGAATGGAGAGACGCGAACAAGCCGGTGATGCCCGCCTTCATTTTCGATCAGGGGCCACGCTCCCGGCAGGAGAAGGGTGACTTCCCGGATGTCCGTCGGGTTCTCCGCATACCACTCGACGATCTCTGCCTCCTGGGATTGGCTTTTCGCCCAGTTGGCGTACATCCGAAGGAGCATTCCGCACCAGGCGCGAGACTCCCGGCCTCCAGATGATGCCCGGATGGTGAGAAGCGCGTTCTCTGGTTTTGGGAGCCAAGGCTGGGCCTGGGAGATCAGTCAGCTAAGCTCGTCGTCGAGCAAGGCGTTTTCGCCTGGGGACTGTTCGGCCAGTTGGCGAAGGGCGGTCAGGTCGTTATGAAAGGAACGCGGGCACGTCGTCGCGTCAAAGACACTCCTGGAGTCTTTGGATGCGGACGGTGATGTTGGCTGCGTTCGTTTTCATATTGGTACTCTATCAGAGGAGCGTTTCGGAGGCAATCCTTGTGTGGTTACCCATCGATGACCATAGATAACCATCGGCAACCACTCCTACCCGTGGATTAAAGGCTGAGGCGAACTTGACCGCGTCCGCGCCGCACCCTGATCCAGCGTCCTTTGCCCTCCAGGGTCTCGTCGTGGAGCAGGGCGATGCGGGCCGGCGTCTTGCCGCGGCGATCGACGCCCATGGAGGTCGCGCGCAGAAGGGATTTGCCGCGACGGGTCGAGATCAGGCTTTTGTCGGCGAAGAGGCTGACCTCAGATCCATCCTCCAGTCGCAATAAAACGGCGACTTCGCTGGTGAACATTCCGGGTCCGAGTGCGCAGGGGAGGTAGGTGTAGGCCATAAATTAACGAGTAGCGTGGGCGCCGTGTTTTGCCAAGAGGTCCTTGAAGGCAGCCTCGTCGGCCTTAATCAGAGCAGCGGGAGATTGTGGCACTGGCACGATCTCGGCCTCGACACCCTCCGCGCGCAGGGCGTCAATGGACTGCGCCAGGACCGGCGTCGGCTTCTCGGACAGGATGATCGCCCGGCCCGTCAGTCGCCGTAAGGCCCGGACCTGCAGCGGAGTGAGGGGCGTTGCGCGCGGGGCCACCAGAACATTATTGATGTACGCCTTCGCGCACCAGATCAGGTCCATGGGGCTTGGGCAGAGTATCGCCACGCCGGCGTTGGCCAGGGCGTGCTGGTTGCGGTAGAGGCCGAAGAGGACGCGCTCCCTGGAGAAGCAAAGCCCGTCCGGTGAAACCCGGAAGCGCGGCTGGCCCTCCACTGGCTCCAGCAACTGCCCGGTAAATGCAACCACTTGCCCGAGGTGGTCCTGAATGGGAACGGTCAGCCGGCCCGCGAAGGACTGGTTTCCCAGAATCCCGAGCTGCATGGCCATCCCGGTGGAATGACCGACGGTGCGCAGGAAAGCCTCGGTGTCCGCATCGCTGGGGGCACATCCGATCATGAAGCTCGTGGCCTGGCGCTCGATTCCCTCGGTCTTCAGGAAGTCGAGGGCTTTGGCGCCAGCAGCATCTCCAATGAGCGTCTTGTGCCAAAAGCGGGTCACCGCACTGAGCAGGGCCAGGGCTTTCTCCTGGGGCGCACGTTCCCGGGAGGGCTCCGGGATGACAATGCTGGCTTTCGCGGCCAGCCTCCGCACCGCCTCCGGGAAGGAAAGGTTCTCCATCAGCATCAGGAATTTGAAGGCGTCACCGCCGTGCCCGCTGCTGAAACACTTGAAGATTTGCTTCTCCGTATGGACGCAGAAGGACGGTGTGCGCTCCTTTTGGAACGGGGAAAGCCCCTTGTAACTGGCGCTCTTGGGGCCTTTCTTGAGCGCCACATAACCACCAACCACCTCGACAATGTCAGTCGCGGCCCGGACCTGGTTGATGATTTCTGGGGAGATTGGACCGGGCATACTCAAGAGAGATAGCCGGATCCGGTAAAACTACCGATCCATTTCTCCTGGTGGTGGGGCATCGACAGGGTCGGGCGGTGCAGGAGGGAAGTCCAT
>FSYP01000045.1_pt1 | contig 47166 bp, 74 predicted proteins | sample 1638601 | NCBI WGS metagenome assembly FSYP01 (sample SAMEA3914788, study PRJEB12502) | metagenome | biome: forest; material: soil | place: Canada | collected 2011-07-03 | depth 0.1 m | reverse complement strand
TGCCTTCCCGCTCCACCGGCTCACCGGTGATCCGGCCAAGGACGCTTCCCACTACGCCGCCGGCCTGCAATGGGCGCTCCAGGCCATGTACCTTGAACGGGAGGACCTGCGGGGTGGGTTCGATGTGAAGCTCCAGGAGGCGTTTCAGCCCGAACTGGGCACGGAGACGCCGCTGCTCACCTTCCTGGACCGGGCCGAGGCCGTGCAGAAGGCCCATCAGGAGATCATCACCCGCCGTATCATCGCCCTTTCCGACCACCTGCGGGATCCGGTGCCGTCCGTTCCCCGATCGCTCCCCGCGCGGGAAACCGCCGACTCAGGGCACGCGGTTGGCGGCAGAGACTAATCCCGGCTTGCGGCGAAAGTGGGGCGCTGCCATGCTCCCGCGCATGGGCGAACTTTTTGATAGAGTTCTTCTGCGAACCGTGTACCGGCTTCTTATTACCTTTACGGGGTCTTTTCTTGGATGGATCGTGGGCTGCATCTGGGTCAATGTTTTCTACAGAACCCGATACGGGGATTACTTCGTGTCTTCGCATGCGGATTGGTATGTGCTTTTTGTTTGGATCGGGATGGGGCTTTATGTTGGAGCTGTTGGGTTGGTGATACTTTTCCCCTTAAGCTTATTTTTCCCAACGAGAAGCTGGTTTTGGAACCCGCTTGTTCTGCCCCTGTTTTGGTTTGTGGGTGCGGGAATGCTGACGACTCTGACGAACGATCCACCTAAACCTGGTGTCTCCATTAATCTGTCGGGCTCTAACATCGAGTTCAGCCATTTCACTTGGGAGACTTGTGTATTGATCGGATTAATTATCGGACTGCTTAACTTGTGGTGGAGAGGTCCCCGTCAAGATGCATGGGTAGGGTGAAACCTGGCTTGCGCTACAGTTCCGTTGAGCGCAAAAAAAGGACACCTGGTTAGCCTTTCACACCTCCGATATTTCGCGTGAGAGTGACGCGGAAATGCAGACACAAGTTTTTGCTTTTAGAGGACACTTTCTTCTCGCGTTTTTCAGCCGCGGGAGGATTATTCCCATCGCTAGATTCAGCATACCCAGGCCGGCGTGAGGGGAAGTTTTGCCAGGGCGTATTGCGGAGCCTCGACATCTTTCTCTGGTTTTGCCCTTCCCTGGGGACAACCCCTACACCCCGGAGGTATATGAGCAAGCTCGCCTCGCAGCGTTACGGAGAGAAATCTTACGAGTGTCAGCACCCTTGGCCGGAGGATTGCCACTGTCAATGCCACTCCCCTGGTTTGGTTGCTGCCGCTTTCGGCATCACCGAACCTGATGGTATCCGTCGCCCCTTGGCGTCCTTCGATGCCCTGCCGCGCAGCCCTATCACCTTTTTGCACGGAGAGGGCGCATCCGTTGAGGAGGCGGAGAATTCGTGCTGGCTGTCGTTTCAGCGCATCATGGCCTGTCCGGGCCACCTCTTTGATCGAGGGGAGCACGACGACGGCTACTGCATCTGCATCCGGTGCTCGCTGAAAGGACGGTTCCTCGATCCTCTCTTCTACTGCGTCATCTGCGACGAACCCACCTGCTATAGTCACGACGTCAGGGGACAGTGGTTTTGCGAGCGCCACCACCAGCGGATGCTGGAAGAACACAAGAGCCCGACCCAGCTCCTATGCGAGGAGTTCCAGCGCGAGGGCCTCGGAATCGAGGAGCCTTGCCGGCTGGTTACTTTCCCTGAACAAGAGCCGGTGGCGGTGGGTTAGCGCCTTCCGGTCCCCTTGTAGCGCACCACCTCCCCGGCGAAGCTGCCGCCGGCGCGGTAGCTATCCACGGGGCAGACTGACCCGGAAATCGTCAGAAATCTTTGCGGGGGAGGTTTACGCCCTTTTTGCCTTGGCCTAAACCATCAAACACAATGCAAGCAGATCTTTCCTCCTGGCAGCAAATCGCCGTCCATTTTGGCGCCCTCTGCTACGTCATTCGCCTCGGCAAACTCCGCCCCGCCCACCTTGCCCGCTCCTTTGGCGGAATTTTCCGTGCCGTGGCCGGCCTATAAGCTGGCTTCTATCTTTCTCTTTACCCACAATACACAAACCTACGATAAACCATGCACACAAACACTGACTCCTGCTTCCTACCGGCCCTCGCGGCCAAGGCCACCAAAGCCTCGTTTCCTCGCGTCATCCGCCGCGACATCCCCGGCGATACCAGCGGCAAGCCCCGCATCGTCGACTGGATCGGCCACAAGATCACCCAGGCCGTTGACGCCGCCTGCCAGAGCGTCGGCCAGCCCCCGGTTGGCGCCGAAGTCCGCGCGCACATCGAGGCGGAACTCGGTGGCGGCCATACCTCCCTCATGCACATCGAGCAGTTGCAGGATATGGTGGAAGAGGCCCTTATCACCCTCGGCCATACCCGCGCTGCCCTCGCTTACGGCAAGTACCGCGTGGCCCACCTCGCCCGCCGCCAGCAGGCCGCTGAGAAGTTCCCGCTGCCGGAAGTCAACGATCCCGACCTCTCCGCCCGCCTGTCCTTCGCCAAGATCGACCTCAACCTGACCATGAGCGACCAGGAAATCCTGGTGCGCCTGAGCCAGAGCCTCTCGCCCAACCTGACCGAGACCGAGCGCCGCGATACCATCGTGCTCAACGCCAAGACCCTCCTCGATACCGACGCGGATTCCCGGTATCTGGCCGGACGCATCCTCCTGACCTACATCTACGAGGAAGTCCTGCCCTGGAAGATCACCGATGGCATCGGCGCCCTCAAGGCCGCCCATTTCCAGGCTTTTCTCTCCTACATCCCGCACGGCATCGAGATCGGTCGCCTCTCCAAGGAGATGGGTGAGTTCAAGCTCGCCCGGGTGGCCAGCCAGCTCGACCCGATGGCCGACCTCCAGTTCGACTTCATTGGCGTCCAGAACCTCTACGACCGCTACCTCGTCAGCGAGCCCCTCGCCGGCGGTGGCAAGCGCCGCATGGAAACCCCGCAGATGTTCTGGCTGCGCGTCGCCATGGGCCTGTCCCTGCGCGAAACCGACAAGGAAGAGAAGGCGGTCGACTTCTACAACATCTACCGCAGCAAGAGCGCCTGCTCCTCGACCCCGACCCTGTTCAACTCCGGCACGGCCCATCCGCAGCTTTCGAGCTGCTACCTGCTCACCGTCGATGACAGCATCGACGCGATCACGGAAAACTGGACCCGCTTCTCCCAGCTCTCCAAGTGGGCGGGCGGCCTCGGCTGCTCGTGGACTTCGGTTCGCGGCTCTGGCTCGCGCATCCATGGCACCAACGGCGAGTCCGGCGGCATCGTCCCCTTCCTCAAGGTGTCCAATGACATCGCGCTGGCGGTCAACCAGGGTGGCAAGCGCCCCGGCGCGCTGTGCAGCTACCTCGAAGTCTGGCACCTCGACGTTGAGGACTTCCTTGACCTGCGCAAGGAAACCGGCGACGACCGCCGCCGCACCCACAACATGAACACCTGCCTCTGGGTGTGCGATCTCTTCATGAAGCGCATGGAGCTGATCTCCGAGGGCAAGCTGCCCAAGGACACGATGTGGACGCTCTTTTCCTCCAACCAGACGCCCGACCTGCCGGAACTCTACGGCGCGGCCTTCGAGGCCCGCTACGCCGAGTACGAGCAGATGGCCGCCGCGGGCAAGATCGCCTCGAAGCAGATTCGTGTGCTCGCCCTCTGGAAGAAGATGCTCGAAAGCCTCTTTGAGACCGGCCACCCCTGGATCACCTTCAAGGATCCGAGCAACGTCCGCTCGCCCCAGGATCACTGCGGCGTTGTCCATAGCTCGAACCTCTGCACCGAGATCACGCTCAACACGAGCATGGAAGAGGTCGCGGTCTGCAACCTCGCCTCGGTCAACATCCCGCAGCACATCCTCGCCGATGGCTCGATCGACATCGCCAAGCTGGCCCGCACGGTTCGCACCCTCATGCGGATGCTCGATAACGTCATCGACATCAACTTCTACCCCGTGGAAGCGGCCCGCACGGCCAACATGCGCCACCGCCCGGTCGGTCTCGGCGTCATGGGCCTCCAGGATGCCCTCTACATGAAGCGCATCCCCTTCGACACCGTGGAAGCGGTTGCCTTCAACGACGAGATCATGGAGCTGATCGCCTACCTCGCCTACGATGCGTCCAGCGACCTCGCGGCGGAGCGCGGCGCCTACTCGTCCTTCAAGGGCTCCAAGTGGGATCGCGGCCTCCTTCCCCTGGATACCGTCAGCCTCCTCGAACAGGAGCGCGGCATGGAAATCCAGCAGGACCGTTCCTCCCGGCTTAACTGGGATGTCCTGAAGGCCAAGATCTCCCGCCAGGGCATGCGCAACTCCAACTGCATGGCGATTGCCCCGACCGCGACGATCTCCAACATCATGGGCTCCACGCCCTGCATCGAACCCTCGTACAAGCACATCCACACCAAGAGCAATCTCTCCGGTGAGTTTGTCCGCACCAACGACTTCCTGGTCAAGGATCTCATGGCGCTGGGCCTGTGGGACGAGGAGATGCGCTCCGACCTGAAATACTTCGATGGCTCGGTGCAGCCGATCGAGCGCGTGCCCGATCACCTGAAGACCCTCTACAAGGCGGCCTTCGAGATCGAGCCGACGTGGATTCTCCAGGCCGCTTCTGCCCGCCAGAAGTGGATCGACCAGAGCCAGTCCACCAACCTCTTCGTGGCCGTGAATGACGCCCGCATGGCCTCCTTCATGTACCGCGAGGCGTGGAAGCGCGGCCTCAAGACCACGTACTACCTGCGCACGCTCAACAAGAGCGCCATCGACTCCTCCAACCGCGAGCGCAAGGTGGCGACTCCCGCCCCGCTGACTGCCTCGGCAGTGGCAACGGTGGCCGCGCCTGAGCCCGAGCCGGAGATGACCGCCGCGAAAGCGTGCTCCATCGAAGCGATGCGCAACGGAACGATCTGCGAGGCTTGCCAGTAAGCCAGTAAATTTGGTTGATGTTTGTGTCAGTGGGTGGCGGGAGTCGGAGGTGTCCGGCTCCCGCTTTTTCTTGCCCTGCTGCCTTGCCCGCCAGGAGAAACAAGGGCATCATGCAGTTGTGTTCGGACCTTGTACACTTACCATGGACAACGCCGTCACCTGCGCGGTAATGGCCCTGTTTATGTTTGCCGCCGGGTTGAGTGGCGCCTCCATCATCCAGGATATGGCCGGCCCGGCATCTTTCCCGCCCGGCCTGAAATTCGACGGGCTGGTTGTGGCTTGCAGCCTGGGCAGCGCCTTCTTGTTATTCTGGGTGCCCTCTCACGTTTCCTTCCGGGTGCTGACATGGGCCGGGTGGGCGACCTTCTGGGCCTCCCTTGGCCTTTCCGGGGTGATGCTGGCGCTCGCCATCCGCGACATTATCTACCTGGCGAACCATTGATCCCATGACCCTCTGCCTCATTTACTCTTTCGACACCCAATATCGTCCTGCACCCGGGGAATACGCTGTCGCCCGCGCCGATGTACTCCGGTTGCTCGCCGGCCTGCCGACCTCTCCCAGCTTCTTCGCTCTTGCCGCCAAGGCCCGCAAGTCCGGGATGCACGACGATCTCTTCGATTACGTTTTCCGCGAACTACGCCGCGACAAGACGGTCAAGCTCAACGACGACCACACCCTTGAGGTGTCGGAGACGGTGCTGGCTGGCGCGATTTAACGCCCGCCCGCCCGATAGAGGGGTTCCCTACTACCGGCGTTTACACCCGGAAGAGATTGGCCTATATCCTCTTCACGATGAACGACGCCTACTTTGCCATCCGTAAGGCCGCCCGCCGCGGGGAACTCGATCAGCTCGACCGGGGCCTCCTGACAGCGGAGAACCTGATACGGCCTGATCCCGGCGCGGAACCTTCCGTGTGGCGCGAACCCGATGGCCCGATCCAGAGCGCGGCGGCCCACGGCCAGCTTGGCTTTCTCCCGCCCGAGGCCCGCACCGTGCGCGCCCTGCTTGATTGCGGCCACCAGGAGCGCGGCAATTCCAAGGTCGACGGTGCCTGGGATGACGCTTTCTACAGCGCCACGATCGAGAACAAGCTCGGGGCACTGCCCAAGGACGCCCAGTTCAAGGCCGACCTGGTGACGCACCGCGATGAAGTCGAGAGCAGCATCGACCGGGCGATCCGCACCCTGAAGCAGATCGAGCGTCCCGACCGGCCCGCCCTCGGCCTTCTGCGGGCCAAGCAGGGTATTCCCCTTGGCGCGGCCACCACCAACGCCCACACCTGGATCGCCGATGTGCTCTCGAACACCGCGCTGCCGGTGGCGGACCTGCCGGACGTGCCGTCCATCCCCGCCAATATCCAGGCGAGAACCTCTGGCGGCGTTCGACAGGATATGGCCGGGCGGTAAGCTCCCCTTGAGTGATTGTCAGTACCAGAGTAGCATTCCGGCATGATGATCGACACCGACGAGCGCATGCTCTTGCTGAAGCGGATTGCCGCGCGCGACCTCTGGAACCTTTTCATCTGCGGGGGCGTCGCGGTCGGAACCTGTGCCGGCTACCTGCTGGTGGCCCTTCTGTCCAGGAGTCACCTGGTCTGGGGGCTCTGCGGCGCCATGCCGCTGGTGGCCCTCCTTTGCATGCTCTTTCGCGGGTTCCTTGCCGTGCGGTCCCATCACTGCCTGTTTCTCGCCCACCAGCGCCGCGAGCTGCACGAGTGGCGTGGTTACTAGCCGAGGGTCTTGATTTTACGGGCTTCTCCCCGGATGATGGAGAGATGCCCTCTTTTATCGCCATCTCCGGCCAGCCTGCTCCCCTCCCCAAGATCACTTTTCATCTCGACCGGGTGATCGATGCGACCCTGCGAAAGGACGGCAGTTACCTTCTGCGCAACTACGACGGCAAGCGGATGGTGTCCACTGACACGTCCCTCCCTTATTTCCTGGACAATGGCCACGGTTTCCTCCGCATGGGCAATCAAGGCCCGTGGATCAATGCGGACCGGGTTTTGGTCGCGATTACCGGGCCGACTCCCATCTCCCTGGCCAAGGTGCGAACCCGGTTTGCTGATGTCACCTATCCGAAGGGTACAGTTCACCATACGCCCAGGCTGATCGAGTGGGCTGAGCTTACCCAGATCAACCGCTCCACATGGGTGCGCCTGACCGCGGCCAGCCAGATCACGCGGGCCGGCGTCCTGACCGCCTGCAACGAGACCTACCAGGTGGATGCCAAGTTCGGTGGGCTCGATAAAGTTATCCGGGCGGTCAAGGCCCTTGGCTGGCTCAAGCTCAAGAACGGCACTTTCGTCAATCCGCTGGACTTCGCGCGCATGTTCCAGGCCGCTATTGGCTGGATCGAGACTGAATTTGGCCGCTCCTTGAACTTGTCAGCCTTCCATCCCGAGGACCGCCTCAGGGTTGATACGGCCACCCCATGGGTCAAGATTCAACTCTGCCTGGTCAACCCCAACAAGATCCTTTACCTGGACCCCGAACACGCCGTGATCCAGGGCAGTGCCAACAATATGAACCTCAACAAGGTGCAGTTCGCCATGTTGAAGAAGCTGGTCGATCCCCGGATCGTCCACCCTCTGCAGGACTAGCTTCAGGCTATCTTTTTCGATATGGAAGACATTCCCGCGTTTGGCGCACCCCAGGAAGATTTGTTCAAGGCTTACGGGGAGCGGATTCTTCCCGAACCTCTCCACCGGGAAGTGCTTATGAGCCTGATGCCGCTGTTGATGGTCGGAGCGGGCGATCCCATCGGATTACTCTGCAACAAGGATGCGTGTAGCGCGGCCTCCGTTCTTTTGCGGACGGCGCCTGGCGCTCTCATCCTGGTGCCTCCCTTCACCCAGTATCTTTTTGTGGCGATGGCCTGCAAGGTCAAAGCTGCCGCCAAGAGCGACACGGAGACGCAAGTCTACATCTCCGACGAAAAGGGATTTCGTGAATTCATGGAGACCTTGCTCCCGGTCGTTGCTGTGGGTTTGATGGAGATCGGTTTCACCAAGCTGGGCGTCTGGGACCGCTGCGAGATGATTTTCGAGGGTCTGAATGTGTCCAAAGACGACCGTCCCGGGCTCCATCGCATTTGCTTCCCGAAACCGTAGGGTGGGCGGCGTGACCTAATCGGGGTCTGCGTTGAATAAGTCGCGCCAGAGGCATCTCTTCCAGATGTCCAAGTCGGTAGGGTGCTCCCGGTTAATCCAGGCGTCTTCTTCTGCCCGTTGCTTGGGGCTAATGTACTTATCCAGGGTGCGATAATGCTTCAACCAGTTGTAAAAGTCCTCGCAGGCGTGCGTACAGAACTCCCGCGAGTGGGATGTGTCCGGCACTGGATCGCTGCAGTTTTTGCAGTGTGGTGTCATGTTCTGGAAGGAGTGGGTTTGCGGATTTTTGATGAGTGTTCGCCTGCTTAGGCCAAAAACCTCAAAATCGGGGACAACTCTGTCCTGGGACGAAAGCACTTTTGGCGAAAAATTCGGACAGTCACGGGGTGCATCCACCAACCCGGCCTGGCGTGAGCGAAATCTTTTCCAGGTAAATGTTGGGAGGTGGGCGCCTTATTTGTTGGGAGCTACCTGTCTAATGTTGGGAGCTAAAGTCAAAACCGGGCGCGGGGGTGGCTGTCCACCAAACCGGGCCTAACGTGGATTTACACTGGATGGGATTTGGCCTATACCCCTCTTCACCATGAACGACCTTACCCAGGACCAGATTGATGTTCGCCTTGCCGCGAAGTTTGGGAATCTTGACAAGCTTGATCCTGCGCTTCTGACGCCGGAGAATGTCCTGCCTACTGTCGTGGCGAACGGAAAACCCCTGCTTGCGCCTGGGCCGCAAAACGATGGTCCGATCCAGATGGCGGCCCGTCATGGACAACTTCCTTTGCTGCCTCCCTCAGCCCGCACGGTGGAAGCCCTTCTCCTCTGCGGCCACCCCTTGCGTGATCTCCCTGATCCCCTCGATACCTTCGAGGATGCTTTCCATGACGCGGTCGTGTGCGGCACTCTCGATAAACTGCCGGCAGACGATGAGTTCAAGCGCGACCTCCTTCTCCGCCGCGATCAAGTCAAGGCGAGCATCACCCGGGGAATCGCCACTTTGGAGTCTGGCCCTCGCGAGTCGCTTGGCACCCAGGTGAAGTTGTGGGTGCTGGGCGATACCTCTTTGAGTCAGAAAGCGGTCGACAAGGCGCGCGACTGGATGGAAACCGCGCTCCAAACCCCGGAAGAGCGGGCCAGTAATCAGGGAGTGGCGGCGATCGTGACAGCGACCGGCGCGGTGGTTGTTCCCCGGGCGAGCTTGCCGGAAATCCCGCATGTACCAAAGGATCTGGCGGTCCCGGCGGCGGGTGAGCTTTCCAATCGCGAGCGCGCTGGAAAATAACCGCTTCTTCCCTTTACAGGGCGCTCCGAATTGCCGTATATCCCATGGCCGGGCCGAACGCCCTGCCTCTATCTGTTTCCTACCATCATGAGCACTGACAATTCCTCCGTATCTGAATTCAAAGTTGGCGACAAAACCTTTCGCCTGAACAAGGAAAAGGCCCGCGAGCGCCTGGCCGGCAAAAAGGTCATCAACGGGATGAAGAGCGCCGAGCTGAACGTCCTGCCGCTCAAGTACCACGAGGCGTACCGGATTTACAAGCAGATGAAGGCCAACCACTGGGAGCCCGACGTCATCGACATGACCAAGGACTGCACCATGTGGAACGGCAATATCCTCACCACCAAGGAACGCTGGATCATCGAGATGGGCGTCGGCTATTTCTCCGCCGCCGAGGGTATCGTCGGCGACAGCATCCTGCATGCGATCGAGGACAACCTCACCGCGGCCGAGCTGAAGCACGCCTCCCTGCGGCAGATCGCGGAAGAGTCGATCCACATGGATTCCCTTCTCCACATCATCGGCTCGCTCAACATCGACCTGGACGAGGTGACGGCCAAGTTCCAGGACATCCCGTCCATCCAGAAGAAGAACGCCTACATCACCCGCCACATGCCGGAGTTGAAGGCCGGCCTCGATCTCACGATCACCGAGAACAAGCAGAAGTTCGCCAAGGCCCTCTTCGGCATCACGCAGGTGATGGAGGGCACGCAGTTCTACGCGCTCTTCGCCATGATCCTTTCCCTCCACCGCCAGAACAAGATGACGGGCATCGGCCAGATGTTCCAGTACACCCTGCGTGACGAGTCCAACCACATCGCCCTGGGCCGCTATATCCTGGAACAGTTGATCGAGGAGAATCCGGACATCTGGACGGAAGCCTTCCGTGCCGAGCTGGTCGAGTTCATGCGCGAGGGTGTTGCCCTGGAGAAGGAGTTCGTCACCGACTGCCTGCCTGAGGATACCGTCGGCATGACGCAGAAGGAGTTCATCGACTACGTGGACTACAACGCGGACCGCCGCCTGGAAAGCCTGGGCCTGCCCACGCTCTCGACGATCAAGAATAACCCGTTTCTCTGGCTCGACGAGGTGATCTTCCTGAAGAAGGAGAAGAACTTTTTCGAGACGCGCGTCACCGAGTACCAGACCGGCGGCAGCGTGAAAAACACCAACGAAGACGACCTGATCTGATTCGGGTCGGACTGAGTCTTTCCCATGCAAATTATCCTGACCAAGGGTTTACCCGGCTCTGGTAAATCTACGTGGGCACTCAAGTTTATCCGCAATAAACCCAACTGGACCCGGATTAACAAGGATGAGATACGGGAAAGGCTTCACGGCGGAGCCTACAGCCCGGACCTGGAAATGTTGGTGGAGGATGAGCGCGATTCTCTTGTTTTGGCCGCCCTGCGGAATGGGGTAAATGTGGTGATCGATGACACCAACTTAAACCCTAAGCATATTGAACGGATTCAGGAACTCGCGTTTAGCTTTCTCGCCACTGATGGCGTGGAGGTCGAGGTGACGGAGCAGGATTTTACGGATGTATCCCTGGAAACATGCATCCGGCGGGATAGCAAGCGAGCCCGGCCTGTTGGTGAAGATTCGATTCGCGACATGCACGATCGCTTCCTCTCGTATGATTCGGGCCGTTCCTGCGGATCGGGAGGATATTGGCAGCGGCGTAATCGACGTCGATCCCCCTTCGGGCGTTTTTGATAGCTCCCTCTCGCCTGCGCGGCCCGATGCAAAATCGGACAAACCGGTACAGGTTGGTTTTCCGGGTATTTCCCTGTAGCATGGGGTGGAAACACCTATCTTCCTGATTCCTTAAACATCCAAACACCATGAACCTAAAGACCCTCCTCGCCCTTGTTGCCGTCGTCGCTGTCGGGATCATCTCCGCCTGCTACCTGCTCAGCATCTACAACGCCCAGGCCCTCGATCTCAACCTCTACAATGCGAAGGTGAAGGCCAATGAGGCCGACTTCGATAACATGTGGAAGACGATCAGTCAGACCGCCCAGGTCGCCGACAAGGCCAAGGACGCCCTGCACGACATCTTTACTGACTACGCCAACGCCCGCTCCGGTAACGGCGGCACGCCGACCCCCGACCAGAACAAGGCGGTCATGAACTGGATCAAGGAGTCGGTCCCCAACCCGGACATCTCCACGATCGATCACCTCCAGAACATTATCATGGGCGCCCGCGAGGATTGGACCACGCACCAGAAGGAGCTGGTCAATATCGCCAAGGAGTACAACGACAATCTCGTGGTCATGCCCAAGGGCTTTATCCTGCATAACCTCATGGGCTTTGCCATGCTCGACGCCAAGGTGATTACCTCGACTCGCACGGATAACGCCTTCCAGACCGAAAAGGACGACGACGTCACGCTGCCTGCTTCCCCGGCGACGAAATAATCCCTTTCACAGAGGCCCGCGGACTGATCTCTGCGGGCCTTTTGTCTAAACGCCTCCATGTTTGTCTTCTACATCATCGCCCTTTTGCCCGTCCTCGCCGGCGGCATCCTGTGGGTCTACGACCGGAACATCAACTGGATGGAGTGGGTGGGTGGCAGTGCTTTTGGTTTTATCGCCGCGGCGATCATGCATATCATCGCATTCAAGGGGATGACGGATGACGTCGAGACCCTGAGCGGCCAGCTTGTCCAGGCCACTTACTACAGCGCATGGACCGAGTATTACGAGTGGGAGGAAACCAAGCAGGTTAAACACGGTTCCGGCAAGGACGCTTACTACACGACCGAGCATGTCGCGTGGATACCCACCACCGAGTACCACTCCGAGAGCTTCGATGCCGCCTCCAACATCGGCACGAGCTACGATCTCTCGGGAGAGACCTACGCGGACATTAAAAGAAAGTTTGGCGAGGAGCACGCTGTCCCCGGTACGCGCTACGTCATCGGCCACCACAACTCCTACATGGAGAGCGGCGACCCCAACGATTACGTTGCCAGCAATCGAACCGGAATTATCATCCCCGTCACGGCCCCGCATACCTGGACCAACCGCATCAAGGCGGCGCCGAGCGTCTTCTCTTACATGCCGGTACCCGCCGGTACGCCGGTCTTTCCCTACCCGGCCAGCACCGACCCCTTCACTTCCAATCGGCTCCTTGGCTGCGCCAAGACGACGGTGAGCACTCTCGCCTTCGACCAGATGAACGCGCGCCTTGGCCCCGTCAAGCACGTCAACGTCATCCTCGTTGGGTTTGTCGGTCACTCCATGGAACTCGCCAAGTCCCAGGAAGCGGCGTGGGTGGGCGGGAAGAAGAATGACATCGTGATCTGCTACGGCTACGGCGACCCTCACCCGGACCTGCACGCTAAACCGGACTGGGTGAAGTGCTTTGGATGGGCCGAGCACGCCGTCATCAAACACGACCTGGAAGACATCTTCCTCGACGCGAACGGTGGAGTGACCGATGTGGTTCTGCCAGCCCTGGAACACGAGGTTGCCGCCAACTGGCAAATCAAGGATTGGCACAAGTTCGACTACATCAACATCGAGCCGCCGGCCTGGAGCTACTTCGCCTTCATCGGATTCCTGATTGTCAGCCAGGCCGGCTGGTACTTCTTCTGCCACCAGGAAGCTTTCGGCAAGTCCGATGAGGAAGAAAACCTGATCGGCGGGAGAGCGAACCGCCCCTCTCGCAGAACCCGGACTTACAGTGGCTTGAACGACGACTGAAGCGCGCGGGCTCTCTGGTTGGCTATCTTGGAGGACGTGAAGCTTCCGGTTCTCTATCACGGCACATCCCTATCGGTCCTGCGCGCCATTCAGGCCGGGCGGAAGTTCACCAAGCCCGTGTTCGCGGAGAGCAATGTTTCCATGGGTGGCGCCTACCTGACCAGCATCCGGCATCTGGCCGAGGCCCACGCCCTCCTGGCCGGAGGCAAACATCAGGCAGAGCCCGTGATCCTGCGCATCGACCCGGTATTCGCCCTCCTACCTGACGAGGACTGGGTTGTCCGGGCCTCCGAGACGCTGGATGAGATCCAAATCCGACGCGCCGGCCTTACCCGGTTCATGGCCGACCTCTTCGGGGGCTACATGGGCGACGGACACAGCCTATCCGATCACTACAAGGCTCGCTATAAGGTACTCAACGCCCGGCACGGCATTACCTGGGAGCGGTCCCTCAAGTACATTCAGTCGGTCCGCCAGGCCGAGCGCCTGACCAAGGCGCAGATACTTGAGATCATTCCAGTTAAGAAGACGGTCCAGGATGCTTCCCGTCGCGGGTAGAACCTGCGGGTGAGTCTTACAGTGGTGGCGGCAGCAGGTCTAACCACTTCTTGTCCAGATCGGGATTAAAAGCGTAATCCTCCCACATGGGTTGGTACTCGATGAGGTTCGCGCGTATGGGCGCGGCGGCCAGGCGGTCCCAAATCCAATCCCATGCCGGTTTGAGTGGAACCCTCCCCTTCTTCTTTGGGTACGCCATTTGCGCGACTACCGACCAACTGTAGTGAGGCAGATCATCGATTGACTGAAAGGATTGTTGCAGGGCTACCAGCGCCTTGCAGGCTTCAACCGCATCGCCTGGCTTATCCCGCAGCAACAGGTTCTCGGCGTAGGCTTGCAGGCCATCCGGGTTGCCGTCGCTGACTCCGAGCTTGAGATACCGATCCCGGTGCATGCCATACGCCAAGTATGCCCCGGAGTCGCTTTCAATATCGTGCAGGAGTACGACTCCGCACCGGGAGTCACCCTTATCCGCACCGGCGCTCAAATGCTCGTAGGCTTCCTCTGGGCGGCCTAGCCTCATCAGGGCGGCGCCAATCTCATAATCGGCGCGCTTGCTGCCATCGGCCAGCGCCCGCTTGGCCCACATCAAGGATTCTTCCGGGTAATCCTCGCCCAACGAAAAAGCTAAATACCAGGCTGCGTTCGGGTCCATGGGCGACACTTGGTCGAGAAACCGCTCCATTGCGGCATTGATCGTTCGGTGTTCTGCCCGGCCAATGTTGTGCATGGCAAAGGATACGGTGAGCGGTTCAGCCCTCCCCGCCCGGGCCGCTTTCCAGGCGTAGGCCGTCATCTCCTTCTCATCCACGTCCGTTTCCGGTTGAGAGACGTCCTCCCAGCCCAAATACTCACAGGCGTACAGGCAATTCTCGGCGGCGGCTTCCCGGATTAGCTTCATGGCCTGCTCGGTGCTTACGGCATTGCCGTTGTAGTGACTGTGCAGTACATACAACCCGCAGAGCGCCTTGGTGTCGGGTGTCGCGGGCGGTGGTAACGTCGATGGACGCCCCATTTTCAGCCATAGTTCCATGGCCAGTGCCGCCGTTACGTCTTCCACCAAGCATTCTGTCGCCATTTCGCCGATTGGTATCATTACCTTCTCTTACCGCATGGGGGAGAGTAAATCAACCTGGAGCCCTCCTATCTCTGGTTCGATGGCTTACCTTCCTCCCCTTCACCAACGGTCTAATATCGCCTTGGAGCGCGCCAGCTACTTTGAGCCGGCAGGCGACGGGATATTCGACGTCAACCTCGCGGATATCCTTGGGCCGGCGAGCCATCTTCAGCCGATCCAGATGCGCGTGGCCCTGGAGAAGCATTTGCAGGCCCTCCACCCAGAGAAGGTTGATTTCTACGAGGAAACCCCAAGCGAGCACTGCATCGTCATCCAGGCCCGCGATTACCACTACCTGCCGCAGAATGGCGTCATGCAGCGCGTCTTCCACGACCTGGTCGGGCAGCGCAACGGAAACTATTTCTACCGATGGGTCGCCACCGACAAGCGGCGCCTGAAACTTTTCCCGACGATCAGCTCGGGGAAGCGGAATCTTGAGTTTTACCGCGACTATACCGCGCAGTAATCACCTTTAGAACCACTCCATGGTGCCGTGTCAATAACTTCTCGGACTTGCGGGGAAGGGGAGGCCACGACATAATCAGGGTGTGTCCATCTACTTTGACGCCCCTGCCTTTAGCCTGCCGGTTCTGCGCTCCCTTGTGTCTGAATTGGAGCAAAAAGGGATTGAGGTCGCCAGAGTTAGGGCGCGCGCGGTAGGCCCGCAGATATTTTGGCTGTACATCGTGGTTGATGACTCCCAAGGGAATCTCGACCGTTACACGATAGCCGAGAACAAAAAGGTAATGGATATTGTTGCGGGTAAGAGGCCCGCAGCAGACATCGGTCCGACTTTCGCTGACTGGCTGGAGGTAGTGAAGGCCCCGATGAGATTACCCCTTGGCACCGCCCTGGAAATACCAGTCCACTGGCAGGCGGAGGGCGGTCTTCGAGGTGACCACGTCGTTCCGCCTGCCCCCGATTGGCAAAAGGAGGAACGGGCGGTCGCACTACTCGCTCTCTGGACTGAACTCTACGACCCGGAGTACCAATCAGGAGAGGTATCCGGCTTGGACTTGACCCTGGAATTTTTGACGTTGGAGTACCCCAAGCCATGGCCCTCGGCAGCGGAGGCGGCTAAATCGGTGGAGTCGGAAGCGGAAGATGCCCTCCACCTGATAAGGGTCATCCACAACGAGGACGTGCTCGGCAAGGTGGGCGGCCTGCCGCGGACGGTGCGGCAAGAGATAGCTCGATACAACGAGGTTCCGCAGGCGAAGCAATGGAAGCTGGCCTGCAAGGCTTACAATAAGGTCGAAGCGGAGGCTAACGAGGCGATCGACGCCGAGATGGGGCCGGACGAAGATCCTCCGCGTCTCGGGGTCTCGGCACTCCTGTTTTTTAGCCACTTCGGCATAGACTTGGACTTCGCCGAGGCAAGCGCCCGCAACTTCCGCGCGCGCCTCGCGTCGGTTGTCTCCGCCCACTATCCCCAAATCAAGGCGCTCCTTGGACGGGCTGAAGGCATTTCGTATTTAAGGAGCTGAGCATCGGCTATTTAGCGGCGGACGTGAGAGGTGCCTGCGTCAACTTGCGACCCATACCTGCTCGACATTCTTGCGGTCCACCGGCCACGACGTCCACTTCACCTTCAGCTTTGCGGCGATGGACAGGTTCTTGCAGACGACCTTGATGTCATCCAGGCACCAGACATCGCTGCTTCCCGGGGAATCCGTCTCGATGGAGTTCTGGCCCGCCAAAGAGTAGACCATCCCCGACATGGGTGGGATCAGGGCGCCGAACGTCGCCAGGACGCCCTGCAGGCGCGAAAGAACCCCTTTGCCGCCGGTAGAGTGCTCGCTGACGATGACCGCCGCCGGTTTGCCCATCCAGACGTCGGTCCCCTCGCTGGCCGTGGCGTTCTCCAGGAACTCCTGCAGCCGGCTGCTCCATGAATCCCAGTGGGTTCCCGTCAGGATGAGAAGGCCGTCAGAACGGGCGATCCGGTCCAGGAGGTTGGTGATATGGCCGGGCTGCTCGATTAGGGCGACGACCTCAACGTGGTTTTCTCGCCGCAGGTGACGGGCTGCGATTTCGGCCAGACGCTGGCTGTTTCCCTGCCGTCCAATCCGGGAGGCATTGATAACCAGAATGCTGGGCTTGGTTGGCATGACCTGTTAGTTCCACTCCACCGGCGTGACTGGGCCGAGCACCACGTCCAGCCAGCGGCCCAGGCGATAGGAGATCTCGGGGAACGGCCAGAGCAGCAGGAACGTCACGGGCAGGGTAACGCAGCACACCAGCGCGGTTACAAAGAAAACCCACTTGGGGTATTTCGATTCCAGCATCCGGTTGAAAGCGAGGTTGTGGAGACGGGTGGCTACTTCCCAGGCGCCAGGGCGGTAAAAGCGGTGGTAGTTCTCCCACAGGGTATCGCTCCAATCCGAGGCTGGCGGATACTCCGGGTCGTAGAGCATCCAGCCGTAGAGTTCGCAGATGAACCGGGCCAACCGGGGTTTGTCCCGCTCGGGAACTTCATCGTAGGCGTCGGCGGCCACCAGGATGAGGCTGTAGTAGCCAAAGCGATCGGAGCTGATTTTGCGCACCTCCTTGGGCTGGGACATGATCCTCGCCAAGTCGGTTGCGTCGGTATCCAGAGTCACGGCCACGGTCATGCCTGATTGGCCGCCAGACGTCAACTGTGGACCGCGGGCGAGCCTGCTTTAATCGGCCCTGGAAAACGCCGACGGCAGAGTCTCAGGCTTGGCTTGCTCGGCGGCGCGCCGCGGCCCCTTGAACCAGCGACGGATCGGCATCTCAAAATAGGTGTAGGAAAGCTCGGATATGCCAAGGACGAAAAGCACGACCAGGCCGAAAGTCGCCAACCCCAGAATTCCCCCATCGACGGGCCGGTGATGCAGCAGGACACTGCGCAGGTAAACGAACCCCGCGATGCCGGGGAACTGCCACAGGTAGATGGAGTAGGACCGTTCGCCGAGCCACTGAAGCACCGGTGTCTGCAAGGCGCGGGCAGACAGCCCCCGATCATAGGCCAGGAAAAAAAGCAGGGCCGGGAAGGTGTAGAGAATGGACTGGCCGGGAAGCATCCCGTCTCCCGCCGCTAGGAATACGGCCACGATCAGGAGGACGATTCCGTCGACCAGCGGTCCGGCCATCCGGGAGCCATGGAGATGGCGGAAGATCGAGCAGAGGAAGAAGCCGGCAGTGAACCCGAAGATGCCGCGGCCGACCCATGAGCCTTCCCAGTCGATGGCCGGGATGGAAAAGGCCGCCGGATAGCGGTAGATGAGCGCGACCATGACCGTACAGGCAACCATGCTGACGATGGCCACCGAAAGCTTGGCCAGGAACTGGACGCGGCGGTGCAGCCAGACCAGGGCCGGGAAGGTGGCGAGGTAGCAGAAAACCTCCACGCTGACCGACCACGATGGCAGGTTGATCGTCCAGTTCACGCCGGTGATGACCCCGGAGCCGATCAGCAGGTTCAGGAGCAGCTTGGCGGGAAGGTGGGCTTCGGCGAACGTCCCGTGCTTCATGAGCCCGCACAGGTAGATGGGGATGGTCGCAAACAGGGTGAGGTAGTAGAGCGGCAAGATGCGGCCCGCGCGGGCGCTGTAGAACGAGTGCCAGTTCACCGGCTTGAGGTCGCTCACGTAGACCCAGTACATGATGAAGCCACTCAGGAAGAAGAAGAGGTCCACGGCGTAGCTGAACCACCAGGTGAAGAGATGATAGACGCTCGCATTGAACCCGTGCGTGAGGGCGTTGGCCTGCAGGTGGGCCAGGAAAACGGTGAACGCCGCGATGCCGCGAAGCCCGGTGTGGGATCGGATGGTGGTGACCGGGGCGGTGAGAGAGTTACTGCCCGTCATTGCCCGGAACCTGGCGCGGGATGCGCTTTTAGGGGTTGGAGAGAATCCCGGTGTGCCATAGGATTGAGTTACCAGCAGGCGCGGCGTAAAACAACCCTCATCTCGCTATCTATTGGCCACGCAAATGAAAAACTTCGTCGTTGGTTTCGCTTTCAGCCCGGACGGCAAGGAGATCGCTCTTCTGCTCAAGGATCACCCTGAGAACCTGGCCGGCAAGCTCAACGGCCTCGGCGGTGGGGTGGAGGATGGCGAATCCTACGAGGAAGCCATGGCCCGCGAGTTCCGCGAGGAGTCTGGCGGCGCGGAGATTCCTCTTAAGGGCTGGCGGCAGTTTGGGGTTTTGCGTAAGCCGAAATTCTCCGTTGCCTTCTTCCGCGCGGATGCGCCGACGCGCTTCGAGTTCGACCAGACCCGGTCGGAGCCCGCGAATTGGTATCCGCTGGATTCCCTGATGCAGCGGACCAACCTGGCTCCCAACCTGATGACCATGATCGTCGCAGCCATGGACACCAAGGGCGGGTACGTCCAGATCACGGCGGACTAATCAACCTGAGGATGTCCACGCTTAACGCCCCGAGTCTTGCTGCCGTGGCCGACGTCGGCACCGAGGTGCGGGCTTTCCTGGAGGGCTACTGGAAATCGCTCGGAACCAGCTCCCGGGACAAGTGCATCCCGACGTCAATCCTGCTGGCCGCGATCCTTCGGAAGCGATTTGGCGGAAACTGGAAAGTGATGTGCGGATTTTACAACCCTTGCCAGGGCCGCCACATGCAGGAGCACTGCTGGGTGCTCGAACGGGCATGGGATATCAACGTGGACCTGACCGGCGACCAGTTCGCCCAGGAGAAAGTCATCGTTTGCCGCAAGGCCGACTGCCCCTACGAGCAGGGCGGAACTTTCTTGATGGTGCTTTCGCGGTTCTGGAAGAAGGAACTTGTCCCCTTGGAGCGCGCCTACCAAGCGCACGTCGAGGCCGGGCTAGTCGCCGCCTGATTTTCGAGGGGACTTATCTTTCGATGGTCGTGCTCGCCCTTTCCGAACGCCCAACGATCTTCTCGGTAAGCCGCGTCGTCGTCGGGATACGGCTCTTCCTGGAAAACTACTGGGAGGCGCGCGGAACCAACTCGACGGCCAAGTGCATCGAGACCTCGCTGTTCCTCGCCCCCATCCTTAATGAGCAGGTGGGCGGCGAATGGGAGGTCTGGTGCGGCCTGCATAACCCTCCCGGCGCCGAGTGCGCGGAAGCCCATTGCTGGGTGCGCGAGAAATACTCCGGGCTCAACGCGGACCTGACCGGCGACCAGTTCGATCTGGAGCGGGTGATCGTCGACTACGACCGGGAGATGCCTTACCAGCAGGCCGGGATTTTTGAGGACTCCGACGAGTGGCTTGAAGCTGACCTGGCGGCCCTGCGCGCCGCGTACCAACGGCATTCCGGGTTGGCGCCGGCCCTGGCCTGAGAGTCTTGCTCCAGTCCTGAGTGTACGGTATTCTCCCGGAGTGAACCCGCACCAGACGCTTCTTTCCATTGCCCCGCACTACGCCGGACTTCCCGAGTTTATTGGCGCACTCATCGCCTGTGTCATCAGTGGGGCCGTGGCCTTCACGTGTCTTTACCCTGGCCCCTTCGTGGGCGCGCGCCTGAAATCCTTGGCTATCGCCATGGGCTGTGTTCTCGCCGTCACATGGCTCGGCTACTGGACAGGCCGGACTATTTTCGTTGTTGGGTACGTTGCCGACGCGGAATATGTCCTCAAGACGAATTTCACTGTCTCGAACACGCGGAACATTGATCTTATGACCGGGCGCGAGTTCCATGACGCCTTCGACGTGACCGGGGGCCGTCACCATCCCGAAGAGGTCAAGACGGTGCTGGGCCAGGCGGTTTTTGTGCCCGGCTACTTCGATGACGACAAGACCTTCATGATCTTCAGCGATGACGCGATGATCCTGCAAAAGGCACTGCTGGCCTCCAGTGACCCTGGAAACGCGGAGGCGGCCCGGCGCATGGTCTCCTTGCGCTAAGCTGGCGTGGCTGGGTTGACGCGGGTGGAGGCTTTGCCCATACGAAGGGTAGCCTCGTTACCCCAGCCCATGAACTAATACACGACGCAATCCCTCCTGTTTACGGTGGGTTAGTCGCGCCCCTGATTTTCTATGTACTGCTTGAGAACGTCCAGAGTCGCCCCGCCGACAGAGCATAGGAAATAGCCGCTGCTCCAAGTGGTTCTTTGGTGCTTGCCCCAGAAACTGCTTCCAAATTGATCGACAACCGCGGCGGAGGACTTGCTCTTTAACGCGCCGACCATATCCGATAAAACGATGGTCGGCGGAAAGCGCAAGAGGAAATGCACGTGGTCTTCTTCGCCGTTGACCTCAGTGATTTCGCACTCGCGTTCTCGCGCCAGTTTTCTTAAGGTCTCGAATAGAAAGTCTCGCTTCTCAGAGGTGAGTATATGACGCCTAAATTTCGTGCAAAAAACCACATGGCAGCACAGGTGGTAAACACTGTGACTGGCTGCGTCAAAGTCAAGGTTCCCGATGCGCTTGCGCATAGACTGGAAGAGCTTTATCCCCTGGCCATGATTTGCACAAGGCGGATGCTCAGGCGCCGTTCAGATTCTTCCAGCAAGTTTTACCCGGAGATTCCCTGTGTGGTTTCTAAGAGTCTGATCTCCAAATACCAGCGTAACAAAAAATGTAGGGGTGTCTCCAATCTGGTGATTCCGATCTGCGGCGACAAAGGTAAGCAGATCAAGCTGGAGGGTGACGGCGTCCGGATTCCAGCTTTATTCAAGAAATTTATGCTGCCGGTGGTGTTTCCTTTCAGGGTCGAAGGCTTTGTCCGATCGGTCGAATTTTTCCGAAGAGAAGGACAGTGGTACGCGACCTTCTGCTACAACACTCCCAAACAGGCTGACATCGAGGCAACTGGCGTCATCGGAGTAGACCGTAACAGCGTGGGCAATGTTGCCGTTTTCGCCGATCCGCAGACCGGTGAGGTGCGGAGGTTGGGTTTATGCCCAGCCCGGACCAAGGCGGCCTATCGGGGGCGTCGCAAGAATTTACAGAGAGCCGGGAAGTTCCGGCTCCTAAGTAAACTTCGCCGAAAACAACGGCGAAGAATGACGCACGAAAATCATCGTGCGTCGAAGTCCATCGTGGACTATGCCGCAACACATCGACGCGCGGTGGCGATTGAAGGACTTATTGGAGTTAATTCCAAAGGTTCAAAGATTCGCCGCTACAGCGAAAAGAACCAATGGGCTTTTGCCCAACTGGAAACCTTTCTTCGCTACAAGTGCGCTTTGCGCGGTGTACCCGTTATTGAGGTTAATCCAGCTTACACCAGCCAGGATTGCTCTCGGTGCGGGAGTCGCCATAAACCGACCGGGAAAGGTTTCTCGTGCGAAACGTGTGGACATAACGATCACCGCGACGCCAACGCGGCATTCAACATCGCTCTGCGAGGAAGAGTGCCTAGCGGTGAGAGTAGCGGCAGCCTGAGTGTGTTGCCGTTGGGCCGTATTGGTAATGCCCAAACTGGAAAGGTAGGAGTCAAGTGACCGCCGAGAATAACCAGAATCCCGGAGTTTACTCTGGGAGTATCAAGGATCGCTCCTTTATTGACGCCCAGATTGATGTCCTCGCCTCCCTGATGACCTTCCAGCAGGCAACCGACAAGTACGACTTCAAGGCCCGGACCGCGGCCTACCTCGCTGTCGCCTGGCTGCGCATGGACGGCCCCGATCTGGTGACCGCCTGGGAATCCCAGCTTCTACTGACCGCCTGATCGGGCTACTCGCCCCGGATCAACTCGGCGGCCTTTCCCGGGGTAATGTGCCCCTTCAGGAAATCGCGGGCATGATTGCCCCATTCAAGGTCGCTGGGGACGCCTTGCAGGACCACGCCGGTACGGCTCTTCAGCTTGTCCCAGTCGAGCACCTCTTCGCCACGGTCGAAGGGATGGCGGTAAACGCGCTCGTAGTGGCTGCATACCAGTACGCCCAAAAGGGGATTACCCTCCTCAATGGCTGCCAGCAGACATTCGGTCATGGTTACCGGGCGCAATTCCTGAAAAGGGGCCAGCTTAATCTTGAAAGTCTCCCGGATGCGCTCTTCTCGATGCCCGACCGCGGCGAGCCCAAGTTCGATGGCGCAAGCATCGGTCAGGCGATGGTACTTCTTGACCATGTTCCTGTCGGGGAATGCCTTGAGCGGGAGAAGCCGTTGCGGATCGGCCAGGTGCTGCATGACGATGGCCTGCATGCCCTCGCTCCCGGTAATGGCTGCCTTGCCTTGCAACCAGAGCGACAGGTGATAAATCGCCAGAACGGCCTGCTCGGGATAGAGGCCGTACATGGGGATGAAGGCCGAGCTGAGAAGATGCAAATGCCTGACCGTGCCCTGGAACTTGGCCAGGTTGTATTGGAGATACTCCGCGGTGGCCTTCCCAGCTCTTGCCGGGGGCTTGATCGTGGGATGCGGTTGAAACGAAAAGGCCATGTCGCCATGATAGGGTGGACTGGCGGCAGAAACAACCCCCGGAACCTCGATGTCCTGGAAGCCGAGCGCATTCTTGAGACGTGCGGGGCAGAGTATGGCCTATCTGTGAGAAATGGCCACAACCACTCAAGAAGCAGGCGAGACCATCCAGGTTCCGTTCATTAACCTTAACGGGACGTCCCGGAATTCCCTTCTGGAGGAAAACCTCAAGGCGCGGCAGGCTATCACCGATGCCCATGAGGCCCTCAGCGAGGCTGGTCCTCACCCGCGCGATTACCAAGGCCGCGACCGCGAATTTCAGACGGCCCGCCGGCAGCATCTCGCCCGCCTGGAGAAGCTCGACGGTGTCGGCAAGGAACTCGACGCTATCGCCGAGCATATTGGCGCCCGCGGCTAATTCGAGGTTCGGCGGGGTATCAGGCTCGCACCCGCCGCCATGCAAAAGGCGCTGGCCACAAATTCGGCTCCCATCCGGATGACGTGACCTAACATTTGGACGTTGGTTGGATTATCGGGGTGTTTCGGTAAGTCGCCGCGCCAGAGAAGAGTCAGCCAAATGCCGACGCCAAACAGCAGGACTGCGCCTAGCCACCGCAGGATGGTCACCCCGATGGAGCGCGCGTTGGTCTGGATTCCATGCATGGGCGGAGATCGTGACATGGAGGTATTTGCATGGCAAGCGGGACCGAGGAGCGTCGCTTCGCGGCTGAAACTGTCTGGAAGACAATGCTTGGAAGCTTGGGAGGCATTTGGGCGTATTTATGGGTGGTTCCAAGTTGGATGAAGGGCTAATTTTGTGTATGCCCGATTCAGTTCTGATTGTATCCATTGAGCGAGCATTGTACGGACAGGAGAAGAGTGCTCGGAATATCCGGAAATTGATTCAGTCTCGCATTCCGATTGCTCATCGTCTCGGAAGGAGTGTTCTTAGAATCGAATTCGATTCTCGACACCGTGCGGTGGTAGACAAGGCGCTGCAAAGTGCAGAGATGCCTGTCGTTCAGAGTTCCATCGTTTTACATCTCCTGGAAACCTCGCATCCAAAAAAGAATTCGCGACGGTGGTCTTTTGACATGAACAAGCTTTCCTCGAACGAGAAAAAGAAATTGGCTGACTTGGATGAGTGTATTCGGGAGAATTTTGACTAGCGCCGCGAAGTGGGTGTTCGATTTTCACGAAAGTTCCGGCCAATCTTAAGACCGCCTTGCGGCTGGAATTTCAATACGGTAAAATTCCCCCCATGAAGCAACTGCTGCCCCTTGGCTTGATCCTGGTCTGCCTGTCCCTCGGTGCCCTTCCCGGAAAGGGCAAGTCCCCGTCTTCCTCGTACCACAGCACCTACCACAGCAGCTATTCTACCACCCACTCCGCCTCCCATTCCGAGGGCGAAGAGGAGGAGGAGTCCTCTTCCTCGAAGCCGGCACCGCAACGGCCCAAGACGACCAGTTCGACGATGTTTAAGCAGGGCGAGGAAGAAGAGAGTGCGGCCCCGGCTCGTCACTCCATGGCTCTCTCATACATGTTCAATCCGGTCTATTCCTACCTGCACCCGTTCAATCAGTACACGCTCCTGGGCATGGCGCTGCAGTCACCGGGAACGCAGCAGACCTCGACCGGGCAATCGGACGCGCTTTCGAGTGCCCAGCTTACCCTGACTCCCCCGATCGATAGCACCCAGGCCGATCCGCTGGCCCTGAGCCTGCAAGCTCCCGACGCCCCGATGCCTGCGGTCCTTACGGTAACGCGCGAGGTTCGTGTCGATTACGTGGACCATACCCTGACCGTGATCGAGGTTTCGGTCGCGTGCCTGGTTGTGGTGGTCGGGCTTTTCTGGCTGGCGGGCCGGGTGGCCGACGTAGAGGCCCGCGAGGATTGATCGAGAGTTTGGCTTGGCTGCGGGATGGGCGTTTGATATCTACGCGCCCGCATGAAGACCTTCCTCGTCAAACGCCCCGGAGTGGCCTCCTACGTTCATTTCTGCGCCTCGCGCAACGACCTCCGCGAAACCCCGCACGAATTCGAGGCCCTGCGGGTCAAGGGGTGGGACGAAGAGGACGCGCGCACCACGCTCAACCGGGACTTTGGCCAGGACGAAGCCGGGCGGATGGAGCTGGCCGAAGTCTAGCCTCCGCCTTTCGATGGCGGCTTGTGGCAGGTACGCTTTGGCCATAGGATGAAGCCGATGACCTCGATTCTTTTGATCGCCGGATTCCTTATTGGCGCCCTGTTAATGCAATGGCGGGGACGCCTGTTTCGTTGGGTGGAAAGGAAAAGGTCCGAGTATGCAGTCCGTAGGCATACCCGATTTCAAAGAAAGCAGGATCGCGATCTCGCTCACCTGGCCAAGCGCACGCTGGCCCCAGGCGACAAGGCCCGAATCTGCACCGCCTTGGGCTCCCGCGGGTTGGACGTGATTGGTACATGGGGAACGGTCATCGTGATTGCGCGCAAGCCCAAGGTCGCCCGATCGACGGATGCGGAAATCATCGAGGTTCTCCAGGGGTGTACGCCGGACGTCCAGTGGATTCCTGGAGGCACGACCCACGCCCTGAGGTTCTTCCGATCGTACACGGCGCCCGCTTCTTTGGCCTGAGAGAGGCCCCGCACTCCCTATCTGTGAGGTAGCCCTTATGGAAGCCACGAAACCCTCGAAAGACATCCAGGAGAAATTTCTCGACCTGGCCTGCCAGCGGTCCCCGGAAAATCTCACCTGCGACGGCGAGGCATCCGAGGGGCATGTTGCCAGCGAGAGCGCCCGGATTAGCCGCGAGTGGAAGGCGCTCGAATCGCGGGTGGGGCGCCCGGTGTCCGAAAACGAAGTCTGGTCGTGGTAGATCAGTTGCTACATTAAGCCATGAAATTCGAGGACCTCCGAAACCTTTGCCTTAAGGCCCGACTTGTCCTCTTTCTCAACGAGAGAGAGAGCCTGTCGGCCCTGACTGTGCCCGTCCGGGATCCGCTCGCCCAAACCGAAGTCGGATTTTTCGACTCCTCTTATCCAGGTAAGACCTTCGACTACGTGATTTTGAAACGTGATTTGGCGAAGGCCGTTGTCGAGGGTGACAGGCTCAAGGTGCGCGTTTTGGTTTCACGAAAGGCCAGCAAGACCGGAGGTAAGCCTGCTCGACACTCCGGGCGCGTCTACCATGCCTTCATGTGCGAGGTGCGATTCCTTAAGCTGGCGGATATCAGCCTGGCCGAGTTCCGCAAATAGTCGTCTGGCACCTATCTTTTTGACGTGATGAACACCAAATTTTCCTACGAATACCGCGACGGGGACAACTACCATGTCCACCGCGATGTGGTCGTGGCTGGCCATCTGACCATGGCCGACCTGGAGCCTCACATGGACCGCGGCGTCTGCGCGTATTACGGCTTCATCCCGTCGCAGGTCGGGCTGGAAAACCTCCAGTACGAGCTGGCCGCTTTCGGCAATGGGACGCTCGATGACTCCCGCGACCACGTCTGGCACTCGTTCTTCGGAATGGAACCGACCGACGAGGCCCCGACCGTCAAGTTCACCGCGGCGGAATTCATCGAAGCCTTCCGCAAGGTCAACATGAAATGGGATATGGTCGGCGTGAGCGAGAAGCTGGGTATTCAGGAGAACCCGTAAGGACGCCATGCTCCAATTACCTATCCCTCGCGGCCCCGGCAAGGCCAAGCTCTGGCTCACTGCCGACGAGCATTACGGCCATGCCAACATCATCGGATACCAGGATCGCCCCTTCGCCAACGTGCAGGCAATGGACAAGGCGCTGATCGCTAACCACAACTCCGTGGTTGGCCCCGAGGACTCTGTTTTCCACGTCGGTGACATCTGCCTGGGCTCGCGCATGGACCTGATCTTGATCCTGCGCCGGCTCAATGGAACTCACTACCTGATGGATGGCAGCCACGACAGGGCGCTCATGCAGTACGAGCGGGAACCCGCCAACGACCTTCAAGGCAAGGTTGTGGTTATCCCCAAGCTATTTGAGTTCAAGTACGGCGGACACAAAATCACCCTCTGCCACTATGCGATGGCAAAATTTTGGTGCAGCCACCACGGTTCACTGCACGCCTTTGGTCATTCGCATGGGCACTACGACCATCCGGGCCGGGCGATCGATGTCGGCGTGGATGTGCATGGCTACTTCCCTCTCCTGATCGACGATTTTATCAGGCAGGCCCTGAAGAAGCCGGTCATCGGCAACCATCCCCGCGACGACGAAGAAGAAGAAGCGTAACTTTTGACGGACAGCGGCGGTTTGGGCATAGTGGGGTGCGAATGCCTGACGCTCATCCTCCCGCAGCCCAAATACGTTCCCATACAGCTCTGCGCGGCATCGCGGCCTTCACCGTCTTCATGGCCCACCTGTTTCCGGACCTGGCCCACGTCTTCAATGCCACGGTCTACAAGTTCTTCTTCGGCTGGCTCGGGTTCGCCGTCGACCTCTTCTTCTTCCTGAGCGGATTTGTCATGTACTGGGTGTACGTGGGCCGCGGCACCCCGATCAACTGGGCCGGCTTCTACTCCGCGCGCGCCGCCCGCATCCTGCCGCTTTACTACCTGACCTTGCTGGTCTTCCTGCCCCTCACCTTCTACAGCATGTTCCAGCACGGCCTGGCCCACGTCGGGGCGGCCTACCCGAAGAAGCTCCTCGTCAACTTCATCCCGGTATCCGGTGTCATGGATGGCTGGAGAGCCACAATCGACCAACCCGGATGGTCCATCAGCGTCGAGATATTCTGCTACATCCTCCTTTTCCCGCTGCTGGTCATGGCCCAGCGTGGGCTGGCCAAGTCCATGGCCGTAACCTTCCTTCTGGCGGTTGCCCTCACCGCGATCGATGTCAGCTTCTACGCCTACCCCGAGGTGTATGTCAGGGCGGCGTGGGACTCCACCTGGTTGGGCCGCGGCCTGGCCGGTTTTGCCGGCGGCTTCCTGGTCTGCCTGCTCTTTGAGCGCGCCCCTGGACTGCGGCGACACCCCTTCACGATCGATGCCGGGCTGTTTGCCTGCCTGCTGGTCTTCCTCGCCGGACGCCTGGAATGGATCCCTGCATCGGTGACGCTCGCGGTCTTTCCGGTTGCCGTCTTCCTGACCGCCTACGACGTCGGCGCCTATGCTACTCTCCTGAAGGCACGTGTCTTTCAGTGGCTCGGCGAGCGGTCCTACTCCATTTACCTGTGGCAGTTTCCCCTCATCACGTTTTACCTGTTCGCAACCAACAAGGTGATCTTCCACGCCCCCACCTACACCTACCATCGTGGGGTGGCGGGGTGGTTTCTCTACGCTGGTGTTGTCCTTTTTGTCCTGCTGGCCTCCGAGGCGTCCTACCGCTGGTTTGAAGTCCCGGCCCGCAAATGGATCAAGAACCTGCCCTCGCTCTTCTCCGCCCGACCGGGCGCCGCGGATCGCGCCCGGCGCATGGCTGCCTGATCTGTGGTGAGGAATCCTCTATCTTTCCGGGATATGGCACGCACACCCAAGAAAGTGGGGACCTCCCTACGGAACGACCTGAACGAAGCTTATAAGGGGGATCTTTTGATGAGAGTGATGGTGTGGATGCTCATCTGTTCTACCTGTACCATGTGTGCCAGCTTCGCCGGTTTGGAGTGGGAAGCCTTTCATCGAGACCATTCCAAGCAAGTCTTAGCGGCGCAAAATATGCCGTCACATTGATGGTGTCCGCGCGGTGTAAATAAGATTTTTATTCTCCGTAGTTTATAGCCCTACCTACCGACCGTGGACACCTTTGTTCTGAATCTTTATCACCGTATGGCCTGGATGATGGCGCGCCATCCTGTCATGGTCCGCGTGGCTTACCTGTTATGGCTCGTGGCGATGGTGTACGCCGTGGCTTACTTTGCCGATTCGGGCCGCCTCTTTCTCGTTGCGAGCATTCTCACGGTTTTCATAGTGTGGGAGATGACCAATGCCTACCGCTTGGTTGCCATGATTGCCTCCTACCTCATGGTCTGCAATTACGCCCAGTTTTCGCGGCGCCGGGTCGAACGGGCGATCCACCTTCTCCACCAGCCCTCCGTGGCCCGTGTCCTTTCCCGCCTTTATGGCCCGCGGCAGGTTGTCGAGGATTTGATTATCGCCGAGGGCAATCTTTTCGGACGCAAGGCCGCGATGGAGGCGGCCTAGGCTATCTCTTCAGTCCATGAGCATCTCGGTTCGAGTTTCCACGCCTGTCCCGATCTGGGGCGAAGTCCCCTCCCCGGAAAACGTCACCCGGTTCCACGAGCGCTGGAACAAGGAGAACCTCTCCTACACCAAACTGCCTGCCGCCCGCTGGGTTGAGATGGCTTGTACGTCCCCGCTTTTGGCCGTTCGCATGGCGATCAAGTCCGGGATGACGGATGAGATCAAGGGGGAGATGGTCGTGACCCACATGGCCATGCAGGAGGATTTCAAGGGCCGGATCGCCGACGCCTTGCAAGCTTGCAGCGAGACCTTTAACCACCAGCACCCGGACTACATCGGCAGCGTCAACCTGGAGAAGTCGGTTGTTGACCGGCTGAGCGAGGAAGTCCTGCGGGATGCCCGATGGAAAGGTGAATATGCCGCCCTGGAGCGCCGTCTGCGGGATTGGCTGATGGACCATCAGGCGGAGGCCGGCGTGTGGCTGGACCGCTCCCTGCCTTTTCCGCCGCCAACCGTTGTCAGTCACTCCTTCCCGGGGTAAAACCTCTATCTCGACGTCCATGTCCCACCACTTCCATACCGCCCACGTTTACTTTCTGCCCTGGATCGCGGACGAGGGTTTGGTTACGAAGGAACACGAACACCACGACAAGCCGGTGATTTTTTTCGAGCCCGATTATTCCGGAGCGGCCATCTACCTCGAACCCAAGGCCCGCGTGCTCCGCTGGCCTGCCGGTCCTTTCGAGGACACGGAAGACGGTGAGTGCGTCCGCGTGATCCCGGTTCCACCACAGGGTGTCGAGATCGAGGTCACTCCAGGCAAGGGCGATTGGATGCCGCTGGCCAAGGCGATGGACGGCGTGGAGCGGCCTGCTCGCTCGGCCCACGACATGGAGTACGTCGAAGGCTTCATTGCCAAGATTCTGAAAGCCCTCGCAGCCATCAAACCCGAATGAAGGCGACGACGCCCACGGTCTGGGAGGTGAAGCTTTCGCAGATCGTCTCCCGTTATAAGCCCCTCGACCAGTGGGGCGCCGGGGTAATCACGGAGGAAGCGGTCCGGCGCGCGGTGCGCAAGAAACACTTCGACTTCCGGGTGCATGATTCCCTGCCGGGGGACTGGCCGAAGAAGCTCCTGCGGCGCTACCACATCGAGCGGACGGCCTGCCTGGTCATCCACCCTGACGATACCCCGATCGAGATCGACGTCGGCTGCCCGGTGCTCAACTACACCCACGATAGCGACCTCCTGGTCATCGATGGCCATCACCGCCTGGCCGCCGCCATGATACGGGGCGATAAGACGATCCGCGTCACCTACGGTGGGCAGGTGTCTGAATTCCGCCGGCTTTTCCCCAGCGCTCGCTCTTGCGAGTGATAGTCGCCACAGGGTATCCTGAAGCATGGAATCTCCCAATTTCTTGACCGGAGGGGGCATCGAGGTTGCCGCGCCCGGCATGGCCAACGGCGACTCAAGCCTGATGGCGGACCTGCACGTGTTCTTGGACTCCCCCTTTTACGTGATTGGGTTTTGGGTCGTACTGGGGCTTGCCCTGACGACTTTCTGCTGCAGTCCGCTGGCGTCGAAGCTGGCGCGGGCGACGGAGCCTTATATCGACCTGCTTTTCGGTCCTCCGCCGGCAGGCAGCAAGTGGTGGCGGACACCGCTGCATGCCTTTTCCTGGCTGGCGCTGCTTTCGTGCTTTGGATTCCTTTTTTCCGTGTTCATCGGTATAGAGTTTAGCATGGTCCGCTAAGCCGCTCGCCCGGGAGGCGTGCTACGGTGGGCAAGTCTCCGAGTTTCGCTGGCTCGTCCCGGGCGCTCGGCGGGGTGCAAACTATCTGAAAGCAGCATGAGCCTCTACACTACGATTTATTTTAAGGCTGAGAGCCTTCACCCCGAATACCGCGAGGTGATCGGGCGGATCAGCGCCGCGCTCGGCAAATTGCCGGAGCACTGGTGTTTGATTGGGGATAAGCTTATCCAGAAGGAGTACCCGGAGGTGGCTGAGGCAATGGGCGGGGGTGAGTTGCTCAACCATCCTCTCTTCTCGACTCCGCGCTGGTTTTGCCTCTTCAGCGAGCTGAGCAACATGGAAAACGGTTCGTTTGACGCGGAGGACCTGCTTGCCGGCGAGGGTGTGAAAAAGAAGCAGTCCGCCTTGACGCTCCATCCGGCGGGTCAAGTCCCGGAGATGGTGATCGCCGCCAGTATTAACCACGGATACGAGGTTGTGACCCTCTTTTTGAGCTGGATATGCTTCGGCGCGCGCAACGTCAAGACGTGGGTTACGCACGAAACCATGCCTTACGGTGAAGGCCCCTATTTTACGTTTGAAGGGGAGTTCCTTCTGCCGGAACACCTGCGTGGCTTGAGGGCTCTACCCGAGGGCGTCAAGGCGCTCTCCTCTTCCTGATCTATGGCGCGCAAAACTCGCACTCGTCTTCGCAGGGACATGGACGGCCCATGGCTCCGTCTTCGCACTCTCATGCACCCGGAACTGGGAGAGGGATTGGAAAATACCTCCAGCCAGATGCGGGATGTGATGCTCGCGCTCTTTGGCGACTGTCCACCCCTCTGGGAGGGCTACCAGCGGAGCACCCTTAGCGATCTCGTTAAGGGCCGGATGACGATCGATGGCGTGGTGGACAATCTCGTCCACCTGCTCAACCGCCGCGAGAAGGGCATTCCTATTCGCAAGTGGTTTGCGGGCTTTGTTCGCCGCTGGATCAAGGCCGAATCCGCCGCAATTCGCGAGCAAGCCGGCGAGCTGGCCATTCGCTCCATCACCCTTGAGCGCCTTCTATCTAAATCGAAATGAAAGCCACCACTTCTCCCAAGACCAAAGTTTTTACCGCGACCCTGAAGCTCCTGTCCCACCTGCACGGCTTCTCCGGCGAAACGATGCTCACCTTCGGCGAGGATAATGACAAGGGCAACCTGTATGGACTGGCCTTCTCCTCGGATAATCCGGAACTCGCACGCAAGGTGGCGGCCCTCTTTGGTTGCCCGCAAGATGAACTTCCCGACGAGGGCGGCTTTGAGGGCAGCGACTACTGGAAGGGCGAAGTCTCCTTCCGCGACGTGGCCGACGAACTCACCGAGATCTGGGGCGAATTCTTCGACGAAACCATCTCCCTCTTTGGCCTGCGCGTCCAGGTTGGAGCCTGATTTCTCGCATGGAGTTTTAAAACCGGCACTGGTATCCTGCAACGACCAAGGACGACGCGAAAAGACCAACATGAAGACCACCATCACCGGGCGTAGTTCCATCGACAAGTACGAGGAGTCCTGCAACCTGAGTCTCAAGGGCGTCACCCCGACCCAATCCATTCTCGTCACCCAGCCGGGAGTGCGTTGCCCGCTTCGCGATCATCCCGTATGTGAAAATACCCACTGGCGTTCCGGCCAGGAATTTGAGCACATGCGCCGCTGTCCTCAGCATGAATTCTCGTGGGAGCCCGGTGACTGGTACGCCCTCTGTATCAGTGGTGCCCAAGCTCCCGCTTCCGAAAGCGCGGAGTTGCTTCCGTCCGGCACCACAACCTACGAGCTAAAACTCGTTGCTGGCGAAACCACCTGGTTCGTCCAAGATGCCGCCTCGAAGCAGATACGGAAGATCGTGCTCAAAAAGCCGGCGCCCGTTGCCGCGGCTTAACTCGCCACGGTCCATCCGAACTCACATTTCTTCGCCGTGGCCGTGACGGACAACCCGCGCCTGGCCCACAACCTCGGATTAGCGAAGAATTGACCGCTTGCGTGAGTCCGGCGCTTGGGTCACTTGTTTTTTGAACCAGCGGGCGGTATCCTGATGTCATGAGTTTCAGCTCCAGCCCTCTTCACCTCGTTTGGGGTAGTCTGCTTATTGGGATGCTGTATCCACTGGTGATCGGGTGGATATTTCCCGCGACCATCCGCAATCCCGGCGGTGGCACCTTCGCGGCAGGGGTGGCTGTCGGACTGCTGTATGCCCACCAAATGCTGCCCAAAGAAAGTATTCCGGTTCTCATGCTCGCGACCATGGCAGCCGGATTGACTGCCGTTGGTGGACATTATGCGGCCCTTGCCCTTTACTCCAAAATATTGGGCCAGACGTCATCCTGGAAAGGGCCTTCGGAAAATGAGATGGCCTTCCGCATGGTTGTGATATGCCCCTTCGTCATCGCGGCGATGGTTTTATGCACCGTTCCCCTGACGCTTATCATGGCGCAAAAAGACCTGGGGTTGAGCATGCAAGCCGAAGATCTCGCTCCCTATACCGTCGTCACGCCCACGGCCACTTATCACCAAGCCCGGATTCTGGAGCGCACACACCCGGCTGCCCATCAGTCCGGCTTCGCATGGACAATTCTCACCCAGGACGGACAGGAGCTTGAATTGCCCGGAGAGGTGCATGCCCAACCGGAGGCGCACCCGACCAATCCGGAATACCTGGCAGCCCTGAAGGTGGCAGCAGACTCCGCCGCGCTTCATAAATGGGAGTTTCACACCCTCCTTTCCATTCTCCCGGTGGGTATGGTTTTGTTCTGGCTCGGGATTGCCTGCATGCTGATTCGCGACCTGCACCGCTATGTGAACGGCCTGCAAGACCGCTCCCGATCTTCGGCGGTCTAAACTTGGGCGGCCCGGAACCCTCGCACGGCGGCTAGGCCGAAGGCCCAAAGCAGATCCGCGATCACCATCAGAATCACCCCGCCAATGAGCGTTTCCGCCGTGGCCCACGAGGGATCAATGTGCTTGGCCAGGTGAGTGACCTGGATGAACTCCACCTGCATCAGAGTCACCGCGGCGAAGAACACGAACATCAGAACCTCGTTGCGGCGCACGGCCACCACCGCCGCCAGGCCGATAACGAGCTGAAAGGGGACCGGATGGTCATGCCAGCGCCCGTGGGTGCAAAGATTGATGAGATGGAGAAGGGCCAGGGCGAAGGCTATGGCCAGGATGGGCCGAAACATGTGGTTCTTGCGGGTGGCGTCGCTCAGGTAGACCGCGCTGGCAATATACCCTGCCCCAAGGAAAGCCTGAGCCAGGATCAATAGCGTCGCCATGTCCTAGACTTACGCGGATGCGCTCGGCGGGTCAAGCGGCGCCGCAAGTGGCGACTTCTCTTTGGGATCGCGGCTCCACCCGGCGCGGTCCGCGATGGACTGAAGGCCGAACAGAATCATGAAGAGCGCGGCAGCCGCGACAGGGATAAAGACCCCACAGAGCAGTCTTTCGCCCAGCCACCATCCGGGACCCGAGGCGCGGATCGCAAACTCCTGGTCGTTGGGGGACATGTTGAAGCAGACCAGGAAAATAAAGAGAATCATGCGCGGATAGTTGTCCCGGAACACGCTCATCAATCCCCCGCAAGTGAACGCGATCAAGAATCCGTATCCCAAGAGGCTGAAGGTGGCGCTCCCGGAAAATGTCCAGGTTGTGCTGAGGTAGCTGAAGGCGAGGACGTTCAGGCAGGCCAGATGAATGGCCGCCAGGAGCAGCCCGAGCAAAAGCACCGGGATGCGAGACCTGCCTCCACATTCCAGGCAAAGGACGAAGAAGGCCAGGATGCCGGCGGCAAGATAGACGATTTCGACGAGTGCGAAGTTCATGCGGTGGCTTTGGAGAGTACGAATGTTGGATGCCTGCCTCAAGACCTATCTTGGACGTCATGACCGGATCTTTCGCCTGGAATCCCCGATACGTTGCCAAGGAAAAAGCTGATGCCTCCAAACGCCTCGCCCGGTTAGAAGACCGCCGGCGCCGCCAGCACCGGGAAATGCCCTGGTTTCGCTGGTGCCGCCTCCAGAAGGCCATCAGCCAGGCCCGCGCGGACTTCTACCAAATCTCGGATATCGCCGACGAGATCAAGCTCGCCGCCTAAACCGTTCATCCCTAAAGCTTCCTTTATTATGCCCAAGACGCCCACCAAATCCACCGCCTCGCGCAAACAGGTTTACCTGGCTGGTCTGCGCAAGGCGAAAGCCCCGATCAACGACCTGACCGGCCCTTTGCGCAAGATGCGCGGCGTCGATATCCTGCGATGGGGCGCCTGCACTGTTGAGTTCAAAGCTACCCCGAAAACCGCGGCAAAGGTCAAGGAGGCGGTCAAAAAGATCGCCGTCGTCGGAAAGGGCGTTGTCTTTCACCCTGTCGCTAAAAAACCATCGGCTCGATAGTTCTCAAAACCTCTATCTTCTTCAAACCGCACCCATGAATACCATTCCCTTCCCCACGATCGGGCAGCTTGCCCTCGGCTTTCTCAATAACAAGAAGGACCGCGTTCTCATTCCCGGCGACATCGAGAAGATCGCCAAGGCGGGTTCCTGCACGGTCGCCGACGTCGTTGGCTCCCTGGCCGCCCTTATGGGCAAGGAGCCGGGCGACCTTATGCTGGAATACCGCTACGCGGCCACCGGCGAGCCTGTTCCGGAAGCGGAGGTGTTGGCCAAGATGGACCAGTGGTATTGTCTCCGCACGCTGAGCGTCGAGGAATGGACGACCTGGCTCGCTTCCGTGCGTGTGGTTTATCGGCGCCGCGCGATCCCAGTCCTGAAGGCGGCGTAATCTGCCCGGCAGTTCCGCCATCTTGCGGATGGCGTGTGGTCATGTCATGATGCGTTATGGTCGGCACCACCACCCCAATGCAAGGCGCCGCGAACGATTTCCTGAAGCGGGCGTTCCGGGGCGGCAACTCCAAGAAGATTGCCAGGGAGGCTCACTCCGTGGTCGAGCGGGCCAATAAGGAGGCCGATGGGATTATCGCCCGGATGCATACCTCCGCCCAAGAGCGAGCCCGCGAGATCATCCTGGAGCGCCGCGCAAGACGGCAGGCGTGGGAAGCACTCCCTTGGTGGAAAAAAATGTTTTACCCCTGCGAGTAATGCTGCGGTTTAGCGCTGCTTGTCGACGCCTTGCCCCTCGGGAGCGGAGAGGACCTTGAGATGGGGGACCGAGGGAACATCGGGAAGCGCGGCGGGGGCGTGAACGGTGCGCCCGCTTTTCACGAACAGGCGGCGGGCCTCGGCGCGCCAATCCGGGAATCCTTCCATGTCATTGGTCGCGACCACCTCACCTGAAGTGTCGGCCAGGGTCTTGTGCAGTCCTTTGCGCTTGATCTCGGTGCTTACCAGGTAAGGACCGGCATTGAAGGGCCTGGAGGGATCGTACTGCAATCCCAGGTCCTCGGCGGTCTCGCGGGCAATGGCCATGGAGACACAATCGGTAAAGATGCGATGGGCGATCTCATCTGACGTTCCGTTGCGCACCAGGGAAGCGGGCGTAGCGAGGTAATCTTCAGGCTGGGCAACCGGCTGGCCCCAATGGACGGCCACTGTGTTCCCCTGGGCGCGAAAGGCAAATTGGCCGTGCTCACCGAGTTCAAAGGCCACAAAGCCCTTTTTCTCGGCGCCTTCGTAGAAGGGGAGCTTGTGCTCGTCGGCCAAACTGTTAATCGACTCCCAAACCTCGACCAAGTTGTCCCTGTCATTGAGTTCCATGCCTTTTCATAGGTGGAGAGGGTGCTTGCGTCAACCTGGAGACTGGCGGTTTTCTCTATCTTTTTCACGTGGACGCCCCAATTAAGCCATCCGAGCAGCTTGCGATTCATGCTCAATTCCTTGTCCGTGCCGTTAAAACCGGCAAGATACGTTGGGTGCATGTCGTCCGCGGCTGTAGTGGCATCTGGCGCGCGGCCACCCACCAGGGTAAGAAACACGCTCACTCCTGATTTATGAAAAAGACCGATCCCGCATGGCGTAAATTACGTCCCCTCCTTGCCAAAGGCGCCTCCTACTGGAAGGGCGAAGCCGGCCCCCTCCTCTTCAAGGCTCAGACGGCCTTGATGGGTCCCCTCTTTTCTCCCCTGCAAAATACCAAGTCCCATTGGACGAAGATGCAGAGCCAGATCGTGGAACGAAAGGTGACCTTTGATGCCGCGGCCAAGTTGATCGTCGCCAGGCTTGAGCGCATCGAGCCGGGCCTGCCCCTGCGCGAGTGGGTGGAAGGCTTCGTGGCCGCCGCGATCCAGATGGAAGCCTGGGTGTGCCAGGAGATGGCGCGCGAGCTTCACGTAAAATCCGAGACTCTTTTGGACGATATCCCCAACCGCCTGCGTGGGTTGGGGTTGTCTGGCTCCCGCCTTCCGGTCAAGATGTACGCACTGACCGATGGAGAGGATGTCATCGCGACCAAGCTCATGACCAACGATGAGTACGCCGCGGCCTCCATGACGGCCCGCGAGGCCACCGATGGCGCCTGGTATTGGGGCGAGGCGGATTGATTCCAGGGTTTTGCGGCTGAAAATCGGCGGCTAAAGTTTTTTAAAAAGTACGATTGCGGGCCTCCACGAGACCTCCCTCTTTCGGATAAGCTACGGTCATGAACGAGGTGCTGTGCCGGGAGATCCAAGCCAAAGCGAAAGCTGACGGGTACGAGATGTTCGTGGTTATCACTGCTCCGGGAACCGATTATTACGCGGCGGGCAGAGATAGGCAGGCGGCCCACTTCTCTCTTCTCGGGAAGAGTGAGCCCAAGGCCAACATTCTCACCTACCTCTGCCACGAGGACACATGGATTGACAATGGATGGCTGATCCCGCCTGCTGGCCACCTGCCTGTTCTCGTTGACCGGGTGGCGTGGAAAAAGCAAAGGACAAGAAAGATGGCGCCAGAGGAACTCCGCCAGCGAGCGGATTTCCGTCAACAACGCCGCGCCGAGGAAGCGGAACGGGAGGATGCCTTATGCCAGGATATCCCGCAACCGGAGGGGTGCGATTGCTGGAAAAACATCTGCGCCAGTACCTACTGGACCAATCTGCGGAATGAGATCGAGTACGAGCACGCCTTGGTGGATGCCGCTGGCGATAGAATCAAGATTTCCCACATCTCCCGGGAAGAGGCGTTTGAACGCAACACCTCCCTCCGGGGCTCTGGTTATTACTGGCGCAGGCTGCGGTAGGGCCTATCTGCGGTCATCATGTCGAGATTTTACGATGACGGCCATGAAGAGGGCGATGGCGGGAATGAGGTGGATTACGCGGGGGCCTTCGTTAAGGCCGGGTTCGTCGAAGGCAAGGAAGGGCGCCTGACCTGGAAGGGGCTGCCTTACCCTGAAGTCCAGATTGAATTCCTGCCGGATGGCTGGGGTAGACCTCAGGCGGATGTCTGGGTGACCGCCTCTTACATCGCCGAGCCGTATGAGGGTGTCCACGGGTTCAAGAGCAAGGTCTTCGTGGACGTGACCTTGTCCAGCCGGGCTGATGCTGTTTTTACGGCCCGGGAGTGGGCGTCCCGAGCCCGTGCGGATGCCGCCAAGATGAAGAAGGTGGTTCCCGGTGTGCGGGTCATTGGGCCGAAGGGCGTTCGCCGCATGGTTACGGGTGTCTGGCGCTTTAAGAATGGTGCTCCTGACGCTGCCCCGCTTGTCCTGGAGGGACTAAAAAAGCGGTTTGCCTACTGCCAAGTTGAACTCGCCTGACGTTATGCTGTGGAGCTTTTTCCGCCGCGCCTGCATCAGGCCAGAGCTATGCCTTTATCTTGGGGAAATGCGCTCTTTCCCCGGTATCCGTCGACTCGCCTTATGGTAACCCCTTCCGACCCCCGACTGGAATTCCTGCTGCAGGTGCAGGCCGATTGCCGCGAATACGGCGCGATCAACCCTCAGCGGCTCCAGAACCCGCCGGTGCCGAGCGTGGTCATCAACGAGGTCTGGCGGGGAGCCGATCCCGTCGACGTGCTGTGCCGGCTCGACAAGGTTGAGGCCGAGGGGCGTATGCGCCGCTCCTGGATCGACCGGGTGACGGTACATGTCGATGCCCTGGCCCAGAGCGCCGCCCAGGTGGAATGGAAGCGATTGGCGCGCCGCGGCGTTGTCGATCACCACGTCCTTTTTCAGGCGAATTCCGCGGCCGCCCGGCTGGCCTTGCGCCAGCGTTCTGCCCCTTCCGGCATGGCGCTTGTGACCCGCTACCGTGTGGCCCGGGCCAAGGCTACCGAGGAACTCTTTGCCGCCTATGGCCGCGCCCTGATCGCACGCCTGCCAGTGCCCTGCAACATCTACCGCGCGCTCGACAGCCGGGTCTACGCCGGCGGCAGTGGTGCCTCCGAGGGGTTGGTTCATGTCTTCCCCACCCTCGATATTCTCGTTCGCGGCGGAGTGCGGTATCCTGCGGGAGAGTCCCTGGGGAGGAAGAAACGCTTTTGGAATTTGGTGGACGCTGACGGCACCACCCCGATCGCCCTAGATGACCTCAAGGTGGTCGAGCGAATTCTTGCTCGGTTGGGGCACCCTTAACTATCTGGTAGAGGTGGCAGTTACTTACCAAAAATTCTCCGAGGTATTCGATCAGCTCATCGATGAGGATGAGATGAAGCAGGACTTCTGTGTGATCTCCGCCCGCCTGGAGAACCTCGACGAAGACAAGACGGCCCTCTTCTGTGACCTGGAATTGCGGTGCGTGGCCCGTCGCCTGGCCGTGGCCGAACCGGGTGTCCTGGCGCTGCTGGCCCTTCCCCAGGCCGCGAGGTTCCTGATGCTGGCCTGCGATGGCCAGATCATCGAGACTCCACGCACGACTTCCTTCTGGGTTCACCATGAAGAACTGGAGCACCGGCTCTCTTCCCTGCTGCCCAAGGCCACGCTGGTCTTGCGGGAAATGGGATTCGACAAGAAGTGGCGCGCCAAGTGGATGGTCGCCCTTCTGCGCGCGGCCCGTATCCCTGAGGGGCGCATGGAACGCTTTACCAAGCACGCCTGCTAATCGCCATGAAGATCGAAGTGACCGCGAATTGGTGGCCGATCGGGTTTCCAGTCCAGGAGGCTTCCCGCCGGCTGGCTAATCGCCTTGGACGGCATTCCTACAACGGAGGCCATATCGTAACCACGAGCGCCCGCAAACCGAAGATCGAGGCGGCCATCGCGGAAATCGTGGAGGAGTTGCGCGCTCCTTCACCCAAGGTTGCGGGCTGAGCTTTTCTACGATACCCTTCGCTCATGATTCAGGTCAGAGACACGGACTGGTCGAATTTCAAAGACGACAGGGACATGCAGCGATGGGAGCTGCGCGTCGGGGAGATTGTGCCCCTTGGGGTGGCCGCGAAACGGCTTGGCATCACGCGGTTGCAGGCGGGCCGCCTGATCGACGCGGGCTGGTTGCGTGGCGCGATGGGCAGATACCCCGACCTATTGCCCCATCACCACACATACGTGCCGTTGGCGGACATCAAGGCTTACCAGGATTGGCGCTGTCGCCTGGGCGTCTGGCTGGCGTTTCTCGGCAGAGGCTGCCTGAGTTTGCTCCGGCGGATGTCCTACCAGGTGCCGTACCGCGCCTGAATCGCTTTTTCCTCGTACCAGCCCGCGAGCATTTCACGGTTGAGTTCCCAGGGCTGACCGGGACGGGAGACCTTGCGTATCGTGGCCAGCATCCAGGCGTATCCCCAAGAGGCGGCGTTTTCCCAGAAGCTCCACCAGGCGAAGGCAAAGAACGGTGCCGCCAGGGACAGGTGTGGGAGGATGGAGTAGAAGCGGAGCGCAACCGAGATCGTCAGGATCAGCGTCAAGCCCAGGCCCGCCCGCCAAAAACCATCCCAGGCCAGCGACATCTTCTCGTAATCTTTGGTTAGCATTCCTCCATCATTACGTTGCCCAGGAGCAAAAGCAAGTTGCTCTGGAGGAAAGGTATTTTGGTCTGAAGGAAACTAAGGCGTGGTCGTTCCGTGGACTCTTCCCCGCTCTCTGCCCGCGCCACTCCGGAAGAAGAGTTTCCTTTTCGTCACCTGCAATCGCAGGCAGCTTCGTGGATACGTTGGTTTGCATACCCGCAGCATCTCGTTTCCTTGGAGCAAAAGCAGATTGGTTTGAGGCAAGGCTATCTTTCTCAAAACCAAATCAATTTATGGCTAAACTAAAAGACGGTATCTCTCTCGTGGAAAACCATGACTACCTGATGATAAAGACCGCCAACTGGGCGTTCACGATGAGCTATGGCGGAGAGAAGGTGTCAGGGACCATTCTCAAGGCCGAGGGGGTGTTCGAGAAGATGTGTCAGTTCGTGGCTGATTTCAAGAAGACCCCTGGCACAACCAACGGTGACGCCATGCGTGCGCTGGCCACGAAGGGGGCGCTCGACAAGATCTGGCCTGAGTGGTCGACCGCAACCGCCCCGGAGATCGCGGTGGGCGATATCGTGAAAATCCCGGACTTCCCCAAGAAATATCCAGGCGAATACGAGGTTGTCGAGGTGAAACGCGCCTACGCCTACCTGCGCCTCAGTGACAAGGAAACCTGCGGTTTTCACCGGCAAATGCTGGTGGTCGTTGGCAAGAAGCAGCCCGTCGTTTGATTTTTATTGGAGATTTTTCAAAAGCCGCTTGACGGTTTGGTGGCGGGTTTGCATAGTCCCGGCGCGAAAGGGAAGAGGAATTAAGGTTGTCGGCAATTCCGCCGGCAATTTCCAGAAAACTCTACCGATACGCGAAGGAGATTCGACTCATGCTTAACAAGTCCCTGCCCGTCTTGGCCGCCCTGGCCCTGCTCACTACCGCGATTACCGCTCACGCGAGCGCCCCTATCCTCGATGTATCCTACGTTTCCGATGGTAACGGCGGCGACATTGTCACCATCGCCGGCACGGGAGCGGATGCCGCCGCCAATGTTTCCGGCAGCAACTACGAGAACGGATTTGAACTCCTCAACTTCCTGGATAATTCCACGAATGGCCCCTACAGCGGCGGCTTTTTCAACCCGGCCTTCTCCCCGACCAGCTCGACTTTGATTTCTCCCGGCGGTTCGGTTTCCGCCGATGCGATCAACAGCCTGACCAATGACGATCTGGGTGCCAATGTCGGGCAGTCGATTCTTGACGACTTTCAGAATATCGACATCTCCCTCTATACCTTCAACGACTTGGATGCGGAGAACTTTTCGACGACGTCAGCGGCCTTTACCGGCAGCGTGAGCTTCGATGTCGACAACACCTTCTTCACCTCCTTCCTGCCTGCCGTTGGCACGACCAGCGAAGTCTATACCGGCTTCGTCGGTGGCAGCCCGGACGACTTTATCGGCCAGTGGGAGATGGTCACCCCCGAGGACATGCCCGGCGGCGGAACTGGATCGGGCGTTGGTGCCGCACCCGAACCCCGTTCCTGGGCGCTGGCAGGCTTGATGGGCCTGGGCTTCCTGGCAATCTGGCGCCGCCAGCGTCGGTTGACGATCTAACGCCTTCCCGATCTTCAAAAAGCGCCGCGGATAACTCTTCGGCGCTTTTTTGTGCCTTCGACGGCCTATCTAAGGGCATGAAGAAGATCTTTTTCCCCACGAACGACCCCCACTTTTATCGCACCATGACGGTGACGGGGCTGACCCGCGCGCGCCTCCTGAAGCCGGGCGCGGATGGGATGCGCCCGATTTTCGGTTTCGCGGCTTCCGGTGCGCTCTACCGGGTGGCCCACTTGCTCAAGTCCGCCGACTACTTCGTGGTCGAGGGCGAAGACCCGCAGCAGATGCTGCCCCTCTACGTGAGTATCACGGATAAGAAGTCGCTGTCACGTCTCCCGGAGAGCGTCCTCACCCGTGGAAATCTGTTTGCCCGCCATGGCCTTTACTACGAGGGCAACACTGTCACTACGTCGTGGATCACCCGGATCGCTGCCGCCGGTAATTTTCGCGCGGTCTGCCCCAAGTACGTGACGGTTGAACATGCGGTGGAAGCGGAAGTGATACGGGCCTGCGCGCAGACCGGCAAGCTGGGGTCTCTCGATCTCAAGCCCCTGGCCCGCTTCGTTTTCTCCGCGACCCGCCAGATCGAAGCCTTCGCCAATGACAATGACCTGCGCGGCCATCCCGAGGCGGCCCGCCTGTGGCGCGATGCCTACGCCTGGTTGTCCCTGCTCTTCGTGGAAGCCCGCCGCCAAATCTGACCGGGATTTGGGTTGATCTTGAGACACCTCGCGAATGATGATGAGACAATTCCTGGATTTGAACCTGAGACAGCCTCCTTCTAAAACTCTATGGCCGACAAGAACCTAAAACACTACGTCATCAAACTGGAAGTCTGGATTCAAGGCCGGGGGACGTGGCCGCGCACGATCTTGAAACGGGCGGCCAACCAGGAAGAAGCGGAGCAAAAGGCACGCAAGGCCGCGCGACGGGCGATCCCGGGCACGCCCGATCCCGATCAGGATCCCTCGGTGGGCATCGTCTACTGGAACAAGGGCACTTCTTCCGCCATGGTTCTCAGTGTCGAGAAGGCCACCGCCAGTGAGTATGCGGCATTGGAGAAATTCCTCTACTAGGAGAGTCCCCCAGCCGCTATCTTGAGATTAGGATTTTATGGAAACCACCGAAGCGCCTGTCCAGCACCTCCCGGTTGCCACCCTGAGCGATGACGCTCTTATTGACGAGTTGCGCGAGCAGCTCACATGGGCGCGCAACGAGATGCCCGGTTACTCCCGCGAACGCTTTGGTGCGGTTCTGGCCGAATTGCAGGCCCGCAAGCTCGTTGACTTGAGTGCCCACGCCGATAGACTGGCGGAGTGAAAACCCTCGGCAAGCTTCTCGCAGCCCTTATCCTGACGCTGTTCGCTGTCTTCGCCGCGGTAATCGGCGTCCTCGGCTTCGGCCTGGCCCGCGGGGCGCGCGCCGCCGGCAAAAGCCTCCGGAGCAAATCATGATTCCGGTTGAAATCGCCGACGACGTCCGCCGCATGGAGGTGATGATGGGCTCAGCCTCTTCCCGAGGAGCGGAAGTGAAGGCGTCCGGGCCGGCCATCAAACCGGAAGTCGTCGTCGAGACCTACGTGGTTACCGAGACCGGCCAGATGCGCGTCGAAAGCGGGCGCTCCCAGCCCTCCACTTAATCGGAGGTCGACATCCCTGTCAGGGCACTAATGCGCAGAATGGTATCCTCCAGGATGTTCACCACATTGGTGTGTATGCTCAAGATCTGAATCTCGCAAAGATACTTGAGATTGATCCGGCGAAAATCGACCATGTTGACCCGAATGATGGTCAGGCCGGTATGGATGACCTTGAGGGCGTCGATCAGATAGTCCGCCCGACGCTGCCTGGACTGCACCGATTGCTGGATAAACCACTCGCGGTACTCCTTGATCCCAGCGGTAAACCGGCTCTTCTCCCCGAACTCGGTCTTGACCAGGAGAAAACTCGGGGCGGCCTTTTCCGGAAGTCCGGACTTCTCACGGCGAAGGCGTTCCCTCTCCCAGTCTTGCTTGGCATGGTATTCCCGCTCGATAAGCTGGTCGGAATAGAAGAGGTACAGGCGGGTCGCTGCCTCGGCGGAAGTACATACCTGGACAAAAACCTCGCGCCACTTATTGCCCGGCTTGGCATCCTCCTTCTTGGCTGACACGTAGCGACGGCGGACGCCCTTCTTGCGATTGCGGATGAGCAGGCTGGAAAGGTATTGCTCCAGCCACCGCATTCCCAGTTTGCTGGCCACCGCGGACTCCGCCAGGCCCTTCAATTCCGCCGGACGGGGCTTCGGGATACGCAGTTCGCGGTGCAGACCAGCTACCCCAAGCGTGAAATCCTGGGCGGTAGGCAGACTCAAGACAATGGCCGGAAGATTGAAGCGATAGAGGAGTTCCTCCGGGATGGCGGACTGGCGGAGCATCTCCGTGTGATAGTCACCTCTCGTCATCCCGCCAAAGCCCAGATGGTGCCCCTGCGCATTGGCCACCACCTGCCAGGCCCCGGCGCCGACGAGCATGAACTTGGCCTGAAGCTTGGCGATGTCGTCCTCGGTCCAGCCGGCAGTAGTCAGCTTGCTGTCCTGGTCGAGCAGCGAGATCAGCTCCGTGCAAACCGACAGCGCCCATGAGCTGCGATCGGATGGATCGCTGCACTTGTCGATCTCGTCGATAAAAACCACGCCGCGGTTGTTGTCCCGGACGAACCGCCTGATGATATCCAGGGAGTGGTTTCCTTCGCGGGCTCCCTCCACGATCCAGGAGCCGCTATTGACGATCAAGAGGGGGCGATTCCCCCGTTTCGCGGCCTTGCGCAGAACGGCTGTCTTTCCCGCCCCGGACGGCCCCACCAGGAGCGGGAAGACCCGGGGCGCGATCCCTGAGGGGAGCGGGGCGGCGCCAGCCAGTCGAGACAGGCGCATGACTTGTTCCAAGGCGGCCTTCTGGGATGCGGTGATAAAGGGAGAGGTCGATTCCCGTGACGCGATCGTCCGCTTCGAGGCTGGTGCCGCGATGGCCTCTGGGGCAGCTTTCGGGGTTTCCAGTACCGGATGGGGATCTGGATTGCCCTGGCGATCCATTGGGCTGGAGGACGGCATAGACGCCTTCCTTTTTGCCTCAGTTCGCAAACCAAGGCAAGCGCTCGGGCGCAGCGGCTGGATCAACAACGATACCCTCATTCTCTGAGAGTAACAGTTAGTGGGCGTTTTCCGCCACTGTCGTCCAAGCGTCCATGTAGCGGGAAATCCGGGTGTGGATCGCCGGGAAGGGGAGCGTGACAACGAAAAGCACTCCCAGGGCAAGGGCGGCCAGCAAGCCGAAAACGATAATGACGACCACGCCCAGGATCGGGATCGAGGCCGCCAACTCGAAAGCCGCCCACCAGCCATCGCTGAGCATCTCCCAAGGTGTCCTGCGGTGGAAGCGGGCGTAATTTTCCTCCACGAGGGCCGGCCAGTGCTGCCTCCGCGGATAATCCGAGTCCCTGACAAGGGCGTGGTACAGCCGGTTAAGCAGCACCGCGATCTGCCGGCGCTTCGCGGGGTCCGCGGCAGGGTAGGCACCTACCGCGATCTCGATGCAGGTGAAGAGGCTGACGGCCTCGGCGATCTGCATCTGCACGTCCTTGGTCGGGGCGTCCAGCAGTCGGGTTAGCGTTGTGGCGTTGTAGGTGTCAGTACCCATAGCATGATGGTGTTCCAAGTGCAGGCCCGAGAGTATCGAAATACCGATTCACCGGGTTGCGCAGGAAGGGGAAGGGGAGGATCAGGACGTAGAGAAGGCCCCCGACGATGAGCACGACCAGCAGCATGAGAATGAACGCCAGCGGACCCAGCACGGGAATGGCCAGAAAGGCTTCACAGAGCAGCTCGAAGCCCCTGCCGGCCTTCTCCCACGCGGTCTCCCGGTAGAACCGGGACTTGAAGTTGCGGACCCGCTCCGGCCAGAGAACCGGAAGCCCGCGCGCGGGATCTTCCAGGAGCCAGTGGTAAAGGCGATCGAGCAGGGTCTCCGTTTTCACCTGGTTGCCAAAAGGAGCGAAGTAGGCATCGAGCCCTTCCTCGATGCAGCGGGCAAGCCCCAGGCTTTGGGCGAGTTTACGCTGCCGGCGGCGGGGCGCGGCCAGCAGTTGCTCGATACGGGATGGGATTTCCGTGCTCATGGCGGAGAGGGCGATTAAACCTTGTCCCGGAAATACTCGATGGTCTTGGCCAAACCGGTTTCCAGGTCGACCTTGGGCTCCCAGCCGAGGCGCTGGCGGGCGCGAGTGATGTCCGGCTTGCGCTGCTTCGGGTCATCGGTTGGCAGCGGCAGATAGGAGAGCGTGCTCTTGCTCCCGGTGATGCGGATGATGCGCTCGGCGAACTCCTTGATCGTCAGCTCGACCGGATTGCCGATATTGACCGGCTCATGGAAGTCGCCCTGGGACAGGCGGTAGATGCCGTCGATCAGGTCGGAGACGTAACAGAAGCTACGGGTCTGGCTGCCGTTGCCGAAGATGGTGATCGGCTCGCCCTTGAGCGCCTCACCAATGAAGGCGGGCACGACGCGACCGTCCTTGAGGCGCATCCGGGGGCCGTAGGTGTTGAAGATGCGCACGATCTTGGTGTCGATCTTGTGGTAGCGGTGATAGGCCATGGTGATGGCCTCCGCGAACCGCTTGGCCTCGTCGTAACAGCCGCGCGGCCCGATCGGGTTCACGTTGCCCCAATACTCCTCGGTCTGCGGGTGGACCAGCGGGTCGCCGTAGCACTCCGACGTCGAGGCCAGGAAGAACGCGGCGCCCTT